>Ga0208323_1001004_pt1 | contig 10995 bp, 9 predicted proteins | sample June2015DPH_10_1_2_FD_184703 | JGI IMG/M metagenome (GOLD analysis project Ga0208323, IMG submission 184703) | Peatland microbial communities from SPRUCE experiment site at the Marcell Experimental Forest, Minnesota, USA - June2015DPH_10_100... | ecosystem: Environmental > Terrestrial > Soil >... | reverse complement strand
CATGTCCGGCAAACCGGGCGCCGCCGCCTTCGTGGACATCCGCAGCATCGGCGGTTTGAACGATTCCGTGAACCGGCAACTATCGCAAAAGATTTGCAGTCTGTTGAAAGAATCCCTTGGCGTTCCGCTAGACCGGATTTACCTGAACTTCACCAATGTCGCTGGTGGCAACTGGGGTTGTAACGGCGACACTTTCGGGTGAAACTCGTCACGCTTTCAAGAAACTGCCGGTGACGGCACTCATTCGCAATGCGCACGGCGTCGCGGAGTGGAAGCTGTTCCTCAATGAATGAACAATGGGAGGGCAAGCAACAAACTCTCCGCCACTGCGATGAATCACGCCTCGCCGAGCAGCGCGTGAACCTTGGGCATCCATTCGCTGATCGGGATTTTCTGGGGACAGAGGTCTTCACAGTCGTGGCAGGCGATGCAAGCACTGGCCCGCGCCGCTTCCGGGATAAAGATCTGATACTTGAATCGCGCGCCGGGAATGTCTTCGTGGAGAAACCCTTCGTTGTAGATTTCGAAATTGGCCGGGATGTCCACTCCGTTGGGGCAGGGCATGCAGTAATTGCACTTGGTGCAGGGAATAGCGGCTCGTTCCCGGTACTTTTGCTGCAGGTCTGCGATCAGTTTCAGGTCCGCCGCGTCAAACGAATGGCTGCGAGCGTGAGCCGCCGAATCCAGGTTGGCTTTCACCTGCTCCATGTCGCTCATACCGCTTAACACAACCGACATTTCGGGCTGGTCCCAAAGCCATTGTAACGCCCAGTCCGCCGGGGAGCGCTTCACGCTGGAGCGCTCGATCATCTGGCGAATGGACGACGGCGGACGGGCCAGCCTGCCGCCGAGCAGCGGTTCCATGATCACGACGGCCAGTCCCCTGGCGGCGGCGAGCTTCAATCCCAGAGTGCCCGCCTGATTCTCCGTGTCCATGTAGTTGTATTGAATCTGGCAGAACGTCCAGCGATCATAACCGTTGATGATGTCACGGAAGCTCTCGTAATTGTCATGGAATGAGAAACCCAGGTGGCGGATGCGTCCGTCGCGAATGGCGGCCTCGGCTTTTTCTAGGAGCTTGAATTTCGGCACGACTTCGTTCCAGCGCTGTTTATCCAGGCCGTGGAGCAGGTAAAAATCAATGTGATCGGTTTGGAGCTTGCGCAGTTGTTCGTTCAACATCCGGTCAAAATCCGCCTCCTGTTGGATCAACCACACCGGGGATTTTGTGGCGATTTTCACCCGGTCCCGATGGCCGCGCAACGCCTTGCCGAGAACGGTCTCGCTGGCGCCTTCGTGATAGATGTAGGCGGTGTCGAAATAGTTCACGCCCCGGTCAAGCGCGTGGTGGATCATGCGCACGGCTTCCGCTTCGTTGATATTTGGGCCGTTGGGATTTCCGTCCACGGTGGGCAGGCGCATACAGCCAAAACCCAGAACCGACACATTCCAATCCAACTTGCCGAATTTTCGAAATTGCATGGTCATTGTTTCACGAGTGGAGATTTGAGGAAGCTCATTCGCGAACCAGCGCATCCGTGCTTCATCTGTGTTCGATCTGTGGCTAAAAAGGTCATTCCACCGTCACGCTCTTGGCCAGATTTCGCGGCTTGTCCACGTCACAGCCGCGCGCAACGGCGATGTGATACGCGAACAATTGCAGCGGCACGGTCGCCAGAATCGGGTAAATCGGCTCCAACGTCTTGGGCAGATAAATCACGTCGTCGGCCACTTTCCTGATTCGTTTGTCGCCTTCGGTGGCCAGTGCGATGATGGGGCCTTTGCGCGCGCGAATCATCGCCAGGTTCGCCATGGTCTTGTCATACATCGAATCCTGCGGCACGACAAAAACCGTCGGCGTCTTCGGGTCAATCAACGCAATCGGGCCGTGTTTCATTTCCGCCGCCGAATAGCCCTCGGCGTGGATATAGGAAATTTCCTTCAGCTTGAGCGCGCCTTCCAGCGCAATCGGGAACGTGTAGCCGCGACCAAGGAAAAAGAAATCGTCGGCCTTCGCATATTTTTTCGCGAGCTTCTTGAACGCGTTGTTTTGCGCGAGGATGGATTCAAGCTGTTTGGGCGCGGCTTCGAGCGCGCGCAGAATTTCCAATGCGCGATGGGCCGAAAGCTTCCGCATCCGGCCCAAGTGAACGGCCAGCAGCGCTAGAATCGTAAGCGTGGAAATAAAGGCTTTGGTCGAGGCGACTCCGATTTCCGGACCGGCGTGCATGTAAATGCCGCCGTCAGACTCGCGCGCGATGGTGCTGCCGACAACGTTGACGATGGCCAGCGCGCGATGACCGCTGCGTTTGGCTTTGCGCAGCGCGGCGAGCGTGTCGGCGGTCTCGCCGGATTGCGAGATGACCAGCAGCACGGTGTTTTTTTCAAGCGGCGCGTTGCGATAACAAAATTCGTGTGCGAACTCAACCTCCACCGGAATTTGCGCGAGTTCTTCAATCAGATATTCGCCCACCAGCGCCGCATGCCAGCTCGTGCCGCTGGCGGCGATGACGATGCGGTCAATCGCGCGCAACTCGGCGGACGTCAAATTCAGGCCGCCGAACTTAGCGGTCGCGCCTTTGATGTCCACGCGGCCGCGCAGCGCGTTTTCCACCGTTTCCGGCTGTTCGAAAATTTCCTTGAGCATGAAGTGCGCAAAATCGCCGCGCACAGTGTCTTCCTGGCTGAATTCGAGCTTGCTGATTTGCACGTTGGCGGTGTCCGTGCCCAGATTCAAAACGTCAAACCGCTTGCTCGTGACCGTCGCCACGTCGTAGTCGTTTAGGTAAACCACTTTTTTCGTGTGGGCGACGATGGCATTGGCGTCGCTGGCCAGAAAATGCTCGCCTTTGCCGATGCCGATGATGAGCGGCGAACCGCGTCGCGCGCCGACGATGGTGTCGGGCCGGTCGGCACAAACGACTGCAATGCCGTAAGCGCCGATGACTTCGCGCAGCGCATCGCAAACGGCCTGCGTCAGGGGATTGGAACCATTCACCGGCTGGCGGGATGAGCCGGATTTGGACTGCGGTGACATGTCACCGCTTTTTAAAGCGCCGACATGTCGGCGCACTCCAAAATTTTCCATGCGTCGTTTCTCGTAATAGTCACCGATCAAATGCGCGAGGACTTCTGTATCGGTGCCGGAGCGGAATTTATGTCCGGTCTTGAGCAGTTTTTGTTTGAGCGCGTCGTAATTTTCGATGACGCCATTGTGGACGACGGCGATTTTGCCGGATTGATCGAGATGCGGATGCGAATTTTCGTCGGACGGCGGGCCGTGCGTGGCCCAGCGCGTGTGGCCGATGCCGAGATTGCCTGCGACCGGTTCGGCTTTCAAGAGTCGTGCGAGGCCCTCACCGATTTTCCCCTTTTTCTTGAGGACGATTAGATCGCCATTGCACACCACAGCCACGCCTGCGCTGTCGTAGCCGCGATATTCCAGCCGCCGCAATCCTTCGAGCAAGATGGGCGTGGCCGCCTTTTTACCGACGTATCCAATAATGCCGCACATAGTTTTTCGTCCGCAGATTGCGCCGATTTCACAGATTTTTCTTCATAAACTCAAAATATAATCTGCGTCCATCTGTGTAATCTGCGGATTTATTTTTGTTTCAAAATCCATTCCGCTGCGCCGCGCAAATCGTCCACAATCACCGCGCGCTTCAGTTTGTCCGGTTCCGCGCGTTCCAGTTCCGCGCCGTAGCCGGTGCGGACCAGAATGCTCTTTTTCACGCCCGCGTTCCAGCCGCATTCCAAATCGGCCAGCTTGTCGCCGATGACAAAGCTTTGCGCCAGATCCACGCCAAATTCATCGCGCGCGTCGAACAAAAATTGAGGCGACGGTTTGCGTCCGCGCTGCGGCTGGCCGGGCGCTTCCGGCGCGATGTATATTTTCTCGAAGCGCACACCGTGGCGCGCCAGTTTGCTGCAAAGATGCTCGTTGACGCGTTCCACGTCCGCAAGTGTGAAGTAACCGCGTCCGATGCCGGATTGATTTGAGATGATGAACAGTTTGCAGCCTGCGGCGCAAAGCTGTTTCAAGCCGATGGGCGTGGACGGAAAAATTTCCACGTCCTCCGTCCGGCACAGATAATTTTTTTCCACGATGATTGTGCCATCGCGGTCGAGAAAGACAGCCCGGTTCATTCTTTTGATTGTGAGTTCAACTTCCACCGGAGTTCAAGCTTTAGCTTGCAAGGTTCAGACTCAAAGAGCGGCAGTCACCCTGTGACCAAATTGTGGTTTGATTATGGCAAGAATGGAATTGAATTTTTTCCAATCTTTGCGCAACCTGTGATGATTTCATTTTTTCATCAACAACCAAAAATACACATGAGCAAAGGCAAAATGGGAATTCTGGTCGGTGGCGGCCCGGCGCCGGGCATCAACGGCGTCATCGCCGCGGCCACCATCGAAGGCATCAACCAGGGCTTTGAAGTCATCGGCTTTCAAGACGGGTTCAAATCGCTCGCGGCTGGCGAAGCAAAAAATTACAGGCCGCTGACCGTCCATGACGTGATAAACATCCATCTGCGCGGCGGTTCAATCCTCGGCACTTCGCGCACGAACCCGACCAAATCCGAGACCAGCATGCAGAACGTGTTCAAGGTTTTGGAACAGCTGGGCATCACGACGCTGGTGACAATTGGCGGCGATGACACGGCATTTTCCGCCAGCCAGGTCGCCAAGCGCAGCAACGGCAAAATCAAGGTGGCGCACGTGCCCAAGACGATTGACAACGATTTGCCGCTGCCCGGTGTGACGCCGACGTTTGGTTTCGAGACCGCGCGGCACAATGGCGTTCAGATCGTTCGCAACCTGATGGAGGACGCCCGCACAACGTCGCGCTGGTATATCGTCATCGCCATGGGACGCGCGGCGGGGCATCTCGCGCTCGGCATCGGCAAGGCGGCGGCGTCCGCGCTCGTCGTCATCGGGGAGGAATTTCGCAACCGGCAGGTCACGGTGGATGAAGTGTGCGACATGATTATCGGCTCCATCATCAAACGCCGCGCCGAAGGCACGCAACACGGCCTCGTCATTCTCGCCGAAGGCCTGATTGAAGCGATGGGCGAGCAGGGTTTGCTCAAGGCGCTGCCTGAAGGACAATTGGAACGCTACGGCAAGGTTGCCTACGACGAACACGGCCATTTGCGCATGGCCGAAATCGAATTTGGCCGCCTGATGAAAGACCTTTTGACCGCCCGCCTCGAAAAGCTCGGCCTCAAAATGGCCTTCATTGCCAAGGATGTCGGTTACGAACTCCGCTGCGCCGACCCGATCCCGTTCGACGCCGAATACACGCGCGACCTCGGTCATGCCGCGATAAAATTCCTGCTGTCGCCCGAAGCCAAAAAATACGGTGCCATCATCAGCTTCGTGGACGGCAAAATGAATCCGCTGCCGTTCGAGAAAATGCTCGACCCGAAGACCGGCCGCATGCAAAACCGCCGCGTCAATGTGGACGGCGAACCCTTTGAATGCGCCTGCGCCTACATGACCCGGCTCAAGCGCGAGGATTTCGAGGACGCAAAGCAACTCGCCAAGCTCGCCGTCGTCGTCAAATTGACGCCGGAACAATTCCGCGCCCGCTTCGGTTACCTTGCAGGTTTGAAGTAAAAAATTTTAGAACTCATACAGCGGCGGGAAAATTCCCGCCGCCTTTTTTATGAACCACAAAGGCACAAAGGTTTTATCCGCGAATTGCGCGAATTTTCACAAATAATTTTAACCGCAGCCTGTCCGCCGTAGCCTTGGCGGAGGCGGAAGACGCAGAGAAGAAATCCGCAGATTACGCAGATTGCCGCAGATTTTGAGGTAGGGCGCGCACTCCGTGCGCGCCGCAGGTAGGGACGCCTGCGCTACATTCTTTCAGAAAAGAATCCGTGTTTATCCGTGTCATCCGTGGTTAAACTTATTCCATGAAACCGCTCGCCGATTGCCGGCTTTACGCCTTCGTTGACACGGCCTATATGCATGGCCGCGCACCGGAAGTTGTCGCGCAACAACTCTGCGACGGCGGCGCCGATTTGATTCAACTCCGCGCAAAAAATTCTTTGCCCGATGAAATCCGTGCAATGGCTGAAAAAATCCTGCCCATTACCCGGCGGGCAAACGTCGGCCTCGTCATCAATGATTACGTGGACATCGCCTACGACCTCAATACGGATTTTTGTCATTTGGGACAGGAAGATTTTTTCGGTGCCGGGTTTAAAAACGTTTCTCAACTTAAAGGTAGGGACGGCTCTCCGAGCCGTCCGTTGGGACGCGGAACTTCCGTCGGCGCGCTCGGAGAGCGCGCCCTACCAGAAGTGCGGATTGGTTTGTCAACGCATTCTCCGGAACAGGCACAGCGCGCATTGGCGGCGGGCGCGGATTACATCGCCATCGGACCGGTGTTTGCGACGGGCACAAAGCCGACTGCAAAACCGGTAACGCTCGAATACGTCCGCTGGGCGGCGATGAATGTGACCATTCCATGGTTCGCCATTGGTGGCATTAATCTGGAAAATCTCGACAGCGTTTTGGCGGCAGGCGCAAAGCGGATTTGCGTGGTGTCAGCAATTTTGAATGCGAAAGATGTGACAAAAGCCTGCGCGGAATTTCGGAAAAGGTTGTGCTAAACACCTTCTCCAATCAATAGTTTCAATTTCGCTTGTCTTGAATCCTCATTCATTCAAGCATTCATCCAAGCCATGAAAACTCCCACTTCAGACAATTTCTTTCACCGGGCATCTGCAGTTTGTCTGGTCGGTTTGTTCCTTTGTGTTTTATTGCCGCAGTCACGCGCGGCTGAACCATACAAAGCGACGAATGGCGAATTTTCCGTCGTCGGCGATGCGGTGGTTGAATTGTTGCAAAGTCATGACACGGCACGGTTCGCCAAAGAGTTAGCTCCGACCATCGAGGACTTTCGAGCCATCCTTTCAACTAATACGGTGGTGAAGGATGCAGACCCATTAAAAGGTTTTCAAGGCACGGTTGAAGACGACCGCCGAAGGGTTGAGTCAAGTGCCAAAGCGCTTTTAGCAAAGGCTGAGACATTGCATTTGGATTTTTCGAAGGGAAAAATCCAAATGCACATTAACACACCAAAGTATTTGGGAACAACGCGATGGTCTAGTCTTCAAGCTGAGAATGAATCAGTGCCCTATGCGGAAGAAGTGGAGATTGAATTTAATCTGGATTCGGACGCAACCAGTTCAACCAACGGCAATTTCAAGATCGCTGTGCGAGGTTTGAACAAGTTTCCGGGCGGCTGGCGAACTTATCAAGGGGTTCAATGGCTGGCTTTTCCCACCAACATCGCGGATGAAAAGACTCAGCGTGAGATAAGCATCATGTCCTTGGCGATGGCATATAAAGGTTTCGATAGTCAACTTGATCCGTCACTCACCAAACTTGGTGAAACACTGGTTCGTTTCCTTCGCGAGCGGGATATGCGCCTTTACCAGCAAGAAGCTCTGGTCACCGCCGACATGACTTGGGCGCAGCTTCAAAAGAGTGCCGGGGGGAAAGGGCCTTCACGGCAGGAGTTTGATAAGATGTGGAACGAGCATCAATCAGATTTGATTGACGCGGCACGTTCGACCCTCAAGCAGATGGATGACGCTGGCATTGATTTGAAGGATGCCAAGATTCAAATCCAAGAAGCTGCCGTTGAACAAAGCGATCTCCGCAGTGGCCCCGGCTCGTTGGATGGCTTGGAAGGTAATCAGTTTCAAGTCAAACTGTCGGTCAAATCGGAAAGGAAGGCCAAGATTGGAAAATCTTTATCTGGGGACTATGTCCTTGCTGTCAACGAAATCACCCGCTTTGGGGATGATTGGAGAATTACCGACAAGGTTCGCTGGGATAAATTTCCGGCGGGCGTGGTTGACGAAAAAACCGAAGCAACTTTGGAGTTTGAAAACCATGTCGCCAAATATCGCAGTTTGCCACCAGGAATGGCTGCTCCCGAGATTGAATTCATACGCTTCGACAACGAACAGAAGATGAAACTGTCCGATTTGCGCGGCAAAGTGGTGGTGCTGGATTTTTGGGCGACTTGGTGCGGCCCTTGTCAGGAGCCGATGGCAAAGTTGCAGACCATCCGGCAAGCCCATCCTGATTGGAAAGATAGCGTAACCATTGTGCCTTTAAGCATTGATGACACGTTGAAACAAGTCCGCGACCATGTGGACAAACGCGGCTGGACAAACACCTTCAATGTTTGGGCTGGGCCGGGCGGTTGGATATCAACGCCAGCAAAGACCTTTCGCGTGACTGGTGTTCCGACCACCTACATTATTGATACCAAAGGCAAGATTGTTAACGCTGGCTATCCTCTTGAAGATTGGATCGTTCAGATAGTGAATGGTTTGCTGAAAGCACAAAAGCCGTAAATTTATTTCAATCTCCACTCGCTGCGGCTGCCGTGAATTAAAAAACCTGTATCGCGGAGAACTTGAAGTTACTGGCGGATTTTGAAAGCGGCGGAGGGCCGCCGCAGTCCAAGACGTGGGCGCGTTTTCCAACGACCTTTAAACCTCGCGAAGCGTCTTGGAGTGCGCCAGTCCTCGGCGCTTTGGGCGGGCGGGAAATTATTTCAGCGCGATGACCCGGATGGGGACGGTGAATGTGGACGCAACCGGATGAAACCGGCGGCTCACTCAATCGGCACGCCCAAGGCTTTGGCAGCCGCCTGTATCGCCTGCTCTTTTGTGGTGCGCTCACGGTCGGACTTCTGTAGGCGCATCACATCAGCATGTTTCAAGAATGACTCTGCGCTGCTCAAAAGGCGTTCCACGTTTTCACGAAAACCGGGCGGGAAGGTTGAAGGACTAAAAATGAGAATCCCGTCCCTGACAAAGGCTGGATGATAATGACCCAGTTGCTCGTCAGTCTCCAACATCTGCCGAAACTTTTCAAAGACCTGCCCGCTCAATTTCGGGTCTGTGGTCATGGCAATGCTGTTTTCACCACAGAGTTCTCTGTTGATGGATTTGATTTTCATGTGGTGGTAGTTGGTTTAGAATGCAATTAACTGCCACATTTTCAGATCTGTCAAACCGAATCGGAACTCCGGTAACAATCTGATGCACCATGACCAGCCACCAGGCTGGGAGACACTACGGCAAACGCCAGCCACCGCGCTCGATGTGCAATAGCAGACCAGTATCACGCAGGACTTGAAGCCTGATTTTATCGTGGATGTGGCGATTATCTGGATGAAGCTTTTCCAACTCGCGAGTGAAATGGGGAGCACACGCGCCCCGCGTGTTGTTCGTCGCGCCCTCGCGGCGAACATTTCGGGTGTAATGAACGACATTGTGTAGCCTCATTCCCACGAATGCCAACGACGAGGGCGTCGTTGGCTGCACGCGAGGCGCGTGCGCTCCCCAGCACGATGTTCAAAACGTCCAATCCAGCATGGTGGGACAGAGCCGCCGCTCTGCCCTAAAATTGGGGCGGCGCAGCAACGCCGCCCTACCGTGATTTCACCCGAGGGGTTTGACGCGACAGAAGTGGACTCGCTCGCGCCATGGGGTGTTCACCCCATAGCCAGCCAGCCAGAACCGGTTAATCTAGCAGCATGAAAATAAATCAACTCCGCTGGACAATCCGGCTGCTGTTATTGAATGTGACCCTTGCGCTTTTAGCCACTGGTTGCGCCACACCCACTGGATCCTACAATCAGGATTTCCATCAAAACCTTCCCACCTCACCCAACTATGCCATTGAGAATGTTAATGACACGGATTTCCACGTTATCGTCCATCAAGGCACTGCTTTGAAGGGATCGGATCGCATCATTTATGTGAAACAAGTGGCCTCGGCTGTTGCTGAAAACGAAGCCAAAAACAGGGGCTGGAAAAACTATGACCTTAATTATGTTCAAGAATACGACCAAGGGTGGATGCACGTTGTTGTAGCCGATATCACCCGTAAGAACGCTGTCGAAAAAACACCCAGATCAACCCAATAACAAACCATAGGTTTCACCGATTCGGTTTTAACCGCCAAGACGCCAGACACCGCGCTCGACGTGTAATAGTAAGGACAAGGCGCTACTCAGCTCCACCTGTGACCTAACATGACGAGTTTTACGGCTGATACCTAGTTTTGTCAGATTGGCTCCGTTAAACTGTAAATACTTTTGCGGCAAGATTTATCGCTTGATCCATCGCGTTGGTCACTTGCGTTGCAACTGAAATAACATGAATCCAATCACTTATTTGTGTCTGGACACTCTGTAGTTTGGCGTTCACCGCAGCGACATTGGCTTTGAGTATGGTGTACTGAGTCGTGCTGGAATCTAAAGCTCCTTGGTTCAATGTGGTCAAGATATCAGACACAGCTTGAGCTAAACCGTTAATGGCGTCTTTTGCTTCAATAGTTGAAGCAACCCAATACGCTTGATTTAACAAGTTGTACAACCGTTGAAGCGACTGCTGGTAATTGTTCTGGACAGGAGAAGAGATAATCATATGCGAGTATTCTATTTAGAACTTTGCAGAGAGTTATAATATGTGTTGATTCTTTGTGATTCGGTGATGAGTTCGTTGATAAGCGTGTTGATATTGGTCGTGTTATTTGAAAAGGCTTCTCCTAAGGCTTTATGGGCTGCTGCCAATTTAACCGTGGCCGACTCCATCGATGCAAACGTAGTATCGGCATTTCTCATTTCTTGTGTCAAAGCTGCCATTTCCTGAATCTCTGTGCGCTTTTCACCGGGATTCTTATCAAATTGACTCAGGTTGTTTAGAATATACTGGTTGTTGTTTCGTAAAGTGTCATCGTAATCATTTGCCAACTGTTGCCTGAGAATTTCAAAATCCCTCTGCAAAAGCTGGCAAATGTCCGCAACAGGCTGTTGCATTAGGGCAATGTTTTTTTCGGCTTCTTTTTGTTGCTTCCAAGTGATCAGCCAGTGTCCCAGTGTATTGACGGCAACCGTAAAAATCTGAAGTTCCTGTGTTGTGGCCGGTGCCTTATTGAAAAAAGATGCTT
>Ga0208323_1001000_pt1 | contig 11025 bp, 8 predicted proteins | sample June2015DPH_10_1_2_FD_184703 | JGI IMG/M metagenome (GOLD analysis project Ga0208323, IMG submission 184703) | Peatland microbial communities from SPRUCE experiment site at the Marcell Experimental Forest, Minnesota, USA - June2015DPH_10_100... | ecosystem: Environmental > Terrestrial > Soil >... | reverse complement strand
CCCCCCCATGCTGCCGGCTTCACCTTCTCCGCTCACACGCAGACGCGTCCCCTCCTCGACGCCTGCTGGAATCTTGAGGCCCAGGACTTTCTCTTGCTGAACTTGTCCCTTGCCCCCGCAACCCAGGCAAGCCTCGCGCATCACCTGCCCCATTCCCTGGCATTGCGGGCAGGTGCGCGAAACGATGAAAAAGCCCTGTTGATGTCGAAGCTGGCCTCGCCCACCGCACGCCGGACAGGTGCTCGGTTCGCTGCCTTTCCTCGCCCCGGTGCCGTGGCAATCGCTGCAGGTTTCCGAACGGGGAATCTTTATCTTTGTTTCCAGACCTCGCGCAGCTTCTTCGAGAGAAATCTGCAGGTCGTATCGCAGGTCGGCGCCGCGGGAGGCGCGTCGGCGCTGGTGGGTGCCCCGGCCAAATCCGCCGAAACCGAAAAAGTCCCCGAAGAGATCTTCGAAGTCCGAGAAAATCGTCGAGGAGAAGTCAGGGCTCCAGCCGCCTGTCGAGTTCACGCCAGCTTGCCCGAAGTGATTGTAGGCGGCACGCTTTTGCGAGTCGGCGAGCACGCTGTAGGCTTCAGTGATTTCCTTGAATTTTTCCTCGGCTTCCTCTTTGTTTTCGGGGTTGCGGTCCGGATGGTGCTGCATGGCGAGTTTGCGATAGGCGCTCTTGATTTCCTGATCGGACGCCTGACGGTGAATACCCAGAACTTCGTAATAGTCCCGCTTGTTATTCAACGCTCAACCCCGCTGGACATTAAGAACACGGCGCGCCCGCCGTCAGTCTGCCTCCGCCGTTTCTTCCGCGGCTTGGGAACCCGCGGCCCTTGGCTTAACCGCCACTTTGACGATGGCAGGACGAAGCAGGCGGTGCTTCAGCTTATAACCTCGTTGCAATTCTTCCACGATCTCTTGGTCGCGACGAGCCGCCTCTTCGACCGTCTCGACAGCCTGATGATAATGCGGATCAAACAACTGGCCGGATGTCTCTATCGCCTCCAGACCCGCCCGTGTCAGGACGTCGGACAACTGCCGGTGGATCAATTCCATTCCCTGGTAAAAGGTTTCAGGGATTGCCGGCGCACGCTGTCTCAAGGCTCGCTCGAACCCATCCAGAACCGGCAGCAAGGCCCGGATCAAGTCCTCCGTGGCGTGCTGGCGAAATTCTTCCTTCTCCCGCTGAGCGCGCTTGCGGAAATTGTCCAGCTCCGCCTGCTTGCGCAGCAAGCGGCCATAAAGCTCCGCCTTCTCTTCCTTCAGCTTTTCGTAGGCCGCCCCAGCTTCCAGGCTTGTTGCGGCTGGCTGGCTTATGGTTGTGTCTTCGCTTACAGGCCCAACATTCTCCTTCACATCAGGTGCATCGGTTGGCCCAGCAGCTTCGGACAGGGGCTTGGCAAGCTGTTCTTTTTCGTTCTCCATGACCTTCCATTCAGTTGGAGCTGAGGAGCCTGCTGCAAAGGTGGGCGATATAGTCCACCGTGCTGATCGCGCGGTCGTACTCCATGCGCGTCGGACCGACGACCCCCAGCGCTCCCACGGTGCGATGCCGATAGTGCAGCGGCGCGACAACGAGGGTGCAATTATGCATCCGACTTTCGGAATTCTCGTGGCCAATCAGGATTCGGACTCCGGGCTCCCACGTGTTGAGGCAGGCGCTCAATATCCTCACCAGCTTGGCCTTTTCTTCGAAGGTCTCGAGCAGTTCCTTGATCTTGCGGATATCGTCGAACTCCACGTGGTCGAGCATCTTCGCGGTGCCATCCACGAACAGGGAGCCGGGGGCTTCACTGATCAAGGCGCTCCACATGAAAAGTATGGCCACATTCTGGAGCAAGCGGTCGGCAAGGATTTTTTCTTCTTCCATGCGCTTGAAGATTTCAAGGCGGATGGTGCCCAGCGACCAGCCCCCAAACTCGGCATTCAGGAAATCCGCAGTTCGGTCGAGCTCTTTCTGCAAGAAATCTTCCTCCAGGCGAATGGCCTTGCTTTCCACCAAATGCGGTTTGGAGACGATCACCACCAGGATGCGGCGGTCCGGCAGCAGCACGAACTTGATGTGCTCCAGCACCTTTTCCTCGAGCGCCGGCGCCAGGGCCAGTCCCACGTTGTGCGAAACCTCGGAAAGAACGCGCGAGGCGCTGGACATCATCTGCTCCAGGGCACCGCTTTCAACCCGCAGGCTCTCCTGGATGTATTCTTCGGTGGCCGGGGCAAGTCGGGAAGAACTCACGGTGCGGTCAACGTAATAGCGATAGGCCTTGTCAGTCGGGACGCGGCCGGCGGAAATGTGTGGCTGAGACAAGTACCCCAGGGATTCCAGGGTTGCCATCACGTTCCGGATGGTCGCCGAACTCAGGGGTTCCGGCAGCTTCTCCGCCACGGTCTTGGAGCCCACCGCGGCGCCGGTCTCAATGAATTGGCGCACAACGGCAACCAGGATGTCACGCTCGCGTCCTGGAAGCTCGCCACGGTCTCTCATGTTCAATCTAACTCACCATGCCTCAAATGATTAGAGGCTACCAATCTCCACTATCCATTCTATCGGCCTTGCCGGAAGCTGTCAACAAATCAGGTGGTGTCCTCCTGAGCGTGTATAGCCGAAAACCGCTATCCGTGATGTCAGAAACGGGGTACGTCGCAAACGGGTGTTGCCCTCTCCCCTGGAGAGGGCCGTCATTTCTGCTGCGCATCGAGGTTAGGAAAACCGCCCTCTCCCCTGGGGAGAGGGTGACCCGCGACCGGCGCTTTCACCAGCCGGCGCGGGCCGGGTGAGGGGTCACTTGCACGCCGCGGACGGATCAGAGAGGCTCGGTGCAAGTTGCTCAACCGACACGAGTAATGCATCGAGTTTCTGGAGGGCCCGCTACGGCCGGCGAAGGGATGGCCGTGTTTCCGCCCATTGCAGTGTGCACTAAGGATTGCCGCGCGGCTCACCGCGTGATATCTTCACAGGCTTGAGGTTATCGGAGTCGTCCGCGCCTGAAACTGACCCCTGACCTTTGGAGGTTCGCATGAAATCCTGGCACACTCGGGCATTAACCCTCGCCGTCCTGCTGGCAGTCGCGCACCTGCCGCCCTCGCTCGCTACGGAAATCGCCAAGCCCACGGTCGATCTTGCCATCTACGGGCACGTGAGTTCGGTGGTGTGGGTCGCGAAAGACCTTGACGCGGTTTTAAATTACTACGAGAAGTTGGGGCTGAAGGATATTCAGCGGACAAACGTCTCGGATCGTACCGGTCTGATTTACAGGGGCAAGCCGGCTCCCACCACGGCCAAATCGGCATTCGGCCATATCGGCGGTGTGTTGCTCGAGTGGATCCAGCCCGTCACGGGAACCAACCTTTACACGGAGTTCCTCGAGCGACACGGCGACGGCATCCTCGCTCTGGGCTTTGCTGTCAAAAGCGACCAGGAACTCGAGCAACAGATTCAATATTTCCAATCCAAAGGCGTGCAGGCCGTGCAGCGCACGCAATGGACGGGACCAAAGGGAACAGGCCACGGTGTTTACCTCGACACCGCGGCCCAAGGCGGCGGCCTGACTCTGGCGCTTTACTACGATCCTGCCGGCCCTACGCCCGCCCAGGCAGGGACCCTGGAAAATGACGACCCCTTCACCAAAATCGGTCATTACGCCTGCGTGGTTCGCGACGTCAAGAAGGTGGGAGACTACTGGCAAAGCCTGGGGTTTGGCGGGCTGGCGGTCGATCACAACGTCAGCGTGAACCGCTTCTATCGCGGCCAGCCGGGACAATTCGAAATGGATTTGGGCTTCTGGCGATTCGGGGACGCGCCCTTTGAGTGGGTCGAGTCAACCCTGGGGCCCAACATTTATGAAGAATACCTCCGGGAACACGGCGAAGGGTTCCACCACCTCGGCTTCACCGTCCAGGACATGGACGCCGCCCTGAAGATGCTGGGGGCCAAAGGCGCTCCATCCTCGATGGGCGGGGGCTGGGACACGCCCAAGAGCAAAGGCCGTTTCGCCTATCTGGATACGGACTCTCACGGCGGCGTCACCCTGGAACTGATCTGGAACCAGCCCATGGCTGAGTGAGCGGCTAGTGTCCTGAGTCAGAAGTTAGCTGACGAAGTCTTCCCCTTTCCGGTGATCGTTCCACAGCCCCGGCAGGGGCGTAATCCCGCGTACGCGGGACCAGGGCGCCAGCCCTGGGGGAAGGAGCCCTCACCCCGTCCCGCAGAGCGGGACACCCCTCTGTCGCCGCGGCGACCGGGAGAGGGGACGGGGGAGAGCGAGGGCTCTCCTACCCACGGCTGACGAAGCTGTGAAAAAATCCTCGTAGGGGCACGCCATGGCGTGCCCCTACCTGAATCTTCAATGGGTTACACAGGGCGAAATTCCCGGTTTTCGAGTTTTTCACAGCCTCTGACGCCGTGGGCTACCCTCTTTCGCCCCGACGAGTCGGGGCTGACTTCATCAACGAACCTCTGACTCAGGAGACTAGTATTATGGTGCGCCCCTTCAGGGCGGGTACATGGGAACAGGCTCCTGACTTCTCCCTTTCCAATCCCAGGCGGCGCATGCGGAACAATGCACGATTGCGGGATGCCCCGGAGCCTATGAGCCCCGGACAGTCGTGCACACCGTCAAACACCAGGGTGAGGTGATGGTGATCGACCACGTTCCCGCAGAGGTCTGCAACGTTTGCTGCGGTGTCCTGCTCACACCCGAAACCGTGCGCCACATTGAAGCGGGTAGCCACAGTCAGCGTTTTTCTGACTGTGGGTTTTTCCCCGTGGGTTTTCGAACCCACCGTCGATCCCGATTACGAATTGACCGTGGCTACCACTAATACGCTTGAGTTGAGGGGGAAAAAGTTTAGACGTGATGGTCAACCAGATGCTATGCTTTCGATAGTTCCGAGGGGTTTTCTGGGGAATGATGCTGACTCAGGCCGAAGCCGACCAGTTCACGCAAATGCCGAAGCACTTCGTTCGCCCTCCGGCAACGATCACGATTCCACCCGGCGCTGATGACACTTACGAACTCGTCGATACCAACGATAGGGAGAAATTCTTGCTGGACGTCTGGCGAGGAACGCTTCGCCTCACAAAGCTGAAGTTCCAGAACAGGGTGAGAATCGCGATCGTTCTCGTGCGGCTTGATGTCGATGGATCGCCCCATACCAATCCGGATGGTGCACTGCTACTTGGTACTCATCTTCACTTGTTCAAGGAGGGTTATGACGACAAGTGGGCGTACCCGGTGGATTCCAATATCTTCACCCTACTGAGCGATTCGGGGAAGACATTTCACGATTTCTGCTCCTATTGTAGTATTGAGTCGCCTCCTTCTGTTCAGGGGGTCATAACATGAACCGGGACGAGTGCCAAAAGCTGATTAATTCTTACGTCGACTGGCTTCGCCAGGGACTATGTGTGGAAGAAGTGGGGGAAGCCTGCGAACTGACCACTCCCTTTCTCGACCGCCACAACGATCATCTCCAGGTGTATGCGATTCGGCACAACGGGAATATCGTCCTTTCCGACGATGGGTACATCCTCTCTGACCTCAGAACGAGCGGGCTGGAAGTAGACACCCCTAAGCGAAAGATGGTCCTGGATAGCGTACTCAACGGTCTCGGTGTGCGGGTCGAAAACAATCAGTTGATCGTCGAGGCCTCCACGAAAAACCTTGGGCAGCGGCTGCATTCATTGGTCCAAGCAATGTTGGCTGTTAACGACATGTTCGTGATGGCCCAGCCTCGAGTTGCAAGTTTCTTCTTTGAGGACGTGCGCGCTTTCCTCGATAGCCATGACATTCGTTACACCGCCAGGGTGAAGCTTGCGGGGAAGAGCGGCTACGACCATGGTGTGGATTTCCTGATTCCGAAGTCGAAAAGCCGTCCGGAGCGAATCCTGCAGGCGATCGCGGCTCCCAAAAAGGAAAATACTTTCGCCTACCTCTGGACTCTAAGCGACACACGCGCGGCGCGCACCGGGGGTTCCGACCAAGAAGCGGAAGCTTATGCTTTTCTCAACGATCAAGAGCAAGCAGTTGGCGGGGACATAATTGAAGCATTGAAGGCCTATCGCGTGACGCCGGCTATATGGTCCCAGCGTAGCCAGTACGTCGCGGGTCTGGCCGGATAAATGGGTAGCAGGTAGTGGGTAGATACAAGCGCAGAGCCTCGTCCTCATCAGAGACTCTGCGGCTCTTCCTCAAAAAGGTCAGTGCACCCCGAAGCGAGATCCGCATTCCCCCTCACCCCTGAATTTCCAGAGCGTGGCCGCCTCTCCCCGGCTGGGGAGAGGGGAAGGGATGAATTCCTGACCCGAAATGACACCCCAGAAATGCCGACCCCGCCACGCGGGGTCGGTGCTACGCTTGCTGTGGGATGAAGCCCACTGATAGGGTACCCGACACCCTGCCCCAGCGAACCCACGGCAAGTCTCGAATGATGCATTTCCCGTGGCGACCGGCGTGGATCCCCGCCCTTCGGCCGGCTCGGGGTAAGCTCTGCCCAGGGATGACCGCCTTAAGGATTCGCACTTCTCGCGACAAGTCATTCCCGCCCCGCCGTGGCGGGAGGAATCCAGCGCCCATCTGCTCCGCACTTTTGCTCCGCACTTTTGTTGTTGACACGAGGCTAGAGATGTGATACGCTGGCGCAGATGACGTATGAAGCAGGTTACAATAGAGCGCCCGAAGGGAGTTCGAAATCGGAGCGCCGGTAGCGGGATGCTGAAAAACCCGCCTCGCCTGTCATTCCGAGGAGTCCGCCATTCTTATTGGCGGACGACGAGGAATCTCGCCCCGATCAGATAGGGGTTCCCAGAGGGAGATTCCTCCCCTTCGCTCCGCTCTTGGTCGGAATGAGTCGCCTTGGCGACTTCACAAAGGTTTTTCCGCATCCTGTTGGGGAAACGGGTAGAAAATGCAAGAAAGATGTTATTTGGAGGGAACGAAGCCAAGAACACATTGAAAACACAGCATTTAGCTTTTTTAGGAGCTCAAAACGGACTGCTTTTTGAGCTCAGCCCCCCCCCATCAAACCCAAAAACACGGCCAGAGACCAGGTTTCAGGTGTCAGGGGCTCAATCAGGATTCAGGAGCCAGGATTCAGGGCTGAAGAGACAGACTTTGAGAACGTGCGCGCGGCGCAACAATGGCAACAAACTCCTTTGTTTCCTTTGGACAATATGTCGCTTCTGACAGGGAAAGAGAAAACTCGGTGGCTTTAAAAAGACAGACCGATGCGGCAATGTCTATGAAAACAAAGGACCGCTGTTGAAAACAGGGCGCCAAAGCTGGAATGTCTATGAAAATAAAGGTGTTTATCTGCCTAAAGCCGGAATGTTATTGAAAACAAATCGACCTAGCTTTCGGATGGCAGACCGCTTCCAAGCGCCGGCAGCGCTCCCAAATTAGCTTTGGAATGGCGGAAGCGTGACCATGCTTACTGTCTCGGTGTTTACCAAACGCTGCACCGACTAGGCTCTCCAGGTGGCTGAATCCCCGCTCCTGAATCCTGCCTTTCGACCCTTGACACGAGGCTAGCCATGTGTTGCGCTTCCGGTAGTGGGTCAATTTGATGTAGAGGCGGCTTTACGCCGCCATTTGGCGAGATAAACTCGCCGCTACGGCATCAAATTGACCCACTACCCCGCTTCCCCTGTGCTTGAAGCCCTGGCCGGCGTTTGCTATAGTTCCCCGTCTGTCGTTAAAGGCAGGTGGTAGATGGTAGGTAGTTGGTGGAGTCAAACATCCGTCCCTACCGACTATCCACTGCATTCGACCTGCACATTCAACTCGCGGATGATTCGGCTTCCGGCCTTCGCGGGCTTCATGGAGGAACGGGAAAATGGCGCCACCCAAAGTCTTCAAGAACTACATCAATGGTGAGTGGGTTTCGTCGGCAAGCGGACACACTTTTGATAACATCAACCCCGCCAACACGCACGAATTGGTCGGCATATTCCAGAAGTCCAACCCGCAGGATGTGGACACCGCCATCCAAGCCGCGAAGGAAGCGTACAAATCCTGGCGGCTTACCCCGCCTCCCAAGCGCGGCGAAATTCTCTATCGAGCCGCACGTTTGCTCGTAGAACGAAAGCAAGCCTACGCCGAGCAGATGACGCGCGAAATGGGGAAGATCCTGGAGGAAACCCGCGGTGACGTTCAGGAAGCCATTGACATGACCTATTATATGGCAGGCGAGGGCCGGCGGCTCTTCGGGCAAACCACCACTTCCGAATTGCTCAATAAGTTCTGCATGTGGGTGCGCAGCCCGATCGGCGTGTGCGCGCTGCTCACGCCGTGGAATTTCCCCATGGCTATTCCCTCCTGGAAAGTCATGCCGGCGCTCATCTGCGGCAATACGGTAGTGATGAAGCCCGCCACGGACACCCCGCTCTCGACGTACAACCTGGTTCAGACGCTGGAAGAAGCCGGAATTCCGCGCGGGGTGGTGAACTTCGTTACGGGAAGCGGCGCCCAGCTCGGAACTGCTTTGATGACCCATGACGATGTCCGCGTGGTTTCCTTCACGGGCTCAACCGAAGTGGGGAAAAAGGTAGCCGAGGCTTGTGCGGGCACCTTCAAACACTCCTGCCTGGAGATGGGCGGCAAGAACATCATCATGGTGATGGAGGACGCAAACCTGCAACTCGCCGTGGAGGGCGCTCTCTGGGGCGGCTTCGGGACCGCCGGGCAGCGTTGCACCGCCTCCAGCCGCATCGCAGTTCACAAGGACGTGTACAAGGACTTCCTCGAGAAGTTTGTGGCGCGGGCGCGCGCTTTGAAAGTCGGCAACGGCCTCGACCCGACCGTGCAGATGGGGCCGCTCATCAACGAGAACCAATTAAAGACCGTCGAGAAATACGTTGAGATTGGGAAGGACGAGGGCGCCAAGCTGCTTTGCGGCGGCCAGCGCCTGGCTGGCGGCGACTACGATTGCGGCTGGTTTTACCGCCCCACCATTTTCGGCGAATGCGATCCCAAAATGCGAATTTGCCGCGAGGAGATCTTTGGTCCCGTCGTCTCGATCATCCCCTGCTCGAGCCTCGAGGAGGCCATTGAAATCGGTAACGGAGTAGTCTACGGGCTTTCCTCATCCATCTACACCCGAAACGTCAACCGCGCCTTCCAGGCCATGCGTGATATGGAGACCGGCATTTTCTACGTCAACGCTCCTACCATCGGCGCCGAAACCCATTTGCCTTTCGGCGGCACCAAGCAGACAGGCAACGGCCACCGCGAAGCTGCCACCGCCGCGCTGGATTTCTATTCTGAGTGGAAAGCTGTCTACGTGGATTACAGCGACAAGTTGCAGCGGGCGCAAATTGATACGTAAAAGAACGGTAGGTGGTAGGTCGTAGGCGGTAGGTGGGGAAAGAACGGTAGGTCGTAGGTAGTATGTAGTAGGTGGGGAAAAGACGGTAGGTGGTAGGTGGGGGAAAAACAGCAGACTGCCTACTGCCTAAGGTCGGGACGCGACCTGCGCTACGCTTGCTGCTGTCCCCTGACACCTGAAACCTGACACCTGAAACCTTATGGTTGTGGCCCTGCCGTAGGCGGGTCCTGCTGGGTGTCTGGAGTGGCGGGAGTGTCGCTGCCTGTATCGGTGCCAGCCCTAGCTCCACCACTGGCACCCAGGTCTGCCGGCAGAGGATGCGGGCCGAGACCGAGCTTCATCAGGGATTTTGCCTCAGGAAGGCCCGTCACCGGGAACCCGTGATCGGCCTGGTAGCGTCGCATCGCCTCGCGCGTCTGATCGTCCCAGCGGCCATTAGGTTGTGCATTCAAGTAGCCTGCCTGGACCAAGGCTTGTTGAATTTCTTGAATGCGTTCCGGCTCCGGACGCAACTGTGCCCGCCGACGCCGCGCCGCCGCGGCTCGCTTGGCCTTGGAAGAAACGTGCCGTGTCGCGGGGTGGTGCGCGGACTGGTGTTGGCCCGTGCGAGCCGAGGCCCTATGAGTACTGTGCTTGGGGGGCGTGTGGGACTTCCGCTTCGCCGTGCTAGCGCTTTTCTGTGGCGTGGTGGTGTCAGCGGGTAACTGGACCGGCAATATCCACACCAGCGCGGCAAGGACCACTAGTCTTGCGTAGGTTTTCTTATTCCAGTGTTTCAACTTCCGTTTCCTAAGTCCCTTACGGCAGGCGATCCGCAAGGAACAGGGTGGTATACGAGTGCGGGCCGCTGCTTCGTGCAATAAGCAGCAGCACATCCTCCCCGGATTTCAGGGAAGATTGTATACGGTTGAAGTCCTCTGCTGAGGCGACCGCATGATGGTTGATGCTCAGAATGATATCGCCATGCTGAACGCCCAAGTCGGAAGCGAATCCGCCGGGCTGGACGTTCATCACCAAGATTCCCTGTTTGCTGTCCAGATGGAGTTGGTCAGCGAGCTCCTGGGCCTGCTCGCGAGTCAGGTTCTTTAGTGATATCCCGAGGACGCCGGAGCTTCCCTCCGCAGGAGTTTCCTCGCCCTCGTTTCCAGGACCTTCGCGCAATTCGGCAACGATCTTATTACGGTCGCCGACCTCGACGTCCGTGGTCAGCGGTTTTCTGTCGCGAAGGTATTCCACGCGAAGCCTCTTGCCAATTTCGGTGTCCGAGACGATAGCCACCAACTCGTCCGCGTTCTTGATAGGTTTCCCGTCGATGCTCAAGATAACATCCCCGCGCTTCAACCCAGCGCGCTCGGCAGGGCTGCCTGCTTCCACGACATTAATGACGATGCCGTGATCAGTTCCGAAGCTTCTCAGCAAGGCCGGATTGTTCTGGCTATAAAACTGAACACCGATGGCGCCGCGCCGCACGCTGCCCGAGGTAATAAGAGCGTTGTAGACCTTTCGGGCCGTATTGGAGGGAATGGCAAAACACAGGCCATCATAAGTACCCCGTTGCGTGGCGATAGCCGTGTTAATCCCAATCACCTGCCCCGCGAGATTGACCAGCGGCCCACCGCTGTTGCCGGGATTGATCGCCGCATCCGTCTGGATGAAGCGCTTGAACTGCCCCTGCACTCCACCCTCGATGTCGCGTCCCTTGGCGCTCAC
>Ga0208323_1000993_pt1 | contig 11076 bp, 9 predicted proteins | sample June2015DPH_10_1_2_FD_184703 | JGI IMG/M metagenome (GOLD analysis project Ga0208323, IMG submission 184703) | Peatland microbial communities from SPRUCE experiment site at the Marcell Experimental Forest, Minnesota, USA - June2015DPH_10_100... | ecosystem: Environmental > Terrestrial > Soil >... | reverse complement strand
CTGGATCCGGAGCAGCCCGACATGCACTTCCGGCTGGGGAACTTATATCGGGTAATGGGGAACACCTCCGCATCTCAAGAGGAATTCGCCAAATCCCGCGCACTCCACAAGAAAGCAGACGATGCTCTACTTAAGAAAATCTCTGACGCGCCGCCCGCACTGCATCAGTAGAAGCCGTAGAGACGCAAAGGTCATCGTTGATTAGGTCCCGGGGATACAAGACGTTTCCCCTTGACTCCGCACATTCGAAGGGCTAGGCTTCAGGCTATTTTTCATCGCGCTTATGCGCCCGCCAAACCAACGCGTGCTGCTGCGAGCAGGGGCATTCTTACTGCCGATACTGCTGTGTAACTTTTTGTGCCCACTTGTGGCTTGGTGCCAATCCAATTCAGGTGAGGAGCTGGACTTCCGTGGTTCCAACGCGGAAATCGACGTGACCATACGCGGCAGTTCTGGAGAGGTCATCTCCGTGCCCGCAACCGTGATACTTCTTCGGGACGGAACCCCGTACGACCAGGGAATGACATCCAAAGGGCAGATGTTTTTCATTTTGCACAATCTAGGTGACTTCACCGTCAGTGTGAATGCCGCCGGGTACAAGTCAGGACAGAAAGACGTGTCGGTGGCCACAAAAACGAAGTACGAGGTGGATGTAGGCCTGCAACGTAATACATCTTCGAATTTTACGTCTGGGGCAGCGGGAAATCCGATACTCGCGCCGAAGGCCAAGGAAGCCCTCGACAAGGGCATGCAGGCCCTGAGAGACGACAATTTGGACGAGGCGGAGAAAGCCCTGGACCAGGCACTGAAGCTCGCTCCCAATAATCCCGAAGTGCTTTATGTGCTGGGTGTGTTGGAGCTGAAAAAGCGCGAGTGGACCAAGGCGCAAAGTGTTCTGGAAAAAGCCACGCAGATGGAACCAAACAGCGCGCGCGCTCTAGCGGCATTGGGGATGGTGCTGTGCAACCAGGAGAAATACGCAGAGGCTATTCCACCACTCGAGAAGTCCGTGCAACTGAACCCGGCCAGCGACAGGCAGACGCATTGGTCATTGGCGGAGGCGTATTATCACAGCGAACGGTTTGACGATGCCCTGAAGGTCTCGCAGCAGGCGCAGGCGGAGTCTAATGGACAGGTGCCGCAGATCGATTTGCTGGTTGCAAAGTCACTCGTGGCCGTGGGGCGGTACGAGGACTCAGCGAAGGTTCTGCGAGAACTAATCAAGAACCACAGTGATGGCCCGGAAGCCGCTACCGCGCGGCGCTATTTGGAGCGCTTGACGGCCGACGGCAAGATTCACCGGCAGTAGCGTCTTCCCTCGCGCCTGTACACATTGTAAATCCTTTGCCTCTCACCACACACTACCAGGAGTCAGCCGGCCGCCGGCCCCATACCCGGCAGAACTGGCAAGTATATCTGCACGAGTTTGCGCCGGGACTCTATCAGTAATAGAGTTTCACTTGCAGGGGATCGACTTCGCTCCAATAAGAGAATAAGGATCGGAAAGGATACCGGATATGCGTAAAGCGCTGATTCTGGCGGTACTTTTACTCGTTGGCGTGACGGCCTTTGCCCAGGCGCCCGCAGCGACGAATGCGGACGTGGCGAAGCGGGCGGACACCTACCTCGACAAAATGTCGCTCGAAGAGAAGATCGATTACATTGGCGGAACTGGGTTCGCGGTTCGGGCCGTCCCCGCTGTTGGCCTGCCGCCTTTCCAGATGTCCGATGGCCCCATTGGTGTGCGCAGCAATGAACGATTTCCTTCCACCACCTATGCGATCGGCGTCGGCCTCGCGGCGTCGTGGGATGCCGAACTGGCCGAAAAAATCGGCGCAGCTATCGGCAGAGACGCGCGGGCCCGCGGCCTCCATTTCATGCTGGGCCCCGGGGTGAACATCTGCCGCTCGCCGCTGAATGGCCGTAACTTTGAATATTTTGGTGAAGATCCATTCCTCACGGCCTCGATCGCGGTCGGCTACATCAAAGGCATGCAGTCACAGGGCGTTTCAGCGACCATTAAACACTTCCTGGGCAACAACTCCGAATACCTGCGGCACGGTTCCGACTCCGTGATCGATGAACGCGCCCTTCGCGAAATCTATCTCCCCTCGTTCGAAGCGGCGGTAAAGCAGGCGCATGTTGGCGCCATCATGGATTCATACAACCTCATCAACGGCCAGCACGCCACGCAGAATGGTTACTTCAACATGCAAATCGCCCGCAAGGAATGGGGCTTCGATGGCATCATGATGTCGGACTGGATGGCCACCTACGATGGCGTTGCCGCGGCCAACAACGGGCTCGACCTTGAAATGCCTACCGGAGCGTTCATGAATCGCCAGAGCCTCTTGCCGGCGGTTGCCGATGGCCGCCTCACTCAGGCGACCATCGACGAGAAAGTTCGCCACATCCTGCAAACCGCCATTCGCTTTGGCTGGCTCGATCGTCCGCAGACGGATCTCTCTATTTCGACGTACAACCAGCCGAACCAGCAATTGGCGCTCCAGGCGGCGCGCGAGGGCATGGTCCTCCTGAAGAATGAAGGCAATCTGCTCCCGCTCGACAAGCAGAATACCAAGACCGTGCTCGTGGTTGGGCCCGATGCCTATCCTGGCGAACCGGTCGGAGGAGGCAGCGCTCGCGTGGTTCCCTTCGCGTCCGTCAGCGCCCTGCAGGGAATCGGCAGCTTCCTTGGCCCGTCCGCCAATGTGTTCTACGAAGCAGGGCTGCCCAGCATGGAGAGGGCGGCGGCCGCCACCGAGTTTACGACCGAGCCGCAAAATGGCCAGCGCGGCCTGAAATTCGAGTTTTTCCGGAATGCCGACCTCTCTGGCGCGCCGGCGTCCACGCAAGTGGTCCCCCACCTCAACGATCCCGGCACAGCCTGGGGAGACCTCGCGCTTGACATTCAATCCATGGCGACATTTTTCAATTCCCAACCGAAGCCTTCCTCGAAACGCTGGACCGGCTATTTCGTTGCCCCACAGGCTGGCCCCTACGAAATCGTTGCGCAGGGCTCGGGAGAGGATGGGGGCTATCGCCTCTATATTGATGACAAGCTGATTTTCGACAATTGGAAACTTGCCAAGGCTTTTCAAGAGGGCGCCGTTCTGGAGCTATCCGCGGGACCGCACAAAATTGTTGGCGAGGAATTCGTCCATTCGATCGTAGGTGGACGTTTGCGCGTTGCGATCGTCGATCAGCATAAGCTCGTTTCTGATGCTGCGAAGGAACTGGCGGCAAGAGCGGACGTGGTGATTATCGCCGCCGGCTTCAACAATGAGAGCGAGGGTGAAGGGGCGGATCGTCCCTTCTCGCTGCCCTTTGGCCAGGATGAACTCATTCGGGAACTTTCTGCAGTGAATAAGAACACCATCGTTGCGCTCACTTCGGGCGGCAACGTCGATGTCTCTACCTGGATCGATCATGTCCGCGGGCTCATCGAAATGTGGTATCCCGGCGAGCAGGGCGGTACGGCTCTCGCGGAGATTCTATTCGGCGTCGTGAATCCTTCCGGGCATCTTCCGGCTACGTTTGAAAGGCGCTGGCAAGACAATCCATCGTACGCGAACTACTATCCGGAAGCAGGCACCGTTCGCGTGTCCTACAAGGAAGGAATTTTCGTCGGTTATCGCAGCTACGAACACAACAATGTGAAGCCGCAGTTCCCGTTTGGCTTTGGCCTCTCTTACACCACATTCAAATTCGGCAATCTAACCGTCGCTCCGGCAGCTTCGTCGGCGTTGGCGCCAAGCGGCCGTCCCGCGCTCTATACCGTTTCCTTCGACGTCACGAACACGGGTTCCCGTGCCGGCGCCGAGGTTACACAACTCTACGTTGGGGAAGCCAATCCGAAAGTGCCGCGTCCCGCGAATGAGCTGAAAGGCTTCGCGCGCGTGGAGCTTGCGGCTGGCGAAACGAAGCACGTCACCATCTCGCTCGACGCCCGCGCCTTTGCGTTCTACGATGTCGCCTCCAAGCATTGGCAGGCCGATAGCGGCGCTTACACCATCAAGGTCGGCGATTCTTCCGTGGACACGCCTCTCAGTGCCGGCATGACTTTGCCGAGCCTCATCAGCATTGCGAACGATAAATAGCCGCCTTTCTCGTCAGGGCATGGCTTTTTGCCCTGCTTGTGGAAAAAACACCATTCCGTCATTCCGAACGGAGTCTGCGGAGTGAGAAATCCCTCTTTTCTTGGGTTTCCGCCAAAGGGAGATTCATCGCACGAAAAACGTGCGATGGAAAACCGTACCTCGCTTTGCTCGGAATGACGAGTCAAGCCACCTTTTTCCGCAGTCTGTTCAGTCGTGCTGTCCTGCGGGGCTAAAGCCCCACGCCTAGAATGGAAATGTTGCACGTGCAACATTCCCGTCTCGCGCCACGATGGAAATGTCGGCGCGCCGACAATTGTACTTAACTTATAAGTTAACACAGCGCAAGAAAACAAAAGAGTTATGGGCGAGCCCGTTTGGTTTGCAGCCCCCCCCCTGTTTATGCGCATCTACGGGAATGATTAGACTTACAGGCCTCCCGCGCGTATGTACGGGAATGATTGGGGTTATGCAGTTTTAAGTGATCAGTAGCCAGTTTCAAGTGTAAGAAAATGCGGAGGAACGAAAGAGGCGGTGCGAAGTTCACAACCGACAGTCCACAGTTCGTGTAGGGCCAGGCCTTCTGAGGCACGTTGTTTGCGCCCCGGATGGGGTTGCGGGGCGGGCCGCATTCTTTCCTATGTAGTGGCCGGTCTTCAGACCGGTTCTTGGGGCTACCTTTTGCAGCGCGCAGGAACCAAAATGTCGGCGCGCCGACAATGTTAATTGATGTTGTAGTAAACGCAGGCGTTAGAAAAGCGGGTTTACAGTTCACAGTTGAAAGTACAAAGTTCAGAGCAAGATTCTCCAGCCGGTTGTAACCTCCGGGATTTGAGAGACGGAGAGGTGCGTTTGCGAAGATCATTTGGTTAGATGTACCCCCCCCTGTTTTTGCGTAAGTAGGGGAAAGAAAGCACTTACGGGCGATTTTCTTGGATGTAGGGGAAACAAAGGAGTTAGCTGAATTCTTGGTGTAGATGAGGTTCCGGGATGACCCGAAATGGCGCAACAGCCGCATCCACGTTGTTTGTGTCCCGGATGATGTTGCGGGACCCTCAGCATAACAGGCGAAGCATAGCACATTATTTACCTGTTGTCTACTATTATTTAGTGGGTACTAGTTTCGAAACTCGTACTCGCTCGGAATGGGAAACCCCAAGACCCAGCCTCCCCCTACGAGGCTAGAGCACCCGGAGTCTAGTCCGCATTTTTCGCCCAGGCCATCCACCTCACAAGTCAGAGGGGCTCCTGTGTTCTCGTATGTTGTCGTAACTGACAGCCAGGTGTTGTCCGGGCTTGAGTCGGGAACCGGACGCAGCGGGCTGGCTATCGAGCCAGCCGAAAACCACCTTATTGGGTTCGTCGCAATAGTCGATCCGGAGCCACATCCACTCGGCTTCGCCCGTCTTCTCATCCCTAATCTCGAACTTAACGTAATCGCCCGACTTGTACTTCACAACCTTCTCTCCACACCACGAGCGCGTTCAGGCGTCTCTGGCTTTGCATCCCATTGCCTCTCTAAAATAGGCCTACGGTATCGCTTTTATGAAATACGGGAAGTAGCGATGAAAGTCGGCGTACTGTTGAAGCCTAATTTCGGTCTGTTTCAGGTTCTCGTCGGTCAGATATCCTAGCGCGCGTCGCAGGGTCCTGCCCGCATTGCGGCCGCAGGGAAGGTATCTCTGAAGATAAAGTCGCTCTTTCGTGCTGAGGCTAGGCACGTTAATTTGCCTAGGTTCATTCCAGTTTAAGTTAGCAAAACGCCAGTTCTTGAAAGCTTTCCTGAAGTCTTTTTCCTCGACTCTTCGGCAGACAACGCCGGTGAGGGTGAATATACCCGCACCGTCACTGTAATAGAAGGACGAGAGAGGCAAAAACATCAACGGCATTGCGCTTGGAAGTGCTTTTTGAGAGGCGATTTGCACCATCTCTTGCATTAATAGCGCAAGTTTGTCGACTCGACTGGGCGGTGGATCAGACGTATTTGGCAGTAGTGTTTCGAATTTCCTTCTGAAGTCCTCGGTCTGCTCGGGTTTCTTATAATCACGCGGGTCGCAGCTCAATGTAATCTTAACTATGGAGTTTGTGCCCACTTTTCCCAATAACCCCATGAAGTCATCGAAGTGACCAAGTTCGAGGTTGGTATAGTCGAGCCAAAAAATGCTTTTTTGATCCTTCGCCTCGTATTGCGCCAAGAATGATTTAAGTGAGGTGCGCTCGAGTTTCAGGCGGTGGAAACGGCATGGAAGATGAAATCGCTGGCGCTTGTAGATTTCCGGGTCCTGCTCAATGCAGACCATTTTAATCTCAGGATAGAACTCGTAGATGAGCCGAAAATCCTCTAGGGTCGGCCCTCCCATCGAATAATAGGTGTAGTCGCTCAATTCTCTCGGCTTCACAACAAGCCTGATTGCATCAATCAGTGTTAGTCGATCCACTGCCTTATTCGGGCGAATGTGGTAGGCGGGTTGGCTCACTTGGGCGCGTCCTTCAGAATAAGGTCAAAGCATTCTTCACCAACGGTCGACGGTGAGGCCTCAGCCTCGCCAAACAGATATTCGGCGACTCTCCTGATCTCTTCGACAGTCCTGACGAAGGATATTCGCCTTTGTCGGGATTCCAACTTCCTGGGCATCGGCAACTCGGGCTTGTATTGCTCTCCCGGGGGCACGGACTTTGTCGTCGCGTTGAAAACTAGATGGGTTGACTCGACCTTGATCTCATCGAGCGAGAGCGGCTCGCCTGCCTCAATGTATTTTCTGGATTCGTCGAGGTCGTTTTTCCATTTATTCGTGTAGTCTGTAAAAACACGCATGCCATCTCGCATCTTGTTCTTGATTTGCAAATACAGCCTTGAGGAAGCGTCGACGTCTCGCTTCGTCGTTGTCGTCGGGAGTTTCGAAGAGTCTCCCCTGAACTCGACGATCCCAGAAATTGCGATGAACTGATTGTGATACCGAGGAACCCCAGCCTCCCCCCACCCCGTGAGTTCGGTCCTATCGCAGTAGACGACAGCCCTGTCGTTGCAGATGATGGTCCATCCGGCATCTACGGCCGCGTAGCGCTTTTGTATCTGCTCACTTTCTGAGTCATCAGGGTCAGGTATGGGGCGGGTGAATCCTACAGCGAGAAAAACTTCAACGCCGTCTTCGGTCTTGGTCCTGAACATGAAAGGCCTAATTGCCTTCGGAGTTTTTGTCGATTTCGGCTTCCTGGGAGCAAAAAGTAGCTTCACGGGGCGGGCTTTCGCGAGGACGCCGTTGATCTTTATTTCCAGGCCCTTATCGATGATGGCCGCGTAGTGAGTCTCCACCGTCTGCTGAAGGGTACTCTGAAGAGCCTCGCGATCAATGCTGAAGCGGTCCGCAATCGGGGCATGAAGGGTTCCTACAACGATGGTGGTCCCTTGGTATTTGGGCGGGGTCTTCGACGGCTCGACTGGTAGGTCCCAGTCGCCCTTCTTTTCTGTCCAGTCAGGGCTTATCTCGACATCATAAGCATCTTTTTCGTTCCGAGTGGAAATCGAGCACTGCTTGCCCATCTTAAAAATCGCGCGCTTCATTCCTATGCCGTACGCGCCGACGGTTCCGGGCGCGTCCTGAGGACGGTCAGGGTCGGCTTCACGGCCCATCGTGAAGGCGTACTTGTGCAAGCTCCACGGAATCCCTCCACAGTTGTCTGAAATCTCGAAATTGTTTCTGTCGAATTTAATATGCGCCCAGAACCCCTCGTAGGGTGTCTTCTTGTCTTTGGCAGTCTTCTCGGCTCCGGTACGCAGTATTCCGTCCACGCAATTGTCGAGTAGATCGAGGATCGCGTCCTCTAGTCTGATGTCCCGTGTGAGCATGTAGACAAAAAACGATTTCACTGGCGAGGCATCTACGGGTTCGTATGGGTTTTGCTTCTCCTTGGCCATGCACTACCCTTTCTGGCGCGACTTTTCGAGGGCCAGTCGGACGGCCTTTGCAACCGCGCGCGCTAAGAGTGGCGGGACGGAGTTACCTATCTGGCGGAATCCGTGCCACTTCGTTGGATGAAATTGGAACCAGTCGGGAAAGGAATGAAGCCTTGCAGCCTCGCGTACCGTAATGCACCGATCTTGAAAAGGATGGATCGGCCGCGGTGCCATGAACGATCCTTGCGCGGGACCCGTTCCGGCACGAAGCGTCGGTGCCAAGCCGGCCTTGGCAAGTCGGTAGAATCTACTCACTTCTTCGCTGCTTCCCTGTTTCGTATTACTGAATCGCCTTATCGTCTTCGCGGTGTGTGCAGTCCGCGAGCAGCTGCTCAAACCGTTGCCATTCCTGCTTCGCGCGGGAGACTTGTCACCACGGTCCAGGATCTCGCCTCTCAGCACTTTGGCATAAGCACTTGGTTTTCCCAAATTACCGGCATATTCGTCGGTTTCAAGTAGATAGTTATAATTCGCTATCTTGGGGAGGTCGCCGATCGCGTCCCAGACTGTTGGGCCGTCATAGTCGCCGTTCTCGCCGTAAGGATGCGAAGGCGTGGGATATTGAGGAGCGATGGCCCCCCTGATGTAACCCAGAACGAAAACCCGCCGCCGCCTCTGTGGAACGCCAAATTCAGCGGCGTCGAGCACCTGAATTGGCTTCACTATGCGATAGCCGGAGCTTTCGACGTGATGGACGAATTCGTCCAGAACGCTCTTTGAGTCACCCATCAAGATTCCTGCCACGTTCTCGACGACAAAATAGGAGGGCGAGAGTTCGATAATCAGACGGGCGAGATCGTGCAGGAGTAGGTTACGCGGGTCGTCTCGGGAGCGCTTCCCGATCAGTGAGAAGCCTTGACACGGCGGTCCGGCGAATACCACGTCAATTGGCCTGTCTTCGATTCCCGTTTCCTCCCTAAGTTCTTTGCCGGAGACGGTCGAAAGATCAGTACACCACGTTTGACAGTTGGGGAAATTCGTTAGGTGTGTCTCGGTGTGAATCTTTTCAATGTCCACGGCGGCGAGCACGTCGAAACCTGCTTGCTCGAATCCGAGTGACATTCCACCAGCGCAGCAAAAGAGGTCAACGCCGACTGGACGCCTGCGTTTTTTCATTGAGCCGCCTTAAAGAATTCGCAGTAGCGATTGATGCAACAGTCATGACACCGTGGGCTGCGCGGTCGACACACCTTTCGGCCATGCGCTATGCACGCTACGTGATAATCCCGCCGCAGTGCTGGCACAACCAACGCTTCTAGTTCTGCGTGACACTGATCCGCACGTCTTCTGGCGGTCCAGCCCAGCCGGCTGGAAATCCTATGTACATGCGTATCCACGGGGAGCACTGCCAGATTAAGTGTATACATCATTACGCACTTTGCAACCTTTTCAGACACGCCAGGCAGTCTAACGAGGTAATCCTGTGCCGCCTCGGGAGCTAGCCTTTTGAGGAGTCGGAGATCGCAAGCCCCGAAACGCTTCTTAATCAATCGAAGTGCCCCTCGGATATGCCGGGACTTGACCGCAGAAAGTCCGGCGGGTTTGAGCAAGGAACGAAGTACAGACATCGGAGCAGTCAGGACCTCGTCCCACTCACCAAACCGCTTCTGGAGACGCCTGTAAGTGCTGCGGGCCGTTCCCGGCGTTGTCTTGTTGGACAAGATGATATAGATGAGATCGTCCAGAGGGTCGGAAGGATTGCCGAAGCGCGGGGTCCCGTATGTTCTGGTGAGGATTTTGCACACGCTCCGGACAGTCCGCACGCGGATGGATGATGGCTCGCGCCAGATGGCGCCGGTTTTCTTGAGCGGGCTGGGTAAGTGCTTCCCTACCATCGCAAGTCTTAACGCACCCCTCGAAGCTGCCACTGTAATACTACCTCGTGCCGGTTTCTAGGCTATTACCTCACAATGTCTAGGAAGAGAGTTATGAGCGATCAAATATCAGTGATCGGGAGGCAAGAGCCGTGGCCCTTCGCGGAGATCACTCTGGGTAAACGGGGGGCAGAACGAATCCCAAGAGAGCAGAGGGATCCCTCCACTGCGCGGCCCGACGCGCCACAATTCGGCGCGAAGGAAGAAATCGGGCCGCTCCGGTCGGGATGACAGTGAGGAGGAGTGGTCAGGGAGCAGCGATCAGTGATCAGCGCCCAGCGATCAGGAGGCAAGAGAGAAGCAGGTCCCTCGCGATGCTCGGGATGACAACATAGAGGGAGGCAAGAGAGGGGGGGCACGATGTATCGTGCCCCTACATGGAAAGCAGGCGGGATGACAGATTTTGGGAGTGTTTGTTTTGGGGGCGAGTTTATGTCGGACCCTTCGAGGCTCAGGGCAAGCTATGAATGTCCGACCCCCTAAGGTGCTAGAGTGATCCCTCCCGATGCTCGGGATGACGGAGAAGAACGGCAGGAGAAACCCAAGAACCGGTCTGAAGACCGGCCACTACATAAGAAGGAGAACGGCCCGCCTCAGAAGGCGGCCACTACATGTAAGAGGGAAAGGCGGGGATTGCTGCGCTCTTACACTTTTTCGAGCAGGGCGACGAAATGAAGGCCTCGGCCCACTAGCAGCGAAAACGGAAACGGGTACAGCGGCACTTCGCTGGTCCACTGCGCGATGGAGAGCCCGCATTTCGCGAAGGTCGCTTCCCATTCCTTGCGGCTCTGATAGTTGTACGGCAAACGCACGCCATGGGGACGGTTGCCTACCCAGTCCATGAACTGCAGCGTCTTGAAGTCGAACCAGTTTTCGCTGAGATGGTCCTTGATCAGCACGAACCGGCGCGTGACGCGGCGGGCTTCCCGCAGCAGGATGGTGGGATCGTCCGTGTGGTGCAGCACGTCAACAAACAGGCAAACGTCGAACGTCCAGTCGGGAAAGGGCAGCTTGGCTCCGTCGAACGCCCGGCACCGAATCCCGCATTGGGGCCGCTCGGCAAACTCCACTCCCTCAATGGAAATCTCCGAGCCGCATTCCGCCAGCAGATCTCCGATGGTGCCGTCGCCGCAGCCAATGTCCAGAACGG
>Ga0208323_1000979_pt1 | contig 11165 bp, 8 predicted proteins | sample June2015DPH_10_1_2_FD_184703 | JGI IMG/M metagenome (GOLD analysis project Ga0208323, IMG submission 184703) | Peatland microbial communities from SPRUCE experiment site at the Marcell Experimental Forest, Minnesota, USA - June2015DPH_10_100... | ecosystem: Environmental > Terrestrial > Soil >... | reverse complement strand
CCAGCGGCTCCAGCAGGTCGGCCAAGAATTGTTCCAAGCGCTTTCGACATTTCTCGATTTCGCTCTCGGTCATGGACCAGAGCTTAGCACGTCTCCTGTGGGAGGTCAATAACTTAACGTAGTAGTATTAGTGGCTAGTGGTCGGTGCTTAGTGGTCAGCCAATGCTGCGGGAACTGGCTAATGATTAGTGGCCGGTCCGCTAACCAACAAGACGGCGCCGGTCTTGCATTCTGACTCCTGACTTCTGCTCGTCACTCGTCACTGCTCTTATGACTGTGGAGGCTATTTGTTATGAAATTCAATCCATTCAAACGTCTTAAGGATACCATTCAATCCTTTTTCTCAAAAAGCACAGGGGGTAAAGCGGAAAACACTGGTTGGAATGCAGCATTGATGGTTGCGGTAGCAGGAGGCCATACGGAGGCTGTGAAAGCCTTGCTAGAGGAAGGGGTGGAGGTCAATGCGAAACACAAAAATAACACCACTGTCTTGATGGTAGCGGCACAGAGAGGCCATACCGATACCGTGTTATTTTTATTAATGAAAGGCGCATTGGTAAATGCACAAAACGATAAAGGTGATACCGCCTTGATGGCTGCGGTAAGGAATGGCCATACGGACATCGTGCAAGCTTTGTTAGATAAAGGCGCGGAAGTCAATGCGACATGCAACGTTGGTGGGACCGCCTTGATGTGGGCGGCAATTAAAGGCGATACTCATGCCGTTCAAGCGCTATTATCCAAAGGTGCGGAGGTAAATGTGAAAAGCAATGCGGGTGTTACCGCGCTGATGGAAGCAGCATTAAATGGCCATACAGATACCGTGCAAGTCTTATCAGCGAATGGCGCAGAGGTCAATGTGAAAGACACTAATGGTACGACCGCGTTAAGGTTTGCGGCAGTAAACGGCCATACCGAGACGGTGCAAGTCTTATTGGCTAAAGGTGCAGAGGCCAATACGAAAAGTAACGATGGTGTAACCGTCTTGATAAGTGCGGCAGGGAATGGCTATACGGATATCGTACGAGCCTTATTGACCAAAGGCGCTGAGGTCAACGCGAAAACTGGCGAAGGCATGACCGCATTGATGGCAGCGGCATTGAATGGTCATACGGAGACCGTGCAAGTTCTTTCATTAGCCAAGGGTCTCGATCTCAATATGAAAACTAATAAAGGCTACACCGCCTTGATGATTGCGACAGTTGACAACCATCCCGACATAGTAAGACTGTTAAAGAGGGCTGGGGCTAAGGAATAATGTCTAACCACATCCGGGGGCGTTGTTCGGAATTACTAAAATTCTATCAAGTATGCTGAGCGACAGGTCACTCGTCACTGCCTTTGTTAGGCTCGTCACTTGTCACTCGTCACTGCTCTTGTGACTGGTCACTCGTCACTGCCTTTGTTAGGCTCGTCACTCGTCACTCGTCACTGCTCTTATGACTGGTCACTCGTCACTGCCTTTGTTAGGCTCGTCACTCGTCACTCGTCACTGCTCTTATGACTCGTCACTCGTCACTGTTCTTCCGCCATGCTGAGCAACTACTCACCCTCGCAGGCCTGCCTTGTCCCCGCCGTGGGAAAGCCCTCTCGCAACTCGGAATCATCGCCGATGGCGCGATACTGACCCAGGGGGTGACCATCCTGCGAGTTGGCCAGACACGCAGTCTGGAAGCAGAGGCGCGGCGGTTGAAGGCCGAGGCCGTCGATTGCCCGGGTTCGGTGGTGATGCCCGGCTTCGTGGATTCGCATACCCACTTGGTATTTGCAGGAAGCCGTGTGGGAGATTACGAAAAGCGATTGCAGGGAAAAACCTACGAGGAAATTGCTCGTGCCGGCGGAGGGATAAGATTGTCGGCACGGAGGGTGCGGCAGGCTTCCGTAAACTCTCTGGTCCGCCAGGCAGAAGGCTTTCTGAGGCAGTTTGCGGCCCACGGTACGACCACCCTGGAAGTGAAGACGGGCTACGGCCTGGAAGTAACGCAGGAGCTGAAACTTCTGGAGGCGATTCGCCGGCTTCGCCAAACCTCCGACCTTGAACTCGTGCCCACACTCCTTGCCGCGCACGCCTTGCCTCCTGAATACGCCGGACGCCCGGGCGCCTATATCGAAACGGTTGTGCGGGAACTTATTCCCACGGTGGCACGCAAGAAGCTGGCGGAATTCATCGACTGCTTTTGCGATCGAGGCGCCTTTAGTGTCGAGCAATGCAGGGAAGTGCTGGCGGCCGGCAAGCGGCAAGGCCTGATTCCGCGCCTCCATGCTGAGCAACTTACTCGAACCGGAGCAAGCCGCCTGGCAGTGGAAGTCGAGGCAGCCTCCGCGGATCACCTCGACAAGCTCTCCGCCGCAGACATCCGCGCCCTTGCCCGCTCCCAGGTGGTAGCGACGCTGCTTCCTGGCGCGAACTTCTTTCTTGGCCTCAAGACATACCCTCCGGCCCGGAAGCTGATCGATTCAGGAGCCGTCCTGGCGCTTGCCACCGACTTCAACCCCGGAACCAGCCCCACTCTCAATATGCAATTCGTCCTTTCGGTGGCTTGCTCGGCCCTGCGCATGACGCCTGCCGAGGCAATCTCGACCGCCACCATTAATGCGGCCTATGCGCTGCGCCGTGCGGACCGCATCGGCTCGCTTGAACGCGGCAAACAGGCTGACCTGCTTGTGATGGATGTGGGTGACTACCGCGAGATTCCCTACTATTTTGGCGTGAATCATTGCCGGATGACTGTAAAAGCGGGCCGGATGGTGTGGGAAAGAGGCGACTGTCGGTAACTGGTTGTTAGTCGTCAGTTGTCAGTCGTCAGTTGTCCGTGGTCGTTTCAATTGTCCCGGTTAATGTCATTCCGAGCGAAGCGAGGAATCTCGCTCTGACCCTATTCCGGCCTACTCCAGCCCAGGGCGAGATTCCTCGCTTCGCTCGGAATGACATCGCACCACTGACGACGGGCAACGGACCACGGACTACTGACAACGGACATCCGACTACTGACAATTCGTGCTAAATTCTCACCATGCAAACCATCATCGAATGTGTTCCGAACTTCAGTGAAGGACGCGACGTCCGGAAGGTGGAGACCATCATCCGGGCGCTGTTGGACGGGCCGGACGTTTACCTGCTCGATAAGGAAATGGACGCGGACCATAACCGCTGCGTCATCACCCTGGTGGGCACGCGCCAGAGCGTAGGGGAAGCCGCTCTGCGGGGCATCGGCAAGGCGGCGGAATTGATTGACCTGAACCAGCAGCAGGGCGCGCACCCTCGGCTCGGCGCCACAGACGTTGTGCCGTTCATACCCATCTCTGGCGTCACGCTGGAAGAATGCGTGCGCATCGCCGAATGGGTGGCCGAAGAAGCCTGGCGCCGGTTCAAAATCCCCACCTATCTGTACGAGGCGGCGGCACGCAAGGCGGAACGCAAGAACCTGGAAAACATCCGGCGTGGCCAATTCGAGGGCGTGCGCGAGGAGGTGCGCACCAACCCTGAGCGGCATCCCGATTTCGGCGAGGCGGCTCTGCATCCGACAGCGGGAGCAACCGTGGTGGGTGCGAGGAAATTCCTGATTGCCTATAACATCAACTTGAACACGCCTGACGTGGCGCTGGCGAAGGCGATTGCCAAGAAGATCCGCGCTTCAAGCGGCGGCTTTCCCTGTGTGAAGGCAATGGGTGTGGAACTGAAATCCCGCAAGCTGGCGCAGGTCTCAATGAACCTGACGGATTTCGAGACGACCTCCATGACGACTGTGTTCGATGCCGTCATGCGAGAAGCCGCAGCGCATGGCGTTGACGTCGTAGGCAGCGAGATTGTTGGGCTGGTTCCCCGCCAGGCGCTGGAGGACGCTGCCGTCCAATATCTCAAGGTGGAGAATTATCGTCCACAACTTGTTTTTGAAAACCGTCTTGACCACATCATCCGGGAGCAGACCAATTCGGCGGCGCGCGAAAAGACTCGGACGTTGCGCGCGATGGCAGAAGCATTCGTAGCCGCAGTGGCGGCGCCGAGTGCAACACCCGGCGGCGGAAGCGTCTCAGCACTCGGCGGGGCGCTGGCCGCAGCGCTCGGTGAGATGGTCTGCGGGCTGTCGCTCAATCGCAAAACACTCGAGGCGCATCACTCGAAACTGAAGGAGTTACAGAACCGGCTCGCCTCACTGCGGCAACGCCTGCTCGAAAACATGGACTGCGACGCACAGAGCTACGAAGCAGTGATGGCGGCCTTCAAACTCCCCAAATCCACCGTAACCGAAAAAGCCGGGCGCGACCAAGCCATAGAAGAGGCCGGCAAGAATGCGACCTCGGTGCCAATGGAAACGGCGGAACTGAGCGCGGAAGTTGCAACGATCATTTCCAGCCTGCGTGACATCTCCATCCCAGTAGCTGCCCCGGACCTTGCGGTCGCGCTCGACCTTGCCGGGACCGCCAAACGCGGAGCGATTGAGAACGTGCGCGCCAACTTGCCTTCGATTAGAGACCAGGATTACCTGGACCGCGTGGAGCGAAAGCTCGAGGCCCTCGACTATAGAGCAGTGACGAGTGACGAGTGACAAGTGACGAGCAGGAGTCAGGAGTCAGAAGGTAGGTAGTAGGTGGTAGGTGGGGAAAAACCTCCCCCCCCCACATACCACCTACTACCTACCACATACGCGAAGGAGTCGTTATATGTCAATTCCCGAGAAACTGAAACAGCCTTTAGGAAAAGAAGGCGAAGCAAACTTTGATCCTCAAAGGAGAAAGTTCGCCAAATTAGCTCTGGTCGGCGCCCTGGGAGGAACAGCTTTGTTATCGCCAAGCCGGCAGGGCGTAACGAAGCTCCACGACATCCCCCCAGGCATGAAGATCTCAGTTCAAGTAGGCTCCGACCCCAATGACGAAGATCTCCAGTTCGTAAGGCAACTGGGGGCGGAATACGTCAACATCTGGGTGCATGCGGATGGGGCGAGCTATGAGAATTTCATGCGCTTGCGCGAAAAGGTCGAAGCGGCCGGTTTGAAGGTCTGGAATATCGGAAACCTCAACGTCCATAACATGGAAGAGGTCACTCTAAACCTTCCCGGACGTGACCAGAAAATCGAGGACTACAAGACCTACCTCCGCAATCTAGGCAGAGCCGGGATCTACTATACGACCTACGCTCATATGGGCAACGGCATTTGGAGCACGCAGCGTGAAAATACGCGCGGCGGAGCACCCGCTCGAGCTTTCGATTTGGCGAAGGCCGATGCCGGCTACTGGGATAAGAAGATTTTCAAGGGACCGCTTACGCACGGCCGCGTTTACTCGCAGAAGGAGATTTGGGATAACTACACCTATTTCATCAAGGCCGTGACGCCGGTCGCGGAGGAGGTAGGTGTAAGAATCGGCATTCATCCCGACGACCCGCCGGTGCCCGAATTGGCCGGTGTTCCACGCTGTATCTTCGGCAATTTTGAGGGCTACAAGCGAGCTCTCGAGATCGCCGACAGTCCCAATATAGGAATGTGCCTTTGCTGTGGCACTTGGCTCGAGGGCGGCAAACTCATGGGGAAAGACGTGCTGGAGACCATTCGCTACTTTGGCAGCCGCGGCAAAATCTTCAAAATCCACTTCCGTAATGTGAACGCGCCTTTACCTCATTTTGTCGAGACCTTTGTGGACGACGGTTACATGGATATGTACAAGGTGATGCGGGCGCTGCGCGAGGTGAACTATAACGGAGTATTGATCCCAGATCACATCCCGGAAATGATCGGCGGCAACAGGGCCGGAACCGCTTATAGCATTGCCTACATGAAGGCGCTTCTGAAAAGGGCCAACGAAGAATTCGCAACATAACTCAACTATACTTAGCGACCGATGGACGAACCGCACCTAACCTCAGATCACCGCTCACCCGCTATGCCCTCTCTCCCTGAGGTCCACAGGACGGTGGGCATTCCCACCGGAGTGGGCTTCTGGAAGAAAGTGCTGGCCTTTTCCGGGCCGGGCTTCCTGGTCGCCGTCGGCTACATGGACCCCGGCAACTGGGCCACGGATATAGCTGGCGGGTCGCGGTTTGCTTACCAACTCATCTTCGTCCTCTTCCTGTCCAACCTGATGGCGATCCTGGTCCAGGCGCTTGCCGCGCGACTGGGCATCGTCACACAACTCGACCTCGCGCAGGCCTGCCGTAGCTATTATTCGCGGAAAACCAGCCTGTTCCTGTGGGTGGTGTGTGAAATTGCCATCGCTGCCTGCGATCTGGCGGAGGTGATCGGGTCGGCCATCGCGCTCAACCTGCTCTTCCATATCCCGCTCTTGCTCGGCGTCTGCCTGACGGCGCTCGATGTGCTGGCGATCCTCTACCTTCAGCATAAGGGATTCCGGTACCTCGAAGCCCTGGTGGTGGGCCTCATCGGGACGATTGGTGTCTGCTACTTAGTGGAGATTCTCCTGGTAAAACCAAATTTGGTCGAAATCGGGAAGGGTCTTATTCCCACTCCAGAGCTTTTGACCAACCAGGAAATGCTTTACATTGCCATCGGGATGATGGGCGCGACGGTGATGCCCCACAACCTTTACCTCCATTCCTCGCTGGTCCAGACGCGGGCGATCGCGCGGAGCCGGGAGGGAATACGAACCGCGCTGCGATTTAACCTGCTGGATTACGTCGTGGCGCTCAATTTTGCTTTCTTCATTAACGCGGCGATTCTCATCATGGCGGCCGGCACGTTCTACCGCCATGGGTTGAACCAAGTGGCAGAAATCCAGGATGCTTACCACACCCTGGCGCCGCTGCTCGGAACGCAAATGGCCAGCATACTCTTTGCCATAGCCCTGCTGTGTTCCGGCCAGAACTCCACCCTGACCGGAACACTGGCTGGGCAAATCGTGATGGAGGGATTTTTGAACATCCGTCTGGCCCCCTGGCTGCGGCGGCTGATTACGCGGCTCCTGGCTATTATTCCCGCGGTTATCGCCGTGGCGTTTTTCGGACATCGGGGAACGGCACAACTTTTGATCTTCAGCCAGGTCATCTTGAGTCTGCAACTCTCCTTTGCGGTTTTTCCCTTGGTTCAGTTCACCAGCAACCGAGCAAGAATGGGCGAATTCGTAAACCCGCTCTGGCTCAAAATCCTCGCCTGGATGGTGGCGGGGATTATTGCTATCTTGAATGCTTATCTCCTGGTCCTGACAGTCAAAAGCTGGGCCAGCTAGGCAGGGGTCATCATGTTCAAGAAGATTCTCGTGGCTCTCGATCACAGCAAAGCCGACGACGTGCTGCTGCCGCGGGTGAAGGAACTGGCGACACTCACCCAGGCGGAGATTCTGCTGCTCCACGTATCGACCGGTTGGGCGGCGCAGTGGCAGGATAACCTGAATCTCTCGGACTCGCAGGAGATAAAGGGGGACCGCGAGTTCTTGGAGAAGGTGGCGGAGGGGCTGCGGGAAGAAGGTTTCCGGGTGACCGCGCGCCACGAACGGGGCGAGCCGGCCCGCGCGATTCTGAACACCGCCCGAGGAGAACATTGCGATCTCATCGCCATGGCAGCCCACGGACACAAGTTGATTAACGATCTGATCCACGGGACCACCATCACCAAGGTTCGGCACGAAAGCGAGATCCCGATTTTCCTGGTTAAGGCCAGCCCGAACTAACCGAATTTCTGTGCCGGACCTCCGCCGGATGTCATTCCGAGCCCGCAGTCGCGGGAGAGGAATCTCGTTCTGCGCTGAGGTGGATAGGAGCTCAAGCCGGACCAGGGAGGGTGGTGGAAGAAAGAACCAGAGCGAGATTCCTCTCCCGCGACTGCGGGATCGGAATGACAGTGGGAGGGCTGAATGCTGATTCCAGGTTTCGCCACAGCGGAAGGTACGGCGCGCTTTCGCGAGCGATTTGCGGCGCGCCTGCCGGGGCATATTCGCCAGGCGCAAGGTCTCTGGATTTCCTCCATCGGCATCGGCACATACCTCGGGGAGCCCACCGCCGCTTACGATGCACGTTACAGAGAGGCCATCACGCGAGCGGTGTTGATGGGCGTCAACGTCATCGATTCGGCCATCAATTACAGGCACCAGCGGAGCGAACGCGCCATCGCCCAGGCGCTGGCAGCACTGATTTCCTCCGGCGAAGTCCAGCGCGACGAAGTCGTCCTGGCCACCAAGGGCGGGTTCCTGACCTTCGACAGCGAAGAACCGCCGGACTCTTCTGCCTATTTCCAGGAGAAACTCTTGGACCCCGGCATAATCCGCATGGAGGAGGTTGTCGCCGGCTGCCACGTCATCTCCCCCAAGTACCTGGAAAACCAGATTGACGCCAGCCGCCGGAACCTCGGCGTCGAGACATTGGACATCTACTACGTTCACAACCCGGAGACGCAACTGAGCCAAGTGGGCCGCGAGGAATTCTTCCGCCGGTTAAAGGCGGCCTTTGCGGCGCTCGAGAAGGCCGTGGCGGAAGGCAAAATACGGAGGTACGGGACGGCTACCTGGAACGCCTACCGAGTAGGTCCGCCTTCCGCCGAAGCCCTTTCGTTGACCGACGTTCTGCGTTTAGCAGAGGAAGTGGGAGGCAAAGAGCATCACTTTCGCGCCCTCCAGTTGCCTTTCAACCTCGCCATGCTGGAGGCACGCATGGCAAGCACCCAGCCGGCGGGCCGGAAGCTGGCCCCCCTCTTACAGGTGGCAAGGGCACACGGATTAATGGTGTTCGCAAGCGCCAGCCTCCTTCAAGGCCAACTCACCCAAGGATTGCCGCCGGAGTCTCGAAGCTGGTTTCCGGGGATGCGGACGGACGCGCAACGCGCCCTCCAGTTTGTTCGATCCACCCCCGGCATTACCTGCGCTCTGGTGGGCATGAGCAATCTCGAACACGTGCAGGAGAATCTGGGCACGGCCTCGACCGCACCCATGACGCTCGAACAATTCCGCGCCATTTTACAGGGGACATGACTCTCTCGGCGGGGGTCAGGCGAGAGCCATCCCAACACTCAGGATATGAAAGCTGGAAGACTTAGCCAAACATATTTGGATTTTTCGTGCCGCCCGAGAAGTCGAAAGCTATCAGCCCTCAGCCCTCAGCTATCAGCTTCCAGCCTTCATACTGTTTGAATCCCACTGCCGACTGCCTTCTGGTCATTACGAGCCGCAGGTCCGGAGGGCGGGACCTGCGCTACGCTTGCTGGCTCCTGAATCCTGACCCTTGTCTTGCCAACCCTGCATTGCCAACTTGACAAAGGAGGACCTTTTCGTTAGTTTCGCCATAGTTCGCAATTGCATCGTTCTAAAGCAGGAGGACTCTTGCCTCACAGACCTATCATCACTCTAATAACAGACTTCGGAACGGCGGACCACTATGTGGGGACGATGAAGGGTGTCATCCTCAACATCAACCCCGAGGTTCAGATTGTGGACATCTGCCACCAAGTCTCTCCGTACGATATTTTTGAGGCCGCCTACGCACTGGTCCAGAGCTACAGATACTTCCCCAACAGTACTATCCATCTGGTTGTCGTGGACCCTGGAGTGGGAACCGCGCGACGGCCAATCCTGGCTTGTGCCGGGAAATACATATTCGTGGCGCCTGACAACGGGGTCCTCTCACTGCTTTTCACGCGCGAGGAGCGTGTTGAGGTCAGGCACGTCACCGCTGATCACTATTTCCTGAATCCCGTCAGCAACACTTTCCACGGCCGCGATATCTTCGCTCCCATCGCCGGCTGGTTGAGCAGAGGGGTGGAAGTGGAAAAATTCGGCGACCCGATCACTGACTACACCCAGTTCGTTTCCCCGAAACCCAAACGGGTGAGCGAGAATCTGGTCGAAGGCATGACCTTAAAGGTGGACTCGTTTGGAAACCTCATCACCAACATCAGTCCGGAAGACGTCCCGGAACTGTTTTCGGAGAACCCTCCGCCCTTCAAAATAATTGTCAACCACCAGGAAATAACCCGCCTCAATTTGGCCTACTCGATGGGCAGGCCCTCGGAGCTTTTTGCCATCGTAGGGAGTTCCGGATTCATTGAAATCTGCACCAACCGCGGCTCTGCCGCCAAGATGCTGAATGCAAACCGAGGCATGGAAGTGGGCGTGGTTATCGGTGGCGGACTCCCCCCTTAACCACTCGGCCTCCCTTGCGAATTCACGGCTGGCCTTGGAAAGGCTATTGTTTTCAGGGATACTTCACGAAGCCTGAATAGGCGGTCGTCCAGAGGCCGGCCTGGCTTGAGGAGGGGGAATGGGGAGTTTCTCAATTCTGACTTTCGCCACACGCCGGCCGTCCATCTCCGCCACTGTAAATCGGCGGCCTTCATAAGCGACGCTCTCGCCGCCTTTGGGGATTACCCCCAAAAGGGAAAGCACAAACCCGGCCAGCGTTTCATATCCAACCCCACGGGGCAGGACAATCTCGTAGTCATTCGCCAGTTCCCTAAGGCTGATCGACGCGTCCATCAGGAGCACGTTGCCGCTGACTTGGTGGATGGCTTGCTCGTCCTGGTCGTACTCGTCACGGATTTCGCCCACGAGTTGTTCCAACACGTCCTCGACGGTCACCAGGCCAACGTAAGTGCCGAATTCGTCAACCACCAAGGCCAGGTGAGAATGATGTTTCCGCGCCTCCTCGAGTACTTGGCTGAGAGGCTTGGCCTCGGGGACGATCATGGGTTGGCGGAGTATGGGGCGCAAATCTATGGGCACCTGCAGTGGCACGCCACTCTTCAGTCGCTCCGAAACCACCCTCAGCAGGTCCTTGGTGTAAAGAATGCCGACCACGTGGTCCGGCGATCCTTCATAAATCGGCAGGCGCGAATGTTGGTCTTTCACGATTCGGTCGAGCAGGAGCCTGAGGTCCTGGGTAAGCGGCAAGCAAGTGATCCTGCTCCAGGGCAGCATGATCTCCCGAACCAGGATACGGTCCAGGTCAAAGACCGTGTGGATGATATCCTCTTGTTCTTCCCGCAGAAGCCCGTGCTTGCGGATCGACGACACAATGAGTTTCACTTCTTCCGGCGTGTGAAGCGGCCTATAACCGCGCAAGGGAGAACGGCCAAGTGCACCCAAAACGCCGTTCGACATTCCCACTAGAGCTCCCACGGCGTAACGGCTTAGCCTCAGGAAAATAAGCATAGGCCGGGCGACAACCAAGGAAACCATCTCGGCATGGTCATACGCAACCGCTTTCGGAACCAGCTCGCCAAGCACCATGA
>Ga0208323_1000975_pt1 | contig 11186 bp, 7 predicted proteins | sample June2015DPH_10_1_2_FD_184703 | JGI IMG/M metagenome (GOLD analysis project Ga0208323, IMG submission 184703) | Peatland microbial communities from SPRUCE experiment site at the Marcell Experimental Forest, Minnesota, USA - June2015DPH_10_100... | ecosystem: Environmental > Terrestrial > Soil >... | reverse complement strand
AGAGCGTGACGCCCTGATTGGCCTCTTCCTGACCGTTGATGTAGAGCTTGATCCGGCTTGAGCCGTTGGCCGTGCCGGTGTTGGCCACGTTGGCGGTGACGGTAATGGGAGCGCCCGGGCCTACTTTGGCACTGGAGAGCGAGATGTTCTCGACTGTGATATTGGATATGGGCGCGGGACCCTGGACTACCGTGGGAACCCCTCCTGCTGAAGACGACTGGGGCGGGGTGGTGCTGATAAAGGATTTGGTGCTAACCGAGGCGGTGACGGGTCCGGGGAAAGCATAAAGCTTACCGTCACCTGCGCCGACATATAGCGTGCCATCGCTGCCAATAGACGGGGAAGAGTCGACGACACCGGTATAAGACCCGCTCAAAGTGCCCTGGGTCGACTTACCCGTGGTGGTAGTAAGCTGATTCAGAAGGCCCATGAACGAATTACCTGTGTTAAGAGATCCATTCAGAGTGCCCGTAAACGGCATGTTACCTGTGAGATAAGACCACTTCAGAGAGCCATTGGGATTGATAGCATAAATCTTACCGTCAACTGAACCAACATAAATAGTGCCATTTCTGCCAATAGCCGGAGAGGAAAATACAATGTCACCTGTTTGATAAGACCACTTCAAAGTGCCGTCGGGATTAATAGCATAAAGCTTACCGTCATATGAGCCCACATATACCGTGCCGTCACTGCCGATAGCCGGGGAACAGAATACCGGCTCACCCGTTTGATAAGACCACTTCAGGGTGGAGCTGGTGCCGTTATCTTTGATAGCATAAAGGTTACCATCAATTGAACCAACATAAATAGTGCCATCGCTGCCGACAGCCGGCGAAGAGAAAAACTCATCACTTGTGTTATAAGACCACTTCAGGCTGCCGTCGGGATTTAAAGCATAAAACCCATGAAATGCGCCGGCATATATAGTGCCGTCGCTGCCGATAGCCGGTGAAGAGTAAAGGCAAGCAATGTTACTTGACCATTTCAGAGTGCCGTTGGGATTGATAGCATAAAGCTTACCTGGCCATGACTCGATATATATGGTGCCATCGCTGCCGATAGTTGGGGAGGAGGCTACAATGTTACCTGTTTGATAAGACCACTTCAGATTGCCGCTGGGATTGATAGCATAAAGGTTACCATCAATTGAACCAACATAAATAGTGCCATCGCTGCCGATAGCCGGGGAAGATTCAACCCAGCTACCTGTTTGATAAGACCACTTCAGAGTGCCATTGGAATTGATAGCATAAAGATTATCGTTATCCGAGCCGACATATATGGTGCCATCGCTGCCGATAGCCGGGGAAGATTCAACCCAGTCACCTGTTTGATAAGACCACTTGACCGCGTTTGTCTGAGGCCCAAGATATGGGCTCCTGCCCGTATGCTTCAGGTCATGGTGGAACATAGGCCAGGAAGTAGACGCCAGATCCGCTATAGCCGAACCCGGCAATATAGCCAGCCCTGATAACAGCAAGGAGGTTAAAACCAGCAGGGAAACCAAAATCTGGGGATACTGCTTCTTATTCAGTTAACCTCCCAACAACGGCCATAAGCATCAGGCATATAAATCACGCGTGACCCAGTTGCGGAATTGTCTCATCAATATGTATCTTTGTCAATGGCCTATACTGGTTCAGCGCATCGGTGACAGATTTGATTATCAGCCACTTGGTCGTCCGATGTTGACCAGACTTAGATTGAAACAAAGAATGGCACAGAATAATCGTACGCATGGCCGGATAGACATGCCGATGTTTGTTCAATAGTGAGAAGGCTCAGTTGATTGACTTTTTGAACGAATGATTTGTATCATGGCGGTTGAGTCTCATAGTATCTTATAATACAAATACGACAAGGGGCTGGCTGTGTCTTAATGAAGGGAGTGACGTGATGAAAAATCGATGTTTCCCTTTTATCCCGCTTACACTATGTTTGGTCGTTGTCCTATTAATTTTAGGCTGTCAGTCGTCAGTTCCGACTAACACGCCAACCGGACAAACGCGATACCCAGCGGATATAAGTGGGCATGTTACCATAGTTGGGTTTCTGAGAGCGCAGGGGTCAGTTTACAGCCCTCCGAATAACGAGACTTATTGGGTCGTGGATATTGTTTTCACCAATAATGGGTATGAAATCACGGGTCCACCGCCAGCACCAACTAATGCACCAACCGAACAACCAAGAGACCCGGATATTAGCGGTTACGATCATTGGAATGTCGTGGCCGGGGGTAAGTATTATCGGATACCAGAGCTATTAGATATGGATAAGCCACCACTTCTGACCGTTCCTATCGGTCAAACTAAGAAGACAGTGGTGTGTTTCCAAGTTCCCGGCAACTTAAAGTTAAGCGATGCCCAGCTATATTATCAGGCTCAAAAAGTCGTTTCTCTTGGGCCGCTAACCGGGGGTGAGAAAGCGGCAGGGTATGATTGGGATTTGAAAACCATAGTCAACCAATAGGGGAGGGCATCCTTCAGAATCAACATGCAGTATAAAATCTTTACCGCCAGCGATCAGTTGGATATCAGCCTGTCCTGATATATCAATCCAGCCTGCATCATTTCGTTAACCTGCCGACATTCAGCGGATATCAAACAGGTTTAAACTCGAACTTGCCGCTGGTGAAGAGCTTTAGGCAAACATCCGCCACATCGGGATCATATAACTTGCCCTTGTTCTTTGATATTTCCTCAAGTGCCTTATCAATGCCCAATGCAGGCCGGTATGGCCTGTGTGAAGACATGGCTTCAACTACATCTGCAACCGCCAGTATTTTTGCTTCAAGGGTTATATCGTCATCCTTTAGATTATTAGGATAACCCGAACCATCCAGCCTTTCATGGTGCTGCAAAATAGCCTCTGCAGCAGAACTAGGAAAATCCATGCCTTTCACAATATCGTAGCCATTCCGGGAATGGGTTTTGATCAATCTAAATTCTATGTCGCTAAGTTTTCCGGGCTTGCTGAGTATATCAGAAGGAATATATATTTTCCCAATATCATGAATTATTGCCGCCATCTTGAGCTGATCAATTCGGGTATCCACTAATTCCATTTCTCTGGCTATGGCGGTTGCCAGGGCGGTTACTTTCTGCTGATGGCCTGCAGTATATGGATCTCGCATTTCCATGATTTTGACCATGGTATTGATGGCGTCATTAAAGGTTTTCTTGAGGGATTCGTAGCTTTTTTCAAGTTTTTCTTCAGATAGCTTGCGCTCGGTGATGTCCCGGGCCTCGGCCAGGATGGATATGGGCTTGCCGCTCGGGTCCCGTATGAGACTGAAATTACTTTCCGCCCACACGGTTGTGCCGTCCTTGCGGAAATACTCAATATCCAATTTGATGACAGGATTATAGCCCGGATCAGCATTCATTTTAGGTAGCTCTTCTGAAAACACTTTTAACGCCAGTCTGAGCGAATCGGGTGCAACTTGCTTCTCCAGCGGCAGGTCCAAAACCTCCTGAGGTGTGTAGCCGCGCAGTTTTTCCGCGGAGGGACTCTGGTAGGTGGGTTTAAGGTTCATATCCATCAGCCATACGGTGTCAGTCGTGTGTTCGGATAGCAGGCGGTACTGCGCCTCGCTCTCCCGTAGCGCTTCCTCCGCCCGCCTGCGATCGGTGATGTCATGGATCTCGCCCAGGATGGAGAGCGGATTGCCGCTAGAGTCCCGTATAATACTGAACTTATTTTCCGCCCATGCGGTGGTTCCATCCTTGCAGTAATACTCAAGTTCTAACATGGGGATGGGATTATAGTTAGGGCCAGACTCCACCTTGGGTAGCTCCTCTGAAAACACTTCTAACGCCAGTTTGAGCGACTCCGGCGTAATATGTTTCTCTAGCGGCATTTCCATGGCCTCCAGAGGCGTAAAGCCGCGTATTTTTTCCACGGAGGGGCTTATGTACGTAATCTTAAGGTTCATATCCAATAGAAATAAACCTTCTGCCATGTGCTCCGACAGTAAGCGGTATTGCGCCTCACTCTCCCGCAGTACCTGCTCTGCCTGCCTGCGCTCAGTTATATCCCTTCCCGCAGCAAGAATGCCCGTTGCCTTTCCCTTTTCGTCCCTGATGAACTGGAGTGCGCAGTCGAGCAAGACGGTATGGCCGTCTTTGCAGATGAACTCCAACTCTATCGAAATGGAGCCGTTAGGGTCTGGAGTGCGTCCTTTCTGCTCAACATGCATCCATTTCCCCCACAAGTTCACTGCTTTTCCAAGTGACTCAGGGGTCAGTTGCCTGTCCAGCGGCAGGGCAAGTATTTCATCCATGCTGAAGCCCCTTAATTTCGCACTTGACGGGCTCGCCCACGTAATATTCAGATCCATGTCCATCATCCACACGGTGTCGGAGATGTTTTCAGCCAGCAGGCGATAGATATTCTCGGTCTTTATCAGAGTTTCCTCCGCCCGTTTGCGCTCGGTTATATCCCTTCCCTGTGCAAGAATACCCGTCGCCTTTCCCTGCTTGTCCCTGATGAACTGGAATGTGCAATCGAACCAGCGTGTAGTACCGCCTCCGCTATAGAACTCCATTTCCATTGAAACAGCAGCGCCGGGAGTTGGATTGCGTTCTTCCCTTTCAATTCGGAGCATCTTCTCAAAGAGTATCATTGCTCTTCCAAACGATTCAGGAGTGGCCTGTTTATCCGGCGGTATGGCAGCTATTTCGTCCAGGCTCATGCCCCTTGCCTTCACACTTGACGGGCTCATCCATGTAATATTCAGATCCATGTCCATCATCCACAAGGTGTCCGTCATGTTTTCAGCCAGCAGGCGATAGATATTCTCGGTCTTTTGCAGAGTTTCCTCCGACCGCTTGCGTTTAACCGCCAGCCCTGATATGTATGCGTAGGTTTTTAATGCGTCGTCCGGCACCACGGGCTGATCTCCCGGCAAATATGCTGCACAGGCGCCAATCAGCTCTGAAGCATAACTAATGGCCAGGCCAATTATCTGTTGGCACCCGGTAGCTTCCATGGCTGCATCAGAGATATCCCGGGGTATTACCCCGAATGAAAGTTCGTGCAGGTCTTTTAGTCTTCTAATGCCCTGACTGAGCATTTGCTCCATAACATCTGCACTAATCGGCATGCGCATCTCAAACAAATCGGGTCCCAAAATGAAGTCTACTTTTTGTCTGGAAACAGGGTCGATTGATAATGATACGACTTTCAAGTCCCGGGTTTGCTGATCATAAAGCGAAAAAGTCGCCGCCATAGCACCCGTAAGAAGGCGGAAGGACTCTGCAATTCTATCGAACAGGTTTTGCTTGTCAGCTGCCTCTATAAATAAAATTGAAATATCGTTGAGCTGCTTATGGTAATCAGCCAGCCGGCGGTAGCTTTGTTCGCTCTCCTGCAGGGCTGACTCAACCCGCTTCCGCTCGCTTATATCCCTGACAAAGGAGAGCATGACTGCCTGGCCTTTATAGCGCACGACATTGGCTCTGATTTCTATAGGTATACGGCGGCCGTCCTTCCTGATGAGTTCCAATGCAACCGAACCCGTGGATCCACCCTTAATAGTATCCTGAAACAACTCTACAGCCCTGCTCAGGTCATTCTCAGGGATAAGATTCACCTCCAGGAAGTTTTTACCTATAACCTCTTCACGCTGGTAACCTGATATCTCCTCGCACTTGCGGTTAACGTAGAGAAAGTTGCCCTTGTGGTCATTCATATAGACGCCGTCCGGAGCATTCTCCAGAGAGGCTTTGAGTTGATCCTCACTCTCAACCAGCGCTTCGTCGGCTTTCTTTCGATCGGTGATATCTATACCCATACCCACCAAATATGTCTTTTCACCTATGGAAACACGTTTAACTGTGACGTGGTGTGGTATCTTCTCTCCGGTTTTAGTTAGGATGTCTATTTCTGCAATGGCGACACCGTTATTAAATGCTTCCAGCATCTTATCCAATGCTAACTTTCTATGTTCAGGTGAAATAATGTCAAGTGCATTCAGACTAGGTACCTCTTCGTCTGTATAGCCGGTCAGTTTCAAATCATTTTGGTTCCAGCGTACAAATTTGCCTTCCATATCGCACATGTAAAACAAGCCCGGCAGACTGTCGATAACTATGTCGGCCGAAACTGGACAGAGGACGTTATTCAACTTCCTCTCAAGTGCCTCCGCATGCGCCTTACTACCCTTAGCCTGGGGGCCGGTTGCCACGTCAAATATATCCATTCTCAGTGGATTAATCTTATAGGATTTGTGATAAAGAAATCTGCTGCTATACGGTTCACTTTAACGAGACTTATGGTTCTATTTTTGGACTTGCGATACGCCGGGTCATAGGTAAAATACAGAAGGAAAGGTGAAAAAAAGCCTGTACTTGAGTCTCCGTTCATCTCTATTCTCTTTTCCCTAAATATATGATTTGAGCCAAACTTCATCATTGTTATCTAGATTGAAACAAAAAATGGTATTGAGTGATCGTACGCATGGTCGGATGAACATCCCGATGTTCGTTCAATGGTGACCGGTGTTAGATTGGAATTCGGACAATGGACTGTATTGAATGCATTAGCGTAATATAATAGAGAAACATTGTTTTTTATCGGTTTTCTTTCAATTTAACATAGTAAAGTATCCAGGTAATAATACTGGGCCAAAACGATGTTTTATCGTTAACTCACAAATAGTCTAGGCAGAGGTCAAATATAAAAGAAACGTTTGACGTGGCATATTGATCGATTCATCAAAGGTTTATTCTATTTTGTAAAAGGGTGGAATTGTGGAACCAAAAGCAATCATCACGGAGCACAATCAGGATCGGCGATTTTCAAAGCACAGAGCAATATCCGGCAATCATGCAGTCCTGTCTTATCGATGGACATATGCTTATAGGACTTGGGGATAATATTAGAATGCCCGTCGGCGGCTGGCAAAAGGCAGGTATGAGTCAGGTAAAGATGGGCGCTAAGGTCGCCTTTTGACTCGGAAGGTAACTGGCCACGCCGGCCAAGGCCAGGTAATTTTGGGGAATAACAAGGAAATAATTATATTATCTAAACTCAGGAACGCCAATTCAACAAATTTAGAGGTATCAGGAGGTTTAACTTGACTCAATACAGATGGCTAAGCAATTACGACGCCGGTGTACCGCATTCTCTTCAACCCTATCCGCAGAAAACGTTGATCGATTATGTAGATGATGCTGTCCGGGAGCATCCTGATTATCCCATGCTCTTGTTTAAGGGAAGCAAACTTTCCTATTCTGAAGTGCAGAAGTTGAGTGACGAATTCGCCACCGCACTGGTGGCTAAAGGAGTGAAAAAAGGTGATAGAGTGGCGCTAATCATGCCCAACTGTCCCCAGGCGATAATCTGCCGTTGGGGGACGTGGAAAGCGGGCGGGATTCTGGTGCACCTTAATCCTCTTTATACCGAACCCGAGCTGGAGCATGCTCTGGTGGATTGTGGAGCAGAGACAGTTGTGGTACTGACCACCTTCTATAATCAGTTTAAGAAAATCCAGCCGAACACCAAGGTCAAGTTGGTCGTTGCTACCAATATCAAAGAATATCTGCCGCCCGTAACACGAGCGGCCTTTACGCTACTTATGGAGAAAAAAGGAGGACACTATATTAAATTACAACCTGGCGACTACTGGATGCAAGATTTGCTGCGAAAACATGCGGGAGCCAGGCGTCCGGATGTAAAAATATCGCCCGAAGACTATGCGCTGATACTTTTCAGCGGAGGAACCACGGGTATACCGAAGGGTGTAATTGGGACCCATCATTCACAAGTTATAACCGGTCTTCAATACTTTGCCTGGTTTGGAAGTCAGGCAGTCATTTACAAGGACGTCATAATGGGGCTGATGCCATTATTCCATGCGTTTGCTACTTACGGCATAATGTCCACCGCCATAGTGGCGCATCTTCCTATATCGCTGGTGGCCAATCCCCGTGATCGCGATGATCTCGTTAAGACCATTCAACGCGATAAGCCCGCATTCTTCCCGGCCGTACCTGCCTTATTCATATCATTGTTGGAGCATCCCAGGGTAAAAGCCGGAAAAGTTGATTTTAAATCGATGAGATTCTGCATCTCAGGTGCGGCTCCGCTCATGGCCGAAACCAAGAAACGGTTTGAAGATCTGACCGGTGGTCGACTGATAGAAGGCTATGGCCTTACAGAGTCTACGATGGCTTCTTGTATAACGCCGTACTTAGGCAAATGGAAACAGGGGTCTACGGGTCTGCCTTTGCCCGACGTCGTTGTGAGAATAGGCGATATATCTACTGGCGATGGCGATATGCCCCCCGGTGTTGAGGGCGAAATCATAATGAAGGCGCCGCAGTTAATGGTTGGCTACTGGAACAGACCGGAAGAAACAAAAGAAATGCTCCGGGATGGATGGCTTTACACCGGCGATATCGGCTATATGGATGAAGAGGGACATATATTTTTAACCTCGCGTAAGAAAGATCTAATCAAGCCCAGCGGCTTCCAGGTTTGGCCACGCGAGGTTGAAGAGATCATAACCAAGTACCCGCCTGTTGCCGAGGTCTGCGTGGCCGGTATCCCCGACGCAAAACAGGGCGAAGCAGTAAAGGCGTGGATTGTACTTAATGAGGGGGCGTCAGCGACGGCCGAGGATATCCAGGGCTGCTGCCGGGAGAAACTCGTGGCCTACAAGGTGCCTAGATTTGTGGAATTCCGCGAAACTCTACCCAAGACTGCGGTTGGCAAGGTACTGCGCCGTGTCCTTGTTGAAGAGGAAGCAGCCAAACAAAAAAAGTAGTATTAAGGAGTGCTATGCTATATTTTGAGGATTTCAAAGTAGGGCAGAAAATTGTAACCCGCAGCCGAACGGTAACGGAGGCAGACATCGTGATGTTCGCCGCTCTAAGCGGTGACTGGTACGGAATACATGTGGACGCGGAGCTTGCAAAAAAGACCATTTTCGGCGGCCGCATAGCGCACGGCTTCCTGGTTCTCTCCATTGCATCCGGGTTTGTAGCCCCTTACGACATCGCTGTAATTGCATTTTATGGCATGGATAAGGTGAGATTCACAACCCCGGTTAAACTCGGCGATACGATACACCTAGTAACAGAGATTATCGAAATTAAGGACAAAGGTGACATGGGTGTGATCTCTAACCAGTGGCACATCAAGAACCAGCGCGATGAGGACGTGGCTATCCTGATTCTCAAGGCCGCCGTTGCCAAGAAACCCAAGGCTTAAGCACATTTAATATAGCCGGTATAAATAAGCTACTGGTCGATGACTGCGAAAGGCCTGTATCGATGCATGTTGACAGGGACGACAGCAGACGCATGATCCAGTTGCGACTTTCTTCGCAATATTGTAGTTGTACTATAAATAAATAAAAATCTGAGGAGTATTTTCATGTTAGCGCGCGATGTAGTACTTGTTGATTACTTACGTTCCCCGTTTTCACGTTCCAGGCCGAAGGACCCGGATAAGGACTTGCTCAATTGCTGGAGAATGGACCACGTTGCCGGAATGTTGATGAACGCCATCATCAACCGAACGAAGATCAATCCCGAAGAAATAGATGAATGCATAGTCGGAGTGGCAAATCCTTTCCTCGAGACGTATACCGGCGGTGGTAGGTTCCCGGTGCTCCTTGGCAAATTGCCGGTTACCATTGCAGCCCAGCAGGTCGATACTGCATGTGGATCTTCTTTTAACGGCGTGAGGACAGCGGTTATGAGTATAGCCACTGGTTATGCCGATATTATTTTTGTATGCGGGACCGAACACATGACACACGTGCCCATGGACGGGGGCGGCGCCATGAAACCACCGTACGAACTTTTTACCGATCCGCAATATGCGTATATGGACATGGCCAATGCTGCTAGCAATGGACTGACGGCTGAGAAATTGCTTAAGAAGACCGACTACACTAGGAAGGACATGGATGAATTCGCTGTCAGGTCCCACCATTTGGCGGCTGCTGCTCAGAAGGAGGGCTATTTCAAAGACGAAATACTTCCAATTGAAGTAACGCTTGCTGATGGCACCAAACAGCTTTTCGATTATGACGCTTGCGTACGTGGCGACACGACACTTGAAATTCTCTCGTCATTGAAGCCCGCCTATAAGCCGGAGGGCCAGATCACGGCAGGAAATTCTTCACCCATGAATGCAGGCGCCACCTGTATGCTTGTTATGTCACGTGAAAAGGCCAACAAACTCAGACTTAAACCAATGGCCAGCTTTATATCATTTGGCGTTGCGGGCGTGGAGCCGTCGACCATGGGAGAAGGCCCGGTCCCGGCAACAAAGAAAGCGCTTAAAAATGCCGGCCTCGATATCAAAACTATAGACTATTTCGAAATCAATGAAGCCTTCAGCATAGTCCCGATGTACGCTATTAAAGAACTCGGTATAGACGGCAACAGGGTCAACGTTAAAGGAGGCGCTCTCGCTATCGGACATCCGCTTGGCGCCTCAGGCGTCCGCCTTATAGGTACACTCGCCAGGATACTACAAATGGAAGGAGGCACCTATGGATCAGCCAGCATGTGCTGTGGCATGGGACAGGGCGTTGCCTGCATAATAAAGAAGGAATAGTTATCTGGGTTACCCTATCTTTTTAGCTTGTATCCGATACCTCCTACCCAAGTAGACGTTTAGGGTGCCTATGCACTGCACGGGTTGGAAGGCGATCAACCGGTTAGTTGACAGGATGCCTCAGCAGTGCACTCTCAATAGTGTCGGAATAAAGTACGTTTTTCAATAGTTCCAATTGAGCCATCACCATTCGGTGATAGTGTGCTCTGTATTAGATTGATGGCCGTTTTAATCTTACCCTTTGCTTATGGAACCGGCAGATTCGTTTATGCAACTGACTGCCTTGGTGGCTTTCTCCTTGATATTCACCGCCTTTTCCCTCAGCAGTCTCCTGGTTTCTGTGCCGGGTCGTGGTGCATGGTGCATATGCTGGGTGCCATGCTCTATATAAGGGAGAGGTTCCCGGACATCCTCGATTTCAGGCTCTAAGAAACCGGGTAACGGAGGCCCGCCGCCCTCCCCTGTGCCAGCTCAGGCCTTCTTCGCATCTCTCTCGGCGATCTCTGCAAGTATCTCTTTATAACGCTTTTCAGTTATAGGGTAGAAATATAGGACCACCGCCGACAGGATGAAAATGGCAGCGGATATAGGCCCTAGGAAAAGCCGGA
>Ga0208323_1000974_pt1 | contig 11187 bp, 9 predicted proteins | sample June2015DPH_10_1_2_FD_184703 | JGI IMG/M metagenome (GOLD analysis project Ga0208323, IMG submission 184703) | Peatland microbial communities from SPRUCE experiment site at the Marcell Experimental Forest, Minnesota, USA - June2015DPH_10_100... | ecosystem: Environmental > Terrestrial > Soil >... | reverse complement strand
TCGACGGCCTTCCCGTCACTCACAGAATCTTCAGGGAAGAGCTCTTCGTCCCTTTCCTCGTCGTAGCAGGAGTAGACTCATTCGAGGAATCAATGAAACTCGCAAACGATAGCGAGTACGGCTTATGCGCGGGAATTTACACGAGAAACAAGGATGAAAGGCAATACTTCTTCGACCACATCCAAGCAGGAGTAACCTACTCAAACCGCCGCGCCGGAGCTACAACTGGTGCCTGGCCTGGCGTAAACTCGTTCGGTGGATGGAAAGGCAGCGGCTCCACAGGCAAGAGTGCGCTTGGCCCAAACTACATACCACAATTTATGCGAGAACAATCCATATGGATTGTGAATTAGCGCAGATGATGTGAGTTGAACGTGCGAACCTTGCAACTCGTCATCGTGATCGTTGCCATACTCGCCTTAACAACCCTCGGTCAAATACCTAGCACTCTTGCGTCACCTATTAGTGGAACGGCGCTCGCGCCTGCTGCAGGTCCGTCAAGTGTCGCTGTCAACCCCAATACCTACGGGGTCGCAGTGAATCCTATAACAAACAGAGTATACGTAGCAAACGGGTGGACGCAGTCCCTCTACGCATTCGACGGACCTACTGACACAGAGCTTGACAGCGTACAAGTGGGCAGCATCCCAGCGGGCGTCGCGGTAAATCCCACATCGAACATGATCTATGTCACCAATCTAGGTTCGAATTCGACTTCGGTAGTAGACGGGTCGACCGATAGTCTGGTCGCGACGATTCTCGTTGGCAATTTGCCATCTGGTGTTGCGGTAAACCCAACAACTAACCGCATATACGTTTCTAACCTCCAGTCGAACTCTGTATCAGTAATTGACGGTTCGAGCAATCAGGTTGTTGCCACGCTGCACGTCGGCCTTAATCCATTCGGCGTTGCGGTCAACGCAAAAACCGACACTGTGTATGTAGCAAACCTCGGGTCTGATACATTGTCTGTCATCAATGGTTCATCAAACGCTGTTTCTGGTGTAGTATCCGTACCATTCCCTTGGGGCGTGACCGTTGACCAACAGACCGGTATGGTTTACGTTACGAGTGTCGGAAGAAACGCTGTTTTCGCAATCGATGGATCAACGAACCAAGTTATGGCGGATGTGAATGTGGGTTATTTTCCGATTGGTTTGGCTGTGAACCCTGTAACCGACAAGATCTACGTCGCCAACTTTCAGTCCAATTCAATTAGCGTTATCGACGGGTCGACCAACACTATCGTAGCTACAATCAGCGGGCAATTTTCACCTTACGGTGTGGAAACCAACCCGAACACCAACCGGATATATGTTACCGATGCCGGAGCGTACTCGCTCTTGGTCATAGATGGTTCCAATGATGCGGTCTTGGACCACATCTCAGTCAGCAAACCTCCATCCGGAGTAGCTTTTGATTCACACCTCAACGTGGTCTACGTTACGCACGTTCAGAGTCATTCAGTTCTCGTGGTAGACGAAACCGACAAGGTCCTGCTCGGAGCAATTCCTGTAGGGTATACTTCGTTTGGGGTGGCAGTGAACTCAAATTCGAGCAGATTGTATGTCACAGACCTTGCTTCAAACACGTTGTACGTCATCGACACCTCAACAGATACGATAATCGGGAACGTAACACTGAAATTTCCCTCAGCAGTTGCAGTCAATCCCATCACAAACATGGTGTACGTGGCCAACTTGGGGGGGTACTCAGTTTCGGTAATTGACGGTTCAAGTAATCTTGTGGTCCAAACCATCCCTATCAGCTTCATGCCTGTGGGGATCGCGGTTGACCCAACAACCAACAGAATTTACGTGACAGGGATTGGGACATACTCGATCCTCATCATTGACGGTTCAGGTGGAAGCATTATTGGTCGTATCCCAGTTGGGTATGCCATGAATGGGATTGCTGTCAGCCCGCTCGATGGGTCGGTCTACGTGGCAAACGCACAAGCCAATGCTATCTTCATATTCGATGGCATAACAGGCGAATTGGCAGGCGATATTCCAACGGGATACACTCCCTTCGGTGTCGCCCTAAACCTAGCCAAGAATGAAATCTATGTCACTGACTTGGGCTCCAATTGGTTAAGTGCCCTCGACGGAGCCACTAGAACGCTTCAGTCAACCGTGGCCGTCCCAGAGTTCCCAATGGGAATTCAGGTCATACTCCTAACTCTTCTTGTCTCCACATTACAACTCGCTCGAAGTGCTCGAAAAAGGAATACTGGTCACAAAAAATCAATCTCCAGACTCTAATCGTGAGAGCAAAAGCTTAGCAGAGCGCGCCGTGGATGTTAAGGCTCGGTCTTCAATCTCTTCTGATTTGAGTTGATCAGTTCGGTTTAGAAAGCATGTGGTACATTATTTCAGTGAACTCTTCGAGACGTTTGACGTTGATGAACTCGTCTGGTGCATGCTCGTTTTCGGTTTCCCCAGGTCCTAGTATTACGGTTTTGATTCCCGCCAATTGATCGATGTAAGTTGAATCTGTTCGCCCCGCCTCAACCCTGAATTGGGGTTTGTAGCCCACAGCTTTCAGCGTGCTATCGACTGCAAGAGTCACTGTTGGGTGTTTCCGGTCCAGAAGGTACGCCCTTTGAGGTTTATTGAACTCCACCTTGACGTGGACTCCTTGCACTGTGGACAAAGCCTGGTCTACTTCTTTCTTCACCTCGTCCCAGCTTTCATTTGGTAGAACACGTCGTTCACATATTATTCTGCACTCGCCTGGGACTATGTTGATTGCTGTGCCACCATTGATTACGCTCACATTGAGTTCAGTGTACGCTTCGTGGTCGTCGAGAGTCATCCTTGCGGGCGGGACGCGTCTAAGCGCCTCGATGACTTTCACCATGTCGTAGATCGCGTTCCTGCCTAAGCGTGGGTCTGAGGAATGAGCTTCCCTCCCAAGTGTGGTCACGGTGAAACCCACCCTGCCCCCGCACCCAAGGGACACCATGAACTTATCGCCCTTCACGGTTCCCTCCACGTTGATTCCTCCATCCGCCTTCAGCGGATTATGCACCAGAAAATATGGAGTTCCTAGCCACGTTTCACCATCTATAGTTATGCTATTGTCTTCGTAGTTCGAGAAAAGTACCTCAAGCTTCCGAAACCTGCAGTTCTTCATTCTAGCCATTGCATATAGCGTCGCGGCGATTCCGCCCTTGGCGTCGGCAGTACCGAGGCCGTAAAGTCGACCGCCTTCTAGGGAAGCACGCAGTGGGTCCCTAACCCATCTCTGTGAAGATGAAACAGTATCGAAGTGCGTATTGATTAGAAAAGTCCCCTCGCCATCCTCAAAAGTTTTCTCAGCGTAGACACTATTCAACTTATCCAGCTTGGAACTGAAGCCCAGATCCTCTAGTTCTCCGGCTAGAAACTCAGCGCAGCTGCGCATTCCCGACACTTCGTATGTGGGAAACTCCGTCAGCTTTCGCAAAATGTCGAGGGAGGAGCCCCAACGAGAATCCTTAGACAATGAGAAACCTACCGTCCGATTGTTTTGTCGAACCCTCAAGTGAGTCTGCTGGTCTTACGAGATCTTCTGCGGTTCTATTTTGAGGATCACGCGTTTCTCCGTGGGGGATGACCGTTGATACTTCTTTGCGCCAGTGTACTTGTTCGCAAGCTTATCGATATGCGCTTCCTCGTAAGTTTGCTGAACCCGGCCCCGGATTATTACACGGTCGTACGGGTTCTTTGAATCCGCAATGGCAATCATGACACGTGGGTCTCTTTCAATGTTCCTTTGCTTCACTCGGCCGACAGAAGTGTTGACAAGGACAATGTCGCCTTCGTGATCAACCCACACGGGTGTAACATGGGGCGACCCGTCGGGCAATAGGGTCGCCAGAAAGCCGAGGTTGTTTCCTTCAATTAGTCGGATGGCGTTTGGAGTGAGCTTCGAAGCCATCTCGCTCACACTGGCCAGTGTAAAGGTTTGAGAATTTGAGGTTTGTGCGATTTGGCCACATTCATTCCGGGGTAGATGCAGGTCGCTTACATCATGCCCGGCATACCGCCTGGCATGCCTCCGGGCATTCCACCACCGGGCGGTCCGCTCTCTTTCGAGCCTTTGGAGGATACAACATCATCTATTCTTAGGAGCATACTCGCCGCTTCAGTGGCTGACTTGATAACCTGCAGTTTCACCCTTAGTGGTTCAATTACCTCATCAGCAAGCATATCGGCGATCTTCCCTGTCTTCACTTGTACTCCGTACCACTTGTTCCCTGGCTCCGCATGTTTCGACCTGAGTTCGACCATTATGTCAATTGGGTCGAGTCCGGCATTTTCAGCGATGGTGAGCGGGATCGCTTCCAGTGCTTCAGCGTAGGCTTCTATAGCTAATTGTTCACGACCGCCAACCTTTACGGCGTAGTCGCGGAGTTGCTTCGCTGTTTCAGCTTCAGGTGCTCCTCCACCCGCCACGACCTTGTGGTCCTCAACAGCGTTTCTGACCACGCAAAGGGCATCATGGAATGACCTCTCGGCTTCGTCAACGACGTGCTCGGAGCCGCCTCGAATGACGACTGTGACGGCACGGGGGTCTTTGCAGTCGCGCACGTAGACGAGTTTATCGTCTCCGATCTTGATCTCTTCGACCAGTTTCGCTTCACCCAAGGCTTCTGCAGCCATGTCCTTTGTGCTAGCTAAGATTGCGCCCCCCGTGGCCTTTGCCAGTTTCTCCATGTCGCCGCTGCTGATATTCTTCACGGCCATGATGTTCTTCTTTGAAAGGAAGTGTAGGGCAAGGTCGTCTATGCCTTTCTCGCAGAAAATCACATTTGCCCCGCTCCTGTTGATCTTATCCGTCATCTCTCGGAGCATATTTTCTTCTTCATCTAGGAAACGTTTCATCTGATCCGGGGAGTTGATATTGATCTTTGCATCGAACTCGGTCTTCTCAATCTCAACTTTTGCGTTTAGCAATGCGATCTTAGCGTTCTTGACTTGCTTGGGCATTTGCGGATGTGAGACTTCCTTATCCACGACGATCCCGCGAACAAGTTCACTTTGTTCCATGCTTTCGCCCTTCTTCTTCAGCACTTTGACTCTGTCAATATCCGCTGTGACTTTTCCGTCGCGATTGTCAGCGATTTGTTTTACAGCTTTCACAGCGAGTTTGGCAAAGTGGTCCCGGGACTCTGCAGCCGACTTAGTTTCCAGGGATGTCATCGCGACTTGCATGAGTTGTTTTTCGTCGTCGGGCTGCATGTCTATTGCAAGACTTTGGAGAATCTCCAGCGCCTTCTCCGATGCTTTCTTGTAACCTTCAACAATGACAGTGGGGTGAACTTCTTGGTCAAGAAGCTTCTCCGCTTTCGTCAACAATTCCCCAGCAAGTACGACGGCGGTTGTTGTTCCGTCACCGACTTCAGCATCTTGGCTTTTAGCGACCTCAACCAGCATCTTGGCAGCTGGGTGCTGAACATCAAGCTCCTTCATGATAGTCGCCCCGTCGTTCGTAATGACAACATCACCCATCCCAGAGACGAGCATCTTATCCATCCCTCGCGGGCCGAGAGTGGTTCTGATGGTCTCAGTGATTATCTTGGCGGCTAGAATGTTATTCCGTTGCGCGTCCTTCCCACGCGTCCTAGTCGCGCCTTCTCTTAAGATTAGGACGGGAATGTTAGCTTCAGACAAACTCTTGAACTCCGTCGTGAGCATGCGGCAAGTCATAGATAAGTTTGTGTTCTACAACTCGGCGAATGCGATCTACAAACGCACGCGAAAGAGAATTGTCGATGCAGAGGGAAGATGCGATTGAGCGAATTATACGTATGAATTGCGGTTTTGTGGGCTTCCGGAAAGACTTTAATTGCCACTGCCGTCGTTCTGCAATCGAATTTCGAACCCGCCGAGGCATAACAAGATGGCTACTTCAAATGAAGCGGAACCAACTAGAAAGCTTAGACTTCAAACCATAATTCCATTGCTAGTGGTTGTGTTGGTCGTTGTGGCTTCGGCATGGGCCCTTGCCACGGTAAGCACGACCAGCCAGATTCCGTCCGCAGACTTCGTCACAATGCCCACGACGCCGTTGTCAAAGAGCGGTGTGAAAACAATGTTCGCCTCTGTTTCTCCAATTGTGCAAAAAGGAGTGGCAGTGGGTGTGCAGGGATCTCTGCAAGACGCTTCGGGAAGCCCGATCGCGGGGGCAACTGTTTACATGTTGTATTATCTTCAAGGAGCTTATCGAACGCAAGCAGCAGTCACTGACCAAACGGGCCATTTTGAGGCCCGCTTTCCAATGAACTGGACCGGATGGCTTCCCATAACGCTGACCTATCTCGGCGACAATCAACACCAGGGCCTAACTCAAGTGTTCAGCGTCGCCGGAGAAAGCTAGGTGGCTCAGAGGGTTTTCTGAACCCCTTCATTATCATCCCCTTGGCTCTAGCTTCTTTGCAGCGAGCAATCTGGGACATTGTAACGAATGAGAACTCTTGTCGCGAAACTTTCCCACGTTCAGTACACTAACGGAGTTGAACCAGAGAGCTGTAGCATGTGAGCTTTGTCCGCGCCTTAGGCGCCACTGCAGAATAGTTGCTGAGAAGAAGCGAAGGCAGTTCATGGGTTGGGAGTATTGGGGTAAACCGCTTCCTGGGTTCGGTGACCCCGAAGCGCAGTTAGTGATTCTGGGCCTTGCGCCAGCAGCGCATGGAGGTAACCGTACTGGCCGCATGTTTACGGGTGATGGGTCTGCGCAGTTTCTGATGGCGACTTTGCACAAGTTCGGCTTCGCGAACAAACCTGAATCGCATAGTGTGAGCGATGGGCTTCAACTTCGCGACGCGTACATGACCGCCATTGTGCGCTGTGCCCCACCTAAGAACAAACCGAAGCCAAAAGAAATCGATACCTGCCAACGCTACTGGACGGAGGAGATGAAGTTGCTCTCACATGTGCGTGTAGTCTTGGCGCTGGGACGTGTGGCCTTTGAAACTTACGTCAGATTTCTTAAGGGAAGGGGGTTGGAGACGAGAGATCTGAAGTTTCGCCATGCCGCATTTTACAGGTTGCCGGAGCCCTATCCGGTCCTTTCCGCGTCATACCACCCCAGCCGCCAAAACACACAAACTGGCAGACTGACTGTTAAAATGTTTGACAGGGTCTTTAGGGACGTTGAGGCGTTTCTCGACCCGGAATCATCGAATGTTCTATAAGCCAACACCACTCCCAATTTGATCGTGTCGATAATGGAGCGTATCCCCCGGAAACCTGAAGTAGTTTATTGTCCCAAGTGCGGATATGCGAACCCAAAGGACAATAAGTTCTGCTATGGCTGCGGCGGTTCCCTGTTTTCGATCACGTGTTCATACTGCAGCACACTAAACCCGCATTACGCAAAGCACTGCGGTTCGTGCGGCCGCAAGCTGACAAGTTAGTTCTCCAGCGCATACGCCGTCTCTAAAGGAGCTCAACGTTGTGAGCACTTCAGGTAGACACGTTCCATAAATGCGCCTTTTCTCGAAAGTCTTGGTCGGATTCCCTGCATTAATGAGTCCCAATCAGTGGCCTACTGCGTCTAGGGCCTGTTGGAAATCCTCGATTATCTCATCAGATGCTTCTATCCCAACCGACAAGCGGATGAGCCCGTCAGTGATCCCGAGTGCCTTTCGGTCTGCTGGCGACATGCCCGAGTGCGAGGTTGTAGCCGGCAAGGTGAGCAGTGTTTCTATGCCTCCGAGACTGGGAGCTATTATTGGCAGCTTTGTATTCTTGATGAACTTGTGCGCTGCTGTGGCTCCGCCTTTGAGCTCGAAGCTTAACATGCCACCGAAGCCATCAAACAACTCGCGAGCCCTCTTGTGCTGTGGATGGGTTTCGAGACCTGGATAGTTCACATGTTGAACCACCAGATGATCCTCGAGGAATCTTGCGATCTTGAGTGCGCTCTCGTTCTGATACCTAACCCGGACCGCTAACGTCTTCATCCCTCGGTGCAGGAGAAAACAGGCATGGGGATCGAGTGAGCCACCCAAGTGATCGAGCTTATGCTTCACTCTATCAATCAATTCCGTGCGGCCTATTGCTGCCCCAGCAACAATATCGGAATGGCCGTTGAGATATTTCGTGCAACTGTGGAGTGATAGGTCGAAGCCATGTCCTGGGGGCCGAAAGTTGATTGGGCTTGCGAAAGTGTTGTCGATGAGTGTTACCAGCCCGTGGGCTTTTGCGAATTCGACAACAGCTTTGTGGTCCGCGACCTGCATCATAGGATTCGTTATCGTTTCGACGTAAATCGCCTTCGTGTTTGGCTGTAACTTCTTCTTCCAAGACTCCGGTTTGTTTGCGTCAATGAAATCGTAAGAGATGCCGAATGTACGAAAATCCTTCGTGACGAAATCATGCGTTCCTCCATACAGGCAGTCTTGTACGAGCAAATGGTCGCCTGAAGAAAGAATCGACAATAAGGTCGTTGAGATGGCTGCCATACCGCTTGCCATGACCAACGCCGCTTCAGCATTCTCAAGGGCTGCCAATTTCTCATGAAGGGCAGTATGATTCGGCGTGTTGCTCAAGCGAATGTACTTGAGGTCGTGGTAGTTGGTTTCGCCGGCATACTCGAACATGGCCGATTGGAAAATAGGCATACTCACAGCCCCCATGATGCGCGGTTCTGGTTCGCCTGCGTGAATGAGTTTGGTGTCTATGTGCTTGAATCTCTTCGTCAACTGAACCGACCTCTACTAGACGCCAGAATCTACGGTTCACCGAATATTAAGCCAGCCGCCTAATGAACGAGGTTAGGAGCCCACGCCGGTTCGCCGTTGATGTTAGTTCGTGTGCGCAAGCCCATTCTTAGACATCTGGCGGGTCGTAGTGATATTCCATTTCCCCCGCGACATCGACAGCAACCTTCTCGCCAAGAGGTAGCGGATACGAAATACACGGCTGATGTTAGACCACTATTCCAACTAGCCAAGCAGATCGCTGGCAAACAACCCAAAACACTTGTTTCTGATGGGGCGGCGAACTTTCATGAAGCCTACAACAAAGAGTTCCGCGCTTTGAAGGTCGAAACTCGAACCGAGCACATACGCCACATCAGACTCGCAGGAGATTTCAATAATAACCGCATGGAACGGATGAACGGGGAAATCAGAGACAGGGAGAAAGTGATGAGAGGCTTAGAGAAGAAGGACACGCCGATCTTGACGGGCTACCAACTGTTCCACAATTACATCCGTCCACACATGGCGCTTGATGGCAAGACACCAGCAGAAGCGGCAGGCATAGAAGTCAAAGGCGAAAACAAGTGGCTGACGCTGATTCAAAATGCCAGCAAGAAAGAGAAACAGTAGGTTGACAGTCAGTATTCCAATAACTCTACTCGTAACACTCTAGGCTTGTTGGTTGACGCTAAGTCTCGTAGGAACTGTGAAGGTATTTGCTGAACGGTCGTTGCAGTTCGACTTTCGTATCCTTGCGTGTACTCTATCGCATTGACTCCTTCTCCTTCTGACCACGTAACCCGACATTTCATACAGTATCACCACGATCTACTGGTACTCAGAACCCGCTCTATAGGCACTTCCGTTTGAGGTAGCGGCATATCCATGATATCCAAGAATTGGCAACATTTCCACCGACCAAACATAACACGAGCAGCAGACGGATTTTGACACCAACACAAAATCATCGCAGCAGACGAGAACTTGACGTTACCTATTCACCATTCTTTTTGCCAACGCTTCAGAATGTCAAGCATGTTTGTGCATTTCCGCTCTTCAAAGAACTTCCAGGTTTCGTCGTTCTGGACCATTTCCTGTTTCAACTCCTCAGCAATGCTAGATTCGTAGGTTGAGAGAATCACACAATCCGCGTACCCAGAAGCAATGGCCAATGCGGAAACCAAGTACTTCGTCGGAGCCCTGGGATGCCCAGCGTATAACTCGATGAAGTATGGTTTGCTCAGCTTGCTCAGCCTATGCCTGAAACAATTGGCTATGATGTCAAGCCAGTAGACAATCGAATAGTCCATGTAGAGTGGCGTTGAAATGTAATCCACGTATCGGGAAACCGTTTCTAGGTTCAGTCCGAATCTTTCCTTTCCGCAACATGGATCTGGTTCTATGGTTAGGCCCAAGGGGCAGTTGATTGACCGTCGAACATCGTGCACGAAAGACTCAATCTGGTTAACCCTCCACTCCACAGGATCCTTTCCGCTCTCTTTCATTGAATCTCCACAGATTCGGCAGTCGCAGTAGCCCTCGCGCGGGAAGCAAACGCTATCCAGCCTTACGCCGGCGACGTCGTGCTGTGCAATTTCCTGGATTGTTCTCCGACAATAATCTCGGTATTCGATTCTGCTGGGGCAAATCCAATCCCACAGAAAACGTCGCGGCGTACCTCTGACAGCTCTTTCCCCTTTGGAGGTAGCAATCAGCTCCGGTCTAGTTTGCGAGATGGTGTTGTCCGCGAAGCAATTGATGACGTTCCATGCTTTTGGGAGGGGTGGGAGAAGTCGCCCGCTCGAAGGTTTGGCCTCATAGAAGATGTAGTCGAACCCAGGTATGATTTTCGGCTCGTCCAAGAGAACTCCGATCTTCAAGAACATCTATCCTTCTTAGTACATACCAACGCATCTAAATTTCTGTCCTGCACCTTTGGTCCTGTGTATCCCGATTTGGCGAGAATATACACCCGAACAGGGGACAAAGGGGAGACTGGCCTGCTGGGCGGTGTTCGCGTAGCAAAGGATTCCCTCCGTGTTGAAGCATACGGTGATGTGGACGAATTGAACTCCATCCTAGGGATGGCCAGAGCTTTTCTGAAGGACAAGGAACTGGACTCACTGTTGGAAAGCCTACAGAAGGGTCTCTTCGTGGCTGGCGCAGACCTCGCCTCAAGCCGAGAAGGCCAGAGAGAGGTTCCAAGAATCACCCAACACGAAATCGATGAAATGGAAAGAACCATCGACAAGTTGCAGGAAGAGCTGCCTCCGCTCAAGGCCTTCATACACCCAGGGGGCGGCCAAGCAGGGGCAATTCTTCATTTCTCACGGACAGTGGCAAGGCGAGCTGAAAGGCGAATCATAACACTAGGAAAAGTTGAAAAAGTTAACGACTTCATGGTTCCCTACATCAATCGGTTGTCAGACCTGCTATTCGTCCTCGCAAGGACCGCCAACCACCGCGAAGGAAAAGCAGAGATGCCGTGGCAT
>Ga0208323_1000960_pt1 | contig 11292 bp, 8 predicted proteins | sample June2015DPH_10_1_2_FD_184703 | JGI IMG/M metagenome (GOLD analysis project Ga0208323, IMG submission 184703) | Peatland microbial communities from SPRUCE experiment site at the Marcell Experimental Forest, Minnesota, USA - June2015DPH_10_100... | ecosystem: Environmental > Terrestrial > Soil >... | reverse complement strand
TGGCTGCCACCATCTATGTTCCGCCCAACACGGGCCAGGCCATTGAGATGCTCGTCGATGCCCTGCAGAACTCAAAGACGCCTCCCGAGCGCACCAGTACAATCGCTGTTTCCGTGCCGCCGCTCGAATCGCTCCGTCCGCATAATTAGCTCCGCTGCACAATTGTCTTTCTTCACCGATTCTCTCGGCGTATAATGCCGCTTAAATCGTTTTTGCGCATCTCTCGTAACCCTCAGGAGGTCTTGCAATGTCCGTCAAGCACCTTGATCCCCCGAAATCAGAGCAAACTCTGGATCGTAGAGAGTTTCTTGCCGCCAGTGGTAGCGGCGTGCTTGCTGCTGCTCTCCCCGCAACATCTCCCTTAATGGGTGACGGTTCCTATTTCTCCGCCGAATCGGCCCGCGCCCGGCAAGTTTCATCCGCAAGCAAGCGCAAAATCCCCATCGGTGTGTTCGATTCGGTCTACGAAAAGCTCTCTATCGATGCCATGCTCGACAAAATCAGCGCCCTCGGGCTCGAAGCCATCGAAATTGGCACTGGTGGCTATTCGGGCTCCGCGCACTGCCCGGTGGATGAATTGCTCGCCGATCCAGCGAAAGCGAAAGCGTGGCTTAAGAAATTTGAGGACCGCGGAATTCGTGTTGCCACGCTGAGCTGCCACGGCAATCCCATTCATCCGGATCCCAAACACGCCGCCACGGACGCGGAGACGTTTAAGAAAACCGTACTGCTGGCCGAGCGCATTGGCGTCAAGGTTATCGTCGGCTTCTCCGGGTGTCCGGGTGGTTCGCCAACGGATACTCAGCCGAATTGGATCACGTACCGTTGGCCCCCCGAGTACGACGAAATGCTGAAGTGGCAGTGGAAGGAGAAGGTCCTTCCCTACTGGAAAGAAGCCGCCAAATTCGCGCGCGAACACGGTGTGCATCGCCTTGCCTTCGAGATGCATCCAAACTTTGTCGTTTACAATCCACGCACACTGTTGAGGCTCCGCGAAGCCGTTGGCGAGGAGATTGGCGCCAACTGCGACCTGAGCCATCTTTTCTGGCAGGGTTGCGATCCGGTCGAAGTGATCCATTTCCTCGGCAAACCGGGCGCCATCTACCACGCGCACATGAAGGACACCGTTCTCTACCCGGACAACGTTGCCAAATACGGCGTCCTCAACTTTGTCTTCGAATCCGGGGATCTTCCCCTGGCTTCCGATGCCTTCCGCGCCGTCGGCTATGGCCACAGCGCGTCAGTCTGGAAGTCCATCATCCAGGCTTACATGGATGTCGGCTACGACGGCATTCTCAGCATCGAAAACGAAGATCCCATCCTGACCGGGGAAGTTGGCGTCGAACGCGCTGCCTACGTTCTCAAAAACGTTCGCGACGAGATCTTCGGGGTCTGAGGTGAATTGCCGCCAAATTGTAGACTCCTGAGGTGTTACGGACTGGGGCGCTGCGGTTGGGCGCCCTTTCCGTTTTTCAAGCGGAGCAGTGCTTTCCGATTCGCCCTCACCCGCTTCGCCGCGCAATCGCCTTAGGCTATGTTGCTCCGCGCCTTTCTGAGTTGCAAAATAGCGCCTAGCCAAAAAATTCATGATTTCAGAGGCACGAAAGGCCCCGCTATGGTACAAAACCGTTGTCTGTGCGGGTTTGCGACCAAAAGTGAGGCCTTCGCTTGACCGAACATACCACAACAGAGTGTTTGCTCTTCCCAGATATTTTTGATCGGCCGGTGATTGCGAAGTTTGATCAACGGCAAGGCAGCTCCGATGGCGGCGCGATTCTGCTGAAGGCGGCCGAGCGGCGCTTGCGACTGACGGTGGCGTTGGCGGCTTGTCTGAAAGAGGAGCGGCAACCGGGCAAGATCTTGCATGAAATAGAAGAACTGCTGACGCAGCGGGTGATGGGCATGGCCTTGGGATATGAAGACGCCAACGACGCCGCGCGTCTCGCATGCGATCCGGTGCACAAGCTGTTGGTGGGCCGTGATCCCATCGACGGTGAGGATCTCGCCTCGCAGCCCACGTTGTCGCGTTTTGAAAATGCTCCGGACCGCCAGGAACTTTTGCGCATGAGCGAGGCGCTGGCGGACTGCGTCATCGCGCGCCATCGCAAACGGCTGCATGGCCGCGCCCGCCGCATCACCATCGATCTGGACCCTACTGACGACCCGACGCACGGCTAGCAACAGTTCACCTTTTTCAACAGCCACTATGATAGCTACTGTTATCTGCCGATGGTTTGCTTTCTCACCTTCAATGACGAAGCGGAACAGTACTTGGTCGCCGCCGTGTTGCGCCCGGGTAATGTTTCTGGCTCCTGCGGTGCGATCGGTATTTTGCGCCGGTTGCTTCGGCGTTTGCATTCTGCGTTTCCCGGAGTGCTTTTCCGCGTGCGATTAGATGGAGGGTTTGCGGCGCCGGAGGTTCTGGAATTTCTAGACCGCCAGCCGAGTGTGGATTATGTCGTGAACCTGGCCTCCAATGCGGTGTTGGATCGATTGGTCGAGCCGGCCATGCGTGCCGTTCGCCGCTGGTCCAGGGAAAGCAGCCAGACCGAGCATGTCTACGGAGAGTTCCGCTACAAGACCCAGAAGACCTGGAAGTACGCGCGTCGCATCCTCTATAAGGCGGAAGTCACTTGGCATCCCAACCGCGATGCGAAGGATAATCCGCGCTTTGTTGTCACCAACATGAAACAGAGTCCCCGATGGCTCTACGAGAAGGTCTACTGCCAACGCGGCGACCTGGAAAATCGCATTAAGGAATTGCACTACGGCATGGAAATTGGACGCACCAGTTGCACGAGTTTCTGGGCCAATCAATTCCGCGTGTTGATGACTGCGGCGGCGTATGTGTTGATGCAGGAACTGCGGTTGCGTCTGGCCCGCACGGAGTGCGCGCGGGCACAAGTCTCGATGCTACGCCAACGCTTTCTGAAACTCGGCGTTCAGGTGGTTGCCACGGTACGTCGCGTGGTGCTGCATTTGCCGCAAGCATTCCCCTATCGCGACCGCTTTCATCGTCTTGCTCTGAGCCTGGGTGCGCAAACCGGGTAAGTTCCCGCCCGCACCGACATAGCCAATGATTCCTTTGTCCACCTCTTGCTCGCAGTGTCTCTCTTTGCGCCAGAATGCGGCCTCGAACCTTGCTAAGCACCTTGGAATCAGTTCTCTGGTTCAGCCAAACTCTTCCACAATTCGCCCATTGTCGCGCTCGTACAAAAACTCTTCACTCAATGGCCCTTCGCGAATAAAGCGGGCTAGTAACGAGGATCCTTGATGACGCAGGTGACGCGCGCTCGCCGAATTCCCCGGCTGCCCACCCAATCCCGAAGCGTGAGAACTTCCTTTCGACCATCGGAAAGCGGCGAAGAAGCTCCTCACTGCACTGTTCCAGTGGAAGAATTAGCCGGAGGAAGCTGGCGTTCCCAGCGGGCAATGACGGCGCTTGGCAGACAGTTGCCGATGACGTTGACCGACGTGCGCGCCATATCAATCAGCGCATCAACGCCGAGAATGATGAAGATCGGCTCCGTGGGCAGATGAAACGTCGCAGCCGTGGCCAATAGCACGACGAGAAGAGCGCGCGGCACGCCTGCCACGCCTTTGCTGGTGAGCATGAGAGCGAATACCATGAAGAGTTGCTGCGTCCAGCTCATCCGGATGCCTGCGGCCTGCGCCACAAAAATCGAAGCCATGGCCAGATAGAGAGTCGAACCATCGAGATTGAAGCTGTAGCCCGCAGGAATGACGAACGCGACGATCTCCCGGGGGCACTCCAAATTCTTCCATCGATTCCATGGCGCGGGGCAATGCCGCTTCCGAGGTGCTCGTGGCGAAAGCGATCGTGGCGGGCTCCGCCACCGCTTTCAAGAAACGCCCCAGCGGCAAGCGCGCCATCAGCACGATCAGCAGAAAGACCAGCAGCAGGAAAGCGAGCAGCGCGCCCCACGCCGTAAGCAGCAATTTTGCCAACGGCAAGAGCACGGTCATTCCCATGTGCTCCACGGTGTAGGCCATCGCGGCGCCCACGCCGATCGGCGCGTAGTACATCACGATGTTTGTGAAGGGGAACATCGTCTGTGCGAGCGATTCCGCGACCCTCAGGATGGGTTGCCGGGTTTTCTCCGGCACACGCGTCAGCGCGATGCCAAAGAGAATCGCGAACACGGCCACCTGCAGAATCTGGTTCTCCGCAATGGCCTTGACGATATTTTCCGGGAAAATGTGCAGCACAAACTCATCCCACTTCAGAGGTGCAGCTGCCGGTTGTGATTGTTCGGCCGCCGCGGCAGGCAAAAGCAGCCCCTCGCCCGGCCGTGTCAGGTTGATCGCTGCTATCCCGATGAACAACGCAATGGTCGTTACCGCCTCAAAGTAGATCAGGGTTTTCAAGCCAATCCTGCCAACCTTTTTCAAGTCACCATGACCCGCGATCCCGGTTATGAGCGTGCCCAGAATCAACGGCGCCACGATCACCTTAATCAGGCGCAGAAAAATATCGCTCAGAAGGCGCAGGTGCGCCGCGAGTTCCGGACGATCCAGCCCGACCTCGAACTCCGCGAGCATGGCGAAGAATAACCAAAATGTAAGGGAACGCCTGCGCAGCCCCGCAAGCGCCAGACAAAACAGGCCAACCCAGCGGAGGACGATGTACACGGCTTGCCCCGGCAGAATCACCAACAATAGCGACCCCGCTGCAAACAGCAACAATCCTGCCGGCAAAAACAGGGAATACCTTTTGGATTTTGCGTTGGCCAAGACACGTCCACGGTTTGGATTCAGTAGGAAGCGAGTGGCGCCATCATAGCGTGAGGTGCGAGAGCCAGAACAGATTTTCTTTTATTGTGATTGCGCGGAGGCTTGCCGTAATTTCCTAGCGGCTGCTATTGTGCCTGCATGTCAAAAATCAGCCATCTGGAATGTTCGCGGTGCCACGCCACTCTAGCCGCTGATAAGTCCCAAACAGTTTGCCCGCAATGCGCCGGCTCGCTGTACGTGCGCTATGACCTCGCGCCACTGAAGGGCATTGCCCACCGTGATCAAATTGCCAGGGAATCCTCTGCGACTGGGTGGTCCGGTTTGTGGCGATACCGCTGCGTTCTACCTGATGTCGAGCCCGTCACTTTAGGCGAAGGCTGGACGCCCATGCTGCGCAGCCGGCGCTACCCCAACGTGTTTCTGAAGGAGGAAGGCCCGAATCCCACAGGAAGTTTCAAGGCCAGAGGTCTGGCGCTCGGCGTCACCATGGCGCGCCATTACGGGTTGAAAAAGCTCGCCGTGCCGTCAGCGGGAAACGCCGCGGGGGCCCTGGCCGCGTATGCCGCAGCCGCTGGACTCGAAGCCCACATCTTCAATGCCCAAGGATGTGCCGTTTGCCAATTACGTGGAGGCGGTTCTGTACGGTGCGAAGATTACCCTGGTGGATGGACTGATATCCGACTGCGGCCGGATGGTGGCCGAGGGGAAAGACAAAGAAGGCTGGTTCGACATGTCCACGCTGAAAGTACCCTTTCGCGTGGAAGGAAAGAAGACCATGGGCTACGAACTGGTCGAACAACTCGGCTGGGAGTATCCAGCGGCGGTGTTCTATCCCACCGGCGGCGGAGTCGGCTTGATCGGTATGTGGAAAGCTTTTGGCGAATTGGAGGAACTCGGCTGGGTGCGGCCGGGCAAGAGACCGCGCATGATTGCGGTGCAGTCAGCGGGATGCGCTCCAGTCGCGCGCGGCTTTGAACAGGGCGAAAAGACGAGTCGGATGTGGCAGAATGCAGCGACCTTCGCTTCCGGCCTTCGCGTGCCCAAGCCCTACGGCGACTACATCACGCTGGAAATTCTGCGCGAATCGGGCGGTGTGGCGCTTTCCATCACCGATGAACAGATTCTTGCTTCGCTGAAAGATTGGGCCAAGAACGAGGGAATCTTTCTATCACCGGAAGGTGCTGCGGCCACGGCAGCTTACGACCACTTGCTAAGCACCGGCTACCTCAAGCCCGAGGATCGCGTCGTGTTCTTTAATACAGGCGCGGGACTCAAGTACAAGGACGTAACCGCGGAAGCTGCTGGCCTACACCGTCCCGCGTAGCTGGCGGAGGCCACGCCTGCCTTCACGATTTCCAGAAAGCTCTCTGTTCGCTTAACGCTGCGGCTTATCGCGCGGCGTCGCGCCCAGCAGGCTTCCAGAGTTCGATCGGGTTGCCCTCGGGATCGTACAAGCGTGCGAAGCGGACGTTTGGGCACATTTGCGCGTCGATCTCAACGCTGATCCCGGCGGCGCGAAGTTGCGCTGCCATCGCATCGAGATTGCCTACGCGAAAATTGATCATCCACACTTTGCCGGCGTCCCCGAAATATGTCGTGGTTTCCGGGAAAGGCGCAAAGGCCGTTGGCCCGGCCTCCTGCTGCCAGGGAGGCGTTTCGTAACCCGAGGGAACGACGGCCACGCCCAGATGATCGCGGTACCACTCCGCAAGCGCGACAGGGTCACGGGCGAGGAAAAACAGTCCGGCCGATGCCCTTTACTTTTTCCATTCTTGCCGCGCTCAGAAGCGCAGTTTGGAGAGGTAGTCGTAGCTGTTGGTGAGGCTGGCAAGAGCATCCTTCGGCCAATCGTTTTCGACGATGAAGTGCTTAATGCCGGCCTTGTCCGTGTTGGCGAAGATGCTTTTCCAGTCGATGACGCCAGAGCCGACATCGGTCATGTCAGCTTCCAGAGTTTCCAGCTTCGTTAAAACCGGCTGGTCGTCCGAGTATTTCGGCAGCTTCTTCATGTCCTTGACATGGACCAGCGGGAAGCGGCCCGGGTAGCGATTGAAATACGAAACGGGATCCTGGCCTGCGACGACGATCCAGCAAAGATCCATCTCCATGTTGCAGAGTTTCGGGTCTGTAGAATCGAGCAGAAAATCATAGGGGCGCTTGCCGCCCAGCAGTGGGCTGGGCTGAAACTCCCAGGTGTGATTGTGGTAGGCGAAGTGGATGCCGGCCTTGTTCGAGGCTTCTCCGGCTTTGTTGAATAGGTCGGCGATGCGTTTGTAGCCATCCGGCTGCTTGCGTGCATCATCCGGAATCCACGGGCAAACGATGTAGCTCTGCCCGATGATCTGTGCGGCTTCAATCGTTTCAGGCCAGTGGCTTTCGACGATGTCGTAGTCGATGTGGGCGGAGGGCGCGGTCAGCCCATCCTTGTCCAGGATGGCGCGAACGTCCTTCGGTGAATGGTTGAAGAGGTCCGCGAACTCGACTTCTTTGTAGCCGATGGCGGCGACTTTGGCGATGGTGCCCTCAAAGTCGCTCTTCATGAGGTCGCGGACGGAGTAGAGCTGCACGCCGACTTTTTCGATCTGATGCGTGGCGGCGAAGCTCTTGCTGGGGAGGGAAGTCAGAACAGCAGTTGCGATGGAAGTTTCCAAAAAGGTTCGGCGGTTCATGGTGCAATTGTACTCCTTCGTGGAGCGAAGGGAACAGAAGATTGGTAAAAAAAGAAGGGCGGTCCAACCACGCCGGACCGCCCTTCACCGGAGAGCACTTCATCAGTCTCTAGGCGGTCCTGTCAAGAAGGCCAAACACATTTTCCATTATTTTCCAATTACGCATCTCTACGCTATATATAAATGCCGCCGTTCAAGCGAGTTAAGGTTTGCTAGAGGAAGCTTGGGAAGCTAGGAACAAAAATCTGAAACGCTTGAACTGGCTGCACTTAGCAGATCGCAAGGGGCCCTTAATTGGAAAATAATGAAAAATGACAATATAACACAATCGTACGCGCTGAATTGGCGTCAGATAAATTAGGCTTGAGGCCTCAGCGCGTGTCGGTTCCAGGCCAGTCAACCTACAGAACAGGTGGAATGCGGCCAAGAAACGTTGGAGCTTCATCGGAGGCGCGTTTTCACGAATGGCCGAAGTGGGGCGCGGCGCTCTGCGCGCATTCGATAAAACCGTTTGAAGGTAGGATTCAAAATGCGCTGACTTCTGGAGCAAGTCGCGAGCATTGGTTATCGTGCAACGCGGTAGTGATTAGGCAGTCTGCTCAATTGAAAAATCTAAATCTCTTGTATCACCTCGGGGAATTGCATTGGTTTGGCTGGACATTGCCATTTGAAACGTTTTATATTGGCGGTCGTAGTTGTCGTAGAGGCATCAAGCCAGGAGGCTGATATGACTTGCCGTTTTCTCCATGTCCTTGCTCTTGTACTCATTTGTGTCGCACCTGCTTTGGGCCAAGATTCAGGGTATGTCCCCGGTGGCGCGTCCGGATGGGACCCGGAATGGCAGCAGATTCCCGGTCCCGCATGCCTCACAATGAGGGGCGCCTGGGAAGGTCGGTCGACGACTTGCACACCCGAGGATCACGCAAATTGGCTTGCAGATGTAACGCATTGGCGCAACGAACGGCGCATCCGGATCGGTTACGACGATTCTCGTTATGATTTGCCGGTATTGAAGTGGACACAATCGAGTTTCATGCAGCCCCAAATGATGGTTCAGGATCGCTTTTTCTACGATCCTGTGGCTCACCGATATACGGTTGACCGGTACGCAGATGACACTGTGAAGCGTTACGGTGGAATCGATGCTGTCCTGATCTGGCCGACTTATCCCAACATGGGCATCGACAATCGCAACCAGCACGACATGATTCGCTGCATGCCCGGCGGAATCGCGGGTGTGCGCCAAATGGTCGCGGATTTTCATCGGAGAGGAATACGAGTGTTGTTTCCGATGATGATGTGGGACCAGGGGACTCGCGACCCTGGAAAATCTTGGCCTAGTGCGATCGCGACGCTGATGGCTGAAATCGGGGCGGACGGCATCAATGGCGACACGCAAGACGGAGTTCCACGGGCCTTCGTGGAAGCCTCGGAGCGCGTAGGTCACCCATTGGCGTTTGAGCCAGAGGGAGGTCCGCCTGATGAAGCTGTGACCTACAATGTCCTAACCTGGGGCCAATTCAAATTCCCTTTTGATCCGCGCGTTGATCGCTACAAATGGCTTGAACCAAGGCATATGGTGAATATTTCGGATCGTTGGAACCGCGATAAGACAAATGACCTGCAGTTCGCATTTTTCAACGGAATTGGGTGGGAGAGTTGGGAGAATATCTGGGGTATCTGGAACGGCATCACGCCTCGTGACAGTGAAGCCACCCGGCGCGTGGCGACGATCGAGCGCGGAATTGCCCCGTTCCTTGTAAGTATGGATTGGGAACCGTTTTTCCCGATGCTAGATTTTGGGGTATTTGCGAGTCGCTGGCCGTTGGGAGAAGAAACGGTTTGGACGATCATCAATCGCAACGAGTACAACATCACGGGGCCGCAAATGGAACTGCCGGTTGAGCAGGGGATGCATTACTTTGATCTGTACCACGGCCTGGAGCTCACGCCAGAACAACGAGGAGACAAGGCCATCCTAATATTCTCGTTAAGCGCCAAGGACTACGGAGCAGTTCTGGCCACCAAATCGCCCCTTACGGAAACCAGAAAAGAGCTAATGAGAAAGATGCAAACTCTCACCGCTACACCGCTGGCCAGCCTGTCGGACCGCAGGACCATTCTTAACCAACAAATGGTAGAGGCCGCCGCAACAAAGCCCCCGGCCGGGACTCCAGCAGGAATGGTCAAGATTCCCGAGGGCGATTTTCTTTTCAAAGTTCACGGCATCGAAATCGAGGGCTTCGATGACATTGGAGTAGACGTTCAGTATCCATGGGAAGATTCGCCCCGCCGCTACCATGAGCACGTCGTTCACGTGAAGTCGTACTGGATCGACAAATATCCGGTGACCAACGCTGAATTCAAAAAGTTTCTGGACGTAACGCACTATCAACCTACGGATGACTTGAACTTTCTGCGCGACTGGCAGAACGGAACGTACCCGGAGGGATGGGGAGACAAGCCTGTCACGTGGGTCTCTCTGGAAGATGCGCGCGCCTATGCTGCCTGGGCCGGCAAGCGGTTGCCTCGCGAATGGGAGTGGCAATACGCTGCCGAAGGTACCGACGGTCGACTCTATCCCTGGGGAAATGAATGGGACGCTTCCGCGGTGCCGGTTCCGGACAAAGGCCGCACGATGCGCGGTCCGGATGCCGTTTCCGCTCATCCAAAAGGAGCGAGCCCATACGGAGTCATGGATCTGGTTGGTAATGTGTGGCAATGGACGGATGAATTTCTTGACGAGCATACACGAGCTGGCATTCTGCGAGGCGGAAGCTATTACAAACCGCAGGGATCGATCTGGTATTTCCCCCAGGCATATAAATTGACAGAACATGGCAAACTTTTGTTGATGGCGGCAAGCATGGATCGCTCGGCGGCTCTGGGTTTCCGTTGCGCTCAGGACGCGCAGTGAGAAAACAAGAAGCGCGTCCCGGACCATGCGGAAAAGAATGCAGGTTAGGATAAAAGTAAAAACAGGAGGATAACGCGCCGTTCTTTTCTGCATTTCTCTTTGGGGGCGTTGGCCTTGGGCAGTCAAGGACAGGGAGTAGCCACTCGTAAGAGCGAGGCGCAGGCGAGGCTAGCTTCCTCGGGGCACCCCGTTTCAAGTCCGATTTACCAACTTGGCTGGGAAGCGCGTCTCGTGTCGCCGATTGTTTGCGGTGAGGGGGATCACAAAGACTACATACTGGAAGCCGTAGGCTGCGTCTGCGCGTTTTTCGACTACGACAATGACGCATGGATGGACATCTCCCTTCTGAGTGGTTCGTTCATCTTTTTGTATCGAATTATGTGCAGTTCGACCCCGCGCACATTCCGAAGCCGGGTCAAGAAGCTTATTGCAACTGGAAAGGTGGCCCCGTAAATTGCGGCCCGCTGGGCCTGCCGCCCGGTTATCACTCACTCTACTGAATCAATGGAGACTGGACGTTTACCGCTGTGAGTGTTCAGGCAGACGTTGACGGACTTCGCGGATCGCATGGCATGACGGTCGTTGCCGCAGACTTCGATGAAGACGCCTGGCCCGATATTTTTGTCGCCTGTGATTCGATGCCAAGCTTCCTGCTGGTGAACTAGCGGGATGGAACGTTTCATGAGGAAGATGTAATCTGCGGTGTTGCGCTCAGCGATGACGGGATGGAAGAAGCAGGAATGGGCGTCTGTGTGGGCGACTATGACCTTGACGGTCACTTGGACCTGTTCACGACACACTTCACCGATATGGCATCTAGGTCTTTTCCACAACAATGGCAAGGCTGAATTTGATAACACGATGAGGACCGCGCGGGTCGGGACGGTGAACCGTTTGATTTGCTGGGGAGCAGGGATCGTTGATCTCGACAACAATGAATTCCCCGATCTT
>Ga0208323_1000956_pt1 | contig 11313 bp, 15 predicted proteins | sample June2015DPH_10_1_2_FD_184703 | JGI IMG/M metagenome (GOLD analysis project Ga0208323, IMG submission 184703) | Peatland microbial communities from SPRUCE experiment site at the Marcell Experimental Forest, Minnesota, USA - June2015DPH_10_100... | ecosystem: Environmental > Terrestrial > Soil >... | reverse complement strand
CAGCGTGAAAATTGAGTAGGGCTGTACCACCTATACAGCCCACTCAATTTTCACGCTGCGGGGATTTCACCCACAATCTTTTACGCTACAACAGTCACGACAATTTGACAGTAGACCATTTGTACAGGATCGCCAGACGCTTGAGTTGGCTCAGGGTCCAAAGAACTCTGAACAAAGTCAAAAGTCGGATACTGGACTTCGATGATTGCCTGACCCTTGGCGATTGCAGTGATCAGACCAGTGGAACTGACCGATGCAACGTTGGGGTTGTACGTCTCAGGTCCGGCTTGGCCGTTGCTGGGACGATACCATGCAGGATTGCCCGCGAGCGGATCGTTGTACGACTTATAAGTCGGCGACTGGATTCCCGAGTACGTAGTATTAGCTACGTCTTTCAGGACAGTATTCAACTGGCAAGTCGATGCATACACCGTTCCACCAATCGTCTTTCCAGACAAACTGAGTTGAAGGGCATACTGGGCGACTGGGTGATGAGTGGATGCGACCGCGCCGTAGCCCTGGCCGTTGAGACCAGTGGTATCATTGGCAGTGGCTTCGAGAGCGACGGTAAGTCCACCACCAGCGCAGTTGGTAATGTTGGTGCCTGTAACTTGAACATATGCAGCGACGTTAAGCCCATCAGTGGGGACGTGCTGAGGATTCGGGTTAGCCATAATACTTTATTCCTTTTCTGAAAGAGCAACCGTTGACTCTTGTCAATATTTCAGGTACTACGTGGTCACAGGCTCAACGGCATGCCCGCTTTGTTCTAAGTACTCCGCTGCTTTTCGCAGAGTCAAAGGGTCGTCGAAAAAGTGACCCAAACCTTTATTACATCCTTGATGAAGAAAACCTCTCAATAGACCTGTCTTGTGACAGTGGTCTAAAGTTGCACCGAGGGAAGTATTTCCCGCCCGTTCCATGGGTTTATTACATATGGCGCAATTGCCTTGTTGGTTCTCCCACATATCAAGGGCTTGATTCGAATATAAGACACGGGCATCCGCCCCTACCCTATCTTTGCGATTTAGGGTTCCTACCCAACACAAATATTGATCACGAAGGTCACCGTTAGCCCGATGCTTCATAACCTTTATCGGGACCCGTCCGCATTTGTTACAATCTGCGGTCAAAGCAATGGAATCAACATTGCTTAAAATGTGTCCTGCTTTAAGATGTCGAGCTTCATTCATTTTCTTGCAAGCAGAACGAACCGCCGCAAGAGCCTTTTCTGAAACTAGAGGTTTACCTTTACGCAAATGATTTCTTGCAATCGTAGCCTGAATTTGTTCAGGCGAATTCACATATCCCATATTTTTTCTCCTAGAAAGAATTGGGGCGGCATTCTAGGTGCCGCCCCGTCATAGGTTCATGACTCCCTATGATTACTATACCACAAACTACTCGTCTTGTCAACGACTAGCTAATAGCTGCAATTTGTTACTCGCCTTTCAGCGGGATGAGGCATTTCTGCTCATCTCTCATGGTTGTTATTCCCGTGAGATCAGACTATCGCATCACCTTTCGGCGTTCTCTCGCTTAGTCGTTCAGGCTGCTTTCGCTTGCCCCTTGTTGGCATTTCAGCGTTCAAGTCAATCAGAGAGAATTTAAGCGGCTCCATTGTATTAAAGCCGCATCGATTTGACGCATCATTTACAAATCGATAAAATCCGCATGCGTTAAGATTCCTAGCTCACTGCACTTGCAGCGTCGAGAAGTCTCATACGGATCGTAGTATCGGGTCCAAGGCTCGTCGTGAAGTGCACACGATAGCTCGTCCATCCGGGGATCAACCCTTCAGGATCGGCAACAGTCGGCTCTGCGTTCTGCACGATGTTGCACTCGATGTTACGCCACTCACCGTTGCCATAGCCCACATCACCCTTCGCTCCAAGGTTGACGGAGAAGATACCGTCGCGCCCGAAGATATAGGTGCGGAGTGCGACCAGTCCAGAGTACCCACCGTAGTTCTGGGTCTGGGTGACGAGGTTCGTCTGGAAGAACTGAACGCCGGTAGACGGCAGTTCAATGACTTCAGTCAGATCGACCGAAACGAGACTTTCCATCTTCAACTGGCCCACCGGAGTGTGCTTCAGAATGTCGATGGGAGAATCGTTGCTGTTGTCAGCAATCACATCGCCCAAAGCGAACGGGTGTATGTATTTGTGTTTAGGCTAAATTAGACAGAACACATATGCCCCATTTCATCATGCAAATACTCTTTGCATCTAGGGCAATGATCTATATCTAAACCCTGATTCACATCAGGTGCACTCTCACAGTCGCCTGTGAGATCAGACTCTATCTTCACTTCCAGATCTTCGGAAGCGCTTGACGTATTAGTCGTTACAGATTTTTGATGGTGCAAAAGTTTCATCTCCTGATACATTTTTTCTCGCAAGTCAGGATTTTCTACTTTATGCAATCGAACAAACTTCAAGAGCAATTTTGCTTGTTCCCGTTTTTCTAATAGATACGGGAGTATCGCGAGCAAAAACTTCTCTCGGGATTCATTCGAATTCAATACCCATTTGTAGCAAATCTTGTTCGCACGTCTGTCACTGCAATAGTAAGTGCCGCCTACGACTTCAACCAACATTTTAAGCAACGGCAAATAGGTATTCGTCACACCCAGATTAGCGGTGTAGTGGAAACAATTAGTTTTGCTATTTTCGGGCCTTCGTATCTTAGATATCGTAAGGTGTCCCTCGCCATCGATAATTCCAGCGATATAGGCAAACTTCGTTTTTCTCATCAAATCTTTCCTCGGTATTGTCTGCTACTATATTAGTATAACAGAGGTCCACCGATTTAGTCAAGTTTTTTAACGCAGGAGCCATACTAGCAACCCGCACAAGCGGACATTGCCTTTTGGTTAACCCCTGCGAACGTCTTCGTGCCTTCGTCGAACGGACGCACGCTGCGACCCGCCAGCGACTGAACGCTGTTACGAATCTGAGAGAGCGACAGAGCGGTGAAGCTCGAAGTGCCCGAAGCGGCCAGTTCAGTAAGGACACTGGCATCGATGCTGGATGCACCATCAGCGGTTGCACGCACGAGTGCGGACAACGATTCGCCAAGGCGATACGACATTTCGCGGGCAACGTTCTCGACGGTGTTGTCAATGGCAGTCGCCAAACTGAGCGAACTGAAATTGGCGTAGTCAGCATATTCTCCAATCGTGGCAGTGGTCGTAAGAACACTGACAGATAGAGAACTGCCGACAGTACCTTCCGTAGTCTGGGCCACGTTTGCGGCCAACGGAACGTACATGAACCAAACGTGTTTTGGATTTAAGACTTACTGTCCCTTATGTCACCATAAGGTCGCTCTCATTGTCACCAATGAGTTCGGGCTCTATCTTTGTCATTACTTGTGAAGAAGTAATGACATTTAGCGTATTAGTCTCTACAGATTCTTCTCTCTGATTTAGAAGACAGCACTTTTGTACTAACTCCCGACGTTTTTCCTGTTCACCATAACCTAAACGACAGAAGTCCAAAGCGATTTCTGCTTGCTTTCGTTTGATTACGAGGTACGGAAGAATTCCCAAAAGAAACGATTCTCGATTCTTTTTACCGGAAGGATGCCAAACGTATTGAATTTTCTTGGACCAATCAGTGTGTGATCTAGTGTAAAATTTTCCACCAAAATTACCCACCAACCATTTCATCAAATTCATAGACGTGTTGTAAATTATAATTTGCAAAAAGAAAGCGGATTGTCCATCCGGCTGTCGTTCGTGCAAACACACACAACCTTCACCATCAAATATTCCGGCCACATACGGCCATTTACTGCTCATAAGAAGCCTTTCCTCGGTATTGTCTGTTGTCAGATGTTCACCGATTTAGCTAAATTTATTTAGTACGGGACCATCATGTAATCTCGTACTGATTACCTGAATTAACAGGGAGGTCCAAACGTTCTGAACAAGCAACGAATGGGGTTTGCGCCTTCAGGTTCTCACGGAATTTCTTCATTTATATTCCGTTATTGTCAGTATACCACAATACCCTACTCATGTCAACAGCCTGACGTTTACGACAAGAAATCGTAAAACTTTACCGTGGACTGAGGCAGGTTGGCTTGCTGGTTTCCTGCGGGTGAAAAACTCATTGGAGTTTTCCTCAATTATCGACGAGATGTAGGTTTTGGCGGCATTTTTTCCGCCAACTCATTTACATGTTTCGCAAATGCGGGATTCTGTAAATTCTTCCGATATACATCGGAAGGCATTCTGTCGATTTCTGCCATAGTCAATTTTTCTATCACGCCTGTAGGAAGCGTATCAGAACCCATGCTGGATGCTATACGATTATTAAAGCCTGATGGAACTGGACTAGGACGCTTTTCCGTCGGTACACTGACGGACGATTGCGACACAGGAACCTCGCTAATCCGAGCGGGTTCCGGTGCGGGTTCCTGCGATTTCGGAACCTCAACCCCGGGTGCTGGTACTTCCGGCACGGGTGTAACCTCACGCACGATAGGCGATGGAAAAAGCAATCCGGCTTTTTCCATCTCAACTTGGGCATACTCAAAATTCTTGACTGTTGGCTTTAGCCCATTTTTAACCATCCAGTCACAGACCGTTGCTATGTTCTCCTGACACTTGTAGAATTCAGGATGCTGTGCTAGCCACTCTTCTGCATTCTGACGTGCCATGAGTTGATGCGTTTGTAATTGCGTAGTATTTAGAGTATCTCGAAGGACACTCGGCTTTACGCCAACTGCGGATTCCAAAAGTCTATCGCGAGCAGATTCGAACTTCTCGGGGTCATTCAACTCTTGAGAAATAGCAAATCGTTCTTCCGCAGATAGTGGCTTCTCCGCAAAGTTTACAAGCGGCTGAATCTTCTCAATTTCAGGTGCGATCTCATCTTTCGTGCCGCGACCTAACCGATTTTCACGGGAGAGAGTTCGCATCTTGCGAACCAACTCCATATTCTGATCTCTTAACTTCTCGACCAATTCAAGTTCGGTAGTATACAGGATTACCTGCTTGCCACCGAGCGGTCGATTATGCTCATCTACCGGCTGATACTCATACCGCTTTTGTACCGGGGCGAGCGGATCGGGAACTGCCTGAACTACTGGCACTACAGGTGCCACAACTTCAGCAACCGGGGTTTCAGGAACCTCTACTTCTAGAACAACTGGAACTGTGCTCATATACTCCTCCGTATATACTGCTTGTACTCATCGGCGGACATGGCATCCGTCAAATCTATACCTTTCCAGAGTCGATGGACTCTGTGCATCTCTTCCGGCGAAAATTCCGCCGATGTAATCAACTCATTGTCTGGAGTAGGTGTCGCAGGAAATGGGTCTTTATAAACCCGACGACGATATATTAATCGTTCATCATGCTTACCTTTGATACCTTTTTCAGCTAGGACTTTCGCCACCCATCCGTCTTCAGATTTACCAAATATCGGTGCAGCAATTACCATATCCATACTCTGGGGGCTCAACCAATAGCCCGCCCCACCGTGCATGTACTCTAGATAATTTCCACCTACATACGCTCGAACTTTCATACCAACGTAATAGTATTTCTCAAAACCACTTTTTAGAAGCCGATCTAGGCGAACATAGGCATCGTCATCGCACTTGAAAAAATGGGTGTATCCATTTTCCTTTGCCCATTTTATCGCCGCCTGTACCTTAAGCGGCAGACCCATATATGTATCTGGTACTTCTAAAAAGACTTCATCCGGCAATGCTGTGCGATCCCCACCACCATAAAAGAATCGGACATGCTCATCAGACCATGTCTCACGTATTTTTTGTGGGGCGTATATGTTCTTATGGCATGTAATTACTGCGATTAGGAGTTTCAATTAAATTCCTCAATCACTGCGGTTACCGCGTCTTCCACGATATCCTGTCGGCGATTGTTGTAAGCATTGATCGAACACTCTTCTTGAATGCGCTCCATCAATCCTACATAAAACTGTGCTACTGCTTTCGCCAAATAATGATTGGCGCAGACTTCAGCGGAGTTAGCAGGGTTAGTGTTTATCAATTTGAAGTTGAACTTTCGAACTTGATCTTCCATGATCTTCTGTACGATATCGAATCCCCGTTGCTTTACATATGAAGAAAGAATTGCTTTTTCGACATCGTCGAGTTGTAATTCTACATCTAGTCCTTTCAATAGATCATTCTCAATTTTCAGCATTCTCCTCCTAACATCCTTACTGTATTTCGCCGTCCCAAACTTTCTTAAAGATTAGGGTAAGCCAAGCGATTACGCAGAATTCATTCGCCCATTGTCCGAGTTCGATGAGTCCGTCACCTATACTATAAATACCATCTTTGAAGTCAAACACATCCGCAAGGGAATTAAGATGAGTATCCTTCGTCATTACGCAATGGACATCGTCCAGCATATCCGCAGGTAACGTTGTCTGACCTTGTATTCCTCTAAGATCATCCAATTTAACGGGATTCATCATTACAGGGAATCGGTCATGGTTAGAGATTAGAACAGCTTCATTGCTGGCAATACCAAGACCAAGGGATGCCCACGGTGCAAGTAAAACCCAGAGGCAAGAGACACGGAGGAATCTACGAATTTTATTCATACAGCCTTTCCGTACAGGGCATTCATTTTCGTGGTCCGTAGACCCCTGCTCCACGTTACATCACCGTTGGCATCTGGCCTTCTAACCCACCTGTTGAGGGCTCTCCCAGAACCGTCTCGCTAAGCCCTGAGGCTTTTGCAGAGGCGAGTACTAGATCACGCTTAATACGATTGTTGGATGACTGATCTTCCAATTCCTGCTTCTGTGCAAACTTGTCATTGCTCTGCTGTTGCGCGGCTTGCGTCCTCTGCGCGGCGATTGCAGCGGGAGAGTTCGCATCCTTTTTATCCTGCATTGCTTTCGGCATCGCCTTGACGATATCCTGTCCGTTCTTCCACTCAGAGGCTTCCATCCACATTTTGAAGACTACGTTGTAATCAATGTACAGACCCATCTCTCCTAATGCTTGGGTAAGCTGTGGGTTGTCAAGGAACTGCGTCAACATAACCATCGACTGAGCCATGGTTCGTTTCGCAGCCATGCTTGCGCCCGCTAGGACTTCGAAGTCCATTTGGGCGTCCCAATACCGCTGCATATCAAGGGCCTGTGTAAGCGGACTGCCGAGCACATCACCCAATATATGGATGATGCTCGCGTCAGACATTTTCGTAAATACCAACTCGTCCACGATATACAGGAACGGTTTGAAGACTTGCTCAATGAAATTATCCAATGGGCCGTCTAATCTTGTCGCACTAGCTGATGCCTGAATTGTAGCACCACCTGAGGTTCGACCCATGGAAGAACGTGGTCCTGCTGAACTGCCTTGAACTAACTGTTGATCTGCGCCAGATGACGATTCCGTCGCCTGCTCAGATTCTTTTAGTGCATTCCAAATGTCACCGGGAACCTTAGGCGTCTCCATTAGAGTGAAAGCCTTGTCCGTTTCCCCATCAACCGTCATGATCTTGCCGACGTTTGTTTTGACCATCTGTGTAAGGTTATTCCCGTCCCTACGTTTTAGGTAAACAGGATTTACGCCATACGAAAGGATTTTCAGGATAGCGTTAATCGTTCCTTGATCTACGCGTTGGTTCTGGCCGACAATAAGGCCGAGCCCCATGCCGAAGAATGCTTTCGGTCGATTCCACCAGTTGGATGAAAGAAATGGAATGCGTTTGAATTCATTGTCTCCGGTATAGATGACTTTCTTATTATCTAACACCCGGATTTTCCGTTTGCTGTCCCAATATTCCAACACCTCCAGTTTTGTGCGGAGTGGGTCTACTGAGTTCGCAACGTTTACATCCTGTGCGTGATGAACCGCACCCTTCATGTAAAGGGTTTGCTCTGTCTGCAAATTGCTGGCGGGAGCCGGGGGTTGAATCCACGCGTCTTTCAAATTCTCGGGGAAAGACCATCCATCCATTACAGATGCATCTTCTTTCGCAGCAAGTAACAATGCCTGCTGGAGATCATATAGTTCATAGAAGTCCATGTAACGAACGTCTACAACCCACTTCGCATCTCGGATATCGGGGACATCTAGTTTCGGGTCCACAAGAACTTTGTCCAGAGGACGATGCTCGAAGAATGGCATCGGGACAGATTTTACAGTTGTCGTGATCTCTGGCGGCTGGTCTAATGAAACGCTTATCGTAGTCTTTTGTCCGTCTGGTCCTACGTCTTCCTTTAGAATAGCGGCTTTGCGCCGGGACGTAACAATTTCAGTCCAGTCGTATCCCCACTTCCAAATTCCCGTTCCTAGGTGAGCCATTGTCTCAAGACCCCATTTTGTTTCGGTCTTGAATTTGCTCTTGTCCAGAATGTACGAAAATAATGCTGTCTTTGCATCAATTATATTCTGATGTTCGCCGGGTCGCGGTCGTAGAATCATCGGCGGGTCATCGTAAAAGAGACCTTTGTACAGTTGTGGAACTACTGAATTCACAATCTTCGCAACAGTAAACCGCTGTATATTCGGTTCGAGGACATAAGTATTGTCGTAAACAGTCATCGGACGCGGTGCTTGAAATAGAAGGTCGGCATCGCGCCATAAGAGATTCCCAAATTTGTTACTGCTTTCGCAGGATCAGACATTTCTGCTGACCTCTCACGGTTGTTATTCCTCGTAAGTTCGGACTATTGCTTCGTCTTTAGACGCCCTCTCACTTAGTCTCTCACGGTGCTTTCGCTTCCGCCTCGTCTCCATTTCAGGGTTCCGAGTCAATCAGAGTGGGTTTTAAAACAGCAGATTTTGTTTACTGTTTCTGGAGAAGAAAATCTCTCGCAGCTTGTGCAGAGCCGACGACCAAAGCTAAATCGGAGGATAATCCTTTTGGATCACCTTGAGTTCCTTTGATATCGCCCGCTGGGGTAAAATTTTCAGCAGTCAGTGGCTTGTGTGCGTTACCGTCCGACTGAATTTTTGCATCAGTCACTTCAGGCATGTGCCTCCCGTTCCTTTTTCGCAGCTCGATATTTTCGGTTTGCTAGAGCTGCCTTACTCGGATTTTCCGACCGTCTCCTGATATTTGATTCGATTACCGCAGGACACGGTATTCCTCTCTTGGACTCACTCAAATGCTTACGATGGTCTAGTGATTTGGGTCGTCCCGTCAAGGCTAAAGCAACGGCTAATTTTTGGTGTTCAGTATTCGTACATCCCTCACGAGTTGCCCCGCCTAGGCCACCTTCCGCCAAATTATAACCAATTTCCAAATCTCTTGAATCAAGAGTTTGAATAAAAAACTTTTCTAAGGCGTTCATTTGCCTCAGGACCATATTTTCGTATGGCACGGTATAGAAGCGGCTTGTCGTTGGTTCTACCGCCAGATATAGCTCGACGACACTGCAAAGCGAGATATGTTGATAGGTCATCTCCTGAATGTTGCCCAATGTAAATCTTGGCCGAGCCAAGATGTGTGATTGCGTAAATATGCATAATTAACTATACCATATTCCCCAACAGTTGTCAACCATAAATTCCTGCTTCTTCAAATGGATCGCAATACCCCGCCGCCATCACCTGTTCAGCTTGTACTGCCTCTCGCGCTGAAAGATCGGGATTTTCCAACGCAGCATTCAACGCCCTCTGCTTAAAACATTTGGCATATGTCCCTTTACCGTACAAATGGTCATATTGCTGTTGTGCTTGGCTGGAGATGCCGAAATCGGGGCTGGCCGCTTGACGCTTACCTTCCATATCAGCATACCCAGAAAACTGATCTACCAAAATCGACAATGCACTAACGATATCATCATGTGTAGAAGCCGCAGTTCCGAAATTGGATAATTCGGAATACAACTCTTCGAGTCCGACGCATTGATTCGCAAAAAGAAGCCTGTCGTCACCAAGATACCTCAGCACCGGCTTCGCCTTCATATCTTTTGCGTTCTTCTTGTTTCCTTGACCGAGCGGGACGAACTCTATAGGAACACGAACACGTAATTTGTCCATTTCCCGATAAATTTCTTTTCCTAACCATTTCACGCCTACCGAATCTTCGATACACATGCGTGATGGTTTCCATTGGTTTGCGACGGCGGCTATCTTACCCGGCAACTCATATTCATTCCATCGACCGCGTTGGCAATCAATGATGTAAAACCGCCCTCCGTAAATTAAAGATGTCAGAATTACTGTATAGTCCGCCCAACTTTTCGTAGAGTAAGCAGTGTCTATACAGGTAACCACAAATCCCGTCTGCGGCAGTAAATTGGAATTGATCGTTTTCCGATGAAGCAATTCCAACGGAAATTTTACAACGTGGGCCTTGGTCGGGTCGTTGAGGTATTTTACAGCAAATCCTTCTACGTCGTGACACTCGCCCTTTAGAAACTCGTAGGTAAGCTGGCCGGGAACGTTAAACCACAATTCCCAATCAGACTCTACCATTTCGCTCTCAACTTTGCCTGCTTTTACAGCAGCCTGATTCGGCCACCATGCAGGCCGTAAATATACCTTCATCTTTACAGGATCACCATTTTTGACACATTTTTCAATGTGCTTCATGTCCTGTCCGTAGGTATCGTCGGAGTCGTACCATGTCCCGATTTTATCGTAAAATCCGTACGGGACTTTCATGGCTTTATTGATGCTAACCTGCTTGTTGACGTTCTTGATTCGGTCAACCGTCCGGCTATTCTCGTTCGTTACAACGTCATCCAGTTTCATGACGCCGACGTGCCATCCTGACAAGTTCTGGTCAATGGATGCTGCGAACACCGTACATTCCTTGTCAACAAATGCCGACGCAGGAGTTTGAAACTCTTGCTGTGTTCCGTCGTCCTTAGGAATACAATGCTCAGGAAATAGTACCTGAAATAGAAATATTGACCCATCCGGCATCATGCGCGGCTTGATCGACTTCTTCGTGTGATACAGATTCTCAGCGTCAGGATCACTGTCGTCCAACTTGAAATGTCCCTTGATTTCTTTTACGAAATCAACCGCTAGATCGAGCACGCCCGTAAGGATCATGATCGTAATTTCTGGCCAGTTAAGGATGTACTGAATTACGTCCGCCATGTCAATCGACGACTTAAAGCCGCCTCTAGGCACGAGCAATAGTCGCTCTTTCTGGTCGACGTACTGCGTTGCGAACTCCTTGAAAGTAGGAATCAGGGGATTCTTGCGGACGAAAAACTCGTTGCAGATTTCCTCGTGAGTGTTGTGAACCGTTCCATCAATCCAGATGTAAGTCTTATCCGTCGTATCCCTGTACTTTTCCAGCAAATGGCATAGCGCGAATAAATTCGTTTGGGCCATGTACCGATA
>Ga0208323_1000941_pt1 | contig 11435 bp, 12 predicted proteins | sample June2015DPH_10_1_2_FD_184703 | JGI IMG/M metagenome (GOLD analysis project Ga0208323, IMG submission 184703) | Peatland microbial communities from SPRUCE experiment site at the Marcell Experimental Forest, Minnesota, USA - June2015DPH_10_100... | ecosystem: Environmental > Terrestrial > Soil >... | reverse complement strand
ACAGTTCGTCGTCCAGGCCCACCTCGCACAACTGCGCATGATGATGAAGGGAGAGCGGCTCCAGCCGAATGTCCTGCCCCTCGAGCGTCACCGGCTCAACAACCATCGGCAGAAGGTTGCGATCCACTATCCGCGGAGCGTTGGTCGACATACGATCTCCAAGATGAGACGGGACTCCCGAGGGCTCCCGTACCTCTGGCTGCTAAAAGCTCTCCGGCCACCGGCGCGCCGCATGGATAAGAGCAATAATTTCGACCTGCCGGTGCTTCGTTCGATAAGGGATGATAAAAGGTGTGCCCGTCACCACCAATTCGCGGGTGCCCACGACCCGTCCCGGGCGGCCGGCATCCGGAAACACCCTCAAGGAATTTACCGCGGCTTCGATCCTGGCAATCATTGCGGATGCAGCACGAGGATTGTCGGCGGCGACGTATTCGTAAGCGTTGTGCAAGTCTTCGAGCGCCAGAGAGGTCCAACGGACTTTCACTTATGCCACCTGGCAAACGCCTTCTTCACTTCCGCTTCGCTCGCGAATTTCCCCGCGTTCGCCTGCTTCACGCCTCGCATGATATGCTCCACTTGCCATTGGTGAGCGTCAACGTAGGCCTTGACGGCTTCATTGAGGACGTGACTGCGGTCACGGTCGATTGACGCCGCTATGACATCCAGTGTCTTCCTGGTGCCCGTATCCACTCTGAACGTAATCGTCTCTTTTCCCATGACTTTCTCCTCTGCGAACTGCTAAGCAAGCTATCATAACACACTGCGCGACATTGTAATACCACGCGATCATTCCCCAGCCTTTAATTCTGCCTTCCGCCTACTGCCTACTGCTTTCTGCCTACTGCTTACTGCCTACGGTCTTCCGAAGCCTGCATGGTAGTCCCACACAGCGTGGTAATAGCTCATGAAGCGTAGGGGCTCGCAACTCGGCTCAGCAACCTCGGCAAACGTGTAGCGGTCGAAGTTGATGGAACGCAGCAAGGCGAAGAGTTCATGCCAGGGATAAGCTTTATCGTCGAGGTTGTTGATGTGGCAACTGCGAATCCACGGTTTTAGCAGCTCGAAGCCGTTGCGGACGGAGCCGTTCTCCACGTCCGTAGGATTGGAGTTCCAGCAGGCGCCCACCAAAGGGTGATTTGCGACCGAGAGGATTTGATGAGCGTTCAGCGGAATCTGCGTACCCTCTCCGTGAACTTCCATCCAGATTTCCACGCCGTGTTCGCGCGCCACTTCTCCGCACTTGGCGAGAGCGCGGCCGATCTGCTCGAGGGTCTGCTCGTGCGCAATGCCCCTCGGGAACCCGTTGGGGCGGACTTTCACGCCCAGGCAGCCCAGGTCCTGCGCCAACTCGCACCAGCGGCGCGTTTCTTCGATGTTCTTTTCCACCACTGCAGCGTCCGGCGACTGGTATTCGCATGTCGTTCCCAGGCTCACCAGCCGCACGCCCGAATCGGCAAAGCGCTTCTTCACTTCCGCGCGGCGCGAACTGCTAATCGAAGGTTCCACCCCGTGTTTATGCGTGGTGCGCAGTTCTGCCCCTTCAAACCCCGTCTTCGCGCAATTCTCGATAATGGTCTCGATATCCCAATTGACAGCTAGATTGTAAGTAACCAAGCCGAGATGAAATGGAGGCAGTGTTCCCGCTGCCTCCGCCGTCGCACGGACCATCGGCCTAGCGAGGACCTCCCCGCCCGTGGCCAATCCGAGGCAAGTGATTCCTGCTGCTGAAACGAAACCGGACCTTAGGAACTCGCGTCGCTTGCTTGCTCGCATTTTCTCCTCCGTAAACACCAGCAAGACGCTGGTGTTTGCCCGTTTGTCCTTGTGTGTCGCAGGCCATTTTACCCTTTCGCACTCGCCCCTGGAAAACACTATTCAGAACGCCAAGTGCATCGGCGTTCGGCCGCCGAATGAAGGCCCGCCATTCGGGTCGCACCCAAGTCCATTTGCCTAGGTGGATAACTCATATGTAGCTGCTACTCTAGTTAATTTTATCTGGCGCTGGCTGAAAGGTGTGCGAAGGGTGTTCCGGCGAGACAGTCACCGGCTTACAGAAGTATTGGCCGTTGCACGGGAGGCGTGGGCGGTCCTCATGCCTGTTGTACTATTGTCGACATGGTGAACAATTAATGCCACACAAATCATGCCGATCATTACAATAATGATAATATTCAACGCACCGATAGAACCCAAGAGCCGTTTCATGACACCTCCACGTAAACCTCATGGGATCCACAGCAAACTGTATGCCAGATGCGCTCTCCACTTGGCGGCAGGATAGCTATTATAACTTTCTAATAATCAAGTACTTTTTGGGCGCTTCAGAAACTCCTTTGCGTTGAAGACGAAAATTACCGCTCAAGGCGCCAAATTCTGTCACATCGCCGATGACATTCCTCGTCATCCCTGAGCTTTTCCAGATGGCATGTCACAGATGCATCAGAACTGAACCTATCGCCGTTTTTCCTCTATAATGACTTTTAAGGAGCCTGAAGCAAGGGAAATCATATGATCCTCGTAATCGACAACTACGATTCCTTTACCTACAACTTGGTCCAATATCTGGGAGAATTGGGCGCCCAAATGCAAGTGGTCCGAAACGATCAGACCACTGTGGGTGAAATCGAGAAGAAACTGCCCGATGCGATTGTCATCTCGCCCGGGCCGAAAACTCCCAACGAAGCAGGGATCTGCCTGGAGGTGATTGATAAGCTGGCCGGACGTGTACCCATCTTGGGAGTGTGCCTCGGCCATCAAGCCATCGGGCAAGCTTTCGGCGGCAAGGTCATCCGGGCGCCGGAACTGATGCATGGCAAGACCAGCCAGATCCATCACGACGGCAGGACCATTTTCGAAGGCCTGCCCAATCCTTTCGAGGCCACTCGTTATCATTCTCTGATCGTGGAACGCGAGAGCCTGCCCGCCTGCCTCGAAATCTCCGCCACCTCGCCCGACGGCCTTATCATGGGCCTGCGCCACCGGCAAATGAAGGTCGAGGGCGTTCAATTTCATCCCGAATCCATCCTCACCCTATCGGGAAAACAGTTACTCGCGAACTTCTTGAGGATGTAGCAGAGCGCTCGAAAGTTTGTCTGGTGTCATTCCGAGCGCAGCGAGGAATCTCGCTCTGGTCTGTGGAGAAAGGACTCAGGACGAGATTCCTCGCTGCGCTCGGAATGACAGTGGACCATGGAGTGACAGTGGACCCCTGGGGTTACTGGATCAATCCTTCACCTCCTGTTCCGTTGCGTAAAGTCCACCAAGTCTTTGAGCGTCTGAAGTGCGGCGCCGGAGTCAATGACTTCTGCGGCCCGCGCGACTCCCTCGATAAAACTTTGAGCTGTCCCAGACACCACGAAGGCCGCCGCAGCGTTGGCGAGCACCACATTGCGGTGTGGACCGCGCTCGCCCTCCAGGACGCTTCGCAACAACCGCGCGTTGGTCTCCGCATCCCCGCCACGAAGTTCCTCGAGCGAAGCCCGCGCCAGACCGAACTCTTCCGGTGTCACGTCGCGCGTCCTTACGGCGCCACCCTCGTTCCATGAGAAACGTGTGGGGCCGGATAGAGTGACCTCGTCGATGCCGTCTGAGCCTGTCACGACGAAGGCCCGCTCGGTGCCGACCGCACCCAGCGCGCGCGCCATCATCTCGGTTCGTGAAGCGTCGTAAACGCCCACCAACTGAACCGATGCTTGCAGGGGATTGGTAAGCGGGCCCAGCAGGTTGAAAACGGATTTTGTTTTCAGGGTTCGCCGCGCGTTTATCACGTGCTTCATGGCCAGGTGCAGGCTTGGGGCGAAGAGAAAAACCATCCCCACTTCTTCCAGGCACGCGGGAATGCGCGCGCGCGGCAGATCGATGGCAACCCCGAGAGATTCCAGCACATCCGCGCTGCCGCAGCGGCTGGAAATGGAGCGGTTCCCGTGCTTCGCTACGCGGATTCCACCCCCCGCAGCGACCAGCGCCGCCGCCGTGGATACGTTGAAGGTGCCGTGGCCGTCGCCGCCGGTTCCGCAGGTGTCCAGCAGGGGCTCTCCACTCCACCATGCTTCCACATCGACTCCCGCCTGCCGCAACCCTTCACTGGCATGGGCCCGCATGACCTCCGCGAACCCGACCAATTCCTCCGGCTGCTCGCCCTTGTCCCGCAAGGCCGCAAGGAAGGCGACGATCTCTGCGTCCGGTACGGCGCCCGATAACAACTGATCCATCACCGCCCGCGCTTCTGCACGGCTCAGGTGTTGGCGAGATTCGAGTTTTTGGACGGTCTCGAGAATTTGCATGCTTGCTGCTGTTTGTGCTTTGTTGCCCGGCTTCGGCGCGTCAGTAGCCGGGCGTCAGCCTATGTGCCAAATCGAGAAGAACAAGTACTCACTCATAGTGCGCAGCCGGGTCAGGCGATGCTCGTTGCAATTAAGCCACGCATTTCTTATACTGCCAGATTACAGGGTAATTGCAATCCCGCAATGTCGCGAACGGGTTGTGTAAGGGAATCCCGTCTCGCCGAAAGTAGTCAGAGCTTATTTGACAACTGACGACTGACCCGCCGTGGCGGGACAACTGACCACTTCTACAATGAAGATTCACGAATACCAGGCCAAGCAAACACTTGCGAAGTTCGGAGTCGCCACCCCGCGCGGCGAAGTCGCCTACAGCCCCGAAGAAGCACGTGGCGTGGCGGAGCGCCTGGCCGGCGCCGTCGTGGTGAAGGCGCAGATTCATGCCGGAGGCCGGGGCAAAGCCGGCGGTGTGAAGCTGGCCCGCAGCGGGAATGAAGCCGAGCGCATTGCGAGCGAGATGCTCGGCAAGAAGCTGATCACGATCCAGACGGGGCCTGAGGGACGCGTGGTGAAGCGGGTTCTGATTGAGGAAGGTCTGGAGGTGGCGCGCGAGCTTTACCTTGGCCTGGTGATTGACCGCGCCAGCGCGCGCCCCGTGTTCATGGCCTCGAGTGAGGGCGGCGTGGAAATCGAAGTGGTGGCCGCCGAGCACCCGGAGAAGATTTTGAAGGAGTTCATCGATCCTGCTCTCGGCCTGCAGCCTTTCCAGGCGCGAAAGCTGGCCTTCGGGCTTGAACTGGACGCGAAACTGGTGAATGAGGCGGTGCGCTTCTTTTCCAGCCTCTACCAGGCAATGCTCGCCACGGACGCTTCACTGGTGGAGATCAATCCTTTCGTACTGACGCGCGACGGCCGCTTGCTGGCGCTGGACGCCAAGATGAACTTCGATGACAACGCCCTTTACCGCCACAAGGACATCCGCGAACTGCGCGACCTGGATGAGGAAGACCCGCTCGAGGTGAAAGCCTCGAGTTACAGCTTGAACTACATCCGCCTGGAGGGCAACGTGGGCTGCATGGTGAACGGCGCAGGCCTCGCTATGGCCACCATGGACATCATCCAGTACGCCGGTGGACGCCCGGCCAACTTCCTGGATGTGGGCGGCGGCGCCAACGAAGAACAGGTTCGCCGGGGTTTCGAGATTATCCTGAGCGATGCCAACGTCCGCGCCGTGCTCATCAACATCTTCGGCGGTATCATGCGCTGCGATATCGTCGCGAAGGGCGTGGTGGCGGCGGTGAAAAGCCTCGGCATTAAGGCGCCGGTGGTGATTCGCCTGGAAGGCACCAATGTCGAGCTGGGCCAGAAAATTCTGCGCGAATCGGGACTGAACTTCACCGTCGCCAGCGGCATGAAGGACGCGGCGGAGAAGGTTGTCGCGCTGGCCGCGAAATAGACCATTGGTGATTCGCGATTGGTGATTTGTATTTGGCAGTACCCGAATGATTTCAAGTCCGGAAGAATTGCGGCAAAGGACCAAACAGTTTGCCTTGCGGATTATCAAGCTATTTCGTGCTCTGCCAAAGACGGAAGAGGCGCGCGTCTTGGGTAAGCAGGTTCTCCGCTCAGGAACTGCTGTAGCAGCCAATTACCGGAGTGCCTGCCGGGCCAGGTCGCGGGCTGACTTCATCTCGAAAATCGGGATAACCGTAGAAGAGGCCGATGAAACGGCGTTTTGGTTGGAGTTGCTCATCGACGCGAGCATTGTAAGAAGAGCCAGACTGGAGAACTTGCTGGCTGAGGCGAACGAGTTGGTGCGGATCTTTGCAGCCTCGCGGACAACTGCAAAGTCGCGCTGAGCAATCACCAATCACAAATCAGCAATCACCAATAGCTGGGTACCTATGGCAATTTTAGTCAACGAAAACACTCGTCTCCTCGTCCAGGGCATCACGGGACGCGAAGGCACATTCCACACGCAGCAAGCCATTGCTTACGGTACCAAGGTCGTGGCTGGGGTGACGCCGGGCAAGGGCGGCAGCACGGTTGATGGCGTGCCGGTGTTCAACACCGTCCACGAAGCGAAGGAGAAGACCGGCGCCAACGCTTCTGTGATCTTCGTGCCGTCAGCCTTTGCAGCGGACGCAATCCTGGAGGCCGCTGATGCCGGGTTGCCGCTGGTGGTTTGCATCACGGAAGGCATCCCCACGTTCGACATGGTGCGCGTGATGCGCTGTCTGTCGGGAACCAAGACCCGGCTGATCGGCCCCAACTGCCCTGGAATTATCTCTCCGGGGAAATGCAAGATTGGCATCATGCCGGGACACATTCACCGGCAAGGAAACGTAGGTGTCGTTTCCCGCAGCGGGACCCTGACGTATGAGGCGGTGGGCCAGCTTTCCGCTCTTGGCATCGGCCAGTCCACTTGCATCGGCATCGGTGGTGACCCCATCATCGGGACTACGTTTGTGGATGTCCTGCGGCTCTTCAACGAAGATCCCGAAACGCATGGAATCGTCATGATCGGCGAGATCGGCGGCACAGCCGAGGAGGAAGCCGCCGCGTTCATCAAGGCGAACGTCGAGAAACCTGTGGTGGGATTCATCGCCGGCCGCACCGCACCGCCGGGTCGTCGAATGGGCCACGCCGGGGCCATCATTTCGGGCGGTAAAGGCACTGCCGCAGACAAGATCGCTGCACTCCAGGCAGCCGGAATCGCGGTTGCGGAGAGCCCAGCGCTGATCGGCGAGACTTTGAAGAAAAGTCTGAAGGGTAAAGGATAAAGGGTAAAGGATAAAGGCTAAAGAAGGCGGAGGGGTGAGGGTCGAAGCTTGGGTGGCCATTGATCTGGCACTTGATTCACCCTTTACACTTTATCCTTTACACTTTAAGGAGAGCATGGCAACCGAGCGCACTTTGACGATCATTAAGCCCGACGCTGTTGAAGCGGGACACATCGCTGACATTATCAAAATGTTCGAAGCCAATAAGTTCAAAATCGTCGCCGCGCGCCTCGTGAGCCTTTCCAAGAAAGAAGCTGAGGGCTTTTACGCCGTGCATCGTGGCAAGCCGTTTTTCGAGAGTCTCACAACGTTCATGAGTTCCGGCCGCGCGCTGGTGATGGTTTTGGAAGGCGAAAACGTCATCGCCCGCCTGCGTGAGGTCATGGGCGCCACCAACCCCGCCAATGCCGCCCCCGGGACTGTCCGCAAGCTCTACGCCACCGACATCGAGCACAACGCCGTCCACGGTTCGGACGCCCCCGAGACCGCCGCCTACGAAATCGGCTATTTCTTCCCTACCGTGGACTTGGTTGGCTGAGTAGGTCAGCACAGAAAATGGCGACCTACGCCGTAGCGCTGACCTCGCAAGGCGGGGTCAGCAGGGCGGAGAAGCAAGAAAATGCCGACCCCGCAGGGCGGGGTCGGCGCTACAAAGGGGGAGCCAGTTTCAAGTACAATATTCATATGATTCCTTTGCAGCTTGGCAAGTTTCTGGTTATCGCCGGTGTGTTGCTCGTCGCTGTCGGCTTGTTTATGATGACCGGCTCCAGGTTCTCCTTCTTCGGCCTAGGAAGGCTGCCGGGCGACATCGCCTACAAAGGCAAGAACGTGCAGTTCTACTTCCCGGTGGTCACATTTCTGTTGCTCAGTGCGGTGTTGACGCTGGTGTTTTGGCTTATATCGTTCCTTACCAAGAAATAGGTGGAGAGTTTTCAGTTGTCAGTTTTCAGTCATCAGTCAAATGCGGGCACGGGCGCGCACCTCTCAAGCGAGAACCGAGGGAGGATAACTGGATTCTGGCTTCTGACTCCTGACTTCTGACTTCTTTCTCATGAGCCAACCCCTCCTCAATTTCGGCCCCACAAAGAAGATCTTCAGCGTCTCCGAGCTGAGCCAGGGAATCAAGAACCTGTTAGAGCGGGAATACCCGGACGTTTGGGTAACTGGGGAAGTCTCCAACTTCCGCGCCGCCGGCTCCGGCCATCTTTACTTCACCCTTAAGGATGCGACCGCCCAGCTTCGCGCCGTCTGCTTTCGCAACCAGGCGCGGTACTTGAAGTTCAAACCCCAGGACGGCATATCGGTGATCGCGCGCGGCCACTTGAGCGTTTACGAGGCGCGTGGCGAATACCAGCTTTACGTCGAATATCTGGAGCCTGCCGGCCTGGGCGCGCTTCAAATTGCCTTCGAACAGCTTAAGCAGAAACTTGCCGTTGAGGGTTTGTTCGATATCGCCCGCAAGAAACCTCTTCCGCTGCTTCCGCGGGCCATCGGCGTGGTCACATCGCCCACCGGGGCCGTGATCCGCGACATCCTCCGCATCCTTCGTCGCCGCTTCCGCAATATGAACGTGCTGATTTATCCCGTCAAAGTGCAAGGTGAGGGCGCGGCGGAGGAGATCGTTGAGGGGGTCAAGTACTTTAACCGCGAGCCGAACGTTGATGTGGTGATTGTGGCGCGCGGTGGAGGCTCGCTCGAAGACCTCTGGGCTTTCAACGAAGAAGTGGTGGCGCGGGCCATTGCCGCCTCCGGGATTCCGGTGATATCCGCCGTGGGCCACGAAACCGATTTCACCATGGCGGATTTTGTTGCCGACCTTCGCGCCCCTACCCCTTCCGCCGCCGCCGAACTTGTGGTCCACCGCAAGCAGGACTTCCTCACCGAGCTTGAGAACCGCGCTCGCCGCATGACCCAGATTATCCGGCTGCAACTCTCGGAGGCTCGGCAACGGCTGACGGAATTGCGAATGCACCACGCCTTCCAAACGCTTGCCACCAGGCTGGCCGAAAGAGCCCAGCGCGTGGATGACGCCGTCGCTTCTTTGGAGCGCTCGATGCGCTCCCTGTTGAATAGGGCGAGGCAGGAGTGGCTGCGGGCTTCGGCGGGAGTAGTCCGATACGACTTCCGGCGGCTGCTGGGTTTGAAGCGCGCCGCGCTCGAGGACCGGCTGGGGCGATTTGATGCCGCGCTCCGTCGCTTCCTGACGGAGAGACACAACCGCCTGGCACAGGTGGAAGCTATTTTGAAGGAGCGCAACCCGCTGACCATCCTTCAGCGGGGATACTCCATCACCCGCGATGCCGCCGGCAAGATCGTTCGCGACGCTGAGGCAGTCGTACTCGGCAGCGATATTTCGGTGCGCCTCGCGCGAGGCGAACTTGCCGCCACCATCAAGGCTAGGAAGCTGTAGTCGTGATGGTTTGTCCAGCTTCGGAGTTCAAGATCAACCCGTAGTCCGCCGCCTCGTGCCGTTCACGCGAAGGTTTGGACATTCGTAAGGAGCGCAAAGCGAACCTTTCAAGAACAGTATCCGTCGGAGGAGCGGGGGGTCCTGGAGGTTTAAGACCGACGACCGCCGTGCGCTACTCATACCGGAGGGCCGCGATGGGATCGAGGCGCGCAGCCTTCAAGGCCGGCCAGAGGCCGAAAAACAGGCCGACGCTTGTCGCGACGACGAAGCCCGCCACGACGGACCAGAGTGGGACGGTGGAAGGCAGGCTTGGCACAAAAACTCGGATGAGAAAGCTCAGCAACCAACCCACGGCGATTCCCATGAGGCCGCCCGAGGCGGTGAGCACAATGGCTTCAAGCAGGAACTGCCAAACGATGTCGCGCCGGCGCGCGCCTATAGCCTTGCGCACACCAATCTCCCGCGTGCGCTCCGTGACCGAGACCAGCATGATATTCATCACACCGATGCCCCCGACCAGCAGGCCAATGGAGGAGATCACCACCATGACGAGCGCCACGGAGCCGATAATTTCGCGAAACTGGGTGATGAGGGACTCCGCCGTCGCGATCCCGAAGTTGTCGGGCTCCGAAAGCTTCACGTGGCGGCGACGACGAAGCAAGCCGCGGACCTCGTCCTCTGCCTCCTCCATCCTTCCGCGGTACGCCAGAACGCTGAGGAAGTGGTCTTTAGCGAGGGGATAAAGTTTCTTGTATGTCCAGTACGGTACGAAGATGTCCCGATCATCGGGATTGTCTCCCAGGAATCCCTTGAACTTGTTGAGCGTGCCGATGACTTCCAACGTGTGCCCGTCCACCACGATGCCCTTGCCGACCGGGTCCTCGTTCTGGAACAAGCGTTCCACCACGTTGGCGCCGATCACGGTGACGTCGCGGCGGTGAAGGTCGTCCGCCGGCGTGAAGAAGCGGCCGTCGGCGAGCGACGAGTTCGCCAGAGCCAGATAGTTGGCATCTACGCCCATGAACTGCGCGCCCGACATCTCGTGGCCCTTGTAGCGTGCCGTGGAGGGTGGCAGGCCAAACTCACTCATCTCCCCGAATAGGGCCACCGACACCTCCTCGACGCTCGGGCATTGCTCCTTGATGGCCTTGGCGTCTTCGTAGCTGAGCGGCTTACGTAGCCGCTCCTCACGGGTCAGGCGGTGCGGCGTGCCCATCTGTAGCTTGTAAATCCATAGAACATTCGTGCCATACTGCTCGGCCATCTGCACCAACTGAGCATCCAGACCCGCAATGATGGAAGCCACCGCGATCACCGTGGTGGTGCCGATGAGTACGCCCAACACGGTGAGGAACGACCGGAACTTGTGCGTGCGCAGGGTGTCGAGTGCTAACCGCAGGTTTTCGCCGACCGCGTGCCAGTAAGTCGTCATGCTATTTCTCCGCGCGCAGCGCCTGGATGGGATCGAGAGCAGCCGCCCTCATCGCCGGATAGATCCCGAAGAAGAGCCCGACCAGGGTTGAAAGCGTAATCCCCACAATAACCGCGCTCAGCGGCACGGCGGCGGTGAAGACCAACGCCACCAGCCAGGCGATGAAATAGGCAAGGAGCACTCCCACGCTCCCCCCGGCAAAGGCTAGCGCCGCGGCCTCAAACACGAACTGCCAGAGGATGTCGCGACGCCGCGCCCCCACCGATTTGCGAATCCCTATTTCGTGCGTGCGCTCGGTGACTGTAGCCAGCATGATGTTCATGATCACAATGCCGCCCACCACCATGAACACAGCCACCACGCCGATAGTGACGGCAAAGATGCTGCCGGTAAGGTTCTCCCAGGCGGCCATCAGCGTTTCGGAGGCGTTGATGCCGAAGGTGTCGTCTTCGTGGTAGGGCACGTGGCGGCGCGCCCGCATGAGGACACGAACTTCGTCTTCGAGCTCCATCATGTGTTTGGAGTCG
>Ga0208323_1000937_pt1 | contig 11472 bp, 11 predicted proteins | sample June2015DPH_10_1_2_FD_184703 | JGI IMG/M metagenome (GOLD analysis project Ga0208323, IMG submission 184703) | Peatland microbial communities from SPRUCE experiment site at the Marcell Experimental Forest, Minnesota, USA - June2015DPH_10_100... | ecosystem: Environmental > Terrestrial > Soil >... | reverse complement strand
ACTAGGCCATTGGGTGTAAATTGGACTACTGGAGCTGCTACAGCGATCTCCTGTGTCGGTTTGCCCTTCGGAGCTTCCTTCGCCACTTGAATCGGGGCCGGGATAGATTCCGGCCCGGAACGTGCTTCTTGCGAAACTGATGGATTAGGAAGAATATGAACCTTAGCCTGAGGTAAAGACTTTACAGTCTTGGCCAGAGGCATGTAAACGATGGAAATTGCCGGTTCGATAAGAGTTGTCGGTTTTATGATTCCAAGATGAATGAGACCCGCCCACAATGCACTCTGAAGTACAAACGCGGTGATCAGGGACGAATAGTTGAACTTCCGTTTCGGCAGTAAACCTAATGTCAATTCCAAAGTATTCCTCTTTATACGTGCTTGGCCGGTTCCGACTTGCGACCATGCTGGGGCGAACCTGAGTATATTTAGGTCACGGGTTTGGACCCGGTCGGACGCCCATTCGAATACTAAGCAGTTTGCCCAGAACTCGAAACTTGTAATGCTTCTAATTCTTTCTCCAGCAAAGCCAATGCCCGCCAGGCCATCTTTGCGGAATGCCGGACTCCATCGGAATCGACAGTACCTCGTTGTAGAAAGTGGCGAATCAATGCGTCAGCTTCGTCTGTACTCTTAGAACGATCCCAATGCAAAGGCGCATTCGGGCCGTTATGTTGAACATTGCCGACGAAGGATACATGAGCCACTTCCGCCGCTGCAAGTGGGAAGTAGTCAAGGAATCCTGTGCCTACAGGGTAGGTCTTCCGTTCCTTCGCATCTGTGACAAGATTAACTTCTTTCATCGCCGTTCCTCCTCGTATTGATATGTGTAATAGGATTTCATCCACGATGCTTTCGAATATATTCCAACAATTCATCCGTATTTTTCAGGATGATACGTTGCGGAAAACGATCAAAGAGGGATTGGATAGCTCCCACAATTATAATCTGCTTCCCCCAGGCGTGAGCAAAACCAGTCTCCTCCATTCGGCTACACGTGCACCAACTGCTGGGAACTGTCTTTGTAGAAAGATCATCCGAAAAACGAATCAGCGTATCCGCTGCGAATACGTCATTAGCATCCATTGCCGCCGTATTCTCTAAGAATCGCTTACGCTTGATCTTTCCCTCGGGTAATGGTTCTTCATCTAACCATCGAGATGTAACCTTTACGCCCAATTCCTTGATGCGAAGAGAAAGTTCTTTCATCTCTTCTTTTCTCCAGAAAGCCGCTGCGAGATAGACTTTTTTCATTGTCCACCTTCTTTCGGTGGCGCAGGAAGACGAATTAACTTATACCCGGTGATCTGGCGTAATTGCTGATACGCATTCAGAACCGGCAGATTGATGAGAGAATAGGGGAATTCAAACGTCTCCTCTTTCTCACCTTGGATGTCATCTTTGGTGTAAATCGTAAGCAGAGCATGATCACCAATCCCGCCGCTTCCATCAAATTTCACCCGATTCAGACAATCTGGATTACCACAATTACAACCTTCATTTTCACTCATGACTCCTCCAGTCTAAATTAACAAATCGGAACATTTACGTGCGTGACACTTCCACCCTTATCACTCTTTGCAACCCGGCCCCAACTACCACAGTCATTACATTGGAACCTCTGATACTGTCGAGTGATGCACCGGGCAACTCCCCTGTATTGAATGTTTGTAGACCCGCACTTCGGACATTCTCCACGAGTCCAGAAGGTTAAATTCGGATGTGTCTTCGCAAATGGTGCCAGACGATAATAAGTCTTTTCGAGCAACAGGACATCCATCCTATTGTATTTGACCATATTCTTCCAGCACTCAGGGTCGCCATTGATGCAACCTTCCCACAGATCAAAGTCCGTCTTGATCTTGCGACCGAATCCAAATTGGGAACAAAGATCATCCAACGAATTCGAGTTGTATCGGGCAACTTCCTTGGCGAGCTTCTTGGTATCAATCGTCTTGAACGGGCTCGGAGGAAGAAGACCATGAATAATGAAACGTCCTATGACCACCTTTATATCAAAAGAATCTCCGTTATGGGCGATGATTATGTCCGCCTCGTCGAACAGTTTCCAAAGGTCCGCAACTAATGCTTTGTCATCGTACGAACCGGGGGTATACCCTATGTAGTCCGGCAAAGCCCCTGTAGTGATTTCTTTCTTCCCTGCCCATTTGGCAACGAAAGTAGCGATACAACTTTGCTGTGTAAATCGGATAACATTCTGGTCATACTTGCCCCAGATATATCCAAGGTTAGGAAACGTCTCAATGTCCAAAAACAAAATCTTCGGTTGCTCGACCACGGATTTCTTTTGACTCATGGTTCCTTTCGTAATGCCTTGATCCCTACTTCCCTACATTTTTAGATTACCAAAGTACCCATCATTTGTCAAGAGAAATCTTTTGGTCTTCTTTTACATCCACTTTGGCATCCCCTGCTCCCACCTTTGTACTGACGTTAAAATGGTTCTCCTGTATGCTATGTCCCAAAACCAGCCCCATGAGGGAGGTCATGTAAGCGACAAAAGTCGAATCCAGCCGGTGATACCACTGAAGAACGCACCCCATTACGGCAAAGAAACCGGCGAAAGCCGTGTGACGCCCGTTGCAGTAAATGAAAAATTTCTTTAACATGATTCTCCTACCTGAAAAACGACAAGGAATTTATATTGGCTACGAGTGGATGTTGTCTCTCTCCCGCATTCGGGCCGTCCGTTTTAATCGCATCTACGATATTTTTTTTGAACCACGGGCGTTCGATCCTATTCAAATCTGCCCAATATAGTGCGCCCTTGCTCAAATCCATCGCAGAGCCTTCATATACCCCTTCGACGACATGTAGCAATTTTACAAAATTCCCCTCCCACACGCCGGGGAATACCAGCGGAGGAAGTTCGTTCTCTGCCATGAATGCTGGAATTCGGTTAATTACGTCCAGCCACGGTCCCCATCCGGCACGTACCCTGTTGGCAATCGTTGCCATAATCATCTGACCAGCCACGTATCCGCCGCTATATGACTGGCCAAATTGCCATCCAACAGATACTAAAAGGCTTTTGTGAATATCTTCAACCTTAAGCAAATCGACCTCCTTTTCCCCGTACTCGCTTTGACGCTCTCGCAGACATTTCTTGTTTGTCTTTTTCCGTGATCCGATGTTTAACTATCTCGCTCATGTTCTGGCGAGACGCTACATCCCATACCCGACGTTTGTTAGATTCTGCTACGGCCTTTCGAGTCTTAACAGAGTGCGTCTTTCCAAAGAAAGAATTTTTGTTCCCACTACAGTCCGCACTCATCTGCGCTTTAGTTGCCTCAGAATGCTTACGCCCCAACATCCCTCGACTTGGGAATTTTAATCGATGCTCGGACCATTTCTTACGAGTCTCAAGAGTGTGATGTACCCCAAGGGGACCCTCACCGCCGCAAGCTACGTTATACCCAATTTCTACGTTTTGAGAATCAAGAGCGATAATCCACAACCGTTCAAGGTCGCATGCTTGCTCATTCGTTTCACAAACGGTTAAAAGTTCAAGGATAAAAGCAGAAGCCCCATATTTCCTTATTGCTCAATGTAGTAAAACCCGGCCTCGTTCTCCCCTTAATGCAGACGAAATCGCATCTTGCAAATACTTGAGAAGACTGGGTTTAGAAGTCTTCCCAATGTAATATTTTCCATTCACGAGATTGGTTATGATGTAGACAGAGTGATTCCCCATAGTTTCGCCTTGTGCAAATCTTCGATTTTGAGCATTTACTCCTCCATCTTTAGAATAGCACCTTCGGCACATCTTGTCAAGCAAAATCTTAATGACCCGGCCCAATCCCGAGAATATTGGGGAGATGATAACCTGCATAACCTACCCCGCCGAGAACTGCTGCGCCTTTGGTCACGTTCCATGCCCGTTTTTGATTACGTAAAACTTTCTGGTATGCGCCAGAGCTTTCTAGCGTATGATCGAACAATTTATCCGCGCCCGCTTCTCCTAGAGCATCGTCCAATCGCCCAGAATCGTGTAAAGTATTGATTCTATTGAATAATTTATTGGGGTCTACTGTCTCTGGATATTCCTTTAGGAGATCAGGATGGGATGAATCCGGGTGTGCTCCTGTAGTCGATTTCTTGATGGCGTTGTCCAAATCATAGAGAGCTTGCGACTTTCGGAAGTTCGCATCGGCTCGCTTGAGCAAATCAGGACTTATACCTTTCTTCTGCAAAGCATCAAACTCGTCGTGCATCGAATCTTCTGTCTCTTTCTGATTTTTCAGAATCGAAGCTTCTGTATCCCTATCGGCTTCACTATCTGTAAGATTCATCAATTTACGTCGATTGGCTTCCAACTTATCTCGGAATCTTTGAATCCGTCCACCCGATTCCTTATCTAAAAGTTGATAATCAGATTTAGCCATCCCTTCGACTTGATCACCTGCTTGCTCAGCGATTTTACGAATAGACTTCGTCTCAGGAGCGGATGTTTCCGTAGCTTTTGCCTTTTCAGCCGCATCCGCACGCCGTTCATCTGGTCCCCACTTTTCCACTTCATCCTCAGAAAGAGGACGATTAAAATTGGTTTGAGATGCTTGATCGGTCTTAGATGGTACTTCGGTATAATCTTCGGGTTTAAGTCGATTTCGGTTAATACGGATTACTTCTTGCGGCTTAGGTTCTCCTGCTGCTTCTCCCCGCCCACCCGGTCCAGCATATTGATCAACGGTCCTAATGTCTGAGGTAGCTTGGCCGGGAGATTGAGGATGAGCCTTTGGTACACCTTGTTCTCCTACATCACGCGCCCGATATACATAATCTGGTGCGGGAGCAGGTTCAGGTCGAGTATCTTTTACTGCTTGTTTCACCGTGTCAATAATTCCTTGTTGCAATGGTTCTTGCAACGGTTTTACACTTAGTTTCCCTGCCACATTCTTATATGCGGGGCCAACTCTACCTGCGATTTTAGCCGTGCCTTCCGTTGCAAGAGCAACGTTAGCTTGCCCCGACGCTTGTGCCGCAGTTCTACGTGCTGCGTCAAGATAGTAGGCAACGGGATCAGATGATTGATTGATATCATGTATCGCACCCGCCATTTTCGTCGCATCCCCTGCGCTATGACCGAGGCTACGGAGGACACGATATATAGCAAGTCCACCTACACCGAGGGCATTAGCTGTTTGTTCTTTTTCATCCTGAGGGGGAGTGGCAACTGTATCCCATATACTTTTTACTGCACTTTTAGCCGCTCCTGCTGTCTCTTCTCCAATAGCTTGTACTCCCGCCCGCGTAGCCGCACTATAAGAAGTGAGTGGGATATCATAAGCAGTCTTCTCTTTGGGAGATTCTTTATGAGCCGCTGTAGTAGGAATGCCTAATGTCTCACCTTCTTCTAATTTCCATGGTTGAGACGGAGTCGTAGGAGATGGTATAGTCCCCGAAGCAGTATGTACTGGATATCCTGCTGCCAGCGCAGACGCAATATTTCGAGCAGAAGACTGATCTACGTCCGTTGCACCCGTCAATCCTCCATGGACTGGCTCTATGGAGGGAAGAGGAGCTTTTACAGGCGTTCCAAGGGTTTCACCTTCACCGAGTTGTGATTGGAGTACTTGATTATCTGGCATTAGAAATTTACCCGTTTCCCATCAGTCGTAAAATAGCCGATTGGCATACCATTTTTCATAATAGGCGTTGTGCCCGGAGGAGCAACATTGGCGGGTGTACTGGTAGAACCCATGAGCCGAGCACGTTCTTGCGGAGGTAATGATTTCCATTCGGCAACAGAGAATCTTCCTCCGTTATCCTCGTAGGTCTTCATCGTATCTGTGATCGCATCCAGAGAACCCGCAAACTGTGCATCGTTCATATTCAACGACAGCAACTTATTCATCTTTTCCAAAATAGGAACCGAGAATCGTCCACCAACATGCGCCCCTGTGGCAGCAGATTGCAACAATGAAATTTCTGTCATTGTCTTCTGTGCGTCTTCGGAACTCAAACCAGATTGCATCAAAATTTTATTTGTAATTCCACCAACAAGTGGAGCGTTTGGCAGATTACCCGCAGCTTGTGCTTTCCGCAGAGAATCCGCGATATGCAGAACGGATGTTGCAAATTGTTTGCGATTGATTTCTGTCTGTGATGCTTTGAGCGCCGTAAGTGATTTATTGGGAATTGGATGTCCCGTGCGTTGATCAACCAGCATTTCGTCAGGAGCGTTGTCAAGAGTAAGTCTTTGATTTCCCGCGATACCATAATCAAACAACATCTTCTGCTGCTTATCATCAAGATCTTGATCCGCTAGTCTCGCCTGATTGTTCTGTCCACTCATCTTCTGGATTTCATCGTTCGCGTCTTTCAAGTCTTTTACTGTCGGATTCTTTCCAAGACCTTCTGCCACTGATGCAATCTGACCAGTTGTAACGGTTGGATATCGGGTTTGTGCATTCTTCGGGAAATTTGCGATTGCTGTTTCATCCGCTGGCTGTTGATCGGGGCCTTTCTTGCCTTGAGTTAAGGCTTCCGTACGAGCTTGAGCTTGATTTACTAGACCGTCAGACGTAAATCCCATCTTCTCCTGTAAATGCGCTAACCCTGCTTGAATCTTGGGATCGTTTGCGAATGCCGGGTCTTTTCGGATATCATTCACCATTGCATCAAAAGGGTCAGTGCGATACTTGTTGATAAGCGGATAGAGTGCTTGAATTGCAGGATCACCCTTGCCCGCCTCCGCCAAATCAAAATCCTTACTAATCTTATTCTTAGGATTCGCGTTGTTATACCCTTCGATATGGTCGTCTAGCCCGCTGGCCGCAAGACCTTCGTTTGCCCGCATCTGAGCCCATGTCGCAAGCATGCGAACCGGGACTTTCGTGTTATCACCCACATTTGCCAGTTTCGGATAGTCTTTCCGTAAATTTTCCGTCATCTTCACCGTTGCGTTAGGATTGTAAACGTCAAACAGGGTTACAGCTTTCGTACTGCCATCGGCTTGTGGAACTTGGATTACTTGTACTGGCATTACTTGATTCATGGTCACGCGTGCATTTGGGTCTTTTGAAGCGAGCAACTGCTGTAGCTTATCTCCGTCAATTCCTCTATACGAATACAGATCAATCGGGTTGTTCTGCGCGTCTACTACATTTCCACGAGCGTACTCGCCTTCCATCGCTTCGCCCATAGAACCGAAGGTGTCAACCGTATTCTGTTGGTCTTCTGTGTCTGCCTTGTGGTTCGCAATCATCATTGCATGCATCTTCAAATTGTGATCCATAGTCGCAAACTGGCGAGACTTGATATCATCCGCTTTTTTCTGGGCTTCCGTTTGAGCACCTTCCTGAGTAAACGGCTGGGCAGCGGCTGCGCCAGCGGCGAAACTGCCCGAATAGTCGGGCTGGAATCTCCCCGGCGCAACTTGGTTATATTTCGTAGGAGTTGCCATACCCGCGACCATACCACTAATCGCCCCGGCGAGTATGCCCATCCCCAATTGCTTTGCAGAGGCAGGAGCCATATGCACCGTGCCATCTGGATTCATGATAGGATTACCTTGTGCATCAACTTGAGGACGATTCATTCCACCGCCAAGCATGCCAAGTACCTTATGGAAAATTCCCGCATGCTGTGCAGCAGGTGAGTTATCGGCGGGTGCCTGAGCAGGGGCATTAGGCGTATTCGCTTGTGCCTGTGGCTGATTTGGTTGCACTCCAGGCGTACCAACAGGAGGTGCCGTAGGCGGCATCACATTAGGCATGGTCGGATTATTGCCGCCACCGGGCATACCGGTGCCGACAACGGGCGTGTTACTCAAATCTGGTATTACTGACGGGTTACCCATATATCTCCTATGATCCGACTATGTTGCCTGATAAATCCATTTGCGGTGCCCCTTCAATTCCGCCAGCACTACCCGGAGCTCCTGTAGTTAAGGGCATGTATTGAGGAGTTCCTACTGCAAGAGGGGTACTACCTCCTCCGCTAAACATATTAGTAAAACCCGATAAAGGGCTTCCGCCACTACTACCGGTAGTACCGCCGCCTGTAAACACATTCGCAGGAACCATCCCGCCAGTCGCCAAACTCAACCCCGCGCCTACTGCGCCCTCAACAGGCTTTACCCACCAATTGGATGCGGCATCTGCTGCTTGTGCGTTCGCCATGTTAGCGTTAAGGCCCGTTTGAGCTGCCTGATTGAATCCTGACATATTGCCAAATACACTCGGAGCTGCTTGTAATCCCCTTCCTGCTGCCAACCAATTCTGATTACCTTGCTGATAATTCGCGATCTGAGCTTGGGTAAGTGCGCCACTCTTCTGTGCTTCAACTTGCTCCGCGATAGACGCGTTCAATGCAGACGATGCACCTGAAGGCAGGACTACATTCCCTCCGCCGAGAGCCGCTTGCTGATTACCGACCGCAGACGCGATATTCCGATTGGCGACAGCCGCCTGATTGATAATTTGAGAATTAACCGCACTCTGTTGAGCCGCAGACCATCCTTGCTGAGATGGACCCGCCGCAAGAATTTGACTATAGGCATTACTCATAGCATTGAATACGCTACTATCCTTGCCGAAGACTTGCGATCCCTCACTAATCATCGAACTAGTAAACGCGCTCTGTTGAGCCGCAGCCGCCTGGGTCTGCGATTGTGTACCGCACATATTATCTCCTAGCTTACGTACTTTATGTATTCGCCTTTATTCTCTTTGAATCCGAGAACGTTTACGCAAAAGTTTGCGAAGGTCGGTGATTCCGTGTTAAAAATTATTTCGGTATACCCACTGGCTTTCGCCTTGGCTACGGCATCCTTGATTGACTGAATGGTAGCAGCGGCATTCCGTTTCTTGTCATCATTATGGCACCATACACAGACAAGGCGTAACGTCTTGCTATACCGCAGAACGCCTATCGGACCTTCTTCATCCTCATATACTTCAGAGTAGACGTTATCCTGCGTATACTCTGGCGAGGTCGCGTGCTCATATGTATCCTGATCTAGAGCCCTCTGTAACATCGGAAGGTCTAGAAGTTCCAACGGTCTGCTCGTAACCATATTCCTCCTACAATCATTACGCTCGGGTAATTAGTCCGAGGTTGGTGCTTGAACTTCCATTAACGCTTGTCCTGTTCCTCCGCTCCAAGTAACGGCAGTACCACTGGCAGGGGTTGTCGCCATCACGCTGCCTGTTGAAAGTGGAATGTGAGACTGGTCAACTTGCGCTTGCAGGGCAAGGATGCTTGCAATTCCGTAACCGCCGCCAACTGAGGAAAGGAACGGCCATGCAATTTGTGGTGAACCTGCTACGAAAATTGCGGGTAAAGAATAATTGAGTGTAGGACTGCCAACATAAGTTCCGGTAATACTGCCAATAGAATCAGCGGCAGACGTACCAGATGTTTCCGTCATTTTCCAGTAATGAGTTGCCCCATCATATACAACTTCAGCGGCATAAGTAGTGAGGTTAATATTTGTCATTGCTTGACAATGGCTCATAACTTGTCCCTGAACCAACGGTGTTGGATAGTATGCCACATGGGAAATCGTTCCATCAGCAAACACTCCGCTGCCACCTGTAATGAAATCATAACCGATATGCATGTAGTAATTGTTTGCAGTAGTATAAATAGTATATCCCGTATTATCGCTTGCAACATATGCACCATCAATGTAAATGCTATACTGAACACCCACAGCAGTCACAACGATGTGGTGCTTATTGCCATCCAATACACCGCTGCCAGCAAGTGTGGTGACAAGTGATTCATAACCAGTCGTTGACTTACAACCGAAGATCACTTGGCCGGTAGAACTTACCTCCAACCACATATAACACGTAGTAGGGGTGCCCGTATAGTTCTGGGTTGTGGTCATTCCGAGGATACTTTGACGGTATCCTCCCGTGCCCGAGAACCAACATTCTATGGAGAATCCGGCGCTCGTAGGAGAGGACATCGTTGCGCCCATTTCCACGTATTGTGAGGATGCTGCTGTAAACTCAACGCCAGCCATATTGGGAATTGGTGCATCTGATGCTGCTACCCATTTCAATTTTGAAGTTGATTCATCCCAATAGGGATAGAATCCGTAGGTGTTTCCGGTAACAAGCCCAGTTACCTCTTGCGACGTACTCCCGATAAGTGTGATCGTTCCATCAGCCCTTGCGATAAAAGCCGACGGCGAAGTAGTAAGTGTTACCGTCGTTGGTGTTGCCGTCGCTTTGATGACCGTGCTCATCGCAGGGAAAAGAGAACCTTTTACCAGCACGCCCGATTTACTAGGGTCTACACTTCCATCTGTCGTCGCCGTTAACAACACTTTTCCATAACTAGAGCCATCTCCCAGATAATCGAGATTCGCAGGTCCCATCAGCGTCCAGTATGTAGCATTCGGCGGCGTGTTGTTCGTGTTCGCAAGAATGCAAGAATAGATATTCCCACTCAGGGTTACCTGATTTCCAGCGACATATGCCGTGCTGCTACTCCACGCGCCTAGCAGCATTGCCGATGTGCCCTCAAGCCCCCAATTCGTATTCGTCGGAGTCGGAGCCGAATTGGAGTTGTTTGCTACACAAATCCAGTAATTTCCTAGATATGTAACTTCCTGTCCGATGAGGTAACTCGTTGCAGACGACCATGCACCAAGAAAGGTGTATGGGACGCCGGATGAAAGAGAAACAGCAAGCGTGCGGGCATACGTAGACCCATCTGTCACGGCATCAAGCGTTGCCGGACCCATCAAAGTCCAATAAGTTCCGTTTGGCGGCGTCTCATTTGTGTTCGCCAGTACACAGGAGTAAATGTTCCCGCTCAACGAAACTTGGTTTCCTACGACATATGCCGTGCTGCTACTCCACGCGCCTAGCAACAGTGCTGAAGTTCCTTCTAGACCCCAATTTGTATTCGTAGTTGTGGGTGCAGAATTTGAATTCGCGACTACCGCTATCCAGTAATTTCCAAGATATGTTACTTCTTGGCCCACGAGATAACTTGTTGCGGATGACCAAGCACCCAGATATGTATACGGAATTCCAGCGGTAAGCGCTACAGATTTTGTTCGCGCATATGTAGACCCGTCTGTCACTGCATCTAGTGTCGCAGGCCCCATCAGCGTCCAGTACGTAGCATTCGGTGGTGTATGATTCGTGTTCGCTTCAACGCAGGAATAGATGTTACCAGCCAATGAGACTTGGTTTCCTACTACATATGCGGTAGAACTTGACCACGCGCCCATTAGCAGTGCTGCGGTTCCTTCTAGACCCCAATTTGTATTTGCTTGCGTCGGTGCGGAATTGGAATTGTTCACTATACAAATCCAGTACGCGCCAAGATAAGTAACTTCTTGGCCTACAACATAAGACGTTGCACTACTCCAGTCCCCTAAATAAGTATATGGAACGCCATTGTTCAATGCCAGAGCCTCAGTGCGTGCATAAGAACTGCCATCCTGAATGTCGTCAAGTGTCGCAGGCCCTAGTAATTGCCAATA
>Ga0208323_1000865_pt1 | contig 12008 bp, 9 predicted proteins | sample June2015DPH_10_1_2_FD_184703 | JGI IMG/M metagenome (GOLD analysis project Ga0208323, IMG submission 184703) | Peatland microbial communities from SPRUCE experiment site at the Marcell Experimental Forest, Minnesota, USA - June2015DPH_10_100... | ecosystem: Environmental > Terrestrial > Soil >... | reverse complement strand
ACCGTTGTCGTCAGCTTGCTGACGCGCCCGAAACCCGTCGAGGAGTTGACCGGCTTGGTCTACGGATGTACGAAACTGCCCAGCGAGGGAGATCTGCCCATCTGGAAGCGCCCCATCTTCTGGGCCGTAGTTTCATTGGCTCTGTTCCTTGTTCTACAGTGGAAGTTCTGGTAATTTTGGATTTTAGATTTTGGATTGGATTTCAGGTCTGTGCGGCGTCGGACCGCAATGGTTTGCTGAAAGCTGATGGCTGAAGGCTGACAGCTTTTTGAGGTATGTTCCCATGAGCGAAGGTCATCGCATGGTTCCCGTCTGGTTCTTCGTTGGGGTGATTCTGCTGATTTACGGAGTGCTCATCCTGGCCACGGGCATCTACGAATTCTCTCACCCGCCTGACACCGTGCTTGCGAATTTGCACCCCGCAATCTGGTGGGGAGCGCTGCTCACCATCGTGGGCGGCGTCTACGTCTACCTGTATCTGCCGCGAAAATCCTGAGGCTTTACACTTCCGGGATTCCCAGGTCGCTCGACCCCAGCGGCGACATCTTCGCCTGGGGCGCGTATTCCTCGATCATTTCCAACGCGATGCGTGCCCGGTGTACGCGCTCACGCCCCAGTCTCGCGGCCAGATCCTCGAGATGCTTGCCGGAGGGGTAAATATCCGGCGCGTTGCGCAGACCGAACTTGAAATATACGGGCGCGGCCACCCGCAGGATTTGGGGCATTTCATAATAACGGACGAATCCTCCGAAGTTATCCGGCACTTCGATGTAGAGGTCGATAGGAATATCCACGGCTTGCCGGATGGAGCCGATCTGGGCGGGTGTCAAGTCGGTGGGGATATTCAGGGTCGAGACGCCGGCATTCTCAAATAGCTTGGCCGTGGCGGGATTGGCCGCGGGAAGCGTGACGGAACTCTTGATGATCAAATTCTTGGGCAGTTCACCCGCCTCCTTCATTTCCTTGAGCACCCAGATCAGGCCCAAATCCGCAGGCAACACGCTGCGAATGCCGAGGTCGCACGCCTTGCGGACGTCCGCGAGGGCGTAAACCAGTTGGTCCGCCCCACGGTGTTGCAGACCAATCACCTTGCCTGCCGCGGATACCGTTTGGGCGCCGGTCTCGAAAGGCGCCCGGGGGCCGACAAACAAGCAGACTTCAATCCGCTCGCCGGCGCCCATGCGCGCCATCTCGCGAATTTCGTCTTTGGTCAGCAGCATGATGCCGCTTCCCTGGCTGACGCGATGGATCGGCACCTTGAGTTCCTTCGCGGCCTCCAGCACTTCGCGAAAGACACGCGGTCCTTCAACACTGGGGATCTCGAAGCGGTAGTCCCCTCCATCCTTGAATCGCTTGCCGCTGGGCTCGAGCGCGTGGTTGTCTTCACTTGGGAGCATGAGTTTAGCCAGGAATTGTCGGGTTTGCTTCATGAGAGACTCCAACTTCAGAAATGCTGACATTGGAAAAGATTCGTCCGTCGTCAGTGGTCCGTTGTCCGTTGTCATTTGCCAGTTGTCCGTGGTCCGTCGTCCCGCCGCGGCGGGTCAGTTGTCGGGGGTTTTCCGCCATCAGTCGAACGGAACAACTAACCACTAGCCACTGACAACTGACGACTGACAACTGACTACTGCGTATACTTTAAATAAACCGTTCTCGTCTCGGTATAGAAATCGAGCGCGGCCGGCCCCTGCTCGCGCATGCCGAAGCTCGATTCCTTGGTGCCACCGAAGGGAAGCTGATATTCCACGCCCGCGGTGGGCAGGTTTACCGTAATCAAGCCAGCTTCAATGCGATTGATGAATTGGTGAACATGCGTGAGGTCGCGCGAAACAATGGAAGCTGAGAGGCCGAAGCGGGCGCAGTTGGCGAGCCGCAGGGCGTCCTCAAAATCATTCGCTACCATCAGTGCCAGGACCGGGCCAAAGACCTCCTCCTGCGCAATGCGCATTTCAGCCGTGACGCCGGCGAAGATGGTGGGCTCCACATAATAGCCCAAATCGTAAATTCCACCCGTAAGGCGATTCCCTCCGCAGAGCAACTGCGCCCCTTCTTGCTTGGCGATTTCGATGTATTTCAAGTCCGTCTCGAGCTGGTTCGCATCTACCGCCGGTCCGATCTCGATGCCGGGCTCGAGGCCGTTTCCAACCTTCAACTTTTTGGTCTTGGCGGTAAGCTTCTCGACTAAAGGCTCGTAAATGGCTTTCTCAATGATGGCTCGGCTACAGGCGGTGCATTTCTGGCCGGTGGAAAAAAACGCACCGTTCACCAGGACGGCGGCGGCGTAATCGAGGTCCGCGTCCTTGAGCACGATTGTGGGGTTTTTGCCGCCCATTTCGAGTTGAAGGCGAACCCTCCTTTTCGTCGCCTTCTCGTAGAGCGCGTTGCCCACCTCGCAAGAACCCGTGAAGGAGACGGCGCGGATGGCGGGGTGCTCGACCAGCGCGTTGCCGGCCCAGCCGCCGCTCCCCGTCACATAATTGAGAACCCCGGCAGCAATGCCCGCTTCGTGAAGCGCCTCAACGATCCGATAGGCGCTGAGCGGCGCGAGTGAAGCAGGCTTGATGACCACGGTGTTTCCCGCCACCAGTGCGGGCGACATTTTCCACGCCGGAATGGCGCTGGGGAAATTCCAGGGAGTAATGAGGGCCACGACTCCCAGCGGCTTGCGCAGGGTGTAACAGAAAACGTTCTCGCGCTCGGAGGGAATCTGGTAGCTGAACTGGCGCGGCCCCTCGCCTCCGAAGTAGCGCAGGATGTTGATTGCCCGCTTCACTTCTCCCTTAGCTTCGGGCACCGTCTTGCCTTCCTCCCGCGTCATCTCCTCGGATAGTCTCTGGAGACGGCTTTCCATGATTTCGGCTGCCTTATAGAGGAATTCACCCCGTAAAGGAGCGGGAAGCGCGCCCCACGCCGGTTGCGCTTTCGCTGCGGCGTCACACGCTTCTTGAATGTCGTCCGGGCCCGAAGATTGAAACAGGCCGACAGTCTCGTTTGTATTGGCAGGATTGAGGTTGGGGAATGTCTTCTTCGTCTTGCACTCAACCCACTGACCTGCTATGTAATTTCGATAAACATCCGCCATGACAAAAGCCCCCCTGAAGAGAAAAAAGACCTGAATCAAGGAAGATTGAATTATGGATGACCGTTTGAATTGTAGTCAAGCTGAAGCTTTGCCGGAGATAGGGTCAATTGTGCCGGCGGGCCCCTGCCACGGGATGCCGTGGGTGTCGGGCCGGCTCTTCAAAAGCAGAGGGCACTGGGCAGTGAAAGCACCTAGAATTAACACCGATGAAGGCGAAAGCTGATAGCTGACGGCTGATGGCTGACAGCACAACCGACAACTGCCCTCGATGCGCGCCACAGAAGTTGAGCCTTTCAAGAGGCGGCTGCATCAAATCCATTGGGAAGTAAGTAAGGGAAACATCAATCGCACCAGCCAAAGGAGCTTCTATGCCATTCACACTTCCACCGCTGCCCTACGCTTTTGACGCGCTGGAACCGTATATCGATAAGATGACCATGGAGATTCACCATGGCAAGCATCATGGAACTTACGTAAGCAATTTGAATAAGGTGCTGGAGTCGGCGCCGGGCCTGGCCGGCAAGACCGTCGAGGAGCTGCTGGCCAACAACTTGAGCCTCGTTCCGGAGAGCATCCGAACGGCGGTGCGCAACAATGGCGGTGGCCACATTAACCACTCCATGTTCTGGCAGGTTATGGCGCCCCAAGCCGGCGGACAGCCCAGCGGCCATCTGGCGGAGGCCCTCCAGAGCACCTTCGGCAGCTTCGGCCAGTTCCAGGAGAAATTCACCGCCGCCGCTCTGGGACGCTTCGGCTCGGGCTGGGCGTGGCTGACGGCTCAGGGGGGCAAGCTCGACATCTACTCGACCGCCAACCAGGACAGCCCTGTGATCGAAGGCAAGCATCCCGTCATGGGTCTCGACGTTTGGGAGCACGCCTACTACCTCAAGTACCAGAACCGCCGGGCCGAATACATCGCCGCTTGGTGGAAGGTGGTGAACTGGGCCGAAATCGAGAAGCGATTCAACACCGTGAAGTAGGTGCGACCCTCATGGGTGGCGCGGACAGTGTCATTCTGAGGCCCCCGTTCTCTGGGGGCCGAAGAATCCCCGCAGTTTCTTTGACCCGCGGGCCGACAACCTTCACCATCGGCCGCATACATACAAGGCAATGTATGCGCCACCCGCGTAGGAGTTTCATGCTGCCTCCAAGGACGAAGCCGGTTAAGATCACCGTGGGTCGCCCGTACGACGCAATGTCGCGCAGACGAGAACCTCATTCGAAGTTTCCTTTTTAGGACTTCCTGTAGCGAACAGTACACCTGACAACCTCGATTTGCAATGATTCGTGCGCGGCTGCGGGGGAACTGTCCATCCTTGATCCCCGCAGGGGATCCATACAGTAGCCGGGGGCAACGCCCCCGGAAAGTGCGCCCCACACAAGGTCCGACCCGTCAGCTGACGGGTCGAATTCGGGTGACGTCACCCCGGTCTTGCGGCCCACGGCTCAAGGGAATACGACCCCTCCAGGGTCGGGGAACGAGCCTCGCGCTTTCCGGGGGCGTTGCCCCCGGCTACTATCTTGTGCCCTTGCAGGGCACGAAAAACCTGCCCTTCGGTCTTACCCCGCGGCACCCCGTTTCTGACATCACGGATAGCCGCTTTCGGCTATCCATGCTCAGAATGACAGCATGCCTGACGAGTGCAGGGGTGTCACGCTGAGCAGAGCAATCGAGCCGTGGAATGCAACGGACTTACTCAGCGACGCGCGGGGGAGGAGTCTGCTATTCTTATTGTTGAACGACGAAGGATGCAGGCGGTTGCTGCTCATTGTGCAGGGCGAAACTTACAACTGAGGATGCCTAAATGAATCCCGATGCGCGAGTGGGTTTGAAACGGACCTCGTCGCGGCTCTTCACGCGATATTGGCCAATCGGTCTGGCTTTGTTTCTCGCGGCATCTCACGCGCTCGTCGGTCAGGAGCCGGGCAGAGAGATCACGACCTACCCCGTTGTCGAACCGCGCGCGGGAGAAACCTGCATTGTGTGCGACAAAACAGTTGGGGCAACGGATCGAGTATACGAGGTTGAGGGGCAGCGCGTGCCCGTGCACATGGGAGCTTGTGACAATGCCTTCAGACGCGCACCCGAGCATTTCCTTGCGCGGCTGAAACCACGCGGGGCCTTCTTGGGGGCGGAGCCAAACCTTGGACCCAACTTCTCGCTGGGATGGTTCGCCTTCGGAATCTACGTTCTCCTGGGCCTGGTGTTTGGGGCGTTCTGCGCTTATCGCGCTGTTAATCATGCACTCAGACCATGGCCATGGTTTCTTGCCGGCTTCTTTTTGAACGTTTTTGGTTTTCTGGCCCTTGTTACACGGCCTGCGGGCGATCGCAGCATGGCGGGATTACCTCCGGGCTTGGTCAAAGTGCCCACCACCTATTCGCCAAGGGTTTGCCCCCGGTGTGGGGAAATGAACCATCCTTCTGCAACGTCTTGTGTTGGGTGCGGAAATAAAATCGAACCTCTCGTGACTTCTGAGGTTGCTCGGGCGGCCCTCGGAGCCACTCCCTCGGGCCAGGCTGGTAGGGGCTGAGAATTGTGTGCCAAAACTCGCCGGCGGCCTATGGAGGCGGGCTTTGGGCGGCAATAGATCTTTAGGAACGTAGTGCTAGTGTCCTGAGTCAAAAGTTCGTTGAAGAAGCAAGCCCGCGCAGCGGGCGAAAGAATGTAGCCCACGGTCCCGCAGGGCGGGATGGGTCAGCGAGCCCTCCCTCACCCCCTCCCCTCTCCCGCTCGGGCGGGAGAGGGGTGTCCCCGCTCTGCGGGACGGGGTGAGGGCTCTCCACCCCAGGGCTTGCGCCCTGGGCTATCCCGCCTTGCGGGACCCCTGACGGGGCTGCAAAAAGGCCGCCCGCATAAGGAAAACTTTGTCAGCGAACTTCTGACTCAGGACGCTAGATTGTGGCCCTCGGCCAGGACCAAAAGCAGATTCTTCGCCACGCTGCGCTCCGCTCAGAATGACGGCTCTTTATGCTCGACAAACTCAAGCAGCAGATCGATGCGATTCTCAGCAGTGGTGACATGCCCCAGCGCCGCCCGGCGCTGAACTCGCACAACGAGAGCAATATCCCGGGCCTTTATATCATCGGCGATTTGGCAGGAGCGCCGGTGATCAAGCTGGCCATGGGGCAGGGTTTCGAGGTTGTGGAACATATCGCCAGCCTGCCCGACGCTCGTTCTAACGACCCATCGGTGTTTGATCTGCTGATCGTGGGAGCGGGCGCGGCCGGCCTGAACGCCGCGCTTGCCGCCAAGGAAAAGGGGCTGCGTGTTCTGGTTCTTGAGAAAGCGAAGATTGCTAATACCATTGAAGACTTTCCGGAAGGCAAATGGGTTTATGCAGAACCGGATGCCACACCACCGAAGGGGAAGCTCTGGCTGGACGGCGCCCGCAAGGAAGACCTGATCGCGCGCTGGCATCAGATCGTGCGCGACAACGGGCTGGAGGTGAGGACGGAAGAAGGGCTGAAATCGCTCGAGCGCCAGAAAGACGGCGCCTTCCGCGTCGCCAGCGACAAAGCTGAGTATCGCGCGCGCCGGATCATTCTCGCCACCGGCCAGCGTGGTAATCCTCGCAAGCTCCACGTGCAGGGAGAGGAGCGCGAGCGGGTTTACCACCGCCTTTATGCCCCGCGGCATTACAAGGACCAGGACATCCTGGTGGTGGGAGGCGGGAACAGCGCCGTGGAAGCTGCGCTGGTGCTTGCGAAACAGAACCGCGTGCGACTTTCGTACCGGGGCAGCGAGTTCTCACGGCTTTTCAAGGACAACGAGCGGAAGCTCAACGAAGCTGTCGCACAGAAGCGCATTGAGGTCCTGCTCGAATCGAAGGTCGTGGAGTTCGGGGAGCGCACGGCGCGCCTCGAGATCGACCGCGGTGGGCGTCAGGAATCCCTCGAGGCGCCTTACAATCATGCTTTCGTTCTGATCGGCGCGGAATTGCCCGCCACATTCCTGAAGTCACTTGGCGTCAAGATGGAAAATGAGTGGAATGGCAACCCGCTGCACGCCGCTGCGCTGGTTCTCCTGGCCCTGTCGGGTATTTGGGTCTTGGGTGGTCACGCCCAGCTCGCTGGACACAGTCTGCTCACTGTTCCCACTTGGTTAGGCGGGCTGGGGGCTGCCGCCGGCGTGGGTGCGCTCGTGGCACTGGGCCTACGCGATAACCGATACGCTTGGCTGGGGGTGTCGTTCCTGGTTTGCTACACCGTGTATGCCGCCAAGGTGGGTTCTGGGAACGAATTCTGGCCTTATCGTGATTGGGGTTACAAGGCGCTCTCATTTCTCAACCGTCCGTGGTCTTTCTGGTATACCGTTCTTTACACGCTCATCATGACGGTCTTCGGCTTTCGGGCCCTGAAACGTTGGGGACTCGACCGCAAAGACAAGTTCCAGATTTGGCGTTACATCAGCCTCATCTCCTTCCAGTGGATTTTCTTCTTCCTGATCCCCGAGTTTCTTTTTCAATGGGCGGTGAAGTATCAGTGGGTGGGAGCGCGTCTGGCCTCTGACCCGGCATTCGCCCAACAAGCTTGGCGCGCTTACGGGATCATCTACGCTTGGCCGTTGTTCTTCTACACCTTTTTCAACAATCCTCATGAGATTTGGATTGTCTGGGGAGTGCTGCTGGCCTTCATCGTCATTCCCATCTTTGTTTTGTTCCAAGGCAAGCGGTATTGCTCCTGGATTTGCGGGTGTGGCGGGTTGGCGGAAACTCTCGGGGACCGCTGGCGGCACTTGGCGCCCAAGGGGCGAACCAGCATCAAGTGGGAATGGATGAACTTGGCCGTGCTGATCGCCGCCACGGTCGTCACTGTGATGGTACTGCTCAAAGACAGCGTCAGCTTGCTGGGCCATCCTGCAGCCTGGGGGCTGGATACCTATCACCTCTTTGCGGACGTGTGGCTGGTAGGCATCCTCCCCGTCACGCTCTATCCGTTTCTTGGCGGCAAGGTCTGGTGCCGCTACTGGTGTCCCCTGGCTAAGCTGATGCACCTGATGAGCAAAGCGTACACGATGCTGGGAATAAGCCGCTTTGCCATCGTCGCCAACGATAAGTGCATCGCTTGCACCGAATGTTCTCGCCATTGCCAGGTGGGAATCGACGTGATGAGCTATGCGCTCAAGCAGCAGGTCCTGGATAACGCCACCAGTTCTTGCATTGGTTGCGGCATTTGCGTCAGCGTCTGCCCGATGGATACGCTCTCCTTCGGCGGCGGGAAGCAAAGCTTGGTCCGGATTCAACCCCGTCGCGCGGCTCCTGCGGTTTCCCAGAATTGAATTCCAAGAGAGAAGAACAACAAGAGACAAAGTACGAGAAAGACAAAAAACAAAAAGGGGACACTTCTATTCGGATAAGGATGTGGACATTTCTAATTGGGCTTGACACGAAGTTTCTGCTCTTCTTGACCATTTTCCCGCGCATGATAAAATGAATGGCTTTTGCAAGTGCACTTTAGGCTCTCCTAGGGAAGTTCTCCCGAAGAAATAGCGTCGGAGAATCCGGTCCCACCCTCGCAGAGGGTGAATAGAAAAGGAGAATCAGTCGGAGGCAATTCGATGTACCTTCCCGCAATCCTGAGTATCAGTCTGCTTTCATTATTTGTGGCATTTTTCTTCGCTCGGCAGGTGCTGGGCGCAGACACGGGCACTGCCGAGATGCAGGTTTTTTCCAATAGCATCAAGAAAGGAGCCGAGGGCTTCCTCCGGCTCATGCGCGCTTGGGTCGCAAATGCCTGGCCCCAACGCCGCCGAATGGCTAAGACATTCGTGGCTAGCGTTGCTGTGACATTGGTGGGGGCTGCCGGAGCTTTTGCACGGCCCCCCGAGGGAGCTCCCAGTGGCGAAGCCAATCTGAAGCTTCCGGACCTTTCCCAGGTCCAGTTCCTCGGCGTCACCGGCCACAGGTTGCTGACCATCGGCATTCTGTTTTGCATCTTCGGACTGCTCTTTGGCTTGGTCACCTACAGCCGCTTGAAGAATCTGCCCGTCCACCGCGCGATGGGAGAGATGTCCCAGTTGATCTGGGAAACTTGCAAAACCTACATCATCCAGCAGGGCAAGTTCCTGCTGCTACTCTGGTCTTTCATCGCCGTCATCATTCTGCTGTACTTCGGCGTGCTGCTGAAATATGAAGCCCTGCGCGTGGTCGTCATCCTGGCGTTCAGTGTGGTCGGGATTTGCGGCAGTTACGGGGTCGCGTGGTTCGGCATGCGCGTCAACACGTTCGCCAATTCCCGCACGGCCTTTGCCAGCCTTCGGGGCAAGCCGTTTCCCGCCTACCAGATCCCTCTCATGGCCGGAATGAGTGTTGGCATGATGCTGATCTCGGTCGAACTCCTGATGATGCTCATCATCCTGCTCTACGTTCCGGGAGACTATGCGGGACCGTGCTTCATCGGCTTCGCCATCGGCGAGTCACTGGGAGCGGCCGCGCTGCGCATCGCCGGCGGCATCTTCACCAAGATAGCCGACATCGGCTCCGACCTGATGAAAATCGTCTTCAAGATCAAGGAAGACGACGCGCGCAACCCCGGCGTGATCGCCGACTGCACGGGCGACAACGCAGGCGATTCGGTGGGACCGACCGCCGACGGCTTTGAGACTTACGGCGTAACAGGCGTGGCGCTCATCACCTTCATCCTGCTGGGCGTCAAGGACCCGGTCATCCAGGTGCAGTTGCTGGTGTGGATCTTCGTGATCCGCGTCATCATGCTGGTGGCTGCCGCCGCGGCCTACTTCATTAACGGCGCCATCGCCAAGGCCCGGTACGGGAATGTGGACAAGTTTAACTTCGAGACGCCACTGACCTCGCTCGTCTGGATTACCTCCCTGGTTTCGATCGGGCTGACCTACGTGGCCTCGGCGTTGATCATTCCCAGCCTGGGCGACGATGCCTCGATGTGGTGGAAGCTCTCGACGATCATCTCCTGCGGCACGTTGGCCGGCGCCCTCATCCCGGAGTTGGTGAAAGTGTTCACTTCCACCGAGTCGAGGCACGTCAAAGAAGTGGTGGCCTCGGCGAGGGAAGGCGGCGCGTCGCTGGACATCCTGTCGGGCTTTGTGGCCGGTAACTTCGCCGCCTACTACTTGGGGCTGACGATGATGGTGCTGATGGCTATCGGTTCCTGGGTTAGCCTCCAGGGGCTGGGAAACTTCATGCTCGCAGCGCCGGTATTTGCCTTTGGTCTTGTGGCCTTTGGCTTTCTGGGCATGGGTCCGGTGACGATTGCAGTGGATTCCTATGGCCCGGTGACCGACAACGCCCAATCGATCTATGAGCTGTCCCTCATCGAGCAGGACCCGACCGTCGTGCGGGAAATCAAGAGGGATTACAATGTGGACGTGAACTTCGAGCACGCCAAGGACATGCTGGAAGCCGCCGACGGCGCGGGCAACACGTTCAAGGCCACAGCCAAACCGGTGCTGATCGGCACTGCGGTGGTCGGAGCCACGACCATGATCTTCTCGATTATCATGGCGCTCACATTGGGCCTCACGACGAACGTAGACAAGCTGTCGCTGTTGAATGCGCCGTTTGTCCTGGGCTTGGTCACTGGTGGGGCCATTATTTACTGGTTCACCGGGGCTTCGGCTCAGGCGGTGACTACCGGCGCGTACCGTGCGGTGGAGTTCATCAAAGCGCATATCAAGTTGGAGAGCGCGGAAAAGGCCTCGGTCGCCGACAGCAAGAAGGTGGTTGCCATCTGCACGCAGTACGCCCAGAAGGGCATGTTGAACATCTTCATCGCGGTGTTCTTCGCCACCCTGGCCTTCGCTTTCGTCGACCCGTTCTTCTTCATCGGCTACCTGATCTCGATAGCTACCTTCGGGCTCTATCAAGCCATTTTCATGGCCGACGCGGGCGCAGCGTGGGACAACGCCAAGAAGATTGTCGAAGTCGAGCTGAAGCAGAAGGGCACCCCACTCCATGACGCAACCATCGTCGGCGACACGGTGGGCGACCCGTTCAAGGACACTTGCTCGGTGGCATTGAACCCAATCATCAAGTTCACCACCCTCTTTGGGTTGCTGGCCGTCGAGCTCGCGGTCAAGCTGACCGCGACCAGCGGCAGTGGTCTGGCGCACGTATTGGCCGCGGCATTTTTCCTCGTATCGTATTTCTTCGTATACCGGTCGTTTTACGGGATGCGGATTCGCGGTGGCGCGGACGCTGATGTCGCCTCAGACGTGACAACGCCATGAAGGGAACAGGCAATAGCTGATTGGGAATAGGGAACCGGAACCAGGACCCCGCAACCTTTTCCGTATTGCTTGTTCCCTATTCCCTGTTGCCTGTTCCCTGTTCCGTACTCCCTATTCCCTAAAAACCCCGCGCGGTCCCCTTAATCCTTTTTGCCAGCTTTTCTATCTTCTCCGCCTTGTCGACTATGTCCAGTGAAAGGATATTCTCGTTGGACTTGTTGAGCTCTTCCTGCAGGGCCTTTGCGAGGTCAGCAAGCTCGCCGGCATCACGCTTCATCTTTTCGAAGTTGGCCTTCAGGAGGTCACGCTTCTGTTTTCCCGAGAGCAGTGACGGTGAGGATTCCTCGTTGGATTGCGCGCGGGGAACTGCCTGAGATGCTTCTGTGCCAACGGCTGGAGTTGTTGCCTCGGGATGCGAGGGGGACGCAGTTGCAGAGATGATACGAGGAACGCCCAGCATCCGTCCAGCGAGGGTCACAAAAAGCCAGAGCAGGATTGCAGTCCGGCAGAAAGATAATTTGCAGAAGAGAAGCGTCATCCAGATATCCTTAGCCATGGGTGGCGAAGATTACCCTCCGAGATCGGCCAGCGCCTTTTCCACGTCATCGAAGGCTGATTTCGACATCTCGCAGGCCAAAGGGTCCGTCGCAAGCCGGGCGTAAACATGCTCCCCGATTTTCGAAATCTCCAGCGTCTCACTCTGGTTCTTTTCGCCGAACT
>Ga0208323_1000862_pt1 | contig 12036 bp, 9 predicted proteins | sample June2015DPH_10_1_2_FD_184703 | JGI IMG/M metagenome (GOLD analysis project Ga0208323, IMG submission 184703) | Peatland microbial communities from SPRUCE experiment site at the Marcell Experimental Forest, Minnesota, USA - June2015DPH_10_100... | ecosystem: Environmental > Terrestrial > Soil >... | reverse complement strand
GGTGGCAGGAGAAGTGACCATTTCAGTCGCGGATATCGACCTCATTTACCTTGGACTGCAAGCCGTGCTCATGTCCATGGAGACAGCGCGTCAAAGCCTTCGCCGCGCGCCGCTCGAATTGGGCGCCGGCATGGGCATTGCAAAGGAGAAGGCAAATGGACTCAACCGAGCTGGCGCGGGTCGAGTCTGAGGCCGTGCACGATTTCGCCCAGGTGATGAAAGTGGACGATTTGCTGGCGCCCCCATCGTCCGCTGGTCCGCGCCCGCGAAGCGGCCGGCTCAACCTCGATGTGAACGATGCCAAAAACGGGCTGGGGCAACTGGTCCTGACCCTGGTCAAGCTCCTGCACGAATTGCTGGAGCGGCAAGCTATCCGCCGGGTGGAGGCGGGTTCCTTGAGTGCGCCGCAGATTGAAAGGCTGGGACTGACGCTGATGAGGCAAGCGCAGGAAATTGAACGGCTGCGGGCGGAATTTGGTCTCGAGGAAGAGGACCTGAACTTGGATCTTGGCCCGCTGGGAAGGCTTCTGTAAAAGGAGAGCTTATGGTGCAGCAACGCAGCATGTCACACGCGGTGGAGAGCTCGACTTTGGCCGACGTGCTGGAGCGTGTTTTGGATAAAGGGATCATCATCGCGGGCGATATCAGAGTGAAACTGGTGGACATCGAACTCCTGTCCGTTCAGATCCGCCTGGTCATCTGCTCGGTCGATAAGGCCAAGGAAATGGGCATGGACTGGTGGGTGAACAACCCGATATTTCGCCGCGAGGAGGACCATGGAAGGCTGGCCAGCTCGCTCGCCAGCATCGAGGAAAGGATGTCAAGGCTGGAGGCCTCTCTCCCCAAAGAAGAAACACGAACTACGCAACTCGTCTCCCCTTCGCAAAATCTCCACATGCCATAGGGTTTACGTAGCGTCGTGAAGCAACTGGGGCTTTACTGGCTGGTAGTAAATCAACCCCCGCCGGCTGCGGTTTTCCGGGCGAAATGAAGGAGGAGACGATGAGCACTGACACCACTGAACGCCATCTTGCAGACGAGGCCGCGCGCCGGGCAGGCGCTTATAACCGCAGCCTGATCGAGGCGAGCCTGGATCCGCTGGTCACCATCGCTAGGGACGGGAAGATCACCGACGTGAACAACGCCACTGAGAAGGTGATTGGCCTCTCGCGCCAGCAACTCATCGGGACCGACTTTTCAGATTATTTTACCGACCCCGGGAAGGCCCGAGCGGGATACGAGCAGGTGTTCCGAGAAGGCTTGGTCCTGAACTACGAGTTGGAGATTCGGCACCGCGACGGACATGTGACGCCGGTGCTTTACAACGCGTCGGTGTATCGGGACGAGGCGGGAGATGTCATTGGCGTGTTCGCCGCCGCCCGCGACATCTCCGAGCGCAAGCGGGCTGAGGAGGAAATCCGCAAGCTGAACGAAGAACTCGCCCAGCGGGTGCGGCGGCACACGGCGGAGTTGGAGGCAACGAACAAGGACCTCGAAGCATTCACGTACTCCGTCTCTCACGACCTGCGCAGCCCCCTGCGCCACATCGACGGTTTCTCCAAATTACTTCTTGAAGAGTACAGCGCAGATCTGCCGGACGAGGCACGTCGCCATCTGTCTCGCATCCGCGACGGCACGCGCCGCATGGGCATGATGGTGGACGATTTGCTGAACCTCACGCGCGTGGGACGCAAGGAACTGAGCATGCAACTGACGGGGTTGAGTTCCTTGCTCGAAGAAGCCGTCCGCGATCTACAGCCGGAGATGGCGGGCCGGGAGATCGAATGGCGAATCGGGAAATTGCCCTTCGTGGAGTGCGATCCAGCCTTGGTGAAGCAGGTTTTCGCCAACCTGCTGTCAAACGCCCTCAAGTTCACCCGGCTGCGGGAACGCGCCGTGATCGAAGTGGGGGAAACGACGCAGGATGGCCGAGCCGTGATCTTTGTTCGCGACAACGGGGTCGGCTTCAGCATGAAGTACGTTGACAAGCTTTTTGGAGTTTTTCAGCGACTCCATCGCCCCGAGGACTTCGAGGGGACAGGCATCGGACTGGCCACCGTCCAGCGCATTGTCCACAAACACGGCGGACGCGTCTGGGCGGAGGGAGAGTTGAACAAGGGCGCTACTTTTTACTTCACTCTGGAGGCTGTCCAGAGCCGTCCTGGGGAGAGCAATTCCTTGCCTGGAGGTGCCGCATGATAAGACAAGACGTAGAAATACTCCTGGTGGAAGATAATCCAGACGACGTCGAGCTGACCTTGCACGCCTTGCGTCAGGAGAGGTTAGCCAATCATATTGAGGTGGCACGTGACGGCGAAGAGGCTCTGGATTTTCTCTTTTGCCGCGGCCCTTACGCGCAGCGCAGCTTCGACCAGCCTCCCCGTGTAGTGTTGCTCGATCTAAAACTGCCCAAAGTGGATGGCATGGAAGTTCTGCGTGAGATCAAGAAGGACCCTCGCACCAGAGCTATTCCCGTCGTCATTCTAACCGCGTCTCGAGAAGAGTCTGACATGGTCAATGGGTATCACCTTGGCGCCAATGGCTATGTTCAGAAGACCGTAGATTTCGACAGTTTTCGCAACATGGTGAAGCAACTGGGGCTTTACTGGCTGGTAGTAAATCAACCCCCGCCGCCCGCAGCCTTCCACGCGAAATGAAGGAGGAGACGATGAGCAAAGCTGAAGCAAGTAACCTATTTCCCTCCGGACGCGCCCTTCGGGTCTTAATTGTCGAGGACGATGCAGCGGACGCCGAGCTTACAGTGAGTGTGCTGAAGCGGGCCGGCTACCCTTTGGCGTTCGACGTGATTGACTCTGCCACTGCTTTTGAGGAGCGGCTGGCCCATGCCGATTACGATGCCATCCTCTGCGATCACAACCTGGGAACCTGGACCGGAATGGAGGCTTTGGAAATCCTCAAGAAGTTAGGGAGGGATATCCCCTTTTTAGTACTGACTGCTGTCCTGGGTGACGAAGCTGCTGTCGAGTATGTCAAGCGAGGCGCCACCGACTACCTCCTGAAAGATCGCCTGGAGCGACTGCCGGTTGCCTTGAGCCGCGCCCTAATGGACAAAACTCATCGGGAGGAAGCCGCCCGGCTTCAGGAGCAAATTGCTCGCGCCAAAAGGGACTGGGAACTGACGTTTGACTCCGTTCCCGACCCCGTCATGGTGGTGAACGAGGAGTGCGGCATTCAGCGTGCCAATCGTGCCTTGGCTGAGCTTGTGGGCATGGAGTTGTCTCAAATCATCGGCAAGCATTGCTATGAAGTCCTGCACAGGTCGGACAAACCACGGGAAGACTGCCCGCACCAGTGCCTGTTGAAAACCGGGACGGAGACCAGAAGTGATCTGGAGGAACCTTGGCTTGGGAAGATCTTCGACCTCACCACCAGCCCTCTCCGTGACAGCAGCGGGGCCTTGAAGGGTAGCGTCATCGTGCTGCGGGATATCACGGAGCGCCAGCGGGCGGAGGAAGCGCTCCGCGCAAGCGAAGCACAATTCAGAAGGTTCATCGAAAACTTGCCCCTGGGAGTTTATCGGACCACGCCGGACGGGCGCGTGCTGATGGCGAATCCCGCGCTGCTCCGAATGTTGGGGTACGACTCGTGGCAGGAATTGGCATTTCGAAATCTTGAGGGCGAGGGTTTTGAGGCTGGCTGCCTCCGAAGCGCATTTCGTGAGCAAATCGAGCGGCAAGGCGAAGCCACGGGTCTTGAGGCGGCTTGGAAAAGACGAGATGGGTCGGTGATATTTGTTCGGGAATCTGCCAGAGCGTTCCGTGCCGATGATGGAAGAGTGTTGTATTACGACGGCATTGTTGAAGACGTCACGGAGCGCCGGCGACTCGAGGAGCAGCTTCGCCAGGCGCAGAAGATGGAAGCGGTGGGACGCCTTGCGAGTGGGGTAGCTCACGACTTCAACAATCTGTTGACGATCATTATGGGATACAGCGATCTCCTGTTGGAGAGAGTCTCCGCTCGCGACGGGATGCGCCCCCCCGTGGAGGAGATCAAGAAAGCGGCGGAGCGGGCCGCCTCGCTCACTCGCCAATTGCTCGCTTTCAGCCGCAAGCAAATGCTGCAACCGCACATCCTGGATCTGAACAGCCTGCTGACGAACGTGGATAAGATGCTGCGGCGGGTGATTGGGGAAGACATCGAGCTAGTCACGCACCTGCCCTCCGGACTGGGTCGCGTGAAAGCTGACCCGGGACAAATCGAGCAGGTGATTATGAACCTGGCTGTGAACGCGCGGGATGCGATGCCCCAGGGCGGCCAGTTGACGCTCGAAGCGGCCAACGTCGAGCTGGATTCGAGCTATGGGAGCAGCCACGAGAGCGTCTTGCCGGGCCACTATGTGATGATCGCAGTGAGCGATACCGGAATCGGGATGGATGCGGAGACGCAAGCCCGCATCTTCCAGCCTTTCTTCATCGCCAAACAACAGCGTAAGGGGATGGGACTGGGGCTCGCTACGGTCTACGGGATCGTCAGACAGAGCGAGGGCCACATCTGGGTTTACAGCGAGCCGGGCAAGGGTACGACATTTAAGGTCTATTTGCCTCGAATCGACCAAGCGGTTGAGGTGATTGCTCCGGTCGGTGCGCCTGCTGATGAGCTATCCCGAGGCTCTGAAACCATTCTCCTGGTTGAAGACGAGGAAGCAGTGCGTTCCTTCGCCAGGGGACTCCTTGAATCCAGGGGCTACGAAGTGTTGGAGACCAAGGGAGCAATTGACGCGCTGGAGGTTGGCGAGCGGCATAAAAAACACATTCACTTGTTGCTGACCGATGTGGTGATGCCCCAGATGAGCGGCAGGGAGTTGGCCGAACATCTGGCACCACTTCATCCGGAAACGAAAGTTCTCTACATGTCCGGGTATACGGATCATGCTGTCGTCCACCACGGTCTGCTGGATCCAGGCACGATTTTCCTCCAGAAGCCTTTCACACCGAATGCTCTGGCACGCAAGGTTCGCGAAGTACTGGATGGATCAACTGGTCTCATTTGATGTGCACTTAATCAATTATCCCGAACACGCCAGCTCCGCCCGGGAGATGGAAGAGGCAGCCCGTTCCCTCCTACCGAGTGAGTGCCTTGCGGCGCAGGAAGTGGGAGAGGCGTGAACGGCCCCGAAAAACTTATCTCGAATTAGGTGTCAGGTGGCGGGGGCTTAGGAAGAACAGAAGGCAGTCGGCAGAAAAGCAGGCACTGGGGGCTGGGGGCAATTCTGAATTGTGAATTATGAATTGGTTTTTTCCCCACTTCCCACTGCACGCCGGTTTCCGTCTCCCGGCACCCCCAGTTCCCAGTCCCTAGCACCCAGCCCCTAGCCCCTGTTTTTCCCTGGCGCCTGACACCTGTCCTTTCAGCCCCCTGCCCCTAGTCCCTGTTTTTCCCTGACACCTGGCACCTGACACCTGTCCTTTCAGCCCCCAGCCCTTTTCCTGCCTCCTGCCTTCTCCGCCTTGACCCCGCGTGTATCCCTCCCACATAATGACCGGTTCAGAAATTGCCGACATCCTGGGGGGGCAAACCGTGCGTGACTTTCGCAAAGTGGCCGTGCTGGGTGCGGGAACGATGGGGGCTCGTCTTTCTGCTCATCTTGCCAACGCTTCAATTCCGTCTGTTCTGCTCGATATCGTCCCTCCCGCGCTGACGCCTGAGGAGCAAGCCAAAGGCTTGACGCTCGGCGACGCAAAGGTTCGCAACCGCTTTGCGCAAGCCGGGCTCGAGGCAGCGCTGAAGTCACGGCCGGCAGCGTTCTTCGTCCCGGAGGCCGCTCGGATGATCGCCCCGGGCAACTTGGAGGACAACCTAACCTGGCTGAAAGATTGTGACTGGATCATCGAGGCCGTGACGGAAGACCGCAGCATCAAGCGGACATTGCTCGAAAAGGTCATGGCAGTGCGCGCGCCAGGGGCGGTGGTGAGTTCCAACACCTCGGGCATCACCATCGGCAGCATCCTCGAAGGCTTCAGCGCGGAATTGCGGCGGCATTTTCTGGGCACACACTTTTTCAATCCTCCTCGCTACCTGAAGTTGCTGGAGATTATTCCCGTCGCCGAGACGCTGCCGGAGGTTGTCGAGGCGGTCTCGCGCTTCGGCGAGGTAGTGCTGGGCAAGGGGATCGTCATCGCCAAGGACACGCCCAATTTCATCGCCAACCGCATCGGGACGTTCACAACCCTGAACGTCCTCCGCGCCATGCAGGAGGATGGCTACACGATTGAGGAAATCGACGCGCTAACTGGCCCTGCCATGGGCTTGCCGAAGTCCGCAACCTTCCGAACGCTCGATATCGTCGGCCTCGATGTCCTGGCGCACGTTGTCAAGAACCTTGCGGAGTCGCTGCCCCATGATGAACGGCACGACCTCTTCCAGCTTCCCGGTTTTATCCAGCAGATGATGCAGCGCCGGCTGCTGGGAGATAAAACCGGACAAGGCTTTTACAAGAAAGTGCCGGTCCCGCGCACTGCGGGACCGGCACGTGCCCCGACGAGTCGGGGCGCTACACCACCCGAGACTGAGGGATCACGTAGGGAAGAGAGCGAAATTCTCACGCTGGATTTCAAGACCTTCGATTATCGCGAGCGCCAGAAACCGAAGTTCCCCTTGCTTGAGATGGCCCGCAATATCGAGGATGCGCGGGAGCGGGTGAGGACGCTCTGCCAGTCACCTGAGCGCGCCGGGCAGTTCTACCAGAAGGTTCTCTTCGATACGTTCCACTACACCGCGATGCGCGTGCCGGAGATTTCGGACGACATCGTCTCCATTGATGATTCCATGAAGTGGGGTTTCAACTGGGAGTGCGGCGTCTTCGAGCTTTGGGATGCGGTGGGGATTGAGAAGGTCGTCGAGGCCTGGAAGAAGGCAGGCCGATCAACACCCCCCCTGGTCGAAAAACTCCTCGCCACCGGGAAGAAGAGCTTCTACGCGTCAGGCGACGGCGCTCGTAGCTACTTTGATTTCGGGAGCGGCGCGTTCCGCGATATCAAAGATAAGCCGGGCGTCCTGCTGCTGCCGTCGCTCAAAGCCCGCAAAAAGGAAATCAGGAAGAATGCCGGCGCAAGCCTCATCGACCTTGGCGATGGCGTGGTCTGCCTCGAGTTCCATTCCAAGATGAACACCGTTGGGGCTGACACGGTGCAGATGATTCACTCCGGGCTGAAAACCTTGAACGAGGGCTTTGACGCCATGGTCATTGGGAACCAGGCGGCGAACTTCTGCGTGGGCGCGAACCTGATGATGGTCCTGATGACGATTCAGGAAGGCGAGTGGGACGACCTTCACAGGGCGGTGCGCGCCTTCCAGAACGCCAACATGGCGCTCAAGTATGCGCCCAAGCCTGTTGTGGCCGCTCCCTTTGGCCTGACGCTGGGAGGGGGAACGGAGATGATTCTACACGCCACGCGCGTTCGCGCGGCGGCGGAGACTTACCTGGGTCTGGTGGAATTCGGGGTGGGCCTGATTCCGGCGGGGGGCGGGACGAAGGAAATGTTAGTGCGCGCCATGGACGCCGTCCCTGCCGATCCGGAGGCCGACCCATTTACATTCGTCAAGGAAGTCTTTTCGAATATCGGCATGGCCAAGGTCTCCTCCAGCGCTGAGGAAGCGCGCAAGCTCGGCTACCTTTCCGCGAAGGACTCCATCAGCATGAACCGCGACCGGCAACTCGCAGACGCCAAGCAGTTGGCGCTCGACTTGGCCCGCTTGGGGTACCGTCCGGGCAGCCCGCGCGAGGACGTTCGAGTCCTCGGGCAGGCGGCTTTCGTCAAAATGAAACTGGGATTGCACTTGATGCGCCGCGCCGAGTACATCTCCGACTATGACGTGGTGGTCGGAACTCAATTGGCGAAGATCCTCTCCGGCGGGGGCGAGTTCACTTCACCGCAGCTTGTTTCCGAACAGTACCTGCTGGATTTGGAACGGGAGGCCTTCATAAGCCTCTGCGGCCAGAAGAAGACCAGCGAGCGCATCCAATACATGCTGAAGAAGGGAAAGCCCTTAAGGAACTAGAAGAGCAGTGACGAGTGACAAGTGACGAGTGACGAGCAGGATTCAGGAGTCAGGAGGAAGGGCGGAACCGGAGAGTGGGTGCTCAGCATGCGCCTTTCCCTAGCCCCCAGTCCCCAGCACCCAGCCCCTGGCACCTGCCAGCCTGAACTTGTTTTTGGCTCGTCACTCGTCACTCGTCACTTGTCACGTGTCACTGTCTTTGGGAGGTTCGCATGCGCGAGGCAGTAATAGTATCCATCGCGCGGACTGCGGTGGGCAAGGCGCCGCGGGGAACGCTGCGCAACACGCGACCGGATGACATGGCCGCCGCCGCCATTCAGGAGGTCCTGAGGCGGGCCCCGGCGATTGACCCTAACGAGGTTGAAGACGTGATCCTCGGCTGCGCGATGCCCGAGGCTGAACAGGGAAACAACGTGGCGCGCGTCGCCTCGCTCAGGGCCGGCCTGCCGGTAAGCTGTTCGGCGATGACGATCAATCGCTTCTGCTCCTCGGGCCTTCAGGCCATCACCATCGCTTCCGAACGCATCATGGCGGGGTTCGCCGAGGTGGTCATTGCCGGCGGCACGGAAACCATGAGCATGATTCCCATGGGCGGACATCATTTCGCGCCTAACCCTTACCTGATGGAGCATTATCCTGATGCGTACCTCAGCATGGGGTTGACGGCTGAAAACCTGGCACAAAAATACCACCTCACGCGCCCGCAACAGGATGAGTTTGCGCTGCGCAGCCATCAGCGGGCGCTGGCAGCGATTGCGGAGGGCAAATTCAAAGAGGAGATCGTTCCGCTCGAGGTGGTGGAGGTCAGCCTGAACGGGAAGGATAAGCCGCAGAGGCGCAAGATCCGGTTCGACACCGACGAGGGACCGCGGGCTGATACTTCCCTGGATGCGCTGGCCAATTTGAAGCCTGCCTTCCACGCCCACGGTACCGTTACGGCGGGGAACGCCTCGCAGATGAGTGACGGGGCGGCTGCGGCCGTGGTGATGTCGGCGGAGAAGGCGAAGGCGCTAGGACTGAAACCGCTGGCCAGGTTCGTGAGCTTCGCGGCGGCGGGATGCCTGCCGGAGGAGATGGGCATCGGCCCGGTTTACGCCATCCCCAAGGCGCTGAAGTTGGCGGGCCTGAAGCTCGCGGATATCGCAGTAATCGAATTGAATGAGGCGTTCGCGGCCCAGGCGCTTGCGGTGATCAAGCTGGCAGAGTTGGACCTCGAACGAGTGAACGTCAACGGCGGGGCCATCGCCCTGGGGCATCCCTTGGGCTGCACCGGCGCCAAACTCACGGCTGCCCTGCTCGCTGAGTTGAAGCGGCGAAGCGCCAAGTACGGCATGGTCACGATGTGCGTGGGCGGTGGCATGGGAGCAGCAGGGATATTTGAAAACCTGCAATAAGAAATTCAGAAACTAGAAAATGGTTACCAGCGCAGCGTCCAGTAAAGTTGCACCCAAGGGCGGGAGCTTTCTGATCGAGACCCGTTCTCCCGGGGACGTGTTCACGCCGGAAGACACTACCGACCAGCACAAGTTGATCGCCCAAACCGCACAGGAGTTCATCGATCTGGAAATTGTCCCTCGCCTTCAGGAGATTGAGGACAAGAAGCCAGGCGTGCTGAGGGAGCTATTGAGGAAAGCCGCGGAGGTTGGCCTTTCCTCTACGGACCTCCCCCAGAGATTCGGCGGGCTGGCGCTGGACAAGATTTCTTCCATCATCGTTTCGGAGAAGATGGCGCGCAATGGCTCGTGGGCGGCGACGGTGGGGGCGCAAGCGGGCATCGGGGTTCTGCCTATTGTCTTCTTTGGGACCGACGCCCAAAAAGAGAAATACCTGCCGAAGCTGGCCAGCGCCGAATGGGTGGGCGCGTATTCCTTGAGTGAAGCAAGTTCGGCCTCGGACGCCTTGAATGTCAAGACCAGGGCGGTCCTCAGCCCCGACGGGAAACACTACATCTTGAACGGGACTAAGATGTGGGTGACCAACGGCGGCATCGCCGACGTGTACGTGGTGTTCGCGAAAGTGGACGGGGAAAAGTTCACCGCCTTCATCGTGGAGCGGGGATTCGCGGGTGTCTCGGCAGGCGCCGAAGAGCACAAGATGGGTATTCGCGGTTCTTCGACCACGCCCCTGAATCTCGAAAACGTGCCAGTTCCCGTGGAGAACCTTTTGGGTGAGATCGGCAAGGGCCACTTGATCGCCTTCAACATCCTGAACGTGGGGCGGCTGAAACTCGGGGCGGGTTGCGTGGGAGCCTGCAAGTACCTATTGCTCGAAGCCCTGAAGTGGGCCAAGGAGCGCGAGGCTTTCGGCCGCAAGATCGCGGACTTCGGCCTGATCAAGGAAAAACTGGGCGAGATGATCGTACGCACCTTCGCCATCGAGAGCGTTTCCTATCGGACGACGGGCATGATCGATTCTCTGCTCGAGGGAATTGACCAAGGAGCGCCCGCAGCGCCCAAGCAGATCATGGAAGCCCTGCAAGAGTACGCGGTGGAATGCTCCATCCTGAAGGTGATGGGAACCGAAGCCCTGCACTACGTCACAGATGAAACTGTCCAGATCTTCGGCGGCTACGGCTTTTCCAGCGATTATGAAGTGGAGCGCACCTACCGTGACCAGCGCGTGAACCGCATCTTCGAGGGTACGAACGAAATCAACCGGCTGCTGATTACCGATATGCTCATGAAGCGGTCGATGAAGGGCCAGCTTGCGCTGATTCCCGCTGCCCGGAAACTGCTCGACGAGATTCTGGGCATGGGGCCGGGGGAAGAACTGCTGGACGATCAGCCGCTCGGGGAAGAAACCAAGCTAGTTGAAGGGGCCAAGAAGGTGGCGCTGCTGGTGGCCGGAAGCGCCGTCGAGCGCTTCCTGATGGGGCTCGAAAAAGAGCAGGAAGTGATCGGCGTGCTCAGCAACCTGGTGATGGATGTTTACGCCATGGAGAGCCTGCTGCTTCGCACCTTGAAGAAGCTCTCCGCCCGCGGAACCGAATCGAGCGCCGCTGAGGTCGCGGCCACGCGAGTGTTCATCTACGATGCCTGCGACCGCACGGATGTCGAGGCGCACCGCGCACTGGCGCGGATCGCCGAGGGTGACACACTCCGCGCCCAACTCGCCATGCTAAGGCGCTTCTTGCGGCGCACGCCACCGGATACGATCGAACTGCGGCGGCGAGTGGCGGACCGCGCGCTAGACCTGAATCGGTACCCGTTCGTGTGAAGGGCGAACGCGCACCGGGTGCGCAAACGCGCAGCCGTTTGCATCTTGGTGTAGGGGCGGGCCTACTGCCCACCCACGAGGGACGCCCCTACGCTGATCACAAACCGCGCAAGGCCTTTGCGGCGCCCGCGAGATCAGAGACGGCCAGCACGATCTCGGCCTTCTTACCGCCTTCAGCGACGCTTCCATAACCATAGTCCACATTAATGTTGGCCGCGCCGAGCCGCACCCCGGCCTCCCCGAGCTTTCCAGGCTGGTCAGAAAGCGTAATGCGCCAGACCTCCTCTTCGGTGCAGCGGATGCCGAGGCCCTCCAACACCTTTTTTGCCTTCGCCGGGCTGCTGACCAGGAGGTGAACCGGACTCTCACCGGTTGTGCTGCACCCGGAGAATGCTGTGATGTTCAGCTTCGCCTTGCCCAGTGCTTCAGCGATTCGGCCGAGTTCTCCAGGCTTGTTTTCTACCCAAGCTGTGATTTGTTTCGCTTTTGGCATGATGAAATCCCCTCTGTGAAGTGTGAGTCAAAGGAAACGTGACCCACTTACTCCAGCGATCAATGTGAGTCGAACTCGATTTGTTATATGCGTCTCGGCGACGGCAAGGAACAACAGACCAAGGTTGTCTGCGGTTTCACGCAGCGCCATTTCATCCGTCGCAGTTACCTCCGGAAGACCATTCTTGCCAGTAATGATAAAATACTCCTCCCGCTTCAGTATGTAAAGGGGGTCAGCGCCACCCCCGGATGGAAGCAGTTTCTTCCGGGGTCGAGCACCCCAAGGGAGTCCTATGATACGTCGCGCAG
>Ga0208323_1000860_pt1 | contig 12055 bp, 10 predicted proteins | sample June2015DPH_10_1_2_FD_184703 | JGI IMG/M metagenome (GOLD analysis project Ga0208323, IMG submission 184703) | Peatland microbial communities from SPRUCE experiment site at the Marcell Experimental Forest, Minnesota, USA - June2015DPH_10_100... | ecosystem: Environmental > Terrestrial > Soil >... | reverse complement strand
CCGGGTGCAGCAAGCGCAAATAGCCACACGAAAATATGACCATCACCTTGCTCGAGGGGTGAGCACAAACGGCCGGCGGAGCTAGCAACGCAACATCCTGGTCACTGCCTTCTGCTTTCTGCTTTTCTATGGCTGCGGCCGCCAAAAAGCATCGGAAACACTTCGTCCTGATCACGGGGATGAGCGGGTCCGGCAAGGGGTCAGTTCTCAAGGCCTTCGAGGACCTCGGTTATCACTGCGTAGACAACCTGCCCATTGATTTACTCGCCCGCTTTGCGGAAACGTGCCCGCCACCGGGGGCCCGGATTGAGCGCGCGGCCGTGGTTGTGGACATTCGCGAAGGCGAGGCGCTCAGCCAACTCCCCACCCTCTATCAGAACCTTAGAAGCAGCAACTTGAATTTGTCACTGGTATTCTTGGAGGCCTCCGACAAGGCGTTGATCCGCCGCTTCGAGGAGACGCGCCGCCCTCACCCCTTGGGACGCGAGCTGCCGGTGCGCGAGGGAATCCGGCTGGAACGCACATTGCTAAAGCCCATGCGCCAACTGGCTGATGTCACTATTGATACCACCCGGATGAACGTGCATGAGCTGCGCGAGCTCATCCAGACGCAGTTCGGTGGATTGGCTGCACGCAGGACCGTTCTGGCTTCCGTGGTTTCCTTTGGATTTCGTTTCGGCGTGCCTGCGGACGCGAACCTGGTTTTCGACGTGCGATTTCTCCCCAACCCAAACTATATCTCCAGGCTGAAGAGCAAAACGGGGCGAGACGCGGTTGTCCAACGCTATATGGATTCTTTCCCACAGACCCGGGAGTTCATGAAGCATTTGATGGATCTGCTTATCTACCTTCTTCCCAATTACGTGCAGGAAGGCAAGAGCTACCTTACCATTGCGATTGGTTGCACGGGTGGGCGTCACCGCTCGGTCGCCATCGCGGAGAAGGTAGGTCACGCCCTGGTCGGTGAGGGGTATAAGACCAGAGTTTCGCATCGCGATATCGGGAATGAGTGACCGTAGGTGGGGAAGAACGGTAGGTAGCAGGTGGTAGGCGGGGAAGAACCCCGGCAGCAGGGGGCAGAAGTCAGAAGACAGTCGCAAGCGCACCGCTCCGACCGATGGGGTGGCTCTTCATGGGGGCGAGGAGTGAGGAGCAGGAAGAAAGCAATTCAGGATTCGAAATTTCCCCAGCCTCCGGCCCCTAGGCCCGCCTACCACCAACTGTTCTTCCCCACCTACCCCCACGACCTGCTACCTACCGTTCTTCCCCACCTACCACATACCACCTACTGATGCAGGGAGAGCCTTGTGAATAACGCACTAGCGATTGACATTGGGGGTACGCATTTCCGCGTCGGCCTCTTCGATCACGAGGGGCAGCGCCTCGTGATTTCGGAGGGGGACACGTTGCGTTCCGGCGGGCGTGAATGGATGCTTGACCGAATCCGCGAACTTAGCCGATCCCTCCTTGACCAGACCGACTACCCCGTTGGGGCGTGTGGAATTAGTTTTGGCGGTCCGGTGGATTTCAAGCGTCAACGGGTCACCTCGATCCATTCCCCGGGTTGGAAGAATTTCTCCTTTGCCGAATGGGTTGGCGCGAATTTGAATTTGCCTTGCCTGATTGACAATGACGCAAATGCGGGCGCGCTCGGCGAGTTCCGCTATGGCGCCGGACGCGGGACAGAATCGATGGTTTATGTCACGCTCAGTACAGGCGTTGGAGCGGGGCTGGTCTTGAATGGTAAGACCTACAGAGGCAAGGACGGGTTAGCTGGGGAGTTGGGGCATGTTCCCATCTCCGACTCTGGAATCACGTGCTCCTGCGGAGCTGTAGGATGTTTGGAAAGTCTCTGTTCGGGCTCAGCTATAGCGGAGCGCGGCAAGGAGTGGGGATGGCGCCGCAGGGATGGCCTCACCCGCCCCGGCGACTCGAGCGGTGGAAGGCCCCAGGGTATTACTGCAAAGGAAATCGTGCAGGCGGCCTCCGAGGGCGACACGGCTGCGCTTCACATCGTCCGCGAAGCGGCTCGTTGGCTTGCACGCGGTTTGCTGACGGTCATCCGGATTCTGAACCCGGACAGAATTATCCTTGGCGGTGGACTGACTCAAGCAGGCCATGTTCTGCTCGCTCCCCTGCATCAGTATCTGGCCGAGCTCGCCTCGCCAACGATTGGCTATTCGACAGGGATTGTCATCGCCGAGCTTGGGACCTACTCGCCTCTGCATGGCGCGGCAGCGATGGCGCTTGACCTCATGTGAGGCGAAGGCAAAGCCTCCAGTGCGATTGCAAAGCGCACTTTGTCCTCAGAGAGATTCTTCCACGCTATGGAGACCGCGCGTTAATTACCCGCCACATATTATCCTTCCGCGTAAATAGCGACTTTGGCCCGGACTCGGTTTTCGGCCTGCAACCTTTACCCAATCTGAAACGTCAATATGGGTGACTGCTGGTTCCGCCAGGGCTCGGGATCGGCGAAAGACAGGTGGAAGTTAACCGCGGAACCGGACAGCAATGACCCGTCGCGGATCGATCAAAGCGGAGGGTCAAGGAGGATAACAATGCGCAGTGCAAAACTGCTTCTTGCGCCAATAATGCTGGCGATCGCGGTCCAAGTAACCTTTGCTGAAAAACACAACATCTCCCCTGCACAGATTACCGCGATGATTCAGGACAAGCTTTACCACGCGCAGGTTTTCAAGCACGGGGACGTTCAGGTTAGCTTTGAAAATGGCGTTGCCACACTTGCCGGGACAGTGGATAGCCTGGGTGTCAAGATGGATGCGGAACACGCCGCCCGCAAGGTGGACGATGTCACAAGCGTCGTCAACAACGTCAGCGTTCATGCCGAAGACGTGACCCCTCGTCAGATCGGCGAGCAGGCACGGAAAGATATCGTTACGTACTACGCGTACGGGATTTTCGACAACATTACCTTGGAGGTCCAGGGTGACCGGCTTATGGTGAATGGTCAGGTCACGCAGCCCTATAAGAAGCAAGACATGGGGAATTTTCTGGCCCACGTCAAGGGTGTGGCGGAACTCGATAACAACCTGGAAGTCCTCCCAACTTCTGAATTCGACGATAGCCTACGCCTTGGTATCGCGCGAGCTATCTACAACGACCCATTTTTTATTCATTACGGCAACCAGGCTCTTCCGTCTATCCACATCATCGTGAAGAACGGTAATGTGACCCTCGAAGGCGTGGTCGCCTCGCAGATGGATCGCACCAAGGCAGAGATGGACGCGCGGTTGGCGGCCACTTATTTCAATCTGGCTAACAACCTGCGGGTCGAAAGCAAGTAACATCCTCTCCTCGGCACTGCCCTCCTGGAGTCGATGGCATCTCAACTCCAGGGAGGGCAGGCCGGCGGATTAAGGCAGTGACCCGCCGTGGCGGGACGAGCCGAAGAACAGGTCTCAGGTGCCAGGGGCTGGAGGCTGGAAGACCAAGGACTAGGGGCTTGAAGAACAGGGAGTAGCGAGTAGGAATCAGGGAGCAGGGGCTTAAGAGGTGGGGCCGGGAGTTGGGGACTAGGAGAAAGAAGAGGCCCCGGAGTACTAACGGTCAATCTCCACGATACTATCGGGAGGAATGCTGTAGGAATCAGAGCGAAGCAGGACGCGCTTGTACTGGGGTGGGGCTCCACTCGGGAGATAGAAAACAATGGCGAGATTGGGGTGGAGAGCGAGGTACTTCCGGCTACGCTCGACCCCCATCACGAAAAAGCCGGCTGAGCGTCCGTCGGTATCCGTACCGGTGGGTGCCAACACCGCCGTGGAGAGCATATTCTCAACCGGCCAACCAGTGTGCGGATCCATAATATGGCAATAGTTCTTGCCACCGATCTTCAAAAACTTCTCGTAACTCCCCGAAGTCGACAGCGAATAGTTCTGAAGATGGAGAACATCCCCGGCCTTGTGCGCATCATAGGGAGCACGCACGGTAATCTTCCATCCATGCTCTCCGGGAGGCGAGCCCAAAGCGTAAATGCTGCTCATGCCACTGGAGACAAGCGCCGACGTGATCCCATTGGAGCGAAGAATCTCCACGGCGCGATCCACAGCGTAGCCCTTGGCGATTCCCCCCAGGTCGATTTCGACTCCCCCTTCGTCAAATCGGATCGTCCGCCGTTCGGCATCCAATTTCAGATGCTGATACCCAACTCGCTTGAGGGCCTGGCTGATTTCAGCCCGCGTCGGCAGGCGGCCACGGCCACGGAAGAAACCCCAAGACTTCATCAGCGGGCCGACGGTGATGTCAAAGGCGCCGTCCGTCTCTTCGCTCCGCCCGACAGAGATCTCGAGCAAACGAAACAGACCAGGCTCAACAACGACGGGACGACTCGCGGCCGTACGGTTGATGGCGGAAAGTTCGCTCTCCGGCTTGTAATTGCTCATCTGCTCATCCAGTCGGTCAATTTCCTCGAAGACCTCTTCCACCACCTCCGAGAGGAAAGTCCGGTCCCGGCCGTAAACAGCCACGGTGAAAACAGTACCCATGCTCTCGTGGGAGGCCTCGTAGCGGACTACATTTTCGGCCCCCCGTAAGACAGTGACGAGTGACAAGTGACGAGTGACGAGCAGAATTACAAATAGGCAACAGTAAATGGTGAATCGTGAATTGCGGACGTAGGTCATAATTCAGTGACGAGTGACAAGTGACGAGTGACGAGCAAAATTACGAATAGGCAACAGTAAATGGTGAATCGTGAATTGCGGACACAGGGATCGCCAAGCACACCGCGCCCGCTGCGCTTCCTCAATTCACAATTCGTATTCACTATTCAGAATTATTTTCTTTCCCTGACACCTGTTCTTAAGCCTTCTTGGGCCAGAAGACCTTTTGGCCCGTTTCAACGGCGCGATTGCCGTAGATTACGCCCTGCGCATCCGCCACGCCGATTTCCAGCGGAGCGACGACCGGCTTCCCCTCCCGGATGCTAGCAAAGAAATTTGACATCTCACTCCACCAGGGGTCATGCGGCTCTTCGTACTTGTAGATCCCCATCGACGCCAGCCAGCGCTTGGCATAGAGCAATTCGCGGTCAACGAAAGCAGTCTCTCCATTGGCGGCGCGCTCCGGGAAAATGGGGATGCCTACCTGCGTAGCCGCCTTGGCCACGGTGGCGCCTGCCCACCAGTTTTCCTTCAAGCCGGCTTTGGAAACTCTGGCCACTCGTTCACGATAGAACATTCCCTTCCCCAGGGTGATAATCAGCGTCCCCTGATCACCCATAATTTCTTCCTCGAACTGGAAATGCTCGTTATAGAGCACGCCGCTCCACAAGAATTTCTGGCCGCCTGGGTATTCGTAAATCGCCTGGATGTTATCGCAGACTTCGCGCCCGTCCTTCCAATAGTCGATTCCACCGGTCGCAACCACCGAGACGGGTTTCGCCCCGATGGCCCAATTTGCCACGTCCAACTGGTGGGACGCCAATTCGGCAAATAATCCGCCCGAATATTCCTTGTACATTCGCCAATTGAGAAGGCGCTCGAACTTGGGGTCGGGCACGGGCCGCCGCCAGTTGCTGTTGCGATGCCAATTCGCGCGCACGAACATCACTTTGCCCAGCGCGCCTTTGCGAATCATTTCGATGGCCACCTGGTAGAGGAGGCTGGAGCGGCGTTGAAGTCCGACTTGCAGCGCTTGTTTCGGATGTTCTTCCGATGCCTTGCGGATTTTATCCTCTTCATCCTCCTTGAAGTACATGGTCTTCTCGACGAAGACGTGCTTGCCGGCACTCAAGGCATCGATCACCATTTGGGCATGGAGATTCAGCGGCGTCACGACCATGACCGCGTCGAGGTCTTTCCTCTCCAGCATCTTGCGGTAGTCTTCGTACGTCTGAGGATTCGACCCGATGGTTTCAACGCCCTTCTTCAGATTGGGGGGATAAATGTCGCAGGTGGCCATACACCGGCCCTCTGGAATGGTCGCGAGGAACTTGAGCAATGTACACCCCTCAGTTCCCGTGCCAATCATTCCATAGTTGACAACATTGTTGGGACTAGGATTTGCCAGAATGGCGGGCGCTCCCACACTCGGGAGTGCGGAAGCCGCAGCCACGGCGGCGGCCGTCTTCAAGAAATCGCGGCGGGTTACGTCTCGCTCATTCTCCATTGCCGAAACTCCTATGAAAGGTGATATTGCTGACACTATGCAGGCGGGCCTCGACCCTGAGGCGCAAAACCAGCCGCAGGCTCAGCCCTGGAACTGCCCAAGGGGGGATTGTTGTCTTCTTCAATCTATCTCAAAGCACCAAAGTTAAATGAAACGTACTAAAGCAATAGCATACACCTGGCACGCGAACTCATTAAGCCCATGGCTCGTCAAAGCGAGACCCCGTACGGCTGAAACGGTCTCCATGCACAAACGGCACAAGGCCCCCTGGAAACATCTTAGCACTCGCGATGGGTAGATTGCATCTGGGTTATACTGAATAGGGAGGATGGTTCTGACAAGTTGAAGCGCTGGGCAAAGTTCGTTACGAACAGTCTTTTCGCGGCTGCAATCTTCATGAATGTTGCCGACGCTTCACCTCAGAGTTCTCTCCCCTCTGACGATCTCACCGTCGAAAGCCTGAGGTTTACGGAAGCCTACAGCGCCATTCAACAAAACTTCTCGGAGGCAGTTGATCCCGATGGGGCGATTCTTGATGGGGGCATCCGGGGCATGCTATCCACTCTTGATCCCTTCTCTGCCTTCTTCGACCGCGAGCAATTCGAACTCTTGCAGCAACAGGCCCGTGGTGAGGCGCTGGGATTCGGTTCTATCCTGTATGTAACGCCGGGGAAAATACTGGTGCTCCAGACCGCTCAAGGCTCCCCGTCGTGGCGCGCGGGGCTGGGGCCGGGCGATGAAATAGTAGAAATCAATGGTACTCGCGTAGACCGCGTAGACTTTCAATCGTTGGTAGAGCTCCTGCGGCGCTCCCGCTCACACCCAGTCCGCCTGGGCGTCATCCACCCAGGGAAGTTCGTTTCGCAGGATTTCGAACTGAAACCAGCGGAGGTGGCCCTGCCCAGCGTGGATAAATCGTTTTTGCTGTCGCCCGGAATCGGGTACATCCACTTGAGCGGGTTCGAGCAGAAAACCCCGCAGGAAGTTTTGGACGCCGTGGTCCAGCTTGCGACGCCGCCCCTTAAAGGCCTCGTGCTCGACCTGCGCGACAATCACGGCGGCGTGGTGGACGCAGCAATTGGCGTCGCCAGTCTTTTCCTGAGACCCGACACGTTGGTGATGACCATGCGCGGCCGGTCATCGCCGGAAAAAGCCCACCGTACAACTCCCGCTTCAAAGCAATTCGACTTGCCCTTGATCATCCTGGTAAATGGCGATACGGCCAGTGCGGCAGAGGTGCTCGCGGCGGCTTTGCAAGAGCATGATCGCGCCGTCATCGCCGGCGAGTCAACCTACGGGAAAGGTGTTGTACAATCCGTAACGGCCTTGAGTGAGAGTACAGGACTGGCGCTGACCACGGCTCAATACTTCACCCCCAGCGGCCGCTCGATTCAACGGCCTCTTCCGGGGACTGCCCTAACCACGCCTGGCCGTGAGCTCGACCCGGGGTCCAACTCCGGCCACTTCTTTACGGACGATGGTAGGCCGCTCGCGCCCAGCGGGGGAATCGCGCCGGACGTGGAAATCCCCTCCCGCAAACTTGACCCCTGGGTTGCTTTCTTGAACCAGGCTGGGACCTTTACCAACTTTGCCTCGGAGTACTTGACACTCCATGGGCGGGCGAATAGGTCTTTTGAACCGGACGCCGTCATGCTCGGAGATTTCAAGGAGTTCCTGAGCCGAGGGGGAGTTCGGACGCCTGAGGAATACTGGGACAGAAACCAGGATTACCTGAGGCTAAGAATCAAGGTCGAACTGCTCAATCTGGTTTCCGGCCTTTCCGCCGGTGAGGAAGTGGAAACAAAAGGTGACCCACAAGTCCAGAAGGCCGCGAGCCTTTTCTCCCAAATTCCGAGAATTCTCAAAGGAGTTGGGAAAGAACGGTGAGCCGCCGTGGCGGAGTCTGGAAGGAAGCTGGCCGGGTGCGAAATGGCGTCTGGAGACAGGCGTGACAAGGGCGGTAAACCGGATTGGAAGCCGAAACGCAGAGCTGCGCTCTGCGCCAGCCGGCGGGTCGGGCTGACCCACGACCGGCTTCCGCTCCCAGGAACCGGATACTGATGGACTGTAACGTGCTTTCTCTTGCAAGGACTCATAAGCAGGTAGCGCAGACTCTCGCTTTCCAGAGAGTCTGCGGCTTGTGGCGGCTCGACCCCCTCACCCGTCCCGCCCCGGCTGAAAAAAGCGCCGGCGCGGGCCACCCTCTCCCCCAAGGGGGAGAGGGCCAGAAGCATCTCGGGAGTCAACTGACCGCTACGGCTTCGATTTCCACCAGCATCTCCGGGTCAACCAACCGTGAGACTTCTACCAAACTAGTCGCTGGATGGATACTGCCAAAGGACTCCGCGTGCGCCCTCGCCACTTCCTCCCAGAGTTCGATCTTGGTAACGTAGATCCGGGTGCGCACCACGTATTCAAGGCCAAGGCCCAGGCGTTTGAGGGCGCTCTCGATATTCCGAATTGCCTGTACCGACTGCGCATAAATGTCTCCTGGGGCCAGAACTTTTCCGGAAGGGTCTGTCCCCGTTGTTCCGGAGACGAAGACCATGTCCCCGACCTTGATTGCGCGGGAATAACCCAGCTTCGGCTCCCAGGGTGTTCCTGAGAAGATCTTTTCCCGTTTGTTCTTCATATGCTTCTCCACCTATCAGGGGCGGGTCTCTGACCGGCCTCCAAGAATTCCACGAGCTGAATCTATTTTTCCTTTTCGAAGTATCGACGATGGGCGCGGGCCGCCAGCGCCAGCCGACGGTGGCGTCGCTCCAGCGCCTCCCGGAAACGGCGTTTCTCTTCTGCCGTAACGGGAACTATGGGGGGGACCTTCTTCGGGCGACCGTCTTGATCAACAGCCACGTAAGTGACGAAGGCCGAACTGGTCTGACGGCGCTCGCCGGTCAGGCAATCTTCCAAAAAGACATTGACCTCAACTTCCAATGAGGTGTTAAACGTGCGAGTGACAAAAGCTCGCAGGACAATCAATTGGCCAACCTTAATCGGATGAACGAAGTCCAGGTTGTCTACCGACGCGGTTACCAAAAGACTCCGGCAGTGACGGCGGGCTGAGATCGCTCCAGCGATGTCCATCAGGTGCATAACTTTGCCGCCGAGGATGTTTCCAAGAGTGTTGGCATCGTTCGGAAGAACCATCTCCACCGTTTCCGTAAGGGAATCGGCTACGGTTTTCGCCTTCTGGTTCCTCATGCTCTGCTCTCTCTTGAGGCGCGAATAACCTCGCTCTGGCACCCCAACAAACCTTGCCAGGCAGACTCGATTACGCCCTTGTGCCCGTGCCAGAGGCCTGGAAGGCTTTGTCCAGTTCGGTTGCGTTGCATATACTATTCGAGCATCGGGAGGGATGCAACCTGAATCCGCAAGCCGGCTAATCGCTCGAGGACCTTCGGGCTTGCAAAATCTCGGCCCATTGTGATCAAGATAAACCTTAAGGAGGCGCTTACGAAATGGAAGGCACGAATCGACTCAATTTCTTGCGAGAGAGTTTGCGCCAGAATCCAGACGACGTGTTTGCCCGGTACGGCCTCGCCCTTGAACTCTCGCAATTGGAGCCGGCGGAAGCCTGGATACATTTCGAATACTTGCTCTCGCACCATCCGGAATATTCAGCGACCTACTATCAGGCGGGAGCGTTCCTGCTTCACCAGGGCCGGCAGGAAGAAGCCCGAAAGGTACTGGCCCAGGGGATTGAAGTGACACGGCGGCAGGGAAAGCAACACGCTCTGAGCCAACTCCAAGCCGCCCTCGAGGCGATGCAGGTGGAGACTTGAAAAGGCTGGGGTGCGCCTGTAACGCCCTTGCAGAAATGTGCCGGGTGGATCTTTCAACTCTGACTGTCTTGCGAGAAATTTCTGCGATCATCACTTGGCCGAGGATGGCTGGAATTGCCGATTTTCGATGGACCCGCCGTAGCGGGCCGATTGGCAGCGGAAGAAGTTGCCACACCACTTATTCAATCGGCAATCAGCAATCGACAATATGCTGGAGGGCTATTTCAGCAATTTAAACCCGTGTTCTCGCCGTTCGTCGGATCAACAGCCTCTTCAGTCCCCCTGGAGAAACGTTGTTGGGCGAGGTTTCTCATTTATCCCAGCCGTTCTATAATGCCTTAAGAGGGATGGCGACCCGCGAGGCAAACATGGTTCATACGATTCCCACGCAGGAAAAACAGGCTGTTGCCTTGACCTCCGTGGTTGCTGCCGTCCTGTTGATCACGATGAAGCTGACGGTGGGCCTCTTGACGGGCAGCTTGGGAATCATTTCGGAAGCCATGCACTCCGGCTTGGACTTGGTGGCTGCGGTGGTGACGTATATTTCCGTCCGGGTGTCCGACAAACCTGCCGACCCGGCCCACCCGTTCGGCCACGGCAAAATCGAATCCCTCTCCGCGTTCGTTGAGGCCACCCTTTTGTTCGTGACCTGCGCATGGATCATTTGGGAAGCCATGCGCCGGCTCTTCTTTCATGATGTTCATGTAGAGCCGAGCCTCACGGCCTTCGGCGTAATGTTTATTGCCGTCACCATTGACACTTTCCGATCCCGGGCGCTATTCCGGGTGGCGCGAAAATACAATAGCCAAGCTCTGGAAGCCGATGCGCTGCACTTCTCCACGGACGTTTATAGCTCGAGCGTGGTGATTTTGGGTCTCATCCTGGTTTACGTTTCCAACCAAAGCAACATCCGCTGGCTCCGCAAGGCTGACCCGGTTGCCGCACTGGTGGTGGCTGGAATCGTTGTTTACATCACGCTGAAGCTCGGAAAAAGGACTGTGGCGGCATTGGTTGACGCTTCGCCGGAAGGCAGTTCGAGCCTGATTGCTGAAGCTGTTTCACGGGTTCCGGGAGTTCTGAGGCTGGAGCGCATCCGGACCCGCCAAAGTGGGCCACGTCTTTTTGTGGACTTGAGGCTGGCACTTCATAGCAACACGTCACTCGAGCACGCAAAAGCGGTGGCGGATTTGGTGGAGTCCGCGGTCCACGAACTCTTTCCCGACTCCGACGTGGTTATTCACACCACTCCCAGCGATCCGCCCACGGGGGATCTGGTGGAGAAAATCCGCTCCATCGCCAACCGAAGAAACTTCCAGGTTCATGAAGTGACAGCCTACGAGGTGAAGGGGTGCATCAACGTAATCCTGGATCTCGAGGTGGAGCCTAGTCTACGGTTGGACACAGCCCACGACCAAGCCACAGTGCTCGAGCAGGACATCAAACAAGGCCTTCCTGAAGTGTGCGAGGTGAACATCCACCTCGAGCCTTTCACCAAGAACGTGGAGGCGGTGAACGCCGTCCAGCTTACGCCGGCCGAGTTGGAACCCAAGCTGATGGAGATCGCCGGAGAGATTCCAGGCGTCTTAGACTGTCACGACATCGAAGCGCACCAAGCAGCGGAAAACGTGTTCGTCCGGTGCCATTGCACGCTGCTCCCTGCCCTACCCATAGCTCGGGTGCACGACATTACAGAAGAACTCGAGTTTAGGATTCGAAAAGCCTTCCCCCAGATCCTCCGAGTTAATATCCACGCAGAACCAAAAGGACAGAGCTAGAAAGGTACGTTCGCGGGCGTCGTCCGGGCACACCCCACCCCCCCTACGGAACGGCGCAGGCAGTGGGCAAGGATATCCCCTCAGCCATGCCTTTCTAGGGATTCGGCTTGGCCGCTGGCTTGGCAGGCTTAGCGGTTGAAGGCGCAACGGGATGCGTCGCAGGAGGCGTAGCTGGCCGGCCCGAAGTCAGGGCATCAGAGGGGTTCGCTACGTCATAGAGCCTGACGATTGAATCCGTCAGGTCCACTTCCTTGGCCGCGTAATAGATGGGAACCTGGTCGCTTCCAATGATCAGGGAGAAGCCGTTCTGCCGCGCGTAATCATCAATCTGCTTCACCATTTTCTGGCCGATGCGGCGAAACATTTCGT
>Ga0208323_1000858_pt1 | contig 12087 bp, 12 predicted proteins | sample June2015DPH_10_1_2_FD_184703 | JGI IMG/M metagenome (GOLD analysis project Ga0208323, IMG submission 184703) | Peatland microbial communities from SPRUCE experiment site at the Marcell Experimental Forest, Minnesota, USA - June2015DPH_10_100... | ecosystem: Environmental > Terrestrial > Soil >... | reverse complement strand
CGTGGTACATCTGCTTCCACTCCGCGCGCGGGTCAACATACACCTCCATGTCCGCGGTTTTGAGCTGGCCTTCACCCGGCTTGGGAGGCTTGTCGGCAGCGGCGATGAACCACTTCTCATCCTGGCGATAGAGCATCTTCTCGCCGTTGTCCGAGAGCGCGAAGTCCCGGACACCTTCCAGCAGCTTTTCGGTCTTGCGCGTCTTCAGGTCAAAACGCTGGATAAGGAACCGCGTGGGGCCTTCCTCAGTGTCCACTTGCGGGCCCTCCAACAGATACAGGATGCCCTCCTTGCCTGCCGCCAGACCCACGTAGTTGCGCTCCGGAATGGGCAGAGCCAGGATGCGCTGGCTGATGTTCTCAAAGTCAATGGTGACCTTTACGGGCTCCTTCTTCTCTTTATCTTTATCCTTGTCTTTGTCCTTACTCTGATCGGCGGCTTGGCCGGACTTGTCATCTTTCTTCTCCTCCGCCTTTTCATCGTCACTTTCGGGCGCAATCAGGGAAGGCAAATCCTTGCGGAGCACCACGGCATAAGCGCTGCGCGTGACGGGACGCCCCATGCTGGTCATGTCGAGCCAGCCGGTGGCCAGGCCCATATTGGTGCTGGCCGCAAAGTAGAGGTATTTCCCGTTTTTGTCGAAGTTGGGATAGAGCGCATCGCTCATGCCGTCGGTAAGCTGAGTCGCCTTGTGTTCGTCGAGCGAGTACACAAACACGGCGCGCAGGTGATTGGGTAACTGCCGGGTGTAAGCCAGCCAGCGATTGTCGGGCGACCACACGACATTGAACTGGTGCAGTGGCGAGTCAAAAAGGTCCGTATCCACCTTCACCGGCGCCGGGTGGTCCAGGTCCACGTACCAGAGGTTTAGCCGCTTGTCACTGTAAGCGATTTTCTTATTGTCAGGCGACCACGTGGGCGAATAATAGAAAGATGGTGGCTGGCCGAGGTCGATCTTGCGCACGGGACCCAGACCGTCCTGGCTGCTGATGTGAAGCCCATATTCACCGGATTCATCCGAGAAGTAGGCAATGAACTTGCCGTCCGGCGACCACGCTGGGTAGCGGTCGGCCACCGCGGGGCTGCGGGTAAGGTTGCGGATGTCGCCCTTTTCGGCGGGCACAGTCAGGATCTCACCGTGCGCTTCGAACACGGCACGCTGTCCCGTGGGTGAGATGTTGCCACTGAGGATCTGCTTTTCTACCTTCTCGAAGTGCGGCGTCACTTGTGGCATATCGCCCGCCACGCGCACCTCGATCCTCTTCGCCTTGCCCGAGCCCAGATCGTAGAGGTGCAATGACCCGAATTGTTCGTATACAATCGCGCCCGGCCCCGCCGATGCTGACTTGAAGTCAAAGCCGTCGTTCTTCAACAATTCTTTCACTTCCTTGGTCTTCGTATGGTAGGCAAAAAGCGTGACGGGACCGCTGCGGTCGGAGAGGAAATAGATTTTGTCGCCGATCCACATGGGGTTGAAGTCATTGGAATTGTCGCGCGGCACTTTGACGATGCTCGAGTCAGACAGGTTGGCAATCCAGATAGGCGAAGTATGCCCGCCCCGATAGCGCTTGATAGCGATGTAATTCGGCCCCGCCCCCAGGCGACGGTTCCAGCTCGGCACGTAGGCGATCCTGGAGCCGTCAGCCGAATAGGAGGCTTGCACCCCCATGGGCAGAGGCAATTCAGTTGGGAACCCACCTTCCACCGAGACGGTGAAAAGCTTCTCAAACCGTGAGTAACTGCTCCGCGTAGAGCGGATCAGGACTTGTTTGCCGTCCGGAGTCCATCCCACCGCTACGTCCGTACCCGGGTGGTAAGTCAAGCGCCGCGGCTCGCCGCCGGCGACCGGCACCACATAGACGTCTTGGTTGCCGTCATAGTCGCCGGTATAAGCCACCATCGTGCCGTCCGGCGAGAAGATCGGACCGCTTCCTAGCCCCGTTCCGGTCACCAGCCGGCGAGCGTCGCCGCCGCTGCGGTCCACAATCCAGATGTCACCCCCGTACGTAAAGGCGATCTGGGTCTTGCTCACGGATGGGCTTTGCAGCAGGAGCGGTCCCGCGTCCCGCGCCAGGCACGCCCCACTCCACACAAAAAAAAGCGAGAGCAGCAAGCAACCTCTTTTCATCATGTCCTCCTCTTTGACCCGATCAATTAAGCCAGACGGCTTCGCATTCTAGACTCAGAGGTTTGCCCTGTCAAAGGATAGAGCGGCAGCGCCAAAACCCCTTTGTATAAAGCGTGCTACTCGATGAGTTTCACCAGCGGCAGGTTAAAGCCGGGGAAAAGAGGAGAGGTCAAAGAATCCTCAGAGTGAAGCGTTGCGGCCAATTCGAAACTTCCTTTTTCTTGGCGGTAGATCTCCGCTGAACAGATGAGGGGGTCAATGATCCAGTATTCTTGAACGCCGAAGCGAGCGTAAAGCTTTAGCTTTGTCGTCCGATCAATATCGGCCGTCGATTCAGAAAGGACCTCCACAACCAGGTCTGGCGCGCCTTGCACATTGTTCTCTGTGAGAACGGTGGCGCGCGCCTTCGAAATGTACAGAACATCGGGTTCCACGATGTCGAAACGCGAGAAAACCACATCAAAAGGGGCAACGTAGACTTCACCGAGTTCTTCTTTCTTGATGAAGTCCGCCAGGTAATAGCAAAGATTGGTCACAACTTTTTGGTGCGCAGTCCGAGGCGAGAGTCTCACAAAGAGTTCTCCGTCGATAATCTCGTAGCGCTTCCCGTCGTTGGGGAGGAGGCAATAATCGTCGTAACTTAATCTGACGTCTACTGGCATGGGCTGATCATATCATCGGTCATTCAAGAATGCCTTGAAAAGTAGCGGCGAGTTTATCCGTCAGCCGACGGACCAAATGGTGCATCCCCTGACGGATAAACAGGCTGCGGAAAAACCCTTCCAAGCTGTCATTCCGAGCGGAGCGAGGAATCTCGCTCTGAGTGTTTTCAGGCCAGTGCGAGATTCCTCGTCGCCTACGGCTCCTCGGAATGACACGCCAAACGAGTTTTTCCGCAGCCTGTAAAGCCGCCTCTACATCAAATTGACCCACTACCGGGTAGCTTTGTGGCTTGCAAACCACATGGCAGGCGTGCTAGCTTTTCGTCCGCCGCTCGGAGCGGGATTCAAACTCACTCGATGGAGGCGCCGAACATGAGCGTGACTGCGCGTAGGTTCGCAATGGTCGTTCTAGCATTCTTGAGCCTGGGACCCGGGGTCTTGTGGGCGGCAGCCCTAAAGGCAGGCGCTGCCAAGGCGACGATTACGCCGGACGTGAAAGCCACCAAGGTCTACATGGCCGGTTTCGACAACAACCGCGTGGCGACCGGCGTGCACGATGATCTTTACGTCCGCTGCTTGGCGCTCGGGGCCGGCCACCAGACGCTTGCCCTGTGCGAGGCGGACGTGATCGGCCTCTTTTACGACGACGTGTTAAAAGTCCGCGAGAAGGTGAAGGCACAGGCCCCCGAAGTGACGGAGGTGATTGTGGCTTCCTCGCACGACCACGAAGGGCCGGACACCATGGGCCTTTGGGGGCCGACGCCGCTCGAGAGTGGCATGGATGAGAAATACATGGACTGGCTTGACGACCGCATCACCTCCACGGCCCTTCAGGCTGTCCATTCCATGCAGGAGGCGCGCATGACCCTGGCCCGCGACGACCACCCGCTGCTGGCCATGCTGCAGAGCGACTCGCGCCCCCCCTACGTGAAAGACCCCTATCTTTTCGTCATGCGACTAACATCGGCGGCCGGCGACCATCCCATTGCCACGCTGGTGAACTGGAGCGACCACCCTGAAACGCTGGGTGGCCACAATACGCTGATCACCGCCGATTTCCCGCACTGGCTCTGCCAATACGTGGAGAACCACGACGGCGGCACGGCCGTGTTCTTTCAGGGCTCAATTGGCGGGCTGCTCTCGACCCTCGGTGATGACGTGGCCTTGCAGGACCCGGAAACGGGCCGGGTGGCCAAGGATGGGACTTGGAGGAAGGCTGAGCTGTTCGGCCTTACGGTCGGCGAGCTCGCCACGCGGGCCTTGAAAAATGGCCAGGATGCGCCGGTGGATTCGCTTGTGATCCGCAAAGCTGTGATCTTCGCGCCGCTGGATAACGATCATTTTCGGGCCGCCGGCCCGCTCAACATCTACAAAGGCCGGAAGCAGCTCTATACGGACGGAAAAGTTGATAGCTCGACAGCCGAGAAGGTATTCCCCGGCTTCGGCAAGCTGCAATGCGCCACCGGCCACGACCTCGAGACCGAAGTCGATTATATTCGACTGCTCAGCCATGGCCAGGTGTTGGCGGAGATCACGACCGTTCCGGGTGAGATTTATCCCGAGCTCGTCAATGGCGGTATCACGCGCTACCCGGGGGCCGACTTCCCGGACGCGCCTCTCGAACCCACGTTACGCGCCCACCTGCACAGCCGGTATCAATTTGTCTTTGGGTTGGCCAACGACGAACTCGGCTACATCATTCCCAAGGCCGAGTGGGACAACCAGCCGCCTTGGCTCCAAAATAAGAAAGACCGCTGGTACGGCGAGGTCAACTCTGCCGGAGAAGAAGTTGCGGGTGCAGTGACGCGCGCTCTGGTTCGCTTGATGGAGCAACAGTAGCAGGTGTCAGGTGCCAGGTGTCGGGTGTCAGGGACCAGGTGTCAGTTGTCCGTAGTCAGTTGTCCGTGGTCCGTTGTTGCAAACCCGCGACCGTTTGCTGATACCTGATACCTGAAACCTGACACCCGGCACCTGACACCTGCCTTTGGCTAGATTTTCAAGAATAACTTCCGGCGGTACATCCACCAAAGAATCAACCAGTACGTCAATAGCACCACCGCGCCCTGCGTCAAGGGTTCGAGTGCAGTCCCGAAAATCTGGAATACATGCGGGCCTAGGTTAATGTGGAAAGAATCGATAATGAAATCCTCAAACAGGTGTGCGATAAGGTAGGCCGCGATCGAGTTCATCCCGATGACCACCAGCGGAAAGGCCCACTTCTTATAGCCTTTCACATCGATCACCCAACTGAACCCCGCCACAAACAAGAAACACGCTCCACCGCTGAACAAAGTCCAACTCGGTGTCCAGATGCGCTTCACCACCGGGCAGATGCCGGTCACGTGCAACAAAAGACCGGCAGCGATGCCGATCACACCTGCGATCAGCAGGCGTTTCATCGGAATTCGGGGCGCGGCGGCGCGCAGCCAGCGGCCGGCAACCAAGCCAAGAATCATCGTGCCCAGCGTGGGAATAAAGCTGAGCGTCAAATATCCTCCCTCGTTGTAGACAAACGGCTTCGGGCGCGGAAACAGGTTCAGAAACCACAGATCGAAGGCCTGCCCCAAATTGCTGTTCTTGTTCCAGTGCGCGGCGAACCCCGTGTAGTGATGCGCCCAATCCGCTGGCACTCCCACAGCCTGCCAATTGAATCCAGCACCCGGCACAGGATACAACGCCCAAGCCAGCCAATAGCCCACCAGAATCACGGCGAGCGCAGTCCATTGCCAGCGCGGAGAACGGAACCCGAGCAGGAACAAGAACGTATAGCCCAATCCGATTTGGGTAAGCGTATCTTCGAATGTGAAATTGGTCTGCGGACTTTGCAGGGAGCGCAAAAAGATTCCCAGCGCGATCAGCAGCAGCGCCCGCCACAGCGTGTGCCCGAACATCCTGCCGAAGGTTGCGCCCTTCGCCAGGCGGCTGGCAATCGAGTAGGGCAGCGCCACCCCCACCAGGAATGAAAACCCCGGTTGAATCGTATCGTGCAACGAGCACCCTGCCCACTCGGCATGCGTCTGGTGAAAGGCCAGAATCCTCCAGAACCAGTTCCCCGGAAAAGCCTGTGCGATTCGTGAGAATTGCAGCACTTCGGCCATCATGAGCAGCATTACGAATCCGCGATATACGTCCACAGCGACGTTGCGTGCGACCGGCGGGCGGCTGCGGATTGATTCTGGTACGAGCGGCGAAGATTCGAGCACCGACGGCAAAGGTCACCTCCCGAGCAATCGACACTACCATACACGAAATTGGAGCCGCAGGCTATACCAAGAAAGTAGTGGGTCAATTTGATGTAGAGGCGGCATTACGCCGCCATTTGGCGATCCCGCTCGGAGCGGGATCGCCGCTACAGCATCAAATTGACCCACTACCAAATTGAACCAAGAAATTGAACTGTTTGGGCAGCGGCAATCGCGGTGCCTTGTGATGGGGGCGCCCCCTGTGGGTAGGCACAAGTTGGGACTTGTGGCCTACGAGGGCTGAAAGCTGGTGGCTGAAGGCTGAAAGCTGAGAGCTGATGGCTATTATCGACGCCACCGCTAATCGGGTTCTAGGCCTGCGCCGAAAGCGTCCCCTCCGCCACACGAGAAGAGGTCTCCTGGCTCAGTTCCTCCATGGCGCGGCGAACTTTCTGTTGAGTTTCCGGATCGAGACCGCGTTCCACCAGCGGGAACAGACGCCCGTTTTCTCTCAGCAGATGCGCGCGCACCCACTGGACATAGTTCCGGCCACGCTTCATTACTTCCTGCCGGTTCTTGCCACTCTTCGCCCACTGCTCGATGCACAGGACAAACGCCTTCTCCGCAACCCCGCCCGCGTGGTTCTCGCGCCGCATGCGTTCCAAGGTTGCCGCCAGGCCCTGCATGTGCCCCTCGAGCGCGGGATACAGAATCTGTTCCTGCTGCTCAATATGAGTATGAAGAACAAGCGTAATCTTCCTTGATAACCTCCGCAGGCGCTCAGAAGTCGATTCCAAATCACGCGCCAGGTGCAGCACCTGTAGTTCCTCCTGAAGTTCATTTAACAATTGAGACAGTTCCTGGTGCGCCTGTCCCAGGTATTCAGCTACAAATTGTGTCATTAGGGAAAATGACCTCCACTTATTGTGATGCGCCAATCTCCCGAAAAGATTGATGCCTCTTGGTGTGACGCTTCGGCGTTCCGACGCTCACAGTGCCATGCTGTCATTCTGAGTCCTTCGCTGTCATTCTGAGCGAAGCGAAGAATCTCGCTCTGGATTTCTCCGCCGACAAACAGCAGGGCGAGATGCTTCGTTCGCCGCGGCGGACTCAGCATGACAGTGAGCGGCCCCTGGAGACTGGCCGAAAGTGCTCAGTTTTTCTGCTCTTCTGAGGTGTCAACTCGCCGTTGGATAACGCCGCTGTTGGCCGCTACCAAAATGAAACTCTCTGCGTCCTCCGTGCCTCCCAAGCTTTAACGCAGAGACCACGGAGGGTCTCAGTGGACTCTGTGTTTAAGCTCTTCTAACCACGGAGGACACGGAGGCGGAATTGACACCAGGGGAAATCTTCGCAGCGCGAGAAGAAGCCGGTTGCTAATGCTTCACAGGCCCTAAACACTCAGCCGTGGAAATCATCAAAGGCAGACTTGCGAAGGCCCCTCCAGTCTCCTTCTTCGTTTCTGGAAATCAGCCTGCGCCGACCGCCTCCCTCACAATGGTGGTGGTCATCCTTTGGCTTGCGAGGCGAGTCTTATTAGTTCGTCCCCGCTCACGCGCATGGTGAGCCATTCCTTCATGACCTTGGCGCCGAGCGATTCGTAGAACTCGATGGCGGGTGTGTTCCAGGCGAGCACTTGCCACTCAAAGCGTCCGCAGCCTTCATCCACGGCCACTTTCGCCAGACGCAGCAGGAGCGCTTTGCCGATTCCCTTGCCTCGAAATCGCGGCTGCACAAACAAGTCTTCGAGAAACAGCGTCGGCCGCCCCACCCAGGTCGAGTAGTGAAAGAAGAAAAGTGTAAACCCCGCTGGCTCGCCCTCCCATTCGGCGATTAACACTCGGAATTTGGGATTCGTGGAGAAGCCGTCGCGGCGTATATCTTCCGGTGTCGCCACCGCTTGCTCCGGGGCTTTTTCATATTCGGCAAGCTCCCGGATGAATTGAAGGATAAGAGGAATGTCGTTTGCGCTTGCGTTTCGGATCTTCAACATGCGGCCATTGTAGCAGCCTCGAGTCGTCACCGGCACGGTGTCATTCTGAGGCCCCCGTTCTTTGGGGGCCGAAGAATCTCTGTAGTTTCTTTGAACGGCCCCCCAGTCTGCCGGGCTCCCCCCGCCGGATAAGTGGATGTGAATCCCCTACGGAATGCGTTCTGATGCGTCCAGTTTGTGTTACACTGTCCGAGACACATACTCACTGCTGTTTTCGCAACACTGCCAGAGCGAGTGTCGGTAAGTGATTGATGGGCCGTTAGCTCAATTGGTAGAGCAACTGACTCTTAATCAGTAGGTTGGGGGTTCGATTCCCTCACGGCTCACCAAGACCTCTGATTCCTTGGCACTTCCGGGTGGGTTCAACCTACCGCTTGGAAGGCGATTTTCTTGCTGACCACCGTCTGTGACCAGTTCCTGGCGATTCGTCATCTGTGAGAAGGCCCGTTCAATGGCGTCCGCTTGCGGATGGCAATAGCGCATCGTCCTCTGGACTGACGAATGCCCCGCGATTTCGGGGGAGGGTCAGTTTTCCAGGGGGCTTGGCTGGCGGACGGTGTGAAAACACAGATTGAACCAACCGAGAAGAAGACTAAGAATGCAAGCCCAATAAGGAGAGAATATGACCGGCACACTATTCGCACAAGCGATTCTCTTGGGGACACTGGCGGCTATTCTCTTTGCCTTTAACCTTGCGATTGAACTGGTCAGATTCACTTGTGACGTGGGTTTCTCCTTACATGAACCAACGAGGGCTGACGCTTGGCACGCCTTTACAAACACGGCCTTGGAAATCGCGGTTTTTACGGGTCTATTTTATGCGTTGCTTCGGGCCATTCGCCTTATTGGCGGGACCATGTAACGCGAGCCGCGCCATTCTAGGAAGAAGCGCCGGTTGGAACCACGCCGATCTATCCTTGAAATCCTGAATCCCTTGCGCGATAATCCGCTCGTTGTCTTGCAAATAAGAAGGTGAAGCATGCCTTTCAGAAGCAAAGTTGCTCTTGTTTGGGGTGGTTTGACGACGGTACTACTTCTCTTGCATGTCATTTCGTTTAGGGACGCTATGATTTCCTACGCGCTTGGGTTCGTTTGGTTTATTGAAGAATATATGGCTGACACTGAAAAGAAACTAGATGAGATAATCAAGAAATTGGAAGCCCTGGATTGGCAAACGAATCGGCATCATTCCGTATAATGTCGGTCCGGGTGGCCACGCCAAGGTGGAGCGGGTTCGCAATGATAAGAACATTGGCAAGGAAACAAATCCGTGGGGACGAGTATTCAATGAAGTTCAATCACGACCGGAGCGAATTTACGATTGAATGCAATGCCACTACCGCGCTTGGCCCTTTTCTATATGATGGCTTTACTTCTTTCGTTGAGTTCGTCAACAGAGGTCACAAGCATTACGAAGATATTCAGGAGCAAGCGCTTGGACGCTTGATGAAAGAACATAAGCTAGACAGCGACAATTCTTGGAGGAAATAATGACTGACCAAGACCGCATATCCGCCCTAGAAACAGAGATAAAACGCCTCAAAATACAACTCGACACACTGCTCGAATATCTTACTCTAGGGTTCAAATTCGAACCGCGCACAGGTCGAGAGGCATATGACGCGATGGTAAACAACGCTCTCAAAAAACAAGGCGTTCACCCGTAGGAGAATCCGTCCCTGGATCACAAAGGCTATTGGCAGAGCGTAGTGATAATCAAGAGCGACAGCAACCTTGCGCCCGTAAAAAGTCTTGACGGCCTTTTTGAGGATCGTCGGTCTCGGTCGTGCGCTCCCCACGCCCCAAACGGCTCCATATTTTTGAGAAACGAAAGGCCGGGGGTAGCATGCCGCCAAGGGAAAGATAGCATAGCGTCCCTTGCTTGTCTCGCAGAAGGCGAAAGCAAGTGGCCAGCCTCGGTGACCAGTATGTGGCGCTACCGAGTGCTACCAAGACAGATGCCACAGCCTTCAAACCCGCATGAATACTGCCTTCATCGCATAGTATCCACTTTAGTAGCACTCAGTGTATGTTGTTGATTCCGCGTGAACATCCGACTCTTAATCTGTAGGTTGGGGGTTCTCCGCCGCGGCGGACTCACGGCTCACCACTAATTCCAACAACCTGGGCACCTAAGCACCCGGCAGCGGGTACAGCGACACTTCCTTCATGGGATAGTGCTTCGCATTGTCCGTGATCAAGGTTAGATGGTGGTAAAGGGCCACGGCCGCCACCGTAACGTCACCAATGGCCAGCGTGATTCCTTTGCGGCTATAGTCGCGCTTCAGGAAACCGGCCAGGCGGGCGATAGGAAACGTCACAGGATAAAACTGCAGGCTGTCCAGCAGTTCTGCGGTGCTTGCTTGTTCCTCCTCCCGCATGCCGGCATATACCTCCGTTACGTTGATCGAACAACAAGCAAGCAGGTGGCCTTGCTCCGCCAAGCCAATGAGCAGCTCCCCGCGCCTCCGCTTGTTGTTGAGCGCATCGATAATGACGCTCGTATCGAGGAGGTAGATGCTCATGTTAACGGCGGGCGCTCACTTTGCGATAGCGCTTTTCGTCCTCCCTCCGCACCTTGGCCACCCACGCTGCGGCGCCCCTCTCGAGTTCCGGATGCTCCTCGTCTCTCCAGGCGCCGATGGCGGCTTTAAGGGCCTTAATTTGACGGAGGCGCATCAGCTCCTTCTCGGCAGCTTGGGCAAGAAAGCCGCTACGGCCACGCTTACCGACCAGCCTGTCGATCTGCGCGGCGAGTTGCTCCGCGATGACAATGTGAGTGCGTTTTGTTCGCATGATAACGCCGCTGGCCCGCCCTTGGACGGGGCCTCCAATGGCCCATTGGAAGTTTACCACCTGTGGGATTTTCGTCAACCCCCCGCCTGCTTGTTTGCCGTTCCCGCGGGCGTATACATTTTCTTGTGTGTATGCGCAAGGCCGGGAGCGCTGCCTAACTCTGGGTGTAGCACGCCGCTGGCGCACACATGAAAGACAACGTGTGCGCTACCCGTGGGAATGACCGGTGCTTCTGAGGGCGTCCAGTCCCAAGTGACGCCGACACGCCCCCGCTTTTGCTCTTGACAGGAGGTTGGAAAAGTGGTAGCCTATGGTGGTTGACCCATGGAGGGCGCCGGCAGAGAGCGCGGGAAGGAGATTCGAAAGCGGTCCGCAGGGGGCGCAAAACGGCAGGAAAATGCAAAAAAGATACTAAATAGAGGGAACGAACCTAAGGATTTGTTGAAAACACAGCACTTAGCTGTTCTTTGAGCGAAAAACGAACCCAAAACGAACTCAAAACGAACTCGATTTTGAGCGTAAAAAGTGGAGAAAATAGGGAACAGGGAATAGGGATCAGGGAACAGCGAACAGAGTCCCTGTTTGGCGACAGTTGCCGCGTACGCCATGTGAGGGGAAGCGAAGTTGGCAAGAGCTTTGGCAGGCATAGCAGGCGGAGACAGGATGTCGCTTGGGATGGGCAAAAAACGAACGTAGCGACTTCAAAAATGAACGAGCAGAGCGGGAATGTCTATGAAAACAAAGGACCGCTGTGGAAAACTCGGAGGCTAAGCTGGGATGTGTATGAAAACAAAATCACTTAGCCGCAAAAAGCGGGAATGTGGTTGAAAATAAAGGTAGTTAATAGATGGCCAAGGCATTACACATTGACGAGGATTTATGACGAGGATTCTTCTTGCCAGCCTGGCCCTGTAAATGTTATTTGAATAGATTCCCACTTTTGACGTGCATCGAAACTGTACATGAGTCAACCAAGAATTCAGTTCGCGGACCACGCAGCGGTGGAGAGAAAGCCGCGTAGAACCGTGGGGCTAGCATTAGTGGGCCTGGGGACTGTCGGCACAGGCACGGTGAAGGTGCTGGTAGAGCACCAGCGTGAAATCCAGCGGCGGCTGGGCTGCAAGCTGGAGCTCAAGACCATCTGTTCGCTCGGCATCCGCAAGAAAGATGTGTCCTGGCTCGGCCGGCAAGTGAAAACAACGGTGGACTGGCATGAAGTGGTGCGCGATCCTGAAATTGATATTGTCGTGGAACTGGTGGGAGTGCTGTCCGTGGCGCGCGCCATTGCCTTTGCGGCCATCGACGCCGGCAAGCACCTGGTGACCG
>Ga0208323_1000857_pt1 | contig 12087 bp, 9 predicted proteins | sample June2015DPH_10_1_2_FD_184703 | JGI IMG/M metagenome (GOLD analysis project Ga0208323, IMG submission 184703) | Peatland microbial communities from SPRUCE experiment site at the Marcell Experimental Forest, Minnesota, USA - June2015DPH_10_100... | ecosystem: Environmental > Terrestrial > Soil >... | reverse complement strand
CTTTTTATCCCAAGTGGATAGAGCCAAGCCATAAGCGTTGAGAGCGTCCAACGAAAATGTGGTGGCCTGTTCGAGCGGAGCATCGAACTTCTGCACGGTGGCCAGCGATTCGCCGAGTTCGGCGCGCAGCTTGGATGCCGCCCCGCCTAGACTATCCAACACCTTCTCCTTGGACGCCGCCGTAATCTGTTCCTCGGCGAGCGTGTTTCCGTTCTTACAATTTACCGCTTTCAAGCCGACGACATATTCACTGCCTAGACGGCCGATCGCTCCAGCAAGATAGGCCTTGCTGCCCGCACGCTGGCAAAGCTCGCGGGCCAACTCGGGCGTGAGCCTTGTGCCGGCCGGCTGAGTCATCTGTTGCAAAGTCTTCGCAACTTGGCTGTCGGTGAGTACATTCAGGAAAGGCGATTGCCGCAGGGAAACGCTGAGAGCCGTCTTCAACGTGTCATCGAAAACTGGATCGCTCGTGCTGTTGGCGAAGTCGGAGAGGACGATGGTGTCTTTATGAGACAGCGGCTTGTTTCGACGTGAACGGTAGTAAAACCCGCCCGCAACCAGCAAGGCCGACAACAGAACGGAAATCAAAATCTTCCAGGGCTTCGCAAGCCGAATTGCAGCAACCTGGGTCACGGTTATGGTGCCAGAGGTTGCCGCAGAAACATGTCCGTTCTCGGAGTCCCGCTTCAGGCGTTGCAGATCGGTACGAATGTCGGAAGCGTGTTGGTAACGGAGGTTGCGATCTTTCTCCAGGCATTTATCGATGATCCGTTCTAAATCGACTGGCAGATCCGGATTCAATCGCACTGGCGACACTGGTGCGCGGTTCAAGACGGACTCGAAGACTAGCCCCGTGCTTTCCCCGCGGAAGGGCAGCGTGCCAGTAGCCATCTCGTATAGCACTGCGCCAAAAGAGAACAAATCTGTGCGTGCGTCCAGTTCCTTGGCTCGCACTTGCTCCGGCGACATGTAAGCAATCGTTCCCAACGCTGTCCCAGGACTGGTCAGGTGCTCTTCCAGCGTCACAGTTGATTGCGCCGTGGCTGCCACTGCTTCGGTTTTGCTGAGTATGGGCGTGACTTTCGCCAAGCCAAAGTCCAGCATCTTCGCATGTCCGCGCTTGGTAAGGAAAATGTTTGCTGGCTTGATGTCGCGGTGGACAATGCCAGCGGAGTGGGCGGCATCGAGGGCGTCGGCAATCTCAATGCCCAGCAACAGCACTGTTTCAATCTCCAGCGGACGCCCTGCAACACGGTGCTTCAGGGTTAGGCCGTCCAGAAACTCCATGGCGATGAAGGACTGGCTGTCCTCTTCGCCAATTTCGTAAATTGTGCAGATGTTCGGATGATTCAGTGCTGAGGCTGCCTTCGCTTCGCGCTGAAAGCGGCTGAGAGCGTGCGGGTCTTTGGCTACGTCGTCGGGCAGGAACTTCAGGGCAACAAACCGTCCGAGCTTCACATCCTCTGCTTTGTAAACTACACCCATCCCACCACCGCCGAGCTTCTCAACGATGCGGTAGTGCGAGATGGTTTGGCCGATCATTTAAGCTCATTCTGGCCCGGATGGTGAGCATGGTAGGCCGCCGCTAGGAGCAAGTCAACGCAGCCAGAGAGGCACAGGACAATGTGGTTTCGGGAGTTCGCCCACGAGTAATGGCCGCGTCCACGCTCTCGATTTGTGTAATCCCCGCAAGTAGCAACGCCCGCACGTAATCAGATCATCCGCGACGTGTTACCTGGCCGCACCCAACCGCCGCCTGTCCTTTTTGTTCTGGCTTCCTCGCCCTGCGATGGAACCAGTCGGCGCCACTGCATATTGGGTAGTGCGTTTCGGGAGGCAATCGTTACATTGAAAAGAGAGCGACGGCACTTGCGACTGACCTGAGGGGTTACGCCTAAACCTCGGCGCACGCGTCCCGCAGTTTACCCGTGTCTCTTTACGTCGGATTTCAAATTCAGATTCCGGATCAACCGGTGCAAGTACTTGGGGTGAATTCCCAGGAGGCGAGCAGCCTCGACGTGGTTGCCGTTGGTTTCGTCCAACGCCGTCAGAACAAGCTGTTTTTTCGTCCGGCTCAGAGTGTTGTGGTATCGCGCCGCGGCCAATCCTGCCGACTGTTCCTCCAGCAGCGTGTTCGGCAAGTCTTCTGCGAGAATTTCGTCGGTCAGTCCCAGCACGATCGCATGTTCGATGGCGTTCTCTAATTCGCGAACGTTCCCCGGCCAGCTGTATTTCATCAGCAACTCACGTGCTTCCGCAGCGATTCCTTTGAAGCCACGATGGCACTTCTCCGCATATTTGTTGGCGAAATACAAAGCCAGTAACGGAATATCCTCGCGATGCTCGCGCAGTGGAGGCATAGCTACGGAAACCACATTCAGGCGGTAATACAAGTCCTGACGGAACTCGCCCGTCTTGATTGCTTCCTCCAAGTTCTTGTTCGTCGCAGCCAGGACGCGCGCGTTAAAAGGCAGCAAGCGATTTCCACCGAGCCGTTCAAATTCACGCTGCTGCAAGACCCGCAAGAGCTTGGCCTGTAATAGAGGAGCCAGTTCCCCGATTTCGTCGAGGAACAGCGTCCCCTCCCCGGCTATGTCGAACTTGCCCTTCTTGGTTCCGACTGCGCCAGTGAAAGCTCCCTTCTCGTGGCCGAAGAGTTCGCTCTCCAGCAAGGCTTCCGGGATTGCGGCGCAGTTGACAGCGACGAACGGTTTGTCGAGCCGCTCACCGTTGGCGTGAATGGCGCGGGCCACGAGTTCCTTGCCGGTTCCGCTTTCGCCACGAATGAGCACCGTCGAATCGCCCCTCGCCACTCGCCCGATGAACTCACTGACGCGTTGCATCGGCCTGCTCTCCCCGATGAGGGAGCGGTCGGCTTGCGCCTCTGCCTGGAGGCGCTGGTTCTCCGCCGTCAGTGAATCCAGCTTCGACAAGTTCTCTAGCGTGACTGCTGCGATGCGGGAAACGGCGCTGACAAAGTAGGCGTGGTCCTCTCCAAAGGCGGGTGAAGAGGCGGGTGAGCTCAAATAGATTACCCCGAGGATTCTCTCAACTGCCACCAAGGGCACACACAACACATGCTCCGCAGAAGTGGTTTCGGCGGCAGCTGCTGCAACGACGGCGCAGTGTTCCCAGATCGCCTGCTGCACCAACTCGTCCCGGATAAGCATGTCCTGCGGAGCGAAATCCTTTCTATTCCACATACAGGGCGGACTGAGTTCCTCACTCGGCGGCTGAAGCAAGATTGCAGCTCGTGAGGCTGGGATCACTTCGCAAATAAGCTCCAGCAATTCGCTCAGCAAGGCTTGCACATTGCGAGTGGAATTGATCATGTTCGCAATCTTGAAAAATGCAGTCAGATCGCGCGCCATTCGTCCTACCCACGAGTCCCCTGTCGGCAGGCCGGAGCGATCAAGAGACATCGTTTTCAATTGCGAGCCCATGACATCGCTGCCGGAGCGCGATGACAGCGGGCCGGTCTCCTGATCAGGACCGGTGAGGAATACAAACTCGCTGTTCCCGATACGAATCCGGTCTCCATGCTGGATGGTGTGGCGACTCACCCGCGCTCCGTTGACGAAGGTCCCGTTGTGACTGTCGAGGTCGGCGATCTCAAAAACATCGGTAGAGACCTCGCTCACTGAGCAATGCTTTCGTGAGACCGCAGGGTCGCCCACCTCCAACTGGTTGGAGGGATCCCTACCCAGAATCAGCGGGTCATCCTTCGCGACCCGAACAATTTCTTTGGGGAATCCGGAAATCGACATCAGTCTCGGGTTGATCAACCTCATTCTCCGGTTGTCCAGTGTAGTCGAAACTGCAGGAGAAGCATCGTCGAATTGATCCGCTTCTGCGGAACCAAAAGGCTACCCGGCGGTAGCCGTTCAACTACCACTTGGCACGCCGGAGGAGAATTCCGGTGAAGGAGGCAGGGCTCATGTTGTTGCAAAATCAGCAGAATGGAGCGGGGAGGAAGCTCAAATTGGGCTTGGCACGATGCATGCAATATCTAAATCCGTCACAGCAAGCGCCCAGCGATAACGAGGACGAGCTTGAGTGACAAATTCAGTTTGGGTTCCACTGCGAGGAGCCCCAAGGAGGATGTTATGAAACGCAACGGTATCGGGATCCTGTCGCTGGTGGTGATATCGCTAATGCTCAACGCCGCGGCCCAAGCTCAGTCTGCTGCCAAAGCTAATGTGCCGTTCGCCTTCAAGGTAGGCTCGGCGCAGCTTCCGGCCGGCACCTACGTAATCAACACTGCTGGCGCGAGCGCAATCGAGATCCGGAACGGTCATACAAGCGCGGGCGCGTTGTCGTTGGTCAGGCGCGAGTATCAACGCGACTCGGGCGCCAAGCTGGTTTTCCATCATGTGGCTGACCAGTATTTCCTAGCGGAAATCTGGAGAGGTGCGGGCACCAACGGTATGGTGATCGCGCCCTCCAAACAGGAGAAGAGCCTGGAGAAGGAGCTGCGGCTCGCCACTGGCGAATCGAAAAGCGAGGACGTCTTGATTGCTCTTAACTGAACGGTGACTACCCCGAACAGCCGGAGCCAAACGCTCCGGCTGTTCGTTTTTCTGCCACGATTGCGCGGCATCTCTCTGCAGAGGGTGCTTCGATTGTAGTGAACTACTTGACCGACAAAGAAGGGGCCGACAAGGTTGTCGATGAGATCGTCACCGCGGCAAGGACATTGCGGTGGGCGCAGACGTTTCAACCGCGAGTGGGATCGCTACGTTGTTCAAGGAAATGAAGGCAGCCTTCGGCAGGGTGGATATTCTCATTAACAAAGCCGGCGTCTACGCGTTTGGCCGTTGGAATCTGTCACAGCCGAAGTGTGGCATCGGGAATTCAATCTCAATGTATTGGGTCTGCTGCTCTCTACGCAAGCCGCTCTCCTGCTTTTCCCTGAAACGGGCGGGAGTGTCGTAAACATTGGCTCTCGGGTAAGCAGCATTGCTCCTGCTAGCTCCTCCGTATCTGCTGCGAGCAAAGCGGCAGTAGACGCAATCACGAAGTCTTTTGCAAAGGAACTCGGACCGCGCAAGACCCGTGTGAACTCGGTGAATCCAGGAGTGGTCATGACGGAAGGATTTATTTCGGGAGGGCTCGGTGACAGCCCCATGGAAGCCAGAAACATCGAATTGACGCCGCTTGGCCGCATCGGACACCCGTGTGCACATGACGGTGCAGCTCATCTATGCTCCCACCGACACTCACGTATGGGCGGAGAGTTATGACCGGGACCTGAACCAGTCCTTATCACTGCCCTCGGAGCTTTCACAAACGATCGCGAAAGAAGTAAAGGCCGCTGTCTCGCCACCAACCCCGCGGCACTCCATCAGTCCCGAAGCCCACGACGCCTACCTCCAGGGGCTGTACTTCTGGTACCGCGGTGACTTCGACCACAGCCAGCAATACTTTCAAAGGCGATTGAGCTACAGCCCGACTACGCCGCCGCGTGGGCCGGGCTCGGCGACAGTTACGGAGTCCGAGCCGGAGGCGATACTCCTCCGCAGGCGGCCTTTGCCAAAAAAGAAGAGTATTCCAGAAAAGCCCTGGAGCTGGACGATTCGGTTGCGGAAGCCCACAACTCCGCAAAAGTACCCGGACTTCGACTTCCTCCACTCCGATCCCCGCTACCAGACCCTGGAAAAGAAAATGGGATTCCCACCGGGGAACTGATGCAAGACCGCCTGAGCATAGAAGCCGATCGACTAACCGAAGTGAATCATGTAAACGCTCCTTACCTCAACCCTGTCCACATCTCGATTTCCGAGCGGGCGACATGACAACTTTGCTGTAGGAATATCGGCGTTACCTCACAACAGAAGATCAATGCATTATGAAAGAGCGCCCCGATTAGCATGTCGCGCGACTTTGATAATGTCCCCATGCGGCGACAATAGAAATGTCCCCTTTTTGGCGAGGTTACGACAATAGAAATGTCCCCTAATCTGGAGGTCTCCACAGGAGGCCAGATTGGGAAGGACCGCAATGAGCAGCAAGGAATTACGACGAGCCGGAGTCTTGGCGCGAGTCGAAAGCAGCGAACTGAAACTAGTCAACGCCGCGGTGATGATGGGGATCAGCTATCGGCAGAGCAAGCGCTTGGCCAAGCGCTATCGCGAAGGGGGAGTGCAAGGGCTGCAGCATGGGAACGTGGGGCGGGAGTCGAACCGAAGGAAGTCGAAGAAATTTCGAGAACGAGTGTTGCGGCTGGTGGGCAAGAAGTATTCCGGGGAGGAAGGAGAGCGGTTCGGGCCGACGTTGGCGGCCGAGCACCTGGCGAGCGACGATCAGGTGGAAGTAAATGCGCAGACGCTGCGGCGGTGGATGTTGTCGGAAGGGCTGTGGAGTCGGGCGCGGAAGCGGCGTATGCATCGCCAGCGGCGAGAACGGAAAGAGCATGTGGGGGAACTGGTGCAGATGGATGGAAGTTTCCACGACTGGTTGGAGGCACGAGGGCCGGGTGGCTGCTTGATGAACATGGTGGACGACGCCAGCGGAGATACGTTGGCACGGCTAGGGAGTGAGGAGACGATCTGGGCGGCAGCGGGAGTGTTGCGAGCCTGGGTCAAGAAATACGGCATACCGGTGGCGCTGTATACGGATTGGAAGAACGTGTATGTACGAGAGGCGAGCAGGAAAGAGCAATTCCAGGGGGTGGTACCGGTGACGCAATTTGGTCAGATGTGCCAGCGCCTGGGGATTCGCATCATCGCGGCCAATTCGCCGCAGGCGAAGGATTACGCTTCATATTGCACCTCCTTGGTACGACCCGGCATTATCTGGTCGGTCAGTGATCTTCGGGAAAATTTGAGACCCTGAGCTTTCTTTGGAGCATCCTCGCCTGGGGGATCGTACAAATAGTCTCCTTTGTCGTTATAAGCGTGGCCGCGAAGTAGTCCGTGCACACGCCAGATTCTTATCGTCGTCCGCGCCACGCCAAGTGCTTGGGCCATCTCTTGCGCCGTCACCATACCGGCTTCGCGTAAGCGATCATAGCGTGTTTTCAACGAATAGTTTCTCTGGATCCTAGCGATATAGCGACCGGTAAAATTGTGGCCTTTCCCCGATCTCAAACCGCGCTTGTTAAGAATGGCGGCGACTTCTCGGTAGGTATGATGATTCAGTAAGTCGTCGATCGCAACTAGGACTGGTGGACTGGTCGTCCAGTTTTCCCATGAGGTCTGTGGTAATGGAAGGACAAGGGTCTTGTCGGCGCCCCCACGCAAGCGAACGTGGAGGGTAATCTGCTCGCCACGAAGGAGGGTGACATCTTCTAGTAACAACCGAAGCATGCGTTTGCGTTCGCGGTCGGGTGTGTTGGGATCGCTCCACAGCCGGGGAAAGTCGGTGGCCAGCTGAAGGATCCCTGCCCGCTGTTCTGCAGTGAAGATCTTGCTATCTTCTTCGCGTTGGCGCTGATACTTTTCTTGTGCCTCCGTCAGTGCTCGCAGCTTGTGGTTCCAGTCGGCCTCCAGGGAATCGGCCACTAAGCGATGATCGGGATCAACACGCAGGAATCGTCTTTGGGCGAGTTCGGCTTCATATCGGGCTCGTTCGACTTGTTGCTTCCGCAGCCGATCCGCCTCCTCCAGTCTTGCTTGGAGTTCCTCTTGAACCATCAATGCAACTTCCAGTGTGACTGGGTTGAGCAGGTCGACTAAAAGATTACTTACCGCTTCGTCTACTTGCAGGCCAGGAATCTGCTGACAGATTGGTTCGGCGTTTTCGATGCCTCTGCGTTGGCAGAGGTAGTCCGGACATAGACGCCCGTAACGGAAATGGTAGCGCACCGTCATGCGCCGACCACAGCGCCCGCAAACAATCATTCCTTGTAGCAGGGCGGGGCCTTCGCGTGCCGGACTCCTGCGACGATCGCCTCCCACGGCCTGGGCATTTTCCAGCAATCGCTTCTGGTTCTGTTCGTATTCCTCCCAGCCGATATATCCCGCATGGGCACCTGGAAGAAACGTGTGCCATTGATCCGCTGGGACGCGCTCCAGGATCGGGTCGCCGTCAACCGTTTTCCTCGTGCGGCTCCTGCCATAGACGAACGCTCCAGCATAGCGTGGGTTATGGAGGACACGCAGCACCTGGTTATGCTGCAGTTGACCCCACAGGACATCTCCTCGGTTCGGCCCGCAATGAAGGTGGCGGGGAAACAGTAGTCCTTGTTGCCGAAACGTCTTCACCGTGGCCATCGCTGATCCCGTTCGGCGAAACGTTTCGAACAAGGAGCGCATTGCTTGCTGGACCTGGCGGTCGGGATCGATCACCAGATGATCTTCGTTGTCGTAGACGAACCCAATCGGCGGCCGTACCCACAGTTCGCCACGCTGGGCCTTATTCAAAATGCCACCCTGCAGCCGCGCACGGAGTACGTGCAACTCGGCTTCGCTCATAGTTCCCTTCAGCCCGAGCAACAGGCGATCATTGAACTGGGCAGGATCATAGATACCGTCTTCGTCCAGAATGAGCGTATTGGTGAAGGCACAGATCTCCAACAGCCGATGCCAATCGATGGAGTTACGTGCCAGTCGCGAGACTTCTAGCCCGAGTACGATCCCGGCCTGCCCCAGGCTAACTGCCGTCACCAAGCGCTGAAAGCCCTCTCGATCCTTGACCGCCCCTGACTCTCCGAGATCGGAGTCGATGACCACGATTCGGTCTGGTGCCCAACCGAGTGCAACCCCCTGCTGCTTCAGAGCGTACTGACGTCTGGTGCTCTCCTGGTTCTCAAACACCTGCCGCAGGGTGGACTGGCGTACGTAGAGATACGCATCTCGTTTCAAATGGCTGGAGCTGACTTTCTGATGAGTGTCGTAAGTCATGAGATCCTCTGGGAGCGCTGCAGTACCATTCCGGTCAGTAGCACTACTATTTCCGCCCGGACGCCGGAGGGCAGAGGCTGTTCGGCGTGCGCGTGCTCTGCGGGTCTTTGCGGAACGAGTTCCAAAAGGCGCCCACAAGCTTTTACCCATTCCCACATTCCGCGGCTCAGCAACAGCGCTAGACCGGATCCTGATTTGCTGCCCCCGGTACCACCAAGAAACTGACACCGCAAGTCCTCGTAAGCGGTGATGAGCGGGTCGCCAGCACAGGCAAGGACGGTCGAAACCGAGCTTACGGTGTTTTTTTTTGACGCTGCCATTGCCGCGTGATACTGCGGGGATGTACGACAATATCGAACTTCTCCTTCACCGCACGTGCCAGTTGCTTCAGCGACTGCGAAGGATCTGCGGTCTTGGTCTGGGTGACAAACTGCATTACTTCGCTGGTGAGTTTGTGACCTTGTCGTGGTCCACGTCGCTGTGGGAGCAAGCCCGCTAAGCCAGATCTCCCGAAGGCCTCCTGGGCTTGATAGAACGAAGGACGCGACAATCCGAAGCTGCGCGCCGTCGGTTGAATGGCCTGCTTGTCGACCCGTACTTGGCGCAGCATTTCGTATTTGACCTGAAGCAAATCCTCGGGGTCGAAAAACTCCTGATTGCGAAACAGTTCGTGAGCCACATCTTGCGGGCGGGGGTTGAGGGCACCTTGCTGGCGCAAGAACTGGCGTTTGGATGTTCGGTCGGAGTGTTTCGGCATCGGCCTCTCCAAGGAGGAGGTGTGTAAATACAATCATGTCATATCTCGGCATGGCGTCAAGCCTCTTATGTTGGTTATTTACCTGAAGAACCAACGAAGTATACATAACTATATCCATGCAGCCTCCAGTCTTTACGGATCGGCGTCCAATGCGGTATGACATCATTATCATTACACAAGGAACGTAATTTCCTTTACACGCCAAGCCCGCCCTCACGCTGACACCTTGCGCAGTAGCTGCACCAGTTCCCGCAAATCTTCCGCACGGAATGCCGATCGGCCGTTTGCCACAACAATGAACGGATCGGGTGGGAGAAGGTCGGTCCAAGCCGCTGGCAGGGCGACCAGCCGTTCTCTTTCATCGTGGAAATAAACTCGGTCCTCGCCCCAAGTCTGCTTGTGGGTTAGCAGTTCAAATTCGCGTCCGTACCAGGGATGATGGGGATGAATGACACGGAATCGTTGTCCTTTAAGGTTACGTTGTGGCGTAGTTGACAACTCACGCCAAAGGTCGAGTGGAGAGAAACCACGGCACCCACCAGGATCGCCTGGTGAAGAAAATGCGGGTGAAGAACATCCAGACTCATGCGGAGGCGAACACGTTTCTGGAGAAGGAGTATCTGCCAGAGCACAATCGACGCTTTGCCCGTAAACCGGCGAAAGCAGAGGACTATCACGGGCGGAAGCCGACGGCTCGCGAACTACGTGGGATTTTCTGCTTAGAGGCCGAGCGCAGGATCAGCAACGACTGGGTGATCCGGCATGAAGGCCGTTATTTGCAACTGCAGCCTGCCGGCCAGGGACGCTATGGACCCACGCAAAGCAAGGCTCTGGTATGTGAATGGGAGGATGGAGCCCTGGAGGTGTACTACCGCGGGCAGCGCCTAGCCTACCAAGAGCTGGCCGAACCGCTGCCCAGAAAATGTGAGATGGACGACAGAACCAAATACAGCGTCGCTGTCCCATTCTTCGCCAAGCCGTGCAAGCCGAGCCAGGATCATCCTTGGCGACGAGATTATCGCACCATGAAGCCGAATTGGCGGGCGAAAGCAGAAATGCCGGCACGCGCGGTCGCGCGCGTGGCAGCTTCGCTTTGAATTCTCGTCGCCGCGACAAATGGGAGGGCCAAAGCGGGGATGCTATGGGTCCACACAGTTGGGAATCGTCGCTCTTAGTCGATCCTGGTGCAAAATTTTTCTCTGGAAAACGGGGGACACGCAAAAAAAAGGAAAAGGCGGGGAAAAAAGAAGAACATATTCGCGATGCGCACATTGGAGTTCAATCAAGCGATGAGCGGGCGGGAAGGGGCTCAGTTTGTGAAGTGCACCCCTGGACTGAGACACAGACTTAAGGGGTTTGTTGCCGTTCACTGAAAACTCATTGTAATTGGGTGGTGCTTCTATTGCATTCTCGTCTCCGTGTTCAATCGCGGATTCTTTCTTACCTGGAATGCTGTCTGCCGCCAGCTCGCGGCCATGCCCAATGCTTTCTACTTCATCCGCTTGATTCACGGCGTCACACGAAGGCCGTGTCCAGGAGAACGAGTGTGGGATGCGGGTCAGTTGGTGCGTGGATCTGTGGTGCGCTTTCTGCGCGCACGTAACCAGCAGGGTTATGACATCTATCTTCTGCCCTATGCCGAGCAGTGCAACGCCGGCTACATTCTGATTGACCTCGATCACGCCACTGCCGATGTCCTTCCCCGCATGCGTGCTAATGGCCATGAGCCTTGTGTGGTGCTGCAGAGCAGCCCGGGTCATCTCCAGGCTTGGATTCGCGTCAGCACCATACCCCTGGAACCTGCCCTGGCGACCGCCGTCAGTAAGCAGTTGGCGCGCACCTACGGAGGCGACTTGGCCAGCACCAACGGGTGTCATTTGGGAAGATTGGCGGGCTTTACCAATCAGAAGCTCCATCGACGCACGGCCACGGGTTACGCTCCTTGGGTAAAGATTGTGGAAGCTCATGCGGGCATCGCCCCTGCCGCACAAGAGTTGCTGCATTCGGCCACGCAGCGGATAGCACAGCAGTCGGCGGCTGTGCGGGATACTACCTACTATCTTTCGCGCGTAGGCAATCCATCGACCACGATTACGGCCCACGGAGCCGCCCGCATTTATCAAAGCTGGACGGAACGTTGGCGTATTCGGGAGCGCTTTCCCCAGCCGGACTGGAGCATCATCGATCTGTGGCTGGCTAGAAAACTGCTGGCCATGCACGTCTCGACAACCCAGGTGGAAGCTATTCTCCGTCTGGGAAGTCCAAATTTTCCCCGCCACCACGGCGATCCGGAAGGCTATTTGCGTCGCACTTTGGCACGTGCTGCTCTTCCTCCTCCGCGCCCTGTGTGTTCGACTCAGGCCACGGCTCCTCTCCTGCCCCGCCATGCAACCGGCAGCGACGGCTCCAACCCCCGCGGCGGACGATAGCCCCGCCCAGGTTTTTTCTTGCTTGCTGCCTCGCCCCCGGTTTTTACAGAAAAATTTT
>Ga0208323_1000843_pt1 | contig 12277 bp, 11 predicted proteins | sample June2015DPH_10_1_2_FD_184703 | JGI IMG/M metagenome (GOLD analysis project Ga0208323, IMG submission 184703) | Peatland microbial communities from SPRUCE experiment site at the Marcell Experimental Forest, Minnesota, USA - June2015DPH_10_100... | ecosystem: Environmental > Terrestrial > Soil >... | reverse complement strand
CCTGCCGGTTTTCGATTGCTCCCTGAAGCCCGCCAACGGCAAGCGTTCCATCCACTACATGGGGCACGTGCGCATGATGGCGGTCGTGCAGCCGTTCCTCTCCGGCGCTATTTCAAAAACAGTTAATATGCCGGAGGAAGCGACGGCGGAAGAAATCGCTAATGTTTACACCGAGGGCTGGCGCCTGGGCCTGAAGTCCATCGCCATCTATCGCGACGGGTCGAAGCGCTCCCAGCCGCTCAACACCTCGGATGCGAAGCCTGAAGGGCAGGATTCAGGATTCGGGATTCAGGATTCAGGAGACAAAAGGCACCAAGCAGAAGGAGCTCAGGAAAAGACCGCCAGCCCCCAGTCCCCAGCCCCCGGTCCCGCGCCGGTGGCGTCCACGCCCAAGCCCTACCGCCACAAGCTGCCTGACGAGCGCGCCGCCAAGACCCACAAGTTCTCCGTGGGCGCGCATGAGGGTTACCTGACCGTAGGCCTTTACGAGGACGGCACGCCGGGCGAGATCTTCATCACCATGGCCAAGGAAGGTTCCACCGTGTCCGGCCTGATGGATTCTTTCGCCACCGCCGTCTCCCTGGCCCTGCAATACGGCGTGCCGCTCAAGGTGCTCTGCGACAAGTTCAGCCACATGCGCTTCGAGCCCAGCGGCTGGACCAATAACCCGGAGATCCGCTATGCGAAGTCCATCATGGATTACATTTTCCGCTGGATGGCCTGCAAGTTCCTGCCCAAGGATGCGCAGCCTCAGGAGGATGCCAGCGTCGCTTCGCTGAACGGTACGGAGGTCGAGAAAGCCGCTGGCTTGGCCACCCAGTTCACCCAGGCTGCGGGCGGAATTGCAGGCGCGGAAATGGGCCAGCCAGGCCCTGCCGGCGTCGCCCACAGCGACGACGCGCCAAGCTGCTCCGATTGCGGCGCCATCATGGTCCGCAACGGCTCCTGCTACCGCTGCATGAATTGCGGCTCAACCAGCGGGTGCTCGTAACGGGAAGGTGGGCAGTAGGCAGATGGGCAGGTGCCCCTCCGGCGGGCGCTCGAAGAGGGAAAGTAGGCAGAAGGCAGAAAGCGGCGGGCAGCAAGCGGTGGGATCGCGAGCGCACCGCTGGCAGAGGAAGTGAGGATGGGAAGTTCGATTGTGCAAGATCTCGTGATGCTCGCTGGCTTGATCGTCCAGGTCGTGACCCTTTGTTATCTCATAAAGTACGTTCGGGCCACCGTCGGCATACAGAAGGCTGCAGTGGCGCAAACGCAAACGGGCCAGGATTTGGTGAGGGCCGCGAACGAGCAAGCCGAGGCAAGCCGCGAGTTGGTCGAGGCCGCTGGCGACCAGAGCGAGGGGCTTTCGAAGCCTGTAGTCACGGTCAGATGCAGCGTTCCAATCCCTGACGAAATGGTGCTTTTGAGTCAGCGCACAAGCGCCCGGGTCCGTGGGGCGAATCTTGAGCTCATCAACATTGGGAACGGCCCAGCGATTCGCCTTCACTGCGACCTTGTGCATGAAAGACCTGCGCCTGGCCTGACTTCGCTTCACGTAGTCGAGGTACCATACCTTGAAGCCCATGAAGCGATTCCTCTTCCCTGGCCGCGCACTTCGCTCGCCGCAGATGACACATGCGCTATCCAGTGTTCATACGACAGTCTGAGCGGTCGGCCCCATCTGTCGAAGATCGAAATGGCCGGGGATGCTGTTACCGATTTTCATTACGATTGAGGTGCGAGGTGGTACACATCGGGCCTGTTGCGAGGCCTGCGAATCCCCGAAGGGGATTCATAAAGTAGCCGGGGGCAACGCCCCCGGAAAGTAGGCACCCCGGTTGGCTTGACCCTGAAGGGGTCACATCGGCAGAAGGGAAGGACATGGCGCAGACGCTGGTATGCTTGAGGGTACATGTTATCTTCTCGACGAAGGACCGGCGCCCGATGATTACTCCAGAAGTGGAACCCGAACTCTACGCCTACATGGCCGGAACGGCGAAGAACTTGGACTCGCGTTGTCTTGCCGCCGGAGGAACCACCAATCATGTTCACCTGTTGATCTCGCAGTCGAAGAACATGGCCCTGAGCCGCCTGATGGAAGAGATTAAGAAGAGTTCCTCGAAATGGATCAAGACCAAGGGGACGGCCCTGCGGACGTTCGGCTGGCAAGACGGGTATGGTGCCTTCACAATTGGGCAGTCACAGGTGGAAGCCTTGCAGCACTACATTGCCAGCCAAAAGGAAAGGCACAAGAAGCTGACCTTTGAGCAGGAGCTCGTCGCGCTGCTGAACAAATGCCGGGTTCAATATGACGAGCGCTACCTGTGGTCGTGAGGTCTCATGCGACCCTTTCAGGGTCGACGGTCGTTGGCCCTGTTTTCCGGGGGCGTTGCCCCCGGCTACTATATTGTGCCCCTGCGGGGCGAAACTTCCGCGCGTTGCGCAGAGGTCGCACGTGTTGCGATGCCTGCCAATCCCCGAAGGGGATTCATAAAGTAGCCGGGGGCAACGCCCCCGGAAAGTAGGCACCCCGGTTGGCTTGACCCTGAAGGGGTCAAACGCTGGGTGCGAGGAACAGGGAGCCGCAAGATTGCCAGGACGAACATGACGAATGCCATCCGGTGGCCCGGGCTTGTGCGACCCCTTCGGGGTCGGACCTATCCGGCGTGCTTTCCGGGGGCGTTGCCCCCGGCTACTATATTGTGCCCCTGCGGGGCGGCGCTTCGCGTGGGTGAGCGTGGGTGCCGATTGGTTGCGTTCCCTGTATTGTGCCCCTGCGGGGTGGCGCTTCGCAGCAGGAGGTGAGCTTGAGGCTGGTCAAAGCACGTAAATCGTCTTACCTTGACGTCCATGCGGCTCTGTACGCGATCTGCTCGACGGGCAAAGGCCGCTGCTGGCATTGCGACCGAAAGCTACCTGCTGCGGAAGAAGCTATTGACGTAGGGTGGCATGTGCAGCGAGTGGAAGGCGAGGGCGTGGCCAGCATCATCCTGGTTTGCCCGAAGTGTCGGCGCAAGCGCCCGGAGCTGGGCGAAAGAGAGTTCCTGCCTAACCTCCTTCCCCGCCTCTGCGACCCCGCCCATTGATCTCTGCCAGTACTTTCCCCCCGGCGCATGGCGCGCTGGCGCCTGAACTGGTTGCGAGACTCAACCGATTTGTATCACTTCGCCAGGCCTGAAGGAGCGCAGAGCCGCTAAGATCGCGGGCGCGTGAGGCAGGAGGTCAGGGAGGCGGTTCGATTTGGCTCGGATGATGGCCAGAGAGATGCTTCGGCCCGCGAGGTTTTGTTGATAAGGCATGCCTTGGTCCATGGTTAACAAGACCTGCCAGCCGGATCGTTCCGCCAGCGCCAGCAGTTCGCCATTAGCTACGCCAGCCAAACCGGCCTGGGGTACCGTCTGGCATTCATGCCCAACAAGATGCTTCTGGAGGTCCCTCGGCAAGCATTCGTCCAGCAGGATCTTCACCCAATCCTCGTCAAGAGTGAATCCTTGGCGGTCTCAAGCGCCTCAATGGCCATTTCACGGCTAACGGTCGGGAATTGTTCCAGGAACTGGTCAAGAGTATCGCCCGCTTCAAGGTAATCAAGCAGGTTTTGAAAGGGGACACGCGTGCCGCGAAAGCAGGGGATTCCTCCCAGAATCTCCGGATCGCGCACGATGACGGTCGCGGCCATGTTTCACTCCTAGGCCTCCATTGTAGCGCAACTCGGCCCTTTAGGAGACGGAGAAGCGGGAATTAGCGCAGACCCGGGCAAAAGAGAGTTCCTGCCAAACCTCCTTCCACGCGTCTGCGACCCCGCCCAGTGATCCCTGCCAGCACCTTCCCCCCGGCGCACGGCCCGCTGGCTTCTCGCCTGTGCTAGCTCAGTGGTCGGCGCCCGGTCACGGTGCTGTGGAAAGCAAAAGCAGAAGGCAGTTGTTTACTGTGACTCCTGGCTCCTGACTTCTGACTTCTGCTCTTCTAAAGTTCTTCTTTGTGGTCTTGGTGGACACTTGTACGGGTAGGCCGTTATACATCCAAATGGATACTTTCCGAGTGGCCCGTCACGCGGGAGTTGACTGGGGGTCAGATACGAGACATTTACCAAACAACTAACCGTTGGACCTGTGGGTGAGGGGAGTTCTGGACGAACCTCTTACGCTTGCTTCAACCAGGTTCGGTCGGACTCTGTGAGGGTTAGTCCGACGGCGAAGGCCATTTCTTTTAAAGTCCCCCTCAAGCGTTCCGCATGGGGCAAGCCAGAAAGGCTTTGAAGCCTCTCCTTCAGCAGGGCAGGTAAGGAGAAGTAATACGCAGAACTCTCAATCTTTTGTTCCCAGTAATGCAGGATAAACGGAACCACAATCCTTCGAAAGGATCCATAATGCTCCAATTGCGGTTTCAAAATGGGGAGGATAAGAAGCTGTATCCTGAGCGCATCTTTCGGCTTGACGTGCAATATCCCCCCCGCATAGCAGATGATTTGCAGGGTGCTCTCATCTCGCTGTGCGTATTCGTTTCCTTGCTCGTTGAGCTGCTGCCATGAAGGGTTCTCACAAAAAATCTCGTTCACGAGCCTCGCCGACTCGTCCCAAAGGTGTGGGTCATCTGCGGTCTTTGCCACCTTTGTGCATTCGGTGGCCACCATCCACGCTCCTTCGCGCGCCTCCTCAGGATTCTCCAGCCAGATAGTCGCCAGCCTGAATACGATGGGAATCAACGCATCATAGGCAGCGTGACTCTCGCCCTGACGCTGCGGCGTCACAATTTGACCGTTTCGTGCGATCGATTCTCGACCACTAGGGAATTGGTCGCGCGCCTCAGTTCCGCGCCACCTCTGATATTCCGCAGCCATGGCAGTGCCAGCGTCCAATGCCACGTAAAGGGCCTCACCATACCGGCCATCTAGTATCGCCTGGCAAACAGCAAACATACGCAAACCGCTTAACAGTTCTTCGCCTCGCCCGCCACGCCCGGACTCGACGGCTCTGAGCGCCCAGCGAGCCGCCTCCTCGTCTCGTCCGACTGCCATTGCAAAATACGCCAGATTCGCTGACACGATCCATTCGCGACCCGGGTCGTACAATTCCAGCACGTCTGGATATTCGCGCAAGAGCATCCCCGGTTTCGGGGCGACATATTCAGAAGTTGGTGGTTCGCCTCTACTGGCCATCGAGGAGAAATATCCTGACATATGCCCGCACAATACAAGTAGCTTCTTCCACGCATTGCCGTCGCTCTTTGCTGCAAAGAGTCGCCGGACCGCTCTCTCCCAGGACAAATAGGTGGACAATCGATCTCCAGCCTGCCAATAGGTAACTGCTCTTTCGCCTAAGGCGACTACGACCTGTGTCTCCGGAATCTTCTGGCTCTTTTCGGCGAGTGCAACTGCACTCTCGCAGTATTTGATAGCCCTCGAGGTGTCCGTCGAGCTCGCCGCCTCGCCAGCTGCCAAGAGGGCTTGCACCCGCAGCAATGGGAACGCATCCAATTCATCGCTCACAGCGGCGTCAAGCCATTCCAGGGCTTCGCTCCAGCGCTTTGCATAGACAAATTGCCGCCCAGTTGCTTCTCGAATCAAAAATACACTTCGAGGGTCGCCATCGATCTCCATCAGCGCCCGTTCGGCTGAGTTAACTGCGGCGCCCAAATTTTGCTGGTACTCAGATTGCACAATTATCCGCGCCCTTGTTGAACTTGCGAATAAAAGCGGAAGACCATGGCGCTTGGCAAAATCACCAAGTATCACGAGCTGCAGATAGACGGCGTCCCAATCTCGTGATTCTTGGGGCTTCCCGCCCTCCTCCAGCCAAAGGTGATCGCATATTGTTACGGCGGCATGCTCCCAGGACTCGTCAGTGAACAGCATCGAAAGCGTTTGGTCATCCAATCCTTCCAGGCTGGAGATCCAGTCGGTTAACTCCGCCTCAGAACGAATGGCTGACCCCGTGATGAAAAATAGGAATTCTGGCCTCGCTCGCTCCGGGAATTCTGTGCGGTGTCCATCTGCGAACCGAAAATCCGGGAGGGCTTTTATCCCCCTAAGCAGGTACCGGTTCGCTCGCACCGGTTCCTTGCGCGCGAAATGCATCGCCAAAAGGATGCACCCGCCAGCGACGCCCAACTCGTCGTCTGCTTTGACGCGAGGGAGCAACGCCTCGAAGTCTTGTAGTTCGTAATCGTTATCCTTTCCGAGGCGTCCACGAACGATGACCTGCTCACACCGGAGGTAGAGCTGAACGCCTAGACTGATATCGTCGGGCAATTTCTGCCCTGCCCAAATGGAGCTAAGCATCCAGTCATCAGTGAGGGGATCTCGCAATCGCGCCAAACTGCTGAGGGCAAGAATGAGCAGCGCCGCGGCCCTCTCATGCTGGCGCGCGCGGATGAATTGGCCAAAAGCCGTTGCAACGTCAAACGGGAACAATTTGCCTTTGCTCAGGATGCTTACTGCAAGAAGTTCATGTACCTTTTGTTCAGTCTCTCCGGGCACATCCGCGGGTTCCAGGCCGGTCAGCAGCGGCGAGACGAGGTACCTTGACCCAGTATCGCGTTGAATCCAAAGTCCCTCTATTTGTGCAAGCCGTTCTAGCGGCCGACCAATTTGCGGCTTTACTTCGCTCACTAGCTTGACATGTTGAGTGGAAAGTGGAAACCCAGCGAGGTTCAGCCGATAAAGAAGGTTCCTGGTTTCAGGGTCATCGATTGTGTTTACCAAGAGTTTCCTAATGTCCAATTTGAGATGCTCCGCATATTCTCTCCTGAATAAACCCTCCAACTGCTTGTCGCTTATGCGCCACCGGCTCGAAAGAAGGTAACGGGCAAGAGCCATCAGAAGCATTGGATGACCGCGCGTGGGTGACCAAAGAAACGTCACAAACCTTGGGTTCAGCGCCCGGGATGGTGCCTCGTGAGCCAAGAACAACTCCTTGGCTTCTTCCTCATCAAAAAACGGAATCCTGACTGTAACAACGTTTCGTCCGGCACGTTCTCTCAGTGAAGAAGGAAGTTCTTCGTTGCTGGTCGAGATTAGCGTGCACCCGTTCTCGCTGCAGGCTTCGCTGAGCAGGAGCAGGCGGAGGTCGAAGTCGCTAGCGCCGATTATTCTCGGGAGATCGTCAAGAACGATGACCGAGCCCGGTGGTAACGCCCTACACACTTCCGAGTACCAGGTCCTCAACTCTCGCCTTGGACTGAGGTTCGAAGCCTGTGCTAAGGCCTGCTCCAGCCGTGCGCAACACTGCCAAGCGTCAAGACCACGCAGCCCGACCCAGAAGGTCGGTTCCTTTAGTGCTTGTGTGAGCAGGATCGCAAATTGTGTTTTCCCAGAAGCAACTTGGCCGCTCAGGGCACACCATGCCTTTCCGTTTGATATTTCCAGAATTCGGCCAACGGTAGCCGGCCTCTTCGCCCCCCGCTCGACTGACGGCGGGACTTCTAGGGTGGTGCTTAGAGCAGCGTAATCTATCACCCCGCGAACTCCAGATTGCTGGGCAAGCGACCCTAGGTCAGTTTCTATTCTCGCAAGGTAATGATGGCTCTCTATGATCTCCTCCTCTACAATGCGGAGCCGATCTTCCACTGAGCCGGTCAGCATCCTTAATCCCCAGCAGCAGCTGGTCACCAGGCTCTATGGTGGGACGGGAACACACCAAATCAAGTTCGGCGGAGGTAAGAATCTTTAGACCCTTTTCAGCCAGCCTCCTTATTACAAACAGGAATAGCTTCTCGTGGAGGGCGTGGGCGGCATGTCTGGATGGGGACCGACCACTCCGCAGCAGGTCGCCCTCGATTTTCTCGGGCATCTCAGAGAAGTCCGGTGCCTTTGCGCTCCACTCGAATAGCCTGATGAATTCGAGCAAAGCATGATCGTCTGCGGTGGTAATAAATGTTCGAAATATAGCCCATTGCGAATCGTTGAATTTTGCAGGCTTCGCGGCGCCAGCGATAATGGCACGAATTCTGCTCAGGGCTGCGCCCAGCGCGCTACCAGAGAACCCCCCGCGCCGGATGCTCTCCCAAACGGTGATGGTCGACTCGCCCTTCGGGTGGGTTGACCTGTATTCTTGACCAATTTCGCTGTTCGTAAGATATCGAAAGCTCACCCGACGCTTAGGGTTGTTCGCTCTGTGCGTCGCAAAGGAAGCCAAGGCTGTCAGCGCTTCGGAAGAGGTGAGCCGCAGCGGTCTCTGCCTGAGCTTAATTTGTTCTACACCCCGCTGAAGCTCGGCATTCCCCGCCATTAGATCCTTTTGAATACGGTCTATGTCCTCTCCACATTCAAGCTGGAGTTCCTCGTCCTGCTCCAGGGAGAGCCACCTGCTGATCGTGACGTCAATTTGGTAGAGATATCCCCGTATGGTCGCGTAAGCGTCGCGCCCGCCTATCGGTATGAAGTTCGTCCTCTCGTCAGTCATTTGTGACCGCGCGTACCCTCTCGCTATTCAGGCGTCCACGGCATCTGGTGAATGGTTACGCGTTCCAGAGTCTGAAATTGCGAAATCCCCCGACCACTCTACAGTACCGGATTATACGCTTTGGAGCGCGGAACTGCTCCGCCTATATGCCTGTGCTAAGACCGCGACAACAATCATGGCTAAAGAACTGAACTCGCACTATCAACTCACTTGGTTTTATAACGGCCTATGCGCGGATGTGGTGCCCTGTAGTTCCGGGCGTATGTCGGCCACTCGGAAACAATCCCAGTGCGTTGCGCCTCCTCATCTAACATCGGCGGTCACTTCGCCGTGTGGTCAGCAAACCCTAGATGTGGTCCGCCTTATCACATTCGGGGACTCAGCCTGGATGACGGCGCACTCGGAGGTATCCTTGCCGGCGCCCGTCCAGCTATACACAACTTAATGGTCCAACGCACGCATCGAGAGAAATGTATCTCCCTGGGACCTGATCCTCACGCGCGTAGCGTCCTGTCCAGCCTGGAGCGTTGAGACGCAGGTCACCCTCAACAATCGCGACAAGAATACGAGCGCGCGTAGCCGGAAGCGAGTCTCCGGTCAACGGAGAAGACGCCTTGGCCAAGCCCGGCAGCAGGCGTGAAAGGCGACCCCCTTGACAGATCCCGGCCCGGTGATATACTAGCCTAGTATGGTTCGAAGTTCCGCTCGCCCGGCGGCCGAGAGCCGCTGGAGTGAAGGCTCTCACTCCCGTTTGCCATATCCATCAGGAAGGAACTCCCTGCAATGACGAAACCCAAAAGGACAGCAATCGCCGCCTCCCCAGCCATGGTGCACGAAAACTTCTTACGCGCCCGCGAGGCCGGGCTGGTGATGCGCGAAGCCGACTTCCGCCGGCGGTATCACACTGTGAAGCACGGCCTGAGCGCCGGCGTGTGCTCGATCGAGGAAACCGTGGCGGCCCTGGGCGAGGACCCCGCGGAGTTCAAAGCTTTCGCGCGCCTGATCGAGCGCACCTTCGTTCCCAGGAACTTGCCCGAGTACGAGGTGGTGCTGCGGCTGGCGGACGCCATCTGGCGACGCCTTCGCCTGTACAAGGCTGCGGCGCACTGGGAAGCGGAGGCCCTGCGCCAGGCTCTGAGCTCCGGCCCCGAGGTGGAGAGCCTGACCGTCGATGAAACGCTCGTGCGCGCCTGCGGGGTCATGACGTTGCTTCTCGATGAGACCCGCCTCTCCCGCAGCCGACTCGAACTTCTCGCGGAGGTGGAGCGGCAGTTTCGCGCTCTGCTGAGAATCCGCAGCGGGGGAAAGGCCAGATTCCGTTTCCTCACGCGCGAAACCCGCAAGGCGCGGCGCGAACGGGAAGAGGAGGAGAGGTATTTGAGGGTGCTCGACCGGATCGATGAGGGCGGCCCCGAGGTCGAAGCGATACTCGAAAAATTCCGCCCGGAATGGGAACGCCGGTAAAGGGGTAGCGCCGAGTTTGTGCAGTTCAAACTCTGCGGCTATTATTTTGATGAACGGCCATTCGTTGGTTCCATGTGGACTCGATGCTGTTCGGCGAGTTTTGTTTCGTTTAACGCCGCGCACAATGATCGGGCTTGGCCCGCGAAGAGCAAAGAGCCGCAGAGTTTCTGAGAAGCGAAACTGTGCGCTACCTGCTCGTCACTGCTCACTCCTCTTCAGCCCCCAGTCACTAGCCCCCAACACCCAGCCCCTAGCAGGCTGCGGAAAAACCCGTTTGGCCTGTCATTCCGAGGAGTCCCGATCTGATCGGGACGACGAGGAATCTCGCACTGCGTTGAAAATACTCAGAGCGAGATTCCTCGCTCCGCTCGGAATGACAGCTTGGAGGGATTTTCGGCAACCCGCTAGCCCCCGACACCTGGCCCCTGGCGCCTGGAACCTGCGCTTCCCCCTGTATGCGGAGGGCGGTCCAGTGTATATTATCGGTCTGCGGGAAATCGAAACGGAAGTGCGTTAAGTACGATTCCCGCGCCTGACTGCCTAGCGAACATGGCAGAGGGAGCGGTGAGCATGAGCCGGAGAGCTGTTCGTCTATTCCTTCTCATCGTCTGCCTGGGGGCCTGGGCCGCCCGAGTCCCCGCTCAGACTTTCGAGGTAAAAACCCACAACCTCAAGAACGGGATGAAGATCCTGGTGCAGGAGGACCACTCGATTCCGAACGTGGCCTTGTACACCTTCTACCGCGTCGGGTCGCGCAACGAAAGGCCCGGGACCACGGGGCTTTCGCATTTCTTCGAGCACGTGATGTTCAACGGGGCCAAGAAACACGGCCCAGGTGAATTTGACCGGGTGATGGAAGCGGCCGGGGGGTCCAACAACGCCTACACCAGCCGTGACGTGACCGTTTACCAGGACTGGTTTCCACCCGCCGCGCTGGCAGAGATCTTTGATCTCGAAAGCGACCGCATTCGCGATCTCAGCTTCGACCCCAAGATGATCGCTTCCGAACGTGGCGTGGTGGCCTCCGAGCGTCGCACGAGCGTGGACAACAGTAATTTCGGCATTCTCGACGAGCAACTCTGGGCCACGGCATTCATCGCTCATCCTTACCATTGGCCCGTGGTGGGCTGGATGGTCGACATTGAGAACTGGAAAATGGAAGACCTCCGGCGCCATTTCGAGATGGGCTATTCCCCCAGCAATGCCACCATGGTGGTGGTGGGCGATATCACGGCGGAGGAAATCTTCAATCGGGCGGAAAAATACCTCGCGTCCATTCCCTCCCACGACCCGCCGCCCAAGGTCACCACACGCGAGCCGGAACAGCTTGGAGAGCGTCGCTTGGTGGTAAAGAAATTCGCGCAACTTCCCCTGCTCATGATCGCTTACCACATTCCTGAAAGCGCCAGCCCGGATTTTTACCCGCTCAATTTGTTCCAAGCCGTGCTCCTCTCGGGCCAGAGCTCGAGGCTCTACCAGCGATTGGTGGACAAGGAGCGGCTGGCGATTTCCGTGAACGGCGGGTTCGATTTTTCCTTCGATCCCACTTTGTTCGTGGTGACGCTACAGCCCAAAGCGGGCGTTGACCCACAGGCCCTGGAAAGGGCTGTCTACCAGGAGCTGGAGAAACTGAAGGCCGAACCCCTCAGCGATGAGGAACTCCAAAAGGCCAAAAACATTACCCTGGCAGACTTCTACCGGCAAATGGAGAGCATCAACGGACGCGCCAACACCCTGGGCTCGTACGAGGTTTTCCTGGGAGACTACCACAAACTCTTCGCTGCGGCGGAAGAATACAACAAGGTCACGAAGGAAGATATACGGCGCGTGGCGCAGAAGTATTTCGGCGAGAACAACCGCACTGTGGCTACGCTGGCGCCGGAGAAGAACGAGCCCGCGAAAGCTAATGCGGCGAAACCATAGGACGGGAGAAAGCCGATGAAGCGATTGCTGCTGATGGCCATGATCGCGGTCGTGACGACGACCAGCGCGCTGCCGGCGCAAAACAGCGGCTTAAAGTTACCCCCATACAAGAAGCTCAAGCTCCCCAATGGCATGACACTCCTGCTGATGGAGCGCCACCAACTACCGCTGGTCAGCTTCCAGGCGCTCATCAATGCCGGCCCGATTGCGGACCCGTCCGGGCAGGAAGGCGTGGCCTCCCTCACTGCGGAGTTGTTGCGCAAGGGCACCCAGACGCGCAGCGCCGATCAGTTTTCTGCCGCGCTGGATTTCATCGGCGGCCAATTCCGTACCAGCGTAGCGGCCGAGTATGCCACTATTTCAGCGGAATTTATGAAGAAGGATATCAGCACCGGCGCGGACCTGCTGGCCGACGCGCTGCTCCATCCCACCTTTCCGCAGGAGGAAGTGGAGAAGCTCATCCAGCAGCGCCGGGACGGCATCAAGGCCGCTAAGGATCAGGCTCTTGC
>Ga0208323_1000827_pt1 | contig 12453 bp, 9 predicted proteins | sample June2015DPH_10_1_2_FD_184703 | JGI IMG/M metagenome (GOLD analysis project Ga0208323, IMG submission 184703) | Peatland microbial communities from SPRUCE experiment site at the Marcell Experimental Forest, Minnesota, USA - June2015DPH_10_100... | ecosystem: Environmental > Terrestrial > Soil >... | reverse complement strand
ACATGGTCATACGCATGAAAGATGACTTTGGACTAGCATTGGCAAATGAACTTCCTCCGCTAGGAAGCACGAGTCGTGGCTTGCGCGTGATTTCGGAAAAGTGGAACTCAGCCCGCAATGTGTTGAGTGTTGAAGTCTCGGGCTTGCCGGGCACGGCGTACGAGCTTCGAGTTTGGAATCCGGCGCAGATCAGCTCGGTGGAAAACGCAGAACTTACCAAGCAAGCCACAATTCATATCGGGATGCCGAACGCGCCAGGAGAAGATTACGTGCACCGTATTCTAGTCATCCGGTTTGGCAAGTCCTAGAGATTTTGGGGATAGGAAGAAAAGACTCACTCTCGTCGAGCGGTCAATTTCCCCGCTTACGAGCTTGCGGCATCACTACGTTGGATGGAGCTCTAATATGAAGAAAACCCTGAGATGGGTTGCAGTACTGTGGGTTCTTTCCTGTCTTTCATGGCTGGCTGCTTTCGCGCAGACGTCCTCTCATGCTGCGGATGGGGAAAGCCATCCATGGTGGCAGCACGCGGTCTTTTACGAGATTTATCCGCGCAGCTTCGCCGACAGCAATAATGACGGCGTTGGCGATCTGAAGGGGATCGCGTCGAAGCTGGATTACTTGAAAGACCTCGGCGTGGATGCAATCTGGATCTCGCCCTGCTTCCCTTCGCCGCAGGTGGATTTTGGCTACGACGTTTCCGATTACGAAAATATCGATCCCATGTACGGGACGCTGGCAGACTTTGATTTCTTGGCCAGTGAGGCCAAGAAGCGGGACATCCACATCATCCTCGACTTCGTCGTGAATCACACTTCGGATCAGCACAAGTGGTTTCTCGACTCAAAGTCGTCGCGAATATCGCCCTATCGTGATTGGTATATCTGGCGGGATGGCAAGGGACCGGGACAGCCTCCCAACAATTGGGTCTCGACGTTTGGGGGATCGGCGTGGAAATTTGATTCCACTACCGATCAGTACTACTACCACTTTTTCTATCCCGAGCAGCCGGATTTGAACTGGCGAAACCCAGCCGTGAAGGGCGCCATGTTCGATGTGACGCGCTGGTGGTACAAGCGTGGCGTGTCGGGTTTTCGGTTGGACGCCGTGGACACGCTGTTCGAAGACCCGAACCTGCAAGACAATCCAATCAACCATCCTGGCAAGAATGCTTTCGGAGATCCGTTTGAGCAGAACAAATACAACACCAAGCTGCCCGAGGTCCACGATATTTTGCGCGGATTGCGCCAAGTGGCGAATGAATATGATGCGGTATTGATCGGAGAGACCTGGACAGCGGATGTAGCCGAACTCAACCAGTACTACGGCAAGGGCAATAACGAACTGCAGTTGCCCATGGATTTTCTTTTCACCATGGTCAATAAGCTGTCGCCCGCGGAGTTCCGCAAGCAGATCGCCGCAGTGGACGCCGCTTCCGGCTGGCCGACGTTTGTGATCAGCAATCACGACATCGTTCGCTCCTATGATCGGTATGGCGACGGCAAACACAACGACCAGATCGCAAAGCTGATGGCCGCGCTCTACCTTACCTTGCGCGGGACTCCAATCATCTATTACGGCGAAGAGATCGGAATGAAAACTACTCCGCCGACACGCCAGGAAGATGTGAAGGATCCCATCGGTCGCAAGGGATGGCCAAAGGAAAAGGGACGGGACGGCGAGCGCACTCCCATGCAATGGGATAGCAGCGAGAATGCCGGCTTCTCGCAAGGTACTCCGTGGCTGCCAGTTCCTCCGACCTACAAGACGCATAACGTGGCTGATGAGTCCAAAGATCCAGATTCCGTACTTGAGTTTTATAGGAAAGTGCTCAACATGCGGCACACCAATGAGGCTCTGCTCGATGGAAGCTATAAGGCGATAAACGAAAGTGATGCGAACGTGCTTTCGTACTTGCGGGTCTATAGGGGCCAGGCGGTAGTCGTGTCGCTGAATATGTCGGGCATGCCCCAGACGGCGGATCTCGACCTGAAGGCCAACGGTTTCAAATCTGCCAGGAGCCTGCTGGCAACGGGGAAATCAGAGGTTCGGGGAGAAGAAGTTTCGCTCGAGCCCTACGGAGTGTTTATCGGTGAGCTGACCAAGTAACGGTATATACCAAAATAAAGTTAGGTCGTGCTGATCCCGATGTAGCGGGACAAATCGGGTAGCGCGCCGAGCATGACATATCCAGCGAACGCAGTAGGTTCGTGGGAACTATGCCTTGAAAATGCCGCCCTGAAGAGGCGGAACGGAACTTACGCTAGCGGAGAACGCTGCTTCTCCATTTCACGCTGAACCAAGGCAGGCCAGATTCTAGAGACAACACTCAACTCAACCTTTATTCTCTCATCTGATTATTGAACTGCTCTGCTGTCCCCACAAAAAACTCCTCGTACTTTCTTTTGCCTCGGGCCCCAGACTCCTCGCCGTTTATCCTGCCCCAAATGAGTTCATCCGGTCCCGAAGCTGGGATTACGCGCTCACTTTGAGCAGAATAGTAATAGTAGTGATCCTTGGCCCACCCGTACTGCTCAGCCGACGAGGTTTGCAGTACCCCATCGGCGGGGATCCTAAGAACGTACTCGCCGCCTTCCATCGGTAAAGGCGCAGCACCCTGCACCTCGAACTCGACTCGTACCCAACCTGTATATCCTTCAGGAATTAGAAACCGAGATGAGCGCAGACTGTTATTCCGCGCGCCGAGTCCCAACCAGAGTCCAACGGAAATCAACAGTGCGAGGCCAAGGGAGCCTACGATGATTCTCGTGGGCCGGCTCGCGGCGGTTGGAAAAATCCAACTTGGCGCGGCGCCTTCTGTTTGCCGGAAGCTGACAATTGCAGAGTACACGGTGGCGAGGGTAAGAAGAGCGATAGCTAGGTAGGGCAGTATCATCTGCTCTGAGAGTATGGGCTCGCATGCGAAACGAGGCTGGCAGAAAGAACACTATGGTTGTTGACTTTGGTCCGGACAAGTTTCGCGATTGCGGGACCGTAGAAAGACCAGATCAGAAGGGAAGCGACCAACGCGACCCTGGCCGCAACATAGGGCCTGAAAAGGCTGATGAACGCGGCAATCATGAGGCACAACGATCCCAGCAAAGATACGAACTCCAATGGATTAAAAGGAACTCCATACAACGTCATCGCTAGTAGAGTGTAGACATTGAATCCAGTGATCATAGCCGCGACGAAATAGAGGCAAAAGGGAAGCATGCTGAGAATGATACAGGGAACAGTTTCCTGCGCAGGTCACTAGCTGGTTCGCTCCGGCCCTCCTTTTCCCGACCGGCGCCTAGGGCTGCACCCCAATCTCAAAGTTCAGGGTTGAGAGAGACAGCCGATACTGGTACTGAGCGTTCACATAGCCGATGGCGGCATCGGTCTGCTGCAACTGTGCCTGACTGAGTTCGACGATTGAGCCCAAGCTAAGCTGATAACGGCCCTGGGCGAGAGTCAATCCCAAGTCGGCTTCCTTGGCGAGTTCCTCTTCCACGCCGACGCGCTGAAATGCCGTATTCGTCGATAGCCACGCCGTGCGAACATCGCGCACCACCTGGTCGCGCAGATCCCGGGTGTTCTCGGCCGCAGCTTTTGCCCGGTAATTTGCTTCCGAAGCTTCCGCAGTGAAAAGGAAGCCATTAAAGATTGGAACGTTCATATTGACGCCGATGGCACCGTACCAGCTGGAAATGAAGTAATTGGAAAAGCAGCCGCCAAAGCAGTCGGGACGCACCGGAGTCACTCCCGCTATACCAAGAGCGCTGATGGTAGGCAAGAGCTGTTCGCGCTGAGCGCGACGGAACTTTTCCGCCGCCTGTTGACCATAGGTGAGTGCTTGCAGATCGGGACGTTGCTGCATGGCGGTATTGATGAGCACGTCCACATCCGGAGGCGGTGGCGGAAGTTGCGTGTCCTCTTCGGTCAATTCGTAGGTGATCTGCTTGTCGAAGCCAAGGATCGCCGTGAGCGCGGCGATTGTCGAATTTACATTATTCTCTGCATCGAGTTGCAGCAGCTTGGCTTGGGAAAGATTCACCTGGGCAAAGGCCAGATCCAGGCTTGATTTCAGCTTGTTCTTCGTCAGTTCGTCGATTTGATGCTCTACTGACCCTCGTGTGGTCACAGTTTGTTGCGCAACCTTGAGCAGAGCCTGGGCCTGCAGGGCGTTGTAAAAAGCCTGGTCGGTGGCGAGAACGATATCTTCGGTGGTGGCCAGCGCATTGGCGTTTTGCGCCTTTTCCTGGAGCTTTGCAGAGGACATCAGGTTAACGGTACGCCCAAAGTCGGTGATGAGCTGGACGAGCGTGACTCCGCCGCCTGCATGCTCAAGCAAACGCGGTGCATTGAGGGCCCCCGCGCCGATGCGGCTGCCTTCATTGGCGTCGACTGCGGTGACGGCGCCATTAAAAGTGGGAAGTTCCGCCGCTCTGGTCTCGCGATAGATCTGATGTTGCGCCAGCGCAAGCAGACGCCCCACACTGATGCGAGGATTGTTCTTGAGGGCCAACTGCTCTGCCTGGGTGCGGGTTAAACGCATAACGCCGCCTGGCGTCGCCGCGGCTGGCGACACCTGAGGATCAACGGAGGAACGCCCCTGCAACCCAGCCCCGTGAGGAAAGGTGGCGACCAGTGTGGCCTCCGGGGCCAGTACACGCGGCAGCGGGTTTTGCGGCTGCGGGGCGGAAGGTAAGTTTTCGACTGACCCGGACTTGTCGGGGGTTTGTGCGAAGCCAGACTGGGTCAGAACCGCCCACACAATCGACAGTAATGTACAAAGTAGGAAAGTATTAGCCCTCGTCATCGGGTTGCCTCTCACTTCATGAGGTGCCGCGTGGGTCGCTGAGCGCTTCCAGGAAGCGGGGTGTTTCTGTTTCATTGCGCCGGCTCCGGCGTCGAGTTCGCCGCGTTCTGCGCTCCGCGTTTGCCATAAACCAACAGATAAGCGGCTGGCACGATGAAGATTGTTAATACCACTGAAGAGGTCAAACCTCCGATGATGGCCTTGGCCATTGGGGCGTATTGTTCCGCGCCAGTCCCCATTTTCAGCGCCATCGGAATCATCCCGATAATCGTCGCCAGAGAGGTCATCAAAATGGGCCGCAGGCGCACGCGGCACGCGGTGATGACCGCATCCGCCGGCGACAGACCTTGCTTTTCCAGATTGTGAGCAAAATCAACGATGAGAATGCTGTTCGAGTCCGCGATACCGACCAGCATCAGAACCCCCATCAGCGACATAACGTTCAATGTGCTATGGGTGAGCGGCAGAATGATCAGCACGCCGATGAACCCCATAGGAATTGCCAGCATAATCAGGAAAGGATCGATGAATGACTTGAACTGCGCGGTCAGGATCAGGAACAGCAAGAGAAAAGAAATCAGGAACCCGAAGGCAAAGCTCTTAAAGGAGGCCTCCATGCCCTGGACCATCCCGCGCAGATTCACGCGCACGTTGGAAGGAATCTTCTCCTTCGCGAGAATATCGCGAATCGAACTGGTCACGCGTCCCAGGTCCTCCCCGTTGGGGGTGACGAAGATATCAACGGCACGCTGAATCTGATAGTGGTCCACTTCCGTCGGCGTCAGGACCTGTTTCACGTCGACAACATTCTTGAGAACCGTAGTCGGCCTACTTCGTCCAGCACACGCCCACGAAGAGCGGCCGCTTCCGGGCTGCGGCGGGGGCGGACCGGCGGGGCCGCAGCTCATTTCCGCTCCGTTGCCAGGGTCGCGCAGTGGAATCTGTCCCAGGTCGGCCATGTTGTGAATGGCGGCGCTGCCATGCTCGAAGTACTGCACCGTGAGGTAATAGTCGTTGCCGCTACTGCGATCGACCCAATAGTTGGGGGCGATCATGTAGTTGGAATTGAGCGCGGTGATCACATTATCCACCACGTCTTTTTGCGTCAGGCCCAACTCGCCCGCGTGTACGCGATTCACGTCGAGCCGCAGAGCCGGATAGTTCATATCTTGCGGAATGAAGACTTGACCGACGCCATGCACCTCACGAAAGCGAGTAGCTAGGTTTTGCGCGATGCCATAGATCTGGTCCAGATCAGGGCTGCTGACCTGCACGTCAATGGGAGCCGGAGCACCCGAATTCAAAATGGCGTCGACCATCGAACCACTGGAAAAGAATGTGCGAATATCGGGAAACTGGCTTGCCATTGCCTTCTGCACCCGGTCCATATACTCAAAACTGCTGAGCCGGTGCGGTTCGTTTAGCGCCACTTGGACGGTTGCGGTGTAGGGACCAGAATTAGTGGTGTAAAGCGAGGAAAAGTCCGGGACTACCCCAATGTTGGAGACGATCCGCTTGAAATCCTTTGGTTCTACCTCATGCCGGATCAAATCCTCCACCTTCGCGACGTATTCGTTCGCTATCTCAATGCGCGTACCGGTGGGGACCTTAACGTTGATCGTAAACTGCCCGGCGTCCGTCTTGGGAAAAAACGCCAGCCCAAGCAGCGGATAAATCGCCAAGCTTGCCAGGAACGCGCCGCTCAAAATTGCAACTGTAAGCCCGGGACGCGCCACCGCCCGCCTCACCCAGTGTTCGTAATAATCTAGGACCTTGTTAAACATCCGGTTGAAGCGGGCATTGAAGCGCTCCATCCAGGAGTGACCGGTTGCGGATGTGGGTTCAATATCATACTCATTTTCCTTGCCGGCATGCCTTTCGCCGTGCGGAACCGCCTTCAGGTAGCGCGAGCAGAACAAAGGAATCACCGTCATCGCCACCACAAACGAAGCCAGCAGCGACAAACAAAAAGCCAGAGCCAATGCCGAAAAGAGAAACTTGGCGACGCCATAGAGAAAAACGACGGGAAAGAAATCGACCACATCCACCAGGGTTGCGGCCAACACTGCCAGGTTTACTTCCGCCCCGCCGACTTCGGCGGCCACCATGGGGACGGCTCCCATTTCCAAATGCCGGTAGATGTTCTCGAGTGAAATCACTGAATTGTCGATCACGCGCGAGAAAGCTAGCGCCATTCCGCCCAGGATCATCGTGTTCACCGTCCCACCCATCAGAGCCAGCACCACGAGTGCGGCCAGCGCCGACAACGGAATCGAAAGCAGCACGGCCGAAGTGGCGCGAAAGCTGCCCAGGAAGATCAGGATCATCAGGCTGGTGAGAATCAGGCCCAGAAAGCCCTCGTGCAATACGGTGTTGATCGCCTCCTTCACGTATACCGATTGATCAAAGACGATGCTGGTCTTCATCTGCGGAGGAATGTCGTACAGGTGCTTGATGAGCTGGCGGACACCATCCACCAGCGCGATGGTGTTGGTATCGCCGCCCTGCTTCATGATGGGAATGTAGGCGGATCTTTGGCCATCAATTCGCACAATGTTGGACTGAATCCCGTGAGCGTCCTCCGCTTTGCCTACGTCGTTCACCGTTACCCAGGAGTTGCCCTTGACTTTGAGCGGAACCTCCCCCAACTGCTTCATGTTGTCAACCAGGCTGTTGGAGTAAACGAAGTAATCGTACGGTCCCATCTTTACGTCGCCCGCTGGCAGAATTAGGTTGGAATCGTTGACCGCACCTACCACGTCCATCACACTCAATTGACGGGACTGCAATTTGTAGGGATCGACGTAGACCATGATTTGGCGGTAGATTCCGCCGAACACGCCAGGGATTTCGGCGCCCGGCACGACCGCGATCTGATTGCGAATCTGGAACTGGGCGTAGTCGTGAAGCTGAGTTTCGTCGAGTCCCTCGCCTTTAACGGTAACCAGCGCCACGGGCAGGCTGGAGGCATCGAACTTGAGGACCACGGGAGGCAGCGTCCCCGGTGGCAGACGCTTCAAGTCGGCGAGAGCTAAGTTGGACAGCTCGCTTACGTCGGCGTCGGCGCTGGTTCCCGGCTGGAAGTAGACGCGGATGATGCTGACGCCCAACATGGACCGCGATTCCATGTGGTCCACGCCGGAAGCGAGAGTAAAGAATCGCTCCAGGGGATCGGTGATATCGGTTTCAATATCCTCCGGCGGCATGCCCGTGTAAAACGTGGCTACGACCACCTCGGGCAAGTTAATCGGTGGGAATAAATCGACTGGCATCCGCGCCAGACTGGTCACGCCGATGACCAGAAGTGTCAGGCAGATCACGATGATGAAGTAAGGATTACGAATCGAAAACCCTGGCATAAAGTTTGTCCTGTTGCATTCGTGGTCGGGTCAGGCGTCCACGATCTACACTGTTTACTGTGTGCTCTCCTCCTGGTACTGCATTACGCTCACCGCCTGGGGATGAACCTTTTCGCCGGGCTTCAAACCACTGCGATCGCTCATGACGACCTGCTCTCCTTCGCTCAATCCGGACGTGATTTCGGCATCGCTCGCCGTCTGCAATCCGACTTGCACGGCTCGGTCCTCCAGCTCCCCATCCCGGTTCACTACAAAAACGGTTGTTTTGTCGCCTTCGTGATTCAAGGCCTGGACCGGCACCGTCGGAACATCATTTTTTCGGTCGAGTAGAAGCTCTGCGTTCGCATAGAGACCCGGCAGCAAGACTCGCTGCGGGTTAGGAACATCTACCTCCGTGTGCATGGTGCGAGTGTCTTCCCTGACATCCACGGAGAACCGCGCCACCTTTCCCGGGAAAGTGTGGTTGAGCGACGGGACAAGAACATCCACATGGTCGCCAATACGGATGTATCGTACGTAAGACTCCGGAACCGGAATCACGAGCCGGAAGAGATCGTCCTCGGACAGCCGGACGATTGGCATCGCCTGCGTGCTCGAACTTGTACCGGCCTGCACCAGCGTGCCCAAATTTGCGTAGCGCTCAGTAATGACTCCAGGAAACGGCGCCGTGATTCTGGAATAGTCGAACAGGCTCTGATCGTGAGACAGTTTCGCCTTAGCTACGGACATTTGGCTCTGGGCCGCCTCCAGAGCTGCCTGTCCGGCATCCACCTGTGACGATGCCGCCAGGTCTTTCCCCTGCGCGTCGTCCACTTCTTGCTGCGCCACAATTCCGGGTTGGCTCTCAAAGACTCCATTCAAGCGCGTGTATTGCAGGTGAAGCGCCTTGTACTGCGCTTGATACCGGTACAACTCATGTTGAGCGCGACTGACCTGATCGGCCGCATTCTTTATTTCCGCCTGGTCTTCCTGAAGCTGCGCCTCCAGTTCCGGAATTTCCAGGATTGCCATCAATTGGCCAGCCTTCACGTGGGTTCCGTAATCGACAAGCAGCTTATTCACGTAGCCGGATTCCTTCGCATAAACGTCAATCTCCTGGAAGGGCACCAGTTCGGAAGACAAAGTGATTTGTCGGCCGAGTGATTTCTTCACCACCTTCGTCACACCCACGGTGGCCGTCGGTCCACTGGCTTGAACCGGTTCGTTACCTTTCTCTGAACAGGAGGACAAAATAGCTAGCGCGACCACAATCGCCGCGACAGCACAGGAAAGCAACGTTCTTGGCCCGCGAGCACAGATCTTACTGGACCGATTGCAATCTTGATTCATCGAGTTTACCTTGCCGGCATTCCCTGGCCGCTTTCTACCTGAGCGTGTTCATTACTTCGCGCAGCTTTGCTACCGAAAAATCCCGTGATCGGCAAAGATTAATTACCTTCTGCTCCGCTTGCCTCAGTCCTTCGGCAACTCTGGGAATCTTGCCCGCGATCTTTGTCGGAACGGTGAGGACACCATGCCTGTCCCCATGCAACAAGTCACCAGGCCGCACTTCCATTCCACCCACTTTGACAACCGTTGCGATTTCGAAGATGTGGGCGTATGCATGAGAAACAGCTACACTTCCCGCGAAGAGCTGAAAACCCATAGCCCGCACCGCAGGCAGTTCTCGAACCGCGCCATTCGTCAAGTATCCGATGCAACCCAGGGCCTTCAGAATGGCAGCATGCATATCGCCCACGAAAGCGCCGCGGCCGGGCGGCGTGTCCATGTCTTCCAGCACCAGGATGCGGGGCGCGGGAATCTCGAGGATGCTGTTCCAGAAGTCGACGCGGTCACGGAAGCTTCCGCCCACAATGGGCGGTTCCCCGCTTCGAAGGCGGCCCGTGACTGCATATCCCACCATGGGAGGAGCATCTTTGAACATGCAGCGCACTTTGGCATCGGCAAATCCTGTATTGCGGAGACGGGCGTCAAACGTTTCAATCGCATTTGAGATCATGCACGTGTCAAACTGGCGAAGAGCGTCAAGCTCTTCTTCGGTCAACAAAGGCGCGACGCGCATTGTCGTTTTCCTTTCGGAAGTCAAAAAGTAGTGGTCTACCGAACCGCACTTCGGCCGCTATCCTTTCAAAACCCCATGCCGCCGGCAGCAATAAGAACGACGCTACAAAACGATACCGGGCTGCTGATCGGATAAAGAACTTTCTGGGAGCCCCCCTGCGGACCTGACTCCATCGATGGCATTCGCCAAAGCACGGCGGATGCGATCAGTAAGGCTCCGATGACGTTCGCGTTAGCTGAGAAAGAATTTTAGAGGGATTCCGACGCGGGAGGGGGACGATTGTAGAGACTTTCTTCAAAGAAGAGAGTTGGCACCGGAGGCCCGGCGGGTGCAATTGTCGGATGAAAAGTCGGACACGGCAACATATCGAAGCTGAGCATAGGAGGCACCCAGTTGGCAGCATTTTTTGTCAGCCGCTGCCTTTTCGTATCCGGAGACGTGTTCGTTTGAAGGGTCCTAACCCCGTGGGTGGAAGCGTCCCAAGGGGAGTAATAGCGCGTCGCCAAACTCGCGGTTAGAGAGCACACAGCGGCCAGCACAACTACCGCACACCAATTCTTATGTCGTTCGTCTGTCAAATGGTTTAGTGGCGACGTCTCAAGGAGCGCTTTATAAGACTAGTTGTTTCTACCATAGCAAATTCAGTCGCCGCAAGTTGACGTGAACTGGAACCACACCCCAACGCCTAATTAGATAGCCACGTCTCGAACGCTGGTTGCACCGGTTCCGCGGGATATTTGCGCTGGAAGCCAGAATCTCGATTGCTTGCCGCGGATAGAGTTTTGCTATTGGTCAAACGGACGTTCGGCACCACTCGCAATGAGTTCAAGGCTGCGCAGGACCGCGTGAACGCCGTCGCCAGCAGCGGCCAGCTTGGTATTTTCATGAACGGTTACTGGGGCCATCCTGCAATGCGGCTCTCTCCAGATGTAAACCTGCTGGCCTTCACGCATTACCTGCAGGCTCTTGAGTATCAGCGAAAAGCTCTGCAGGTGGTCGGAATCCTGGGATCGAAGACACCGCACATTCAGAATCTGACGGTGGAGGCGTGGCAAACGCGATCGACCTGGACAGCGCCAGCGCCCCCAACATGGACCGCCTGGAAATGATCCGCGTTCTGCTGGACGAAGTTGTGCAGTTCATCCATCAGGTTTACTTCGTCGATGTCTGTGCCGTCGCCGCAATGTATCCTGACTGGTTCAAAATCGGCAGCGGCGTTCGCAACTACCTTGCGGTACCCGATCTGCCGCGGGATAGCGCCGGCACCAGCTATGACCTTCCCGGTGGATACATCATGGACGGAAATATCGCCGGGACGCATCCGTTCAAGACGGCATCGGAAAAGGTGTTTCGTGATTCAGTCAGCGAAGATGTGGCACACGCCTATTATCAGGGTGGCAAGGCTCTCCATCCTTAGGCCGGAGAGACCGAGCCTGAATTCACTGGCTGGGATGGCGAGCAGAAATATTCTTGGGTCAAAGCGCCGCGCTTCAATGGGCAGCCCATGCAGGTTGGTCCGCTGGCTCAGGTCCTCGTCGGTTATGCCCAAGGCCATCCGCTGACTCAAGAGTATACGAATCTCGCGATTAGCAACGTCCAGGCTGTCGGCGGAGTCCGCGTGAGTCCAGACATGCTGCACTCCACTCTTGGTCGGCATGCCGCACCCGCAATTCGCGCCTCTATGTTGGCGGAACTCGCGCAAAAGCATTTGCAGCTTCTCACCGACAACATCGCCAAAGGCGATTACTCAGTTTGTAACCAGCCCGTATTCCCTGGACACGGGGTAGAAGGCGTCGGAACCCATGAAGCGCCACGCGGCACTTTGTCCCACTGGATCGTGATCAAAGACGAAAAGATCAAGAACTACCAGGCGGTTGTGCCCTCAACCTGGAACGCCAGCCCACGTGACGCCTCCGGCGCTCACGGTCCTTACGAAGCCTCACTGCTGCATACGCCGCTCGCACGGCCGGAAGAACCGCTGGAAGTTTTGCGCACGGTGCACTCCTTCGATCCTTGCATGGCATGCGCCTGCCACGCGTTCGATCCGTCGGGCCGGCAGATCGCCAAAGCAAAGGTGTTATGAAGAATATGCTGATCGGCGGGATTGGCAATGTCTTGCTGGGAGACGATGGCGTTGGGCCGTACGTAGCACAGCTTCTGGCCTCCCGTTACGAGTTCGAGGATGGCGTCGAAGTTCTCGACTTGGGAACTCCTGCGCTTGATCTGAT
>Ga0208323_1000810_pt1 | contig 12640 bp, 14 predicted proteins | sample June2015DPH_10_1_2_FD_184703 | JGI IMG/M metagenome (GOLD analysis project Ga0208323, IMG submission 184703) | Peatland microbial communities from SPRUCE experiment site at the Marcell Experimental Forest, Minnesota, USA - June2015DPH_10_100... | ecosystem: Environmental > Terrestrial > Soil >... | reverse complement strand
CCTCTTCCCTGCATCGGGCCTCTTGGCACTTCGGATTGGGCGCTCGTTCCCCAATCCACGTCCGCTCAATCTATTAGACACCGCAGAGCGGAGGAATGTTTCTTGGCCCGCAGGGCCGCCCTCCAGAAAATGGCGGGCACACAGGGCGCGTCCTGCCGGAAGCTGGCCCAAAAGTGAATTGTGGCACTGGGAGAGGCGCAGCGCAATGGGCCAGCGGTAAGGGGTGGGCGCCGATGAGGTGAGATACAGAGTGCGTAAGTTACAGAGCAGGCAAAGGTTACTGGAGGTGTACCCCCACCGCTCCCGTAGGGGCACGCCTCTATCTTATGTAGTGGCCGGTCTTCAGACCGGTTCCCGGGAACGCCATTCTCCCGAATGGCGCTTCATTGGCTCTCTCTCGTCCTTGTAGGGGCCGCCTTCCGAGGCGGGCCGCCCTCCCGACCGCTGTCATCCCGAGCACCGCGAGGGATACCTCTTCACTCTATAGGGAGTCGGACATTCATGCCTGCCCTGAGCCTCGAAGGGTCCGACACACACGCCGCCCCAATCCATAGACTCCTCAAGTTCTCTCTTCCCCCGGCTTGCCCCTCGCCTATGTAGTGGCCAGCCTTCAGGCTGGTTCTTCTTCAAATTCATTTCCCCCAACTCTCTCTTCCTCTTTAGGGGGTCGGAGCTTCAGCTCCGACATACAGGCCACCCCCAAAACAAAACTCCCCATACTCTCTCTTCCCCCCGCTTGCCCCTCGCCTATGTAGTGGCCAGCCTTCAGGCTGGTTCTTCTCTCGGCAGGCGGGCCAAGCGAGAGGCGATCGCAAAACTCTTTCGGGATCGGGGTTCGTGGTACCCGGGCGGGCTGGAGCCGAACGTTCACAACGCATATTAGCACGGATTCGTTACCAAGTCAATATCTATTTACTTAGTATGTATTCGAATGCGCGTGCCGTTTTTGGGGAAGGGAGGCGGAGAAGAGCGGACCTACACTTCGCCGAGCCCGCAAGTGGTCGGAAACCGCCGAAATCCGCCAAATGCGATCGGTCTTTCCCACACGTTGGTTCCAGAAGGGATAGAATGCATAAGAAGGATCATCCGATGCCCAGACTTGCGCTGAAACCCGATTCAAGCTTCTTTCGGGAAATTGCACACGGTGCTTTTGGCGGCCGCGCCGTTTGTAAGGATCTTGACCAGAAGGGCCACGCAATGGCTGAGCTTGAACGTGGCGCAACAGACACGAAAATGTGGAAAGATGTGAAACGTAAACGCGTTCGTATTCCGGACCTCATCTGCACACGTTGCGGGTTGCGCGTAGAAAGCAAGACGAAAACTAAGCCTGACCTCGCCATGTCTCAAAGCACCGAAAATAGCCGGGCGTGGGACTCCGGAATGGTTGATGCTGACCTGATTGCCTTTCCTGTCTGCATTCCGTCAAAAGAGGCCTATTGGAGCCGGGGCAAATTGGGCAATAAAACGTCTTACTGGCACGAAAAAAACTGGGTTGAGTGGCAACTTGAGGGCGCCGTCAACTATTTTTCTCGCCGAGCGCTTCGGACTGTGCCATTTGTCAACCGACCACGGAAGGGCGTGACTGAAGGCGCAGAGGCCATAATTGCATGGCCTGCGGTATTCGCTAAAGCCGACGCTACAATTGTAGAGGTTCAAGCCACACGGATCGTAACCCGCCGCATCGCTGATGACAGGCAGTCTTTCCGGAGGATTGGAGACAAACAACGGGTGGCCGTTGTGGCTAGTCAAGGTGTAGCCGTCAACCAAATATTGGCCTCAGCCGTCAGACCAACTGTAGGAGCAGCACTAAGTTGCCCGGGACATTTAGCCGATGGCCATGTTGCGACTCTCCTGGCTTCCCGTGAGAAAACTCAGCGGTTCACAGGCGTTAAACTTGCCCGATTGCGAAGAGACGCTACCTACCGTGATACGGCTAGGACTCTTGCGGCAGACGCTGAAGAAGACATTTATGTCCGGCTTGAGGCCGTTGCCTATCTCAATTCAGTTTGTGGCAGAGGACTTCAGCCGCTTATTCAACCATATCTGGACGACCCAGACCCTCAGAACAAGCTTGAGGCGGTGATTACCTTAGCCGAGGCTGGCACCCAAGAAGCCGTCACTTTGTTAACTGCAATTCTAGATGGCGCTGATTTGCCTTACTTCCTTAGGAGTGCCGCAGCATGGGGGTTGGGGCAAATCGGCACGGCTGAGGCGGTCGAACGATTGGTATGTGCCTTTTCCGATGTGACTCCAGAAATTCGGGAAGAGGCGTTAGACGGAATTGTCAGTCTGAACGGAGCCGCGATACCAAGATTGCTCAGCTATCTTAGTAATGACAACATGGCGATTGCTTCGGGCGCCGCAGAGGCGGTCCGTCAGTGTGATGGTCTTACCGACGAACATGTGAATCAGATTGCGCAGCACGCAAAAGGCCAGAATCCACCGATCTGGCCGGTGTGGCTCCTTGGCAACCTTCCGCGAAGCCGAGTTAATGCGGCCATTGCCAATCTACAAGACTCAGCCCCTGAATTGCACTATGCACTAAGCGTGCTCTGGTCGTTTTGCGAAAGTTGGATTGCCCGACAATGGGACCTGAATCCGAATGCTCATTTTCCAGTTGATGCGACCACTCATGTTGCGGAGGTTGAAGAGGCGGAATGAAATCAAAGTTCCCAATAGAGTTGCAGGTCTACAGTACCATCCGCGGTGTTCAACTTTGCGGTGACAGCCGCGCAATCTTGACGTCAATGGATGAAAATTCTGTGGACTTGGTGGTGACCAGTCCACCGTTTGCACTGCTGCGTGAAAAGAGCTACGGAAACGAAAGTCAGGAAAACTATGTCAAGTGGCTCGCGAAATTTGGATTAGCTGTCCAGAGAGCATTAAAAGATAGCGGCAGCTTCGTTCTAGACCTTGGCGGGGCATACGAACGTGGGCGTCCAGTCCGGTCACTCTACAACTATCGTGTACTCCTTGAGTTTTGTGACAAGCTCGGCTACAGACTTGCCGAAGAGTTTTTTTGGTTTAATCCCGCGAAGCTCCCGTCCCCCATAGAGTGGGTCAACAAACGCAAGCTCAGAGTAAAGGATGCGGTGAATACTGTCTGGTGGTTCTCAAAGACGGACTTTCCGAAGGCAGATGTGACGCAAGTTCTTGTACCATATTCCGACAGAATGAACACCTTGCTGAAGGATGCGGCAAAGTTTTACAAACCGAAAGAGCGCCCCTCCGGACATGATATTAGCGGTGCATTCGCAAAGGATAACGGAGGCGCAATTCCATCGAATCTCCTTCAAATACCAAATACCGAAAGTACCTCAGATTATTTGCGACTCTGCAAGCAATTCGGGTTCGCTGGTCATCCTGCAAGATTCCCCATGCAGTTGCCAGAGTTCTTCATAAAGTTTCTGACAAACGCAGGCGACACGGTCTTGGATATCTTCTCTGGATCTAATACAACAGGGTACGCTGCAGAGAAACTCAACCGGAAGTGGGTCAGTATTGAGCTTGATAGAAATTACGCAATCGCTTCTGTTTTCCGATTCATGGGAGACTGGGACATAGCTCGAATCGGTGAAACTGTGACGCGGATGCGTGAGAGTGAACCTGCAAATTTAGATGCAGTTTCAGTGTCCATGGAGTTGCCGCTATCCACGTAAGGGCAAACGAGAAACTGATCGTCAGGGTAATGGCGCAAAGAATGATTGCACTTTCTGACTTCTGAGTCACGCGCCGAGGAGGCTGAGGCATGAAATGGATTGCTGCGTTACCGGAAAATCGCAGACGTGGGAGCTTCCCTCGTTGCGCGCTATTCATGGAAGGAGAACCGGCTGTCGTCGCCGACAGGTTAACCAAACTCGTGGGGCTGCCTGCGTTCGACGTGGGGGGGGGGAAACTTCTGGATGCCCCGGGGATTGCCGGTGCTCAAGGTCAATGGCGAGTGGGACATGAATCCCATCGAGGAGGCAAAACTCGGAGACTCGGAAGGCTTCCTTCCCATGGGCCAACGCAAGGAAGTTACAAAGTGGTGGCTGGCGGTGCGAGAACGAGCGAATACGCCGAACTGGGACATGGCGAGCACCTGCACGATAGGGGATAAACCTGGTCTGCTGCTCGTCGAGGCTAAAGCCCACGACGCGGAACTGAAAAAAGATGGTAAGCCTCGTGACAAAGATGCGTCCAGCGGGTCTTTTAAGAATCACGAGAAGATTGGCCGCGCCATCGGTGAGGCGTCGGCAGAACTGGAAAATGCGATAAAGGGCTGGAAGCTTTCGCGTGATTCGCATTATCAACTGGCGAACCGGTTTGCCTGGGCATGGAAGATCGCGTCCATGGGTGTTCCGGTGGCGCTGGTGTATTTGGGATTCGTGGGTGCGGCGGATGTGAAGAATCCTCCCCGTCTTGGAGAGCCGTTCGTTGATTGTGCGGACTGGACACGCGTTTTGCTGGAACATTCCCGGGGTGTTGTGCCTGAGGGAGTATGGGGCGGGGAGATCAAAGTTGGCGGCGTTGCGATAAAGCCGCTGATCCGCGTTTGGAAACAGGAGATTCCGAAATAGGCGGAGTCTTGGGCGGAATTTGTAGGGAGATTTTGGAGGGGCGATGGAATGTTGTGCCGCGCCTACGGCGCTTGGGATTTTTTTGCGATAGGTACCCAGGGCTTGCGCCCTGGGCTAACGTGTTTCGCGCCGCTGGCGCTGGGTGGAGGATGAGGGAGGCACGCGGGGGTGAAGTTCTAAGTATTCAGTTATAAGTTTTCGGAGAAGAGAAGAGGACCCCAAGACGCACCCTCCAACTGCGAGAGTGGGGCACTCAGAGTCGCCTTAGCATTTATCGTCCGGGCCACCCGGGAGGAACCTCTCCGTTGTTCTTTTAATCACCAGCGAATATTAAAGTCCGTGTCACAACATCACAGTATCGTTAGATTAGAGTTGTCTAAGAAAGCATGACTTCTCACAAGATCGCCCAGGCGGGATTTAGCCAGGCATCCATGAGAGCAGAACGTAATCTCGGCATTCTCTTCTCGACCGCCTTCTTCTTGGCCGGGATATTCCTCTTGCGCGAATCGGCTGCTGACTCCCAATGGTACACGGACATTTTCATGCTCGCTGGTGCAACCATCTCTGCGATTGGCCTTATGACAGGGTTCTGGGCAATCCAGCGGCACACGTCTATCAAGAGGCTGGAGCAGCATCTCAGTAGACATAGGTGACCGGAGAGTTCTAAGCAGGCTACCCAGGGCTCACGCCCTGGGCTAACGTGTTTCGCGCCTCCGGCGCTGGGCGAGTAGGGCAGGGGAGACGAGTCCCAAAAAGAATGAGGTGTGCGTCTTGCGCTGGATTAGCGTCGGAGGCGCGGCAGAAATTAGCCCAGCCCGTGAGGGCTGGGAAAGATTGCGGAGGAAATCTGGAGCGCCGTAGGTGCGGCACGCGTTCTGCCAGCTCACAAACGAGGCTCCACCCGTCCTCGTACTAGTTTCGAAACTAGTACCCACTAAATAATAGTATACAAACGGTAAATACTGTGCTAAGCTCCATTTGTTATGCTGAGGGGACGCTGCTCTTGTGCCATTTCGGGCCGTCCCACTTCCTCACCCGCCTCTCAATCTCTGCTAAGTCCTTTGTTTCCCCTACATCCAAGAAATCCGCCCGTAACCCCTTTGTTTCCCCTACTTACGCAAAAACAGGGGGGTGGGGGGTATCCTTTGCTTCCTTTACTTCCCTTGCTTTCCTTACGTCCTTCGGCTGTGAACTGTAAACCCGTTTTTCTATGGCCTTCGTTTACTACAACATCAATTGACATTGTCGGCGCGCCGACATTCCCATTTCGGACTCGTTCCATGCGCCACCCCATAGAAGAAGATCGCCCTGACGCTGTGGCGCACAACCTTGAACTGCTTTTCTCTTTATTCCGCTTCTTCGGCCTTTTCTTAAACACAAAACTGACAACTGATAACTTAAAACTGCCTAACCCCAATCATTCCCGTACTTACGAGCCATTCTCCTGTAAGTCTAATCATTCCCGTACATACGCAAAAACAGGGGGGTGGGGGGCATGTTGACTAATCATTCAAGTGAAAATGTCGGCGCGCCGACATTCCCGTTTTTGCGCGCAAGAAGAAGGAGGTTGCAAACGCAGAAGTTCAGCGGGGAAAGAGAGATCCCTCGCCCGGCTCGGCATGACGAAATCGAGAAAGTCAACCGGCGGGCATGCGAGGGAAATTGTAAGTATTCAGTTATCAGTTATAAGTTTGGGAGAAGAGAATCCCGCACGCCCAGGAAGGGCCGAGGCGGTTCAGGTCTCGGCGCGCGAAAAAGATAGGTCACGCTTGCTGAGGCTGCCAGAGTGATGACATTCTGAATACGGAGTGTAGGAACTCATTCGGGAGGATTGTGCCGGCCAGGACGTTCGAGTCCGCACGCCATTGCCATGGAGATAATGCCCCGGAACCCATATTTTTCGGTGGTGAAGAAACAATTGAATTCCTATGACGGCTCAAGCAACGAGTACTACATCGTTGAGTTTCCACGCCCCGCCGTAGGCGTGCTCGTCACGCGAGGTACAGACGTGCTGCTGATACGACAATACCGGCCCATTGTGGATGAATATGTGTGGGCGATTACCTCTGGCGGCGTAAGCCTGGAAGAGACGCCAGCGGAAGCAGCAGGGAGAGAATTGGAGGAAGAAACGGGCTTTCGAGCGACGTCGCTGGTCCCGTGGATGAATTGCTATGCCTCGTATGGTTGCAGCAACCAACGCTTTGAGATCTTCTGGACGAGCGATGTGGTCGAGACCGAGCGGGGATTCGATCCTGCCGAGGTAATAAATATTCGGTGGTTCAATCGAACGGAGTTGCGGGACTTGGTTCTCTGTAATGGGGTCGTGGACAATCTATCGCTCTCACCTTTGTTGCTGTTTCTTTTAAAGCTGAGCGAGAGTGGGGGAAAAGTTATTAGTAATCAGTTGTAAGTTTTCGGAGAAGAGAAACCCAAGAGCTACCCACCACACGTCCAGAGAGATCCCTCGACTGCGCGACCCAACGCGCCAAACGACGGCGCGAAAGAGAAAATCGGGTCGCTCCGCTCGGGATGACGGAGGGGAGAAGAGAAAGGCCAGAGCCACCCCTGAAAAAGCCTCAGGCCTGAAGGCCTGAGCTACAGGGCAGACGCGAAAGAATGACCGCGGGCCGATCAGAAGATCGGCCCGCCGTGGTCGGCACAGTGCGTCAAGGCTGCGGAGGATGCGGCAGCTATTTTGGTTGGGCGGCGGCGCTTGGTTGGGCGAAGGCGTCGGCCAGGGAGATTAGTTTGAGTTGGGTGCGCAATTGATCGAGGGGGGCAGCGCTCGTGATGGTGATTTCGACGGGCTGGCCTGGGATCAGGTCGAAATAATTGTCGGAGGGCGTGGCGTCGAGAGCGCCGAAGGAGATGTAGACGCTGCGGGCGAGCGCGGGGGAAGAGAGCCGCAAGCGGTAGGCGTCGCCAGATTTGGCGAGATCCACGGAGATTTGCGGCTGGGGCAAAGTGACGAGTTTAGCGGGGACGAAGTAGAGGACATTGCTGGAGACGGATTTGCCGTCAACGAGGAGATCGGCGACGGCGAAAATGTTGGCCGCGTCGGCGCCATTGGCATTCACAAATTCCGCAAGTGGCCGCTGAATATAGATTTTGCTGGAGAGTTCGGGAACCTGGATCTCCTGCGTGGAATCCGAGAGCGATTTTCCCGCAAGAGTGAAGAGGCGCAGGCGCAAACGCGCGGCGGTGGGCGCGGTCTTATCGGAGATCACATAGACGTTGAAATTGCCGTCCTCGACATGGGGAGAGACGAGCAGCGGACTATAGAAGCGGCGCGCGTAATACTGCAGGGCCTTCCAGCGGCCGAAATAGTCAATGCTGGACCAGGAAGCTACCGGCCAACAATCGTTGAGCTGCCAAAAGATCGAGCCCATGGAGCGAGGGCGAAGGCGCCGCAGATGCTCCGCGCCGACCTTGATGCCTTCGGCCTGAAGAACCTGGCTGGCGTAGAGGAACGAAGGGAAATCGCGCGGCTCGGAATAATACTTGAGCATGTAATCATGAATGATCGAATTGCCTTCGGTGTTTTTCTGATGGGCGAGCATCACGGGAGTGAAGATGCTGGCGCGATCCTCGGGCTGAGTGAAGGCTTCCACGGTGCGCATTTCGGGGAAGGACTGAAAGCCATACTCGGTCATGAAGCGCGGGAAGTGCTGTTCGTATTCGGAGAAGGGAACGCGCCCGTGCCAGACGCTCCAATCGTGGAAATCGCCGGATTGGAAGCTGGGTGAAGTTTCCTCGTAATCGGCGCTGGGAGAACTGGGCCAGTAGGGCGTTTCGGGAGCGAGGCGATTGACGGTGCGGGCGAGAATGCCGCTGAAGACGGTGAGATAGTCCTGCCACATCTGATAGCGAACGGCGGGGGGCAACTGTTCGCGGCCACCCCAATGCATGGCCTCTTCGGTTTCGTTGTTGCCGGACCAGATGATGATGCTGGGATGTTCGCGCAGGCGGCGGACCTGGAATTCGGCTTCGCTTTCGACATTTTGCTTGAAGGCGTAGGTGCCGGGCTGCCAATCGTTGCCGAACATGAAATCCTGCCAGATCATGATGCCGAGCTCGTCGCAGAGGTCGTAGAACTCCTGGGTTTCGTAATAGCCGCCGCCCCAATGGCGGATCATGTTCATGTTGGCGTCGCGGGCGGATTGCAGGATGCGGCGATACTGTTCGGAGGTGACGCGCGTGGGGAAGCTGTCGAAGGGGATGACATCAGCACCCTTGCCGAAGACGGGGATGCCGTTGATGATGAACTCGAAGGAACGGCCCCACTGATCGAGATCGCGGCGAAGAACGACGGAGCGGAGGCCGGTGCGCGCGGAAGCCTGATCTTCGGCGCGATTGCCGATGTGGAGCTGGGCGTTGAACTGATAGAGAGTCTGCGCGCCGTAGCCGGCAGGGAACCAGAGCTGCGGGGAAGCAATCTCCACCGGAAGGTCGAAGTGATTGAGGCCGGGGTGGAGTTCGACAGAGCGTGAGAGTTCCACTTTTTTGCCGGCGTGGGTGTAGTCGAGGGTGACTTTGGCGGTAGCGTCTTCGGCGGCGGTGACTTCGACTTGAGCGGAGAGGTGGGCGACTTTAGCGGTGACGTCGAGCTGCGCAATGTGGAGGTTGGAGATGCGCGCGGCGTCCCAGGCTTCCAGGCGAGCGGGGCGCCAGATGCCGCTGGTGACGAAGCGAGGTCCCCAATCCCAACCATATTCATAGGCGGCCTTGCGGAGGTAGGTTTTCTCGGCGGTGTGGGTCTGCTCTCGCCATTTATCCGTGGCGGCAATTTTGGCGGCAGCCTTGATGGGAGAAGGAAAAACAATGCGAAGCTGGTTGGCGCCCGGCTGCAAGAGCGGCTTCACGGGAACGCGCCACTCGCGGAACATATTGTCGGCGGTGAGGATGAGATTGTCGTTCAAATAGACTTCGGCATAGGCGTCGAGGCCCTCGAAAACGAGATCAATATTCTTGCGGGCGAGCAAATCGGGCGGAGCCTGGAGCGTGGTGCGATATTCCCAATCGGCATCCTCGATCCATTGGAGCTTGGCTTCGTTGTCGCGATAGTAGGGATCGGGAATCAGCTTGTTGTGGAGCAGATCCAGGTGGACGCTGCCGGGAACCTGCGCGGGACGCCAAACAGAATTTTCGGTCGGAGCTGCGGCGGGGAGTTGACGGAATTCCCAACCGGAATTGAGAGGAACGATCTGCTTTTGGAGAGAAGTTTGTGCGAGAGTGAGAACGGGAAAGAACAGAGCGAACAAGGAGACAAAACGGAAGCAATTAAGGCGCATGTTGAACTCCGATCGATGGTGAATGAAGCATGGTGAAAATCCGGAGGAAAAATCCGGGGAGAAGCCGCTTAGCTCCTGCCAGAAAGCTGTAGGGTCTGCGCCACAGTGGCCGATCTAAAGATCGGCCACTACAGGTGAAGGCCGAAGAGCGAAGCACTAGTGTACTGCAAATTGCGAGACATATCAGCGCGGGTGAAAAAAAGAAATCGTGGCGAATGATGGCGGCGAATAGAACCTTGCGTGAGGCGGGGTGGATTTTTGCAGGTGCGCGAAGGGGAAGCTGGATAGAATCCGGGAAGAACGAGGAGTGGAGAGAACTATGCGATCGGATGAAAGAGGAGGCCGCATGCGGGCTGCGATCTTGGTGTTTGGCGTTGTGGTGATGATGGGTGCGGGTGTGATGGCGCAGACGCAGAAGAGTGCGCCGCCGGCGAGTACGGCGGAGAAGGTGATCATCGACACGGATATTGGGGATGACATTGACGATGCTTTTGCCATCGCGCTAGCTGTGCGGAGCCCTGAGTTGGAGATTCTGGGGGTGACGACAACGTTCGGAGATACCGAGGCGCGCGCCAGGATTGCCGATCGCCTGCTGGGAGAAGCCGGGCGGGCGGACATACCGGTGCTGGCCGGCGCAGCGACAAAGACCAGCAATGTGATGTCGCAGCAACGCTACGGGCAGAGCGGGCAATTCGCAAAGGCTTCCCACGCGAGCGCCGTGGATTTCATTCTCGAGGAGATTCGGAAATATCCCGGGCAGATTACGCTGGTGGGGATCGGGCCGCTGATGAATGTAGGGGCGGTGATTGACAAGGATGCAGCCACGTTCCGGAAGCTGAAGCGCGTGGTGATTATGGGCGGGTCAATCGAATGCGGCTATGGGGAGCTGTGGTTTTGCCCGGAGCGCGGACCAGACGCGGAGTGGAACATCGTCAACGACATTAATTCGGCGAAGAAGTTGTTTCAGTCGGGAGTGCCGCTGTACGTGATGCCGTTGGATTCCACGCAACTGAAGTTCGATGAGACGAAGCGGGCGTATTTGTTCCGGCAGGGTACGCGGCTGACGGACGCGCTGACGCTGCTGTATCACGAGTGGGGGCAAGAAACGCCCACACTGTTCGATCCGGTGACCATCGCGTTTATCGTGAACCCGAAAATTTGTCCCGTGGAGCCGATGCACATCAGGGTGGACGACAAGGGATTTACCAGGAGAGAAGCCGGGGAGCCAAATGCGCAGGTGTGCCTGAAGTCGGATGAAGAAGCATTTTTTCGATTGGTGATCGGGCGAATTGCGGCGCAGTGAAGTGAGGAACGGCACGAGCAAATGGCCCCAGAGAAGAGCGAAGCCCGGGTGAGATGCCCGGGCTTCGTCTGGGTCAGGGTCCGAAGGGCGGCACCAGGGATAACACGCCGACTCCGGTGGCGGGAGTCACTGCTGAGGAGTACGTGGGGATACAACGGAGAGTGGTACAGGATAGGTCGTTGAGGGCGTGCTGGTGAGTTCGAGTTCCAGGCGTTGGCTGGCGCTCGAAGCGACCGTTTTCGGTTTTTGGTCTTGAGAGGCGGCGCCAGAATCCAAGCGGATCAGAACCCGTTCATGAGCGGCCTGGATTTCGGAGAGGTACATCTGCCCGCCAACTCCCTGAAAGACGGCGCGGCCCCCATGGCTGGCGGAAGCGAGGGGGATGCTGGTGGCGCAAGAAGCGTGGTAGATCTCGCCATCGGTGCTGCAGACCACGACGACGTTTCGATCGGACTCCCAGCCCATCTGGGGCTCCAGGCGGTATTGGCCCGGGGGTAGAACCTGGCGTCCCACAGTGAAGGCGAACGGAACCTTGAGTGTAAGCTGAGGACGCGAACTGACTGGAACAGTCATGGAAGGCGAAGGGAAGACATTTGGAAAGATCAGGACGTTTTCGATGGCGTTTTTCATGGGCCCTCTTGCGAAAAGCGAAGCGATTCTGTCGCCTTGCTTAATCTGGGTGCTACGGCTGCTCTTGACAGCATGCACTTTGCCCGAAGCAGGCAAAACGGACAATGCACGGAAGGTGAAGTTCGGGTGAACTGGAGGTGAACCGTGGCTGTGGTCTAACATACTGGACTGGAACGAGTTAGGCGCCCAAAAGGGGGCGGACTCGCAAAGGTCGAATGGTTAACATAAAGGAAATTGGTACGCGAGGGACGGTGAGTTTGCTATAGTCGCGAAACCCAGGAGCAAGCGATGAGTTTGGCAGAGAACGTGAAACCCGTGTATCGATTTGGGCCCTATGTGGCCGATGTTCGCGCGGGGGAGTTGTACAAACGCGGGAAGAAGAACAAGGTGCAGCAACAGCCGATGCAGGTGTTGGCGGCGCTGCTCGAGAAGGCAGGAGACGTGGTGACGCGCGAGGAATTGCGCGCGGGGATCTGGCCTGCGGACACGTTCGTGGATTTCGAGCACAGTTTGAATACGGCGATCAAGAAGCTGCGGAAGGCGCTGGGCGACAATGCGAACCGGCCGAAGTACATCGAGACGTTGCCGCGCCGGGGGTATCGGTTTTTGGGGGAAGTGGAAGCGGCCGAGGAAGCGCCCCGGGCGGTGGCGAAGAGCGGGAGTTCCCTGGCGGGAAAAACGTTCGTGTTGGCGGCGGAAGAGGGCGGGGGGTGCGTGGTCGCGCCCGCGGATGAGAAATGCTTTGAGGAATGGCAGCGGCTGAAGGAGCTTGGGGATGACGTGGGCGTTTCGATCCTGATCACGGAGAAGAAGCTGCTTCTGCTGGAGGCGGGGAGCGCGGTGCGACTGCTGTCGGT
>Ga0208323_1000790_pt1 | contig 12872 bp, 10 predicted proteins | sample June2015DPH_10_1_2_FD_184703 | JGI IMG/M metagenome (GOLD analysis project Ga0208323, IMG submission 184703) | Peatland microbial communities from SPRUCE experiment site at the Marcell Experimental Forest, Minnesota, USA - June2015DPH_10_100... | ecosystem: Environmental > Terrestrial > Soil >... | reverse complement strand
GTCACAGTGACCTCCTTGTGACCCAAACCTTATACCGGCAACAATGCTGGGGCCGACCACGCGGTAGCGTCCGCCGCGCCAGCGGCTTAGTCCAAACGCGGTCGTGGTCACTGACGAACGACTCCGGGACTATCAGCCAGCCAGAGAGACGAGAAGCCGTCGAGGAGCAATCGGACATCATTCTGGCCCACAACCGGCACACCGGATAGCCCAGAAGCCCGGGAAAACCGCTGTTTTCGACTGATTGGCAGTCAGCCTCCGACCCCACCTGGATAGTCGAAGCCTCGAAAACGTAACGGGGACCGGCAGGCCATCCGGCTACAACGCCAGTTTCATCTACGGCGCAAAGCTCGCCGTAGATGGAGGACGCACCTCGATCTGAAGTAAAATTGCGAAGTCCACTTCTCTAACTTCTTCAATCCTCAGTTCCGAGCCGCAGAAAGGGAAACGCAATGGCAAGTCTTCAGGAACGACTGGATGAATTTAAGAAATCATTTGAATCCGGAGCTCCGCCATACAACGCGCCGCACGAAGTGATCGAAACAATGCATCGTGCCACGGCCGAGCTCAAGGCTATGGGGATTGAGGGGCGAGCGTTGAAGGTCGGGGACCGTGCTCCGAGCTTCACCTTATTCAATCAAGATCATGTGCAGGTGGACTCCGCCGATCTCCTCCGCCAGGGGCCCCTGGTGGTCAGCTTCTTCCGAGGGCACTGGTGACCCTACTGCAATATGGAGCTGGAGGCTCTACAGCAGATTCACTCCGAGGTGCGAGCCTTGGGTGCACAGATTGTTGTAGTCACTCCTGAGCTCGAACGGTATACGCGGGCGCTGCACAAAAAGCTGAACCTGTCGTTCGATATTCTGACGGATCTTTACCTAAAAATCGCGGAGCAGTTTCGGCTCGTTTTCACACTGCCTGACTACTTGCGCGAGCTATACAAATCATTCGGCAGCACCCTAGACAGATTCAACGATGAACCGGAATATCGGTTGCCGATACCTGCACGATACGTAATCGATAAGGGGGGCATCATTCGTGCCGCCGACGTCAATGCCGATTACACGATTCGATCCGAGCCTTCCGAAACTCTGAAGCAGTTGCGGACGCTGAGTACTGCGGCCGAAGACTAGCAAGAGCCTGCCCCTAACTGAAAATCGTGCTTGCCTGGGTACTCAGATCAAATCTCTCGTTCCGTAGATCAACTCATGTCATCTTACCCAACTCATTTGCGCCTGGACCCAGTCCACTTGTTTTCGTGCGCGGGCACTAAGTGGAGATGTGTGGGTTTTCCGTTGGGGTGTGCGAGGCTCGAGCGCGGGGAGTGTGACGCTGGATTCGACGAGGTGAAGAATTCCGTAGGCATGAATCAAGTGCTGCGAAACCTCCGCCTCGTCGAATCCAGTTGTGGTAATTAAAGCCTAGTCTGCGGCGGCACTCGTTCCGCCTTTTTCCTTCTCCGCCACCAAGGCACCTTTTGCTGCCGCTTCGATGATATGAGCCACCGCTTGTGGTTGCGACACATACACGGCGTGGCTGCCTTTGATCTCGACCACCGTTGCACCAGCGCGTTTCGACATCAGCCGCTGGGCATCGGGCGGAATCATCCGATCCTCGGTCGTAAGCAGGTACCAGCTGGGTTTCGCCTTCCATGCCGCTTCGCTGATGGTGCCCCCTAGGGCGTCCACACCCCACGGCACTTGTGAGTCGGCCATGAATGCGGCCTCTTCCGGGCTCACGTCACCGGCGAACGATGCAGGAAACTTCGCCTTGTCGAGCATCAGAAAGCCGTCCACGGGCGGAAGGATCGGCGGTTGGGGCGCGCCAGCAGGCGCACTCTTGATCAACGTAGATACAGACTCACCTTTGTCGAGCGCAAAGGCGGCGACATACACCAGCCCCGCCACCTTCGGGTTGTTGCCGGCTTCGGTGATGACTGCGCCGCCATACGAGTGACCCACGAGTATCACGGGGCCGTTCTGAGCCGCGATCGCACGCTTGGTGACCGCTACGTCGTCTGGCAGCGTGATCGTCGGATTCTGGACGATGGTGACCGTGTAGCCGTCCTTCTTCAAGAGGTTGTAGACGTGCTGCCACCCGGACCCATCCACAAAGCCGCCGTGGACGAGAACGATATTCTTCACAACTGTCGTTGTATTCGTCTGTGCCATTGTGTTTTCTCCTATGCCTAACATGATTGTCATGATCGCCAGCACACAATAGATGATTCGTGTTCTGACGCCCATTGCCGTTGCGTTGTTCTTCATCGGATCTCCTTCCGCTTCATGCGGTCGCAAATGTTTTTGCCTGGCGCATATCGTCTGGCCGTCTGCATTGATTCTTGTCGACAGCAACCAAGGTATTCGGATCGCCGATTTTCAGAAACCTCGGAATCTACAGAGACGGACCTGTATTTTTCTTCAGGTTCGGAACTATCGAGAGAAGTGGTTGGGGTTTGGTAAAGACACCGGAATGCGGTTTATTTTGTATCGCGAAACACGGAAATAATTTTCTCGATTGGGCTTTTGTCGGGGCGAAGGAAGATAACTCGTCCACGGAATGACAACAGTGATCTCTGTTCCAGAATTTGCGGAGCTAATGACCTTTAGCTTCCCCCCTATGCGTTCGGCCCGCTCGCGCATTCCTCGCAAACCATAGTGTCCGTCTTTTCCGTGGCTGATGAGCGGCGCAGGGATACCAACTCCGTTGTCGCTCACGCGAATTGAAAGGTCCTGAGAGTATTTCAGCTCCACTGCCAATTCGCTGGCCTTGGAATGTACGCAGGCATTGCGGATGGCCTCGTACGCGATTCGATACACTTCGTCCCGAACCACAGGGTGCATTTCCCTGGTTTCACCCTGCACCGACAAGGAAGTTTTCATCGGGCTGAACATCCGGCACTCTTCCGTAGCGCGATGCAGACCTTCCGCAAGATCGTTCGTTTCCGTCGTCGAAGTACGCAGGGACTGGAGCGCCGCCCGTCCTTCCTGAATCGCTCGAGAAAGCCACTCAGACAATTGCTCAACCGCCCGCCGCATTCGGGCTGGATCAGCCGGCTGATCCAGTGCATCATCAGCAACGAGCTTGCTACCCTCGATCGTCTGGAGGAGCGTGTCATAAAACTCTCTGGCAATGCGAGTGCGCTCGGCCAACCGCTCGTCGAAACGGGCACTCAGGGCATTGGTGGCTTGGCGCATACGGAGCCAGTGAAGCAGCATGATGAGCAGAACCCCAGCTGCAAAACAGGCGATGATGAATGACCTTGTCTGGTACCAGGCGGGAGTAACAAAAAAGGAAAAAGAGGCTCCCGCCTCGTTCCAGACGCCGTCATTATTACAAGCGATTACCCGGAAACGATACTGCCCTGGGCGGAGATCGTTGTAGAACGCTTGACGGCGCGTGCCCGGCTCCTGCCATGCGTTGTCGCGACCGCCCAGGCGGTAGCGGAAGCGTACTTTCTGCGGCGCGACAAAGCTAAGGCCGGCGTAGTCGATTTCCAGATTGCGAGTGAGCGGAGGGAGTTGCAACACACCCTGAGCCGGATAAGTAGCGCGATCCGCGATCACCTGTTCGATGTGCACCAGCGGCGGCACGATGTTTCGACTGAGATGCTCCGGGTCGATGACCTGCAAGGACAGACCGTTGGCGAACCACAAGCGGCCGTCAGCCGATCGGGCCCCGGCGACGAACGAAGCATAATTGGGTCGCACGCCGTCGAGTGCGTCGAAGGTTCGTACCGGAACCGTGATATCAGGATTCTGCTTCCAAGCCTGAAAGTCGGCGCTCGTCACCAGGCCCAGTGCGCAGTTCATGTACAGCCACAAGTCATTGCTACGGTCGAAGGCGATGGCATAGACCTGCTCGCACGGAAGGCCGTTCTTTCGGGTCAGCGTCAATGCCTTGTCGTTCCGCCAACCAAGCAGACCATAGTTGGTGGCGGCGAAAACAGAGCCGTCAGCATCCGGCAGAAGCTGCTGGATCACAGTGCCTTGGGGATGCTTGAAGGAATGGATGACAGTCTGCCCATCGCGAATGTGTGCCAGGTCGCCATTAAAAAGTCCGAGCGGGATGGCGGCCTCGCCCCTAGCACATGAATCAAAAGACAAAATAAAGGATGTGCTATCAAGCATTCTCGGCTCAGCAGTCCAGTACGGATTGCTGGTCAAGAACCCGGTCGAAGGAATTCGCCTCCCCGCGGAAAGACGCGGAAAGCGAAAGACCAAACCGCACGTCACTCCAGAGCAATTCGAACAGTTGCTTGAGTTGATCCCCGAGCCTTACGCCAGCATGGTATTCGTGGCGGTTTGGACCGGGCTTCGCGTCAGTGAACTGATCGGACTGAAATGGGAGGATGTAGGAGCAGACTCGCTGACGATAGATGAGCGCTGCTGCCGCGGTGACTGGGATGCACCAAAGAGCGAGGCGAGCAATGCCACCATCGGCGTTGAAGCCTGTGTGATTGAGCGCATCCACCATCTCAAGCAGCTCACGGTTGACGTCAAAGCCGGACTGGCGGTCAGGCATTACAAGGTGGTGAAGTCTGATCGGCCGGAGGATCTCGTGTTCCAGTCCGTTAAGACGGGCGCGCCCATGCGAGACAACAACATTCTGTCGCGGCACATCAAGCCGGCCGCGCGCAAACTCGGTCTGCCCTGGATCAACTGGCGTTGCTTGCGAACCTCGCATGCAACCTGGATGGTCGAAGCAGGCGCCAACCCCAAGGACGTGCACGGCCAGATGCGGCATTCTCGCATTTCGACCACAATGGATATCTATGCGCAGTTCGTGCCGGAGTCACAGCGGCGCGCACTGGCCAAGATGTCTGCGATGGTCGAGTCGCGCACGTCAAAGCCGGTCGCGGCGACAGGCAGTATTTCCATGCCGCCGCAATCGCGGATGGTGAATTAGCTAGTTGAAAATTATTTTGGAGCCAATTGGAGCCAAACCCAGGTGGGACGACGAGCTAAGTCGTTGAAAATATGGTGGCCAGGGACGGAGTTGAACCGCCGACGCCAGCCTTTTCAGCTTTGAGCCTAAACCCCTTTTCATTCAACAACTTAATTCGTCAAGATGGCCGATTTATTGTGACCATTCTGTGACCAGCGCCGATGTTCGCCTAAGCGTCGGCCGAACCATTAAACGAGAACACTTAAAGAGGATAAGCGAATCGAAGCTAACCCTTGAAATGCGTTCTCATCCTGAGTACAATTGTTCTCGGAATGAGTACACGCAACGGTCTCGGGGACCTTCTGTTCGGACGCACGCGGGGCGCTATCCTCGCCCTGCTCTATGGCAGGGCCGATCAATCATTCTACACACGCCAAATTGCACGCGAAGTAGATGCCAGCGTTGGCGCGGTTCAACGAGAGCTTGAAAACCTCTCGAAAGTGGGTCTTATCATTCGCAGTTCACTCGGCAGCCAAGTTTTCTATCAGGCGAACCGACACGCCCCCATATTTCGAGAGATGCAGGCCCTGGTGAACAAGACAATTGGCATCTTTAGCGTCTTGCGATCGGCATTGCATCCTTTGGCGAAGCGAGTCCTTGTGGCATTTGTGTACGGATCCGTCGCACGCGAGGAAGAAAAGGCACAGAGTGATGTTGATCTAATGGTTGTTGGGAAGGCCACACTTGACGAGATCCTTTCACGGCTCTCTACAGTGGAGAAAAACATCGGCCGCCCTATCAACCCGACCGTGTATTCCGTCGAGGAATTCAAGTCGAAACTTGCGAGCGGGAATCATTTTTTGACCGCCGTGCTCAAAGGCCAAAAGGAATTTTTGCTAGGAGACGAGGATGAGCTTAGAAAAGTGGGTGGAGTACGGTTGGCTAAGGCGGGAGCCGACCAGCACAGGTGAGATCAAGGATCTTCTGGGAATTGTGGATCGTAGCCTTGCGGATTCAAAGGTCGAAGCTGTTTCGACGGACCTTCGATTTATCGCTGCTTTCAACGCGGCGCTCAGCGTCGCGACGACAGCGCTCCGCGCCTCCGGTCTTCGCACCGTTACCCAAGCGGGTCACCACGTAAAAACAATCGAATCTCTCGAACTCACCATAAAAGCCAACCCGAAGGTCATTCAAAGATTCAAGACGTTCAACAGTAAGAGGAACAAATCGGTTTATGACGTTGCAGGCGCCGTGTCAGATCAGGAATTGGAAGCGATGGTGAAACTCGCGGAGGAACTCAAGAACAACACCCTAGCTTGGCTGCGAAACCTCCATCCGGAGCTATTGCCGGCCGGGCCGAGTGGTCCGACCCGTGCGGGAGGAGATTAGAAAGTCACGCCGGAACCGAGGGAGCCTCCACGGCGACTTCCCAGAAATATGGCCCCTTTATTGTGACCACTCTGTGACGAGCGCCGATGTTCGCCTAAGAGTCGGTGTAGAAATGTTCAGGATTGGAAGACAAGAGAAAAAGGTTAGTGGAACTGCGGCCTCTGCCGTGACAGGGCAACAATGACATGTAACTGATTGATATCAACCGGTGTCGGCGGATATCGTTTGATACAAAATGATACCGGAGAGCATCTGTTATCGTCCCCTTAACGTCCCCAGATTCGCGGGCGCCCGTTCCATTGGGACTCATGCCCCAAAGCCCGGCTTTTTGGTTGGGATCCCGTCTCCAACCATCGCGACGTTGCGGCCTTTCGCACGCAGTTCCCTTACACATCTCCCTCTGACAGTTGGGCCATTCTCACACGTTTGCCTTGCTTTACTGACCTTACTTACTCAGCGCGAAATCCGCCTTTGTATCGCCGCTGACGGTCACCGGTTTGGATTGGTTCTTTGTGCCTTCATGCCAGGCAACGACGGTGTAGCTGCCGTCGGGAACGTTGTCGATTTTATATTCGCCGGATTTGTCGGTCTTGGCGAAGAATGGAGTCGGAGCAACTACGATGTAGCCGGCCATCTCGGGGTGTACATTGCACAGGAGAGGCACCGCGCCTGCAGTGTCGAACCGGAAGGATCGCTTCTCGCCTTGCGGCCATGTTCCAAGATTGTGTCCCAGACTCTTATTTCCGCCGACGCTGGGCCAGAACACGTTGTGACCAACCTTATCGCTGTTTAGAAAGTCCACAGTAGTGCCTTGCTGCACGACCAGAATGTGCGGCGTGAACTGCAGCCCTTTCTGGTCCATTAAGGGATGTTCGGAGGTACGGTTGAAAGTCTTGCCCGCAATCGTGTCAACGTAAACCACAGACTCGCCGGAGACGCCAGAAACTTTGCCACTGATGGTTCCGGCGCTGGCGACGAGGCTCAACACTGCAAGGACTGCGACCACAGTCAGAACATTTCGTTTCATGGGTTCCTCCTTTGAACCAGATTCTTTCGTTACCTCGAAAAACCGCACCATTACATGCGCATCTCTTCTGACACCGAACAGTGGCGGACTCCGGTTCTGCGTGTACCGGAGCCCTGTCCACGATGAGTCAAAAGTGGAACCCAAGTTCAGCTGTCAGCGAGCGCGGCGTGACATAGTGCGTGCCGCTGAAGGTGGAAAGGAAGTTGTAGAGCGCATAGTTGTTCGCCAGGTTGATGACGGTCAATTGTGCGCTCCATTTGTACTTGTCACCGTGAAAGAGGTTGTCATGGCCCACCGACATGTCGAAGAGGCTCCGGTGTGCGATGCGCGGAGGCTTATGGTCGTCGTTCTCAGTACCTGGTGGAGGTACGTTTATGAGCGCAGAGCCGAACGCCGATGCGGGGCAGTTGTAAGGTAGAGGACTCGTCGGGGTTGCGCGGACGCCACTACAAGTGAACCCGGCTTCAGCCTCTTGATCAGCTGAAAGCGGCACCTGGCCCACGTTGGCAGCCATCATGCTCACGTTAGGTACGTTGTTGATTAACACTGATTGTGGGCAATCGTTGCTTGCGCCGATTCCGTAGCACGGAGTTGCGCCTGCCACCAGTCCAGTGTCATACCGCCAGTTGAAGCCCATCCAGGGACCGCGCTTCCAAGGCTGGTATTGGAAGTGGGTCGTCTGGTTGAAACGTTCGTCGTGGTCAATGCGGAAGGGAGTGCCCGGCGCTCCCACAGTCGCGCCCGCGCCGGCAATCTGCGGCGGGAAGAAACGTGCCGCCACGCTGGAGAAGACCATCAGCGCCGAGAATCCGTGGATTTCAGGCACGCTCACACGGCCCGCATATCCCGGAATCTTCGAGTTGTGCCACTCAATGGGGTAAGTGATCGGCGTGTTGCCGAGCACACTGAAGTCGAAGCCGTTGTGTGTGTACTTCGAGATCCACTCGCCGGAAAAGACCAGGTACTTCCCGAACGCCTGCTCCAGGCCAGCGTGGAATTCGTTGCGAAAGCCAACGCTCAAAGGATTCGTGGCCGACGAAGAACAGAGAAGCAGAGGGTTTAGGACAGCGATGCCGCAGCCGATGCTGGAGAGGATGAGGTTCTCGTTGAAGGGAGATTCCAGAGTGCGCGCGTAGGAAACACGCAGAATGGTGTTGGTCTTTTTGACGTTGTAAGCTACCCCTACCCGAGGCTCGACTTGGTTCCCGCTGGTGATCCCATTGTAGAGATCGCCGCGCAGTCCGAGGTTCAAAGACCAGTTATCTACGGTGATGTTATCTCGCACGTACAGGGCAAGTTCCTTGATATCGGTGTGGCCACTGAAAACGTAGGAGACTCCGCCACGGGTCAAGTCGTACGGAGCCAGGGTCGTACTGTAATAGGGATAAAGAGCATTGCCGGGCGCGTTCGGATTGGAAGCGATGTTCGCCTGCAACGGGCCGGTAACGCCGGGGCAGTCCGCGGGAGTGAGTCCGGGAGCTGCGACCCACGGATATATGTTCACCGAACTCGTGCCGTAAACATTCGTGATGCAGGGTGCGTTGTAGGTAGGATCGACGATCCCGATGGGCTCGTTCTCGTTGAGAAACGTTTGTTGGTAGGTGGCTCCAGCCTTAATTTGGTGAATGCCCTTGACATAGGAGAGATCCGTCCGCAGTCCCGCGTTAGTGAGCGAACGGTCCTGACCAACCGACTGTCTCTGAAGACTTGGTGGCCCGAGGTCCGCGAACGGATCTTTGCTGCCATAGTAGTTGTAGTCGTCGCGGCGCACGAACGCTCCCAACGTGTAGACGGCGTTCGTATTGAGCACATGCGTCCACGAAGGCGCGATGTTGAATGTTCCAATCTTGGAAACCTGGTCCGTTGGTCCCACCGGATTTCCGTCCGGGCCTATGCCGGGTGCACCGAAAGCCGCTGCCATCTGTGGCTCAATCCCAAAGAGTCCACTCCAGGGTGTCGCGTTTTCGGCATCGAGGTTATTCGGCGTCTGAAACCAGCTCCGGCTGTAGCCGAAGTTCAGGTGAATCGAGTCACCGGGTGTGATTTGATAATCCACGCGGTCGAACAGGTTTTCTTCATTGCCCTTGTCGTGGAACACCGCGAATTCTGGCGGATCGAGGAATCGACCAGTGTTCAGACCATTTGCGGAGATGAAGTTCCCCCAGTTCTTGCCGCCGTACGCAAGCTCGGCTGCCACGTTGGATGTTCCGAACGTCCCATAGGAAGTGCTCACACTACCGTGAGGCGTTGTCACACCCTGGCCTGAACGCGTGGTCGCTACAATCACAACGCTGGTCTTGCCTCCGTATTCCGCCGGCGGCGCACCCGAGATCACTTCCATGGATTCGATCGCATCGACGGGAAGCTGGTTGGAGAAGACTTTACTTTGCTGGTCAGTAATCGGCTGGCCGTCGATGCTGAACGAATTCGAGGCGTGGTCGCCGATGCCGTGAAAGAGGCCATTGGAATCGGCAGCGATCCCAGGAGTGGAGAGAGTAACCAGCGAACTCAGTGACGATGTCGTGCTTTCCAGAGGAAGTTTGTCGAACAAGCTCTTGTCAATATCGGAGTGGAAGGTCGGATCATTCTCCAGCAAATCGGCCGCCTGAGCCTCGACCGTCACGCTCTCGGACGCACCGCTCACCTTGAGGGCGATGTTGAGGTTCACGGGAACAACAGACCGAACATCAATGTCCTGCGAATAAGGAGCAAACCCGCGTCCCAGCACAGCGAGGTGATACGGATTAAACGGCACATTCGGGATGGTAAATTTGCCCGAACTGTCGGTAGCCGTGGCTCGATCAAAATGGCTGACTGGGTTGTGAATCTCCACGGCTGCGAACGCGACCACTGCACCGGTCGGATCAAGGACCGTACCTGTTACCGAGGTTGAGTTTCCACCCGACTGCGCGTAAGCCTGAAAAGCGAGGGCCAAAAGGAAAACCACCACAAAAGTCGCGGGAAGCGACCTCCTGTAAGAAGCCAGCATGATTCCTCCTGAAGATTCATCGAAAAAGATCAAGCCAAAGGCACACGGAAAACGAACCGGGCCTGTAAACGGCAGAAAGCTGATCTTTAGACGCTAGGAGGCGGGCGGACACACAGAACAAAGACTGTCAGGCGTTGCTTGGCAGAGACGGGTTCCGGCCGAAAGGTAGAGACCGAAACGAACATCACCGTTGGTAAGACGGTAGCGGTTTGCGGAGAAGCTGAATGGGCGGCGATACAGACGGTACACGTCGACGACTCGGTGGGGCTCAAATGTTGATGCGTGGCGAATGCAATCGCTGACCAGAAGGTCAGCAACACGCATAGACACGCTATCCGCTTCGATATCGACCGCATGAAAGCTAACCCCACGAAAACTTCATTTGAATCTATACCAAAACGCCAAATAAACGCAACGAGAGAATACCTATCCAGGTATGTACGCACAGCCTGCTTATATTTCGTGTTTCCTGACTGCCAGAGCTAGTGGTGGTGTGACGAGGCGAGGCCTCCATAAAGACCCAGTACAACGACGACTATTGCCCCCAGAATGATCCATAGCAGCTGAATTATCCCCTTCCTATCACCCGCTCTCTTATTCCGGCTTTGACCCTTTTTGAAGATTGATACCATGAGGTCACTGCGTCGCGCCTCCAACAGGAACGCTCGAATCCACGGAAGCCTTGATCTGTGTGGATGCCGCAGCGTTTGTTGCGTTGCTCTCTGCACGTTCAGGCCACTCCCTTGTATGGAAGGCGGTTCGACAGTCCCTCACGCATTTCCCAAAATCGCTATAAGCGAAATGGACTGATCCTGCATTCTTGAAATTCGCGCGGCAGGGCTAGCATCTCGCCCGCATCCCGACACCGGACAGCCCACTCAACTAGGGTTTGGTACTGGTCGAACGTAATAATATTTCCCAACCATTCCGTGCCCGATGAGCTCGTAATCACGACCACGTTCGGCACATCGCATGGTCCAACACAGCCGCTGATAGTCAGCTGAACTCGCTTCAGCAGTCCCCGTTTCCGCCATTCACTCTTCAGCCATTCCACCGGAACTTCGGGCAAACCACGCTCGACATTGCCGCAACAGCAGCCTCGACAGATCGTGATCTGTCCGACCACGAGGCGCTTCGTTTTCAATGGACAGTCTCGATCCTCGTTCACAGCGGGTGATCCGTCCCGACTTCTGGAAGCCACTTAATCCAACAAGCCATATAGGTCGTCCATTTCAAACGGTCTTGGTGATCTGCGAGACTGCAAGAAAACTGCCGCAATCAAAATCACCAAGATCGCCAGGGCGATTAGGATTGCCCAAGCTCTGACTTTCCGACTCTGGATCACATGAGCAAAGTGCATACCCTCAACTCAAATCCGCTCCAACCCCCGACTCATCGCCCGGATTCAGCACCACGGGGCAACAATCTCGTGGAATTGAGAATGAATGCCAACTCTGAGGTCACGTGAATAAAGGCGGCGAGCAGCGGATTCAGGAAGCCAAGGGCTGCCATTCCCACTCCTATGCTATCCACGACCAGCGTGCCCACAAAATTCTGCATGATGATCCCGCGGCAGCGTCGAGCAAGCCGCAAAGTTTCGACTAGTTTGGAGAGATCGCTTCCGATCAAGATCACATCTGCGCTCTCCCGAGCAACATCAGTTCCCGATCCCATGGCGATGCCGACGTTGGCCTCCACGAGGGCAGGAGCGTCGTTTATCCCGTCACCGACCATCGCGACATTACGCCCTTTGCTCCGCAACTCAGTCACCCACTTTGCTTTCTGCTCGGGCAGGAGTCCTCCCACTGCTTCATCTACTCCGAGATCACGGCCAACCGATGAAGTTGCCGCTTGTGTGTCTCCACTCAACAGGACAGTCTTCAAACCCATGTGTCGCATTGCGGCGACCGCACTCTTGGCTTCCGGACGCAAAACATCCGCTATTCGGATGCTCCCAAGAACCTGCCCTGCGCGAGCGACGTAGACTTCCGATGCCCCGCCCGCACCATCACTACTGACGGGCAAACCCCTCGTCATGCCGTGCTCCAGGAGCAGCGCCAGACTCCCCACGAGAATCTCCTCGCCTTCATAACTCACCCTGACTCCTCTTCCTGGCGTGTACGAGAATTCATCAGGCTCAACGAGCGGAACGTCGAGTTCCGTTGCCCGTGCCACAACTGCCTTGGCGAGAGGATGTTCGGACTTGCGTTCCGCAATACTGGCAGCCGCTATGATCTGTTGCTCTCCGAAGCCATTGGCGGAAACGACTTCCCGAATCTGTGGAGTCCCGAAAGTTAGCGTGCCGGTCTTGTCCAAAAGGACGGTGTCCACGGCAGCTAGTGCTTCCAGGTATAGGCCCCCTTTAATGATGGCTCCCTGATGTGCCGCTCGGCCTATTGCTCCGAGGATTGCAAGGGGAGTTCCAGCCGCGATACCGCACGCTCCGGCAACGATTACCACCGAGATGGTTGACCTGACGTTTTGAGTAATGATGAAAGTCAGAACTGCTGCCCCCAGGGCAAAATAGACCAAGTAACCCGCCAGGCGATCCGCAGTTTTCTGAATGGGAGCCCGTGATTT
>Ga0208323_1000786_pt1 | contig 12903 bp, 15 predicted proteins | sample June2015DPH_10_1_2_FD_184703 | JGI IMG/M metagenome (GOLD analysis project Ga0208323, IMG submission 184703) | Peatland microbial communities from SPRUCE experiment site at the Marcell Experimental Forest, Minnesota, USA - June2015DPH_10_100... | ecosystem: Environmental > Terrestrial > Soil >... | reverse complement strand
GGGTCTTAACCTATAGAATGAGATATAGAAGGGGCTACGTCGCTACTGTCTCCACCTCTTCATTTCGTCATCAATCTTCTTGTCCGGCAGCGGCGTAGGAATTAAGGTCTTGTGCCAAATGTAAATTACCGGGGCGACGATTACAATGTAAAATCCTACTACTGCCAGCCCATAGAATATCCATTCCAAAATTGTGTTCTGTGCTTCAGGAGTCATGCGACCTCCGAAATAAACATTCGCAATGATCCATAGAATCCTAGACAGAATACGATTCATCTCATCCTCAACTTTCCTGAAACCGTCCCGGCTCAGGCTCGGGGAACGTAAGATGCTTCTGGGTAGACTCCTCGCTCAAGGTAACTCCCTTCGCATAACCAGCCCATCCTTTGGCATGTAATATCCTTCTTCGACCGATTTTACTCGAAAGCCATAATCCCAATACAACTTCTGGGCGGGATTGTCTTCATGTACGTGTAATTTTATTTCTTGGGCTTTTTGGAGCGTATACCACTCGATGACCTCGCGAAGTAAATTCCCACCGACACCTCGGCCCTGAAAACTCTTATCTACCGCGATTGACCAGATGTACGGATGGACGACCGTTCGTACTAAGACGAAGCCGATGATATGGTTTTCATCCGGCGACTCTTCAGGAAAAGAATGTGAAAAATCTTTCTCATTAACTTTTGCGAGGAACACATCGCAGACTTCTACCATATCTTTCATGGTCTCTCGGGGCGGGCGCTCAACCCCTTCATAGCATGTGTCAGAAATCTCCATAAGTCGGTCGAAGTCTGTACTATTATAAGCGGTCGTAATGATCATCGGAATACCCTCAACGGCATAAGCCCTCACAATGTTACCGAAAGTGTAATGCATCCGCAAAAGAACCAATACAGAGCCCAACGCCATTCTCTCGCGGTGGCGAACAGTGCCGATGCCACGAAACTCTCCGCTGCCATAAAAAGTGTAAAGCCTCGTGCCATAGTCCTCCAAAAAAAGTGGGACGTTCTGTTCCTAGGTCGTCCCGAACCCGAACTTACGTCTACCTTCCGGCAGCCGCAGCCATAGTCAAGGGTTTAACCTCGGCTGTTATTGGTTTTACGCTGTTAAGGTAGTCGTCTACCTGCACGCAAGTTGTAATCATAATTCGAGCAATCGATACCTGTTCATCCCCCCACACGGCTCTAGGAGCAGTCTGGTGGAGATGCCCGGAATCGAACCGGGGTGTTACCCGCCTACAACCAACCTTCAACGTGCGTAATTCAGGGGCCGACTTCCGACCCTCCACCATCTGGAATCGGTCCAGCCCGGTCAGACCTTCGCTTTAACTTCTGCGACGATCTGCGTCAAATCCGCACGAAGCCTCGTCACTTCCACCTTAAAATCCGCAACCAGAGCCGCGCTTTCCTTCGCGATCTTTCCCCGGAGCCCGTATCCAGCCACGCCGCCCAACACAAATGCAATCACTAATTCAAGCATAAAGCCTCCTTTTTCCTACTATCCCAAGTGTAGCAGAGTGGAATACCCTTGTCAAGCAAAAAATTCGGTTACTTTAGTTTCGCCAGTAACCTCTGTAAAGTCGTGGGTTTACCGACGGCGTCACAAATCGCAGCGTCCGCATGGAACAATACTAGTCCGACAGAAAGCACTTTCGAGAGCCAACTACGGTTGTGCCGGTATTCGTACACACCTACAGTGGCGATTGCAGCGTGCCATGCTGATTTGAGGGCTTTCTCTTTGGATTCTGGGGTCATATTCCTCCTATTTCTTATAGTATGAATTCTCATACCCTTCCGCCGCCAAAATGAATCCCATTCCCTCAGCCCATTCCGGAGTTTTCGACATACACTGCAACAACTCCGCTTCGCCCAGCGGGGAATCTAGTGGCACTTCGGCTACGATCTCATCATGTATTGTCATGATGATCTTGAAACCTGCCTTTTCCGCTTCGAGCATGCCATTGAGCAAAATATCTCGGGCGACGGCTTGCACTACGTTCTCAGTAAGCAATCCGCCGTAAAGGTCTTTCTCCTGAGCACCCTTAGAATCATACGCCGTATATGATACGGTATCCCGTAGCTTGCCGAACTTCAACTTCTTACTGAGCTTCGGATTGAAGTAATGAATGTACCGCCCGCTCGGCAACTTTATACGGAGTACTCGTGTGTTGCGACCGTCCACCACAATTCCCTTTACATAAATGCAGCGGTGCTCGCGGACAGCGTTCTTCACGGCATCTTCAAGAGCCTTCCAATATAGAGGAATCTCGAAATACTTCTTGCGGAAGCCGTAAATGCACTTCTCCGCAGTAACTTCATCCGGGTCTTCCGAATCTATTGGCATCGTAATACCAAATGTTGCACAATAGTCAACGAACTTGTCTACACCCATTCCGAAGCCGCTGCCAAGGATTACGACTTTACCTTTTGCACGTTCGTCCGAGTTTTCTTTTGTAATCGGCTTGCCAAGCAACCAAGACATGAACTCGCAATAAAGATCGTGTCCCTGTGCATATGCATCGATCATCGATTGACATTGGGCTAGTGCCGCAAGCACGCGAGATTCGATTTGCGCCAGATCGCCGACTACCAATTTATGTCCCGGTGTCGCACAGAACGAAGTCCTGATCACTGAAGCGATACATGTCATTACGTCAATGCCGGGAAACATACCGGATACAAGTGTTTCCGCACGGACGGCATCAATAATAGCCTTCGATACTTTCGATGCCGCTTTATCCGGCTTGTAAAGATTTTGAAGTTGCACCCCTCTCCCCGCCCATCTTCCAGTATGTGCACCATGATACAGGAATTGCCAGCGCAGCCGCCCATCGGCACTAATGCGATCTTGAATGCTTTGGAACTTCTTGTAAGCGGAGCCGCCGAGTTTCTGTCTCAGTAAAAGTAACTCACGGACTTCCTCCGAGAGTTCGCTATTCAATGCGCTCTCTATATGTTCTACGTCCAATGAATCATAAGGATATCCTCTCGGCTTCAACCATGTTTTCAGTTGTGAGCCACTATTCGGATTCTCGCATTGGGTAATAGCTCCGATCTGAGCGAGAATTTCAAGCGCCTCGTTTTCGGCTAGTTTCTTTCCGTTTGCAACGAAGGGTTGGTCAATATACACGCCCGCCGAATTCATGCGCTGATCCAATTCCCAAGCAGCCTGCTCACCGGGGGTAATTGGGGAATTGATTGCGACCGCCGCGTAATGCACTTCTCGTTCAGCGATTACGTCCTGCATACAGTATTTGCAGAAGTCCGCCCACTTTTCAGGATGGGAATTCCAGTCTTTAAAATAATGCATAGGCGACCCATTCAAAAGCATCTTCTTAGTCGCCTTCTTCGGCATCGAAAAGAACTTTACACCCTCATCGGGGGCCATGTGAATCTTCTTGCCCAGAATCGATAGAGCCGCACCCGCCCGCTCCAATCCGATAGGCAGGCTCATGTACGCACAGAGGACGCTTGGGTCATACCATTCCTTCAATTCCGTGGCGATACCTAACATATCCTCGAAAATGTGTTTCTCGAACTGAAAGTTCCACGCACATTTTATGACTGTCTTATCGAGTAAGAGTGCCCGCAATTCGTCGGGCATCGGTCCTAAATGTGGTTGCCAGAGATTCGGAGATTCCAAATCCACAGCCCACGCAAGCATAAGCACACGGGTGGATGGATGTTTGGCGTAATTATCCAAACCCACGGCTTTGATGTTTACTAAACTCGCGGATTCAAAGTCAAGCCACACACGTTTCATTCAGATTCCTCAGGTTCATTCTCGTGCTTCGGTTCAATTTGTAAATACCAGATATCTTCGGATTGGATATATTTCACAGTATTGCCCAGTTTTTGGCGAGCCATACTCATATCCGCATTGCCGAATCCCATCGCCTCAGCACTCTTGTAAACATCTACCTTTGGATGAAGCTCTCCGTCAGTGAGATGTTCTACTAACCAATCCATACATTGCTTGTAGAGCGGAACAAAGGCTTCTTTGTCTGGTGTCTTGAGAGTAGCATCAGCGCTTGCGTGTGTCACATCTCCAAACTTAATTTTCCCAACGGATATGAACTGACCGTTTATCTCTACTTCCTCAGAAACAATTTGATATTCTAATCCACCAGTATTCGGGGCGATGTTAGCCTTTAGGGGCGTCATCTCCATCTTTCCGGTCAATTTATTTTCACCGAATGACCACGCCACTCGGACTGCTCCAACCATGCCCATTGCCCCGCCGACCCTTTGGATGCTATCTGTATCTTTGGTTTTGTTATAGTGCGTCACCAATATGATTGCGACTCCAAATTTTTCGGCGATCTTCGCCAGGGGTGACAGCGCCATGCGAACTTCCTGCTCTGAATTTCCCTTCAAATGGCCTAAATGGTTCATGATCGGATCAATGATTACGACCTTTACATCTGGGTTAGATTCAAGGAACGAGCGGAGAACGTTTAGATCAGTGTCGAGCGTAAAATCCTTTGGACCTTTATCCGTCACTACTGACTGTAAAAGCATGACTTTATCCTTGTCAGCTCCCGCTGCCATCAATCGAGGGACTAGAGTATCCGCAGCGGCATCTTCTAATGAGATGATGACAACTTCGACCGGGGGATTTGTATTCTTAACATCGTGCCAACCACATCCCTTCGAGGCACATGCAGAAACATACATCGTCACCATACTCTTACCGACACCCGGATGACCCGCGAACAAAGTCAGCTTGCCAAAGGGAATTCTGTCTTGCCACAGCCAATTGAGAACTTCGGGAGCAATGTTACTCGCCCTCTTGAGTACCATCTTCGATGTAGTCTTCTCCTCCGGCTGAACGACTGTTGTCAAATTCGTCTTGAAGAAAAACTTCTTTCCCGAGATAGATTCCAAATGGTCACGGAATGCCCGCCAGTCCTTATCCTGACAGTGAGCATGAAAACATTTGAAGCCATATCCGCCGTCGTCGTTGACGAAGACTGCGACTTCCCCGTTGTTGTGTTCCTCGTTGAATGGGCATGGAACGATGACAAACTTCCAGCCATTCTTCTCTCGGCGCATGACCTTATGGGCGATGCCATACCAATCAAGGAACTCTTCCATCTTCTCGGGTCCGTCGGTAGTAGCGATTCGTTCAGCCGCCTTCGCCTTAATGACGATTGAGGATTTCTTTGTCTCTTTCGGAATTGGCTTTAACGCAGATAGTTGCATCAGTGTGACCGACTTGATTTCGGTCGGTACGCTTAGAATGCAAGAATGCCGGTGCGGACGATCCGCAGTATTCGGGCCTTTTGATGCGAGACTGCCGTAAGCCTTCGTGATTCGTGACGGATTATAAACGACAGTGTCTACGTGCACCAGGGACGTGTCAAACTTTTCGGCGAGATGCTGTAATGCCTCTTGTACTGTTACAGTCAATTCATCGGTCGAAGGCATGCCGCCCATGTTGTACAACAGGTGATATCCGTTGCCACTATCAGCCGTGACCGGATCGGGCCAGCCTTTGTCCTGTAGATAAGATTCAACTTTCTGAGCGACGACGAACGAATCAGACTTCTCAGATTCTGTCGAAGAGACGGTTTGCTGAGGGAGTTCTGTACCATTCCCGTCTACTCTTAATGGATCGCAATCAATCAAAAGCCAATTTCGAACCACAATCTCATCGTCTTTGCAACCATGCCCACCGACGACGGCTTTGTCTTTCTGTGATTTATCATACAACTCAGCAGGCGGGGCGTTCAGCGTGTAGTAGACGGCAGGAACCTTGCCAGAGTATTCCTCAATAGCCTGTACTAACTTCTCCCTGTCTCGAAAAAAACCGATGATTGTCCCTTGTGAACTTTTCGGGATACGAAGCTCTACCAGCGACCCCTCAGGGAATAGAGCCTGTACGCTTTTACGAATCTCTTCTGTGATCATGTAAAAATTTCCTCCTCATGCGAGCGATTCCAAGATTTATAGACTATATATTCATAGTCTCCACATCTAGTGTAGAGTGGGATTCCAAGATTCAATAGGAATCTATATACACCGTTACAGCATATGCAGTATATATACAGATGTATGTAGTGGGATAGAGTTCTTAGAGACGAAAGACCCTAGAAAAATTTACATAGAGACGAAAGACCCTATCCCACTACAAGTTAGACCGTTTCGACAGTCGCCTTCGCAGTCGATAACGGACGAACGGTGTCGATTACGATGTTGGCAAAAGTCTTCCCGGCGTTATTGCCGGTGCCTTCGTTATGGGCGATGTTCGCAATGAACCCGAAACTGATCAAATCTTCGGTGTCAAATTTCTTGTCGAGATTGATCTTCAACCGACGGCAGAACTTGCCAAGGGTCGATTTCACACCAATACTGGGGCTGACGCTCAGGTAGACGTACAGGTCGTTGCCGTCTTCAGCCTTTTGGTCGAGCACCTTGACTTTGATGGAGAATTTTTCTTTCTCACCATAAGTGGTCTTGAATATTTTCATTTCTCCGATTTCAACGATTTGCAGTTTATGCTGATCTTCAGATGGGAGTTCGTATACTTTTTCTTCGATTATCATATGGATTGTCCTTTCGGGAGTGTTGTTCTACTCCATTCTTAGATTACCAAAGTACCCAGCGTTTGTCAAGCGAAAAGTTGAAAAGATTTTGCTTGACAAGTCGGGAGAACTTTGGTAATCTGAGAATGAAGGGAATTGGGTTCCTTTGGTTACCCATAGACCTATACAGAAAGGAAAGAATGTCTCGTAAGCGTAAGAAAACATTAGATTTACGGGGAAAAGACCCTGAATCACCTGAGTATTGGGAAGAGATTCTTGGCCGAGAGGGTTTAGGGATGCGTACAGGTATCGGTTCGAAGCTATCTTACGTGGGTTTAGGGGGTGTTTTAGAGAGAATCGAGGGGGAAGAACGTACCTCATCAGGGAGAGTTGACCCTAAAGCACCCGCTGAATAACTTTATTTTTTCCTTTAGAATCAATGGCTTAGAACCCTTTTTCTCATTTCTAGAAAAAATTTCCTCGTACTAGTGAGAGGGTAAAATTTTTTGGTTTCGCCGTACATCCTTTGCTGCCCATAGTACCACCGGACGCAAATGAACAGAAAACGACAAGTGCGGGCGGCACTTAAACCGCCCTACAATTTTAAGCCGAGCCGGTCGTTAGTAAATCCGGTCAGTCCGCCGAAGGGCGGTAGGCAATAGTTTGAATTTCGTTGTCGAGAAATTAGCCCTCCGGGGTCTCAGAGTAGTCAACCGCCGAGAGATCGCGGTCCTTTGGTTGACGGGACGCGGTAGACAACGACTAGGGTACGTGGACTGGCGGGCACGCCGACCGTAAATCGTACCCAAATTTTTTGAGAAACGGGGCGGACCTCCTCCGGGTGCCAAAAGCACTCCCGTCCCGATATTAGCCCCAATTCTGGGGCGACCCGAGACCGCATGGTGCCAGCCATTGCGGTCTCTTAGTTTTGGAGCGCCTATGCCAACCGAGATATATCGCAACGGGTTTGGCTGGGTGTCGAAGGAAGTATCCAAGGAACTCCTCGCACATATTTTCCCCAACTATCCTGACATTCGCGTATGTCATCCGCTGCCCGACTGGATAAAAGAAAGGCTCAAGGAGGAGAAGTGATGCCTGAACGAATTCTTTTGTGCCTATTTTCTTGCCATGAGTATTCGTACACTTCGGCGGGGTTCAAGGATTGGTTCACTCGGCCCATAGTTGATAGACTCGCCGGAATTAGGGAATCTTGGTGGAAAGATATAACTTGTGACCATAAGATTTTCAAGGGATTTGGAGGCGGGCGGATTCCTCAACTTGATGAAATTTTCGTGCCTGCGATTGATGACTATCATCATTCAGTAGATAAGATAAAAGGCATCATTAAGTATGCTCTTGACAATTCGTATGATCGAATTTTTAAGATAGATGATGATTGCTATCTACATTATGATAGATTGATGTCGAATGTACCAACGGCGGATTACGTAGGAAGCGGTCGAGGTTGGGATGTAGAAAGTAGCAAAAGATTCCCAACAGATTTTGCGCCGGGTTTTTCATATTGGCTCTCGCATAGAGCTATGGAGATTGTTCTTAAAGCACCGATGGGCTGTTGGGCGGAAGACAGGGCTGTGGGAGAAACTTTGAAGCGGGCGGGAATACGACTAACTACAGACCATAGGTACCATTTGATACGCCCGACAAAGACTTGCCAGTACATATCTGATGATGAATTGTATAAACCAAATGATTGGATTAGCGTGCACTCACTGAGCCCTCAGCAGATGATTAAATATCACAGTTCGAGTACCGTTATTACGCAACAAGTTTAGCGGTTCTTATCCATCAGCATAATTACCTGATGGCGGGGAGTGCTTAGAACACTCCCCCCAATTCTTTCAAGCCCAGATCAAATGAGAAAACATTGGGAGGAGAGATGCCAACCAGTAATCCTAGGACCATCCACCCAATCCTTTTAGAGATTATGCGGTTACAGCCGAAGTCAATTTTGGATTTGGGAATTGGTTGGGGTAAGTATGGAATGCTTTGCCGCGAATATCTAGATGTAAACCAAGGAAATTATTTGCGTGAGCAGTGGCAAATAAATTTGGTTGGAGTAGAAGGATTTCCTGCATATCGCAATCCGGCATGGAATTTCTATGATGAAATTCGCATAGAAAATTTTTCAGAGCATTACGAGTTATATACGGGTTTTGACCTTGTGCTTATGCTCGATAGCCTTGAGCACATAGACAAAGATACTGGGCGGAAGATGCTTGACTTTCTTCGCAGAAATAATAAAGCAGTAATCATTTGCGTCCCTGAAGGTGAGACTCCACAGGAATCTTGGGGCGGTAATGATTTTGAACGGCATCTAAGCACATGGACAGCCACAGAGCTAACAGAGTTGGGAGGAACGCTCTTTGTAGATTTCATTTGTGCTTGTGCGACATTCGAGAGTGTCCTGTGTTAGCCTCAGATGTTCCTGTTTATATTTGCAATCGCAATCGGCTGTCTACTACTCGTCGATTAGCGGAATGGTTGAAATCGGCGGGAACGAAAAGCATTACGATCATCGATAATGATTCGAGTTACGAACCGTTGTTGTTGTGGTACAAGTCTTGGCCGGAATCCGTCAAATACGTGCAGCAAATGGGGCGCAACGCAGGCCCATATGAGTGCTGGACGTGGGCAAAGGCACGACAGAATATGCCGTTCATTTTTAGTGATTCCGATGTAGTTCCTGCGGATTGTTGCCCGAAAGATTTAGTGGAACGGTGTCTGTACATTTTGAATATCCTTCCTGCGTCTGGTAAGATCGGTCCCGGTATTCGACTGGATAACATTCCGAAAGAAAATCTGGATTCCCCGAATTATTTCGAAGGCAAGACGCTTCGCCAGTGGGAGTCACAATTTTGGATTCGCCGTATCCCGCACACACCTGCATTCAGGGCACCAATTGACACGACGTTTGCTTTATATACGGCTACTACGCCGTGGCGGCTGGACTGGGAAAACATTCGTTTGGATTCGCCTTACTTGATTGAGCACGTGCCGTGGTATTGCACGCAACCAATCTCTGAGGAAGAACAGTATTACAGAGCACACGCTGAGAAGTGGTCACACTGGGGGAGTAAATGACGGAAGGCCAAGGGAACGCACGAGGAATTTACAACCAGCACGTGGCTTCGAGAGATAGTGATATTGGTCATTACCTTCCGTTCCTCAGGTCCAAAGCGAAAGGCATTATCTTCGAGATAGGCGTCCGTCTAGGGAACCCGAATTTGCGAGGCGGGGCATCGACTTCTGCATTCCTGTTAGGGCTGGAAGAGAACGGCGGCCATCTATACTCCGTCGATATTGACGATTGCAGTGGGTTGTTTAGGAACCATCCGAACTGGTCGTTCCTTCGAGCAGACAGTAAAGACCTGCCGACGATTTTCGCTTTCGTCCCTAAAGTCATTGACATTCTATTCCTCGACGGTGATCATTCCCGCAAAGGATACGTCAATGATTTGTACACGTACTCGACTTTGGTCCGAGACGGCGGATTGATTATTTCCCACGATACGGATACTTCACACAACCCCGGTTGGACGATTGAGAAGACCGGCAACCCCGGTGCACCGTCCGAAGCGATTCGAGAAGAATATCTCAAGTTCGCACGGGACAACCAGTATGAGCATTATGATTTGCCAGGAATCTGCGGCATGGGCGTGGTGGTGAAACGTGGGCGACAATAAGCCGCTCATTCTCATTGGTAGTTGTTCGTTGTATCGCAATAATGGTTACAACGATGCCGCCCGCAATACGTGGATCAAGGATTGGGGATCACAGATAGCGTATCGTTTCATTCTCGGCAGAGGGTGCATGAATCCTCGGCCTGACGAGATAATTCTCGACGTAGATGATGGATACGAACAGGTGACTTACAAGACCCGAGAGGCCCATCGCTGGGCATTACAGAATGGGTATGGATACACTTTTCTTTGCTTTACGGATACATACGTAGTTCCGCCTCGATTGTTGAACTCAGATTTTGCGAGCTATGATTACTCAGGTTTCGTAGTAAGTTTCGAAGGAATTTCTTATGCTGGCGGTGGGACGGGCTATTGGCTAAGTCCCAAAGCGAGCGAGTTTATCGTAGCGGCCCAACCGCAGAGTAAGCACGAAAGCTGGTGCGAAGACCTTTGGACTGGCCGGGTATTACATCAAGTGGGAATTATTCCAGTACACAGTAATATATTGTCGCCAGGAAAAGAAGGTAAAAAGAATCTGGGTTTGATTCCGGTTGCGGATACGGTTTTAGCAACAGAACATCTTTCAATAAATCGCTCATATGACCCTTCATGGATGTATGATACTCATCGTCGAGTGGGGAGGACCGTGTGTAGTTGGGATTTGTTTGACACACTCGTTGCTGCACGCTCAGGAAGGGCGGGCGATACCGTAATAGAAGATCATTTTCCTATAATCGAGAATGTATCAAAAGTACAACCCGACGATTTGATTATTTCGGACTATCTCGACAATGCGAAGGCGCTGCGGATTGTACAAGACATATTGCGAATTAGTAATAGGTTGATTGTAACTCCTGAAGGCAAGCAGACAGGATCGTTGTGGGCAAGCATTAGCCCCAAACCAACACTTCATCGAGGGGATAGCATGTTGGGTGACTATCAACAACCCATAGCACATGGAATCCCTGCGGAATTGATTACATCTTCAAAATATACTCTTGCTGAAACGGCATTGCGGGATTCGGGATTTATAAGCGTTGCAAAGACTATGCGGGAATCTCGACTATCAAGTTTCGGGAATTACAGGGAATTGGAATTGGTGCAAAGTCAATTGAATTTTCCGTTCCTCTTTATCGGTGCTCTCTGCTTGCATAGATATGTTACATCGAACGGGTTTGAGAACGTGTTGATGTCGAGTCGAGATGCATATTTATGGATTGACTTGATGAGATGGGTTCGTAATGTGCACAATGCGACGTATGGGATTGAGTATTTCTACTCTTCACGTATTGCGAGACATTTGCCCAGTCCCGATTATCTGCAATATTGTAGACAAGCGGCGGGCGATAAAAAGACGTTGCTTGTGGATGTAATCGGCACGGGACTTAGTATAAAGGCATTATTGGGCAAGTTGAATTTAATGTCTGGTTGGTTGTTGGTAGGATATCCGAAGGCGGTTCTACCTAGTGGAATGCAGGGCACCAATGGCGGTGCAAAACTAGAGCATGCAAATTTGGCACGACACCCTATGGTGGCTGATGTAATAGATGGAATACCGAAATATTTCAACGCCGCAAATATCGATTGGGAGAATGCTCCTGAGATAGTAGCAATGCACAAGGCTTTTTACCACACATTAAGTTGTATGAGTCGATATGATTTTGGAGTCGATGTGCAAGTAAGCGATGAGACCATTCACCATCAGATGTATGCTTGTTATGACCGGATGAAAGAATTACCTACTAGATTTACGCAGAAGTTTTGGTCGGAAGATTCCGCAATTCAGAATATACTCAGGAACTATAAGCATACTCTTTAGGAGGAGTGATGGAGCCAGCAACCATAGTAGTCCCAAGTAAACATTCAGATATATTCTTAGAATGCGATCAAAGTCTTCAGAAATATGCACCTCAGGCTCACAAGATATTGATCAAAGACGGAAATGAGATTCAGAACCCGACAGGGTGGATGGTTATTCCCGGTATTGTTCCATTCATATTTTCTAGAAATGTGAATCTTGGAATTAAGGCATGCTCTGGCGATGTTCTGTTGATGAATGATGATGTGCGATTTCTTAAATCGAATACTTTGGAAAAACTTCAAGAAGTAATGGAGCAACATCCTGAGGTTGGTATACTGTCCCCAAGGATAGACGGCTTAGCTTGCAATGTAGAATGCAATCCAAAAGTTAGCATTACGGTCTCTGATAAATGGCTAGCATTCGCGTGCGTTTTGATCCGACGGTCGGTGTTTGATAAAATCGGATTTTTGGATGAGACATTTACCGGCTATGGAGAGGATGATGTAGACTTTTGTTATCGAACTGCTGACGCGGGTTTCAAGATAGCGATTACTTCCGAAGTAACAGTAAAACATGGTCATAAAGGAAGACGATGCAGTGCTTCTTTTAGTAGACGTAAAGATTTTCACTCTCTAGTTTTGGAATCGGGCAAACGGTTCGCAGAAAAGTGGGGAGATGTTGTAGGAATGAGAAATTGGGTAGGACCATTATCTCCTAAACGACCATACAAATACGGGGATAATATTTTAACAGTAAACTGGTGGGACCGCCACCCAAGAAAGTAAAGGCGGGCGATAGAATGACAAGGAGATATTTATGAGTTTGGACGGAGCAACTTTATATAGACGGGGAAGCGCAGAACCCGGCGAGCA
>Ga0208323_1000777_pt1 | contig 13036 bp, 10 predicted proteins | sample June2015DPH_10_1_2_FD_184703 | JGI IMG/M metagenome (GOLD analysis project Ga0208323, IMG submission 184703) | Peatland microbial communities from SPRUCE experiment site at the Marcell Experimental Forest, Minnesota, USA - June2015DPH_10_100... | ecosystem: Environmental > Terrestrial > Soil >... | reverse complement strand
CCGCGCCCTCACGCACTGTCGGGCCGATGAGGCTGAAGCCGGAAACACGTAAGTTGTCGAAAACCTTCTGTAAGGAAGGCTTGGGAACAACCACGTTCGCCGAAATTCGGGGAAGGCCTTGTGCCATAAGAATCGAGCCTCCTATTCGACTGAGAAAACGCCTACAAACAGAATATACGACCTTGTGGTGACATGCCCTGTAGCACCAGGCGGCAACATCTTCGCGCGGCGCGAAGAAAAGCAGATCCTTCTCCCGCAAGGCGGGCTCAGGATGACATAATCCGCGGCGGCAGACTCAGGATGACATGTCATTCTGAGCGGACCGCAGCGTAGCGAAGAATCTGCTTTTGGTTGCGGCCGTGCCGCGCTTTGAAATTGTCCTGGCCAAGTCTGTAGCCGGAAAACCCTGCGATGCATTAAGGTTTGTCCCGCGTGAGGGAAGAAACCTTGCCAGGAAAATCAGGGATGCTTGCTCGGCCATTGGTGGTTCTGCCTCAACCGCACCATTAACCTAGCCTTGCAAGCCGTAGACCAAACGCAATCATCAAAAAAGGGGCTTATGTTGAAATATGCAACAATATCCGTCCAGGTTTTCGGACATATCTGGCATGAAATTGGCCCCTATATGACACCATGCCTTATGGTCTATTTGTCATGGCTTTAATTGCACAGCAAGCCGCGAGTGCGCTGTTTTTTTCCCCTCGGCCCATCGTTTGTGAATGGGCGCCTCTGATGGGAGGGAACCATCCCCACGAACTGGGTCAACTCGCGCAGGGGTAGGGTGATTCTTCAGCGCGTGAAGAGGGAATCTGGAATAGCGTTCGGTTGCATGTTATTCTCCTGTTCCCCATCCCGTGCCACAGGAGATGGCGACATGATTGTAACGGTCACGTTGAATCCGGCCATTGACAGAAGCCTCACGGTTCCGCGCTTTGAGGTTGGCAAGACCAACCGAGGAGAAGTGAGGCGAACCGACGCTGGCGGCAAAGGAATCAACGTCGCCAAAGCAGTGAAGCAATTTGGGGCAGAAGTTTGCGCGCTGGGGTTTGTGGCGGGAAGCAACGGCCACTTCATCCTCGAGGCGCTCGCCGCCAACGGCATTCCCGCGGACTTCATTAACGTCCCGGGTGAGACGCGCGTAAACCTGAAAATCCACGATCCCGTGTACAGGACAGAAACCGAACTCAACGAACCCGGCTTTCAAGTGCTTCCTGAACACCTGGAAGCGATGAAACAGAAGATCAGAGAATATGGCCCCCGTTGTGACGTGATGGTCTTTTCCGGAAGCCTGCCGCCCGGAGCCCCGCCCGAGACATTTGCAGAACTCATCACCATTGCAAGAGCTTTGGGGGCAAAGTGCATGCTAGACACAGCAGGACTCGCTCTGAGGCACGGACTCGAAGCCAAACCCCTTTTGCTCAAGCCCAATCGGGCGGAAGTTGAAGAACTGCTTCAAGTGCGATTGAGGACCCGCCGCGAGCTGGCCGAGGCCGCCCGCAAATTGCTTGAAATGGGCGCCGAAGAAGCGGTGATTTCTCTGGGGGCGGAGGGTGCGATCGCGGCTACCAGGCAGGATCTGCTGTCGGCCCGCCCCCCAGCCGTGCCCCCGCGAAGCAGCGTCGGAGCCGGCGATGCAATGGTGGCAGCCTTAGCGTATGGAGAACTGAAACACCTTTCATTTCGCGAGTCATTCCGCCTCGCCATGGCCGCCAGTGCCGCAGCGGTGACGATGGAAGGGAGCAAGGTGGCCGATCTGGCGCTCATCCAAAGTTTGATTCCCCTGGTTCAGATGGAAGATGTCGGCTGAAGCGGAAGTGGTCAGTCGTCAGTTGTCCCGCCACGGCGGGTCAGTCGTCAGTAGTCCGTTGAGAAAACGGGGCTAGGGCAATTTTAGATTTTGGATTTTGGATTTTAGATTCTAGACTTTAGATTTTAGATTTTAGATTTGGATTTTGGATTGGATTTTCGATTGCCCCCATCCACCACCCCCTGCCTCCCGCTTGCTGCGCGCCTTCCGTCTTCCTTCTGCCTTCTGATTTCTGATTTCTGACTTCTGATTTCTGACTTCTGATTTCCGAATTCTGCTTTCCTCCGTTCGCCATTCATAATTCATCATTCATAATTGCTGTTCTTTCCCCCTTGCCTTCCCCTGCGAGCAGATGTATACAGGAGTGGTAACGCGGCGGTAATCTGCGTGGGCCGCATCGCGAGACCCTACAGGCACCGCGTGCTCGGGATAGGCTCTGCCGCGCGCAAGGTCGTCGGGATGCCCAACCAAGCGGAAAGGACACGTAGCCTATGGCGACCATAGCTGGTTATGAAATCGGCAAGCTGCTCGGTAAGGGAGCATTTGGCGAGACGTTTCGAGCGACGAAGGGCGGAAAGATATTCGCCCTGAAGCTAATCAAAGAGGAGGCTATTCAGGCCGGTTACGACGCTGAGCGATTCAAGCGTGAAGTGAGGTCCCTTCAGAAGGTACAGAGCCGGAATGTGGTTCGCCTCATAGATGCCGGCCAAGACATGCTCGGTGAGGAAGTTCGCTTTTACATTGTGCTGCAGTTCCTTGAGGGGAAGGACCTAGCGAAACGTTTCCAAGACGCTTCTCGCGACATTCCTGAGAGCACGCTGAAGCAAAACCTCCTACAAGTCCTCGAGGCTCTGAAGGCCATTCATGCGCTGAACATCGTCCACAGAGACCTGAAGCCGCAAAATGTGTTCATCACGGATAGCGGCGAGGTGAAGGTGCTCGACTTCGGCCTCGTAAAAATGCTCGACTACACAACCCTGACCACACTGCCCGGCCAACCGATTGGAACTCCAATGTACGTCGCCCCAGAGATCCTCAGGGGAGAGCTAATCGACTACCGGGCCGACTTCTATTCGTTTGGCGTGATGCTCTACTACCTGGTGACAAAGGGCGCGTATCCCTTCGATGCGCAAGAGCCCCTGGAACTTTACGGAAAAGTGGCAAATGAGCCCCCGATCGCTCCAACGAGGCGAAACGGCAAGGTGTCATCTGAACTGGAGAACCTGATCCTTACCCTTTTGATGAAACAGCCATACCAGCGCAACCTGAATCACGATGAGTTGAAGCAGGCGCTTCTGGGGACGACGTTCTATATGGCGCCTGCACCAGGGCCCCCGCGTCGCACGAAGCGGTTGCCTCATCCGAAGCGGTGTTTCTTCCGGCTGCTACACAATGAGGGCGTGGAGAACATACGAATGTTCTTGAATGCGGGCGGCCGGATGGATGGGTTTGAATTCCCCGCAAACTTCCTCCCAAGGTATCAGAACTCTTTCAATGAATATCGACAAATGGGACTCTCCTTTATGTTCGATCCGGTCACATATCGGTTGCCGTACTCATCCTTCGCGCAGACAGAGGGTGTTGTCAAGCTTCCTTATGTCCCTGATCCCAACAATGTCCTTGACGCGAATTCGCTCCGGTCCTTGCAAGCACTCCAGAAATATGCCCGAGGCACAATAGACTGGCAGTTGAAATGGGAATGCTCAATCTTGGTCGCCCCCTTCCATTATGCACGCGATCTGTCCTCTCCTTGGATCGATGTCGACATCAAGTTGATGGAAGAGGCGGCCGCCTACGGACATGAGAAAGCGCGTCCTAAGCCAGTTTACGGAGGGCTTTCACTAAACATCGAAGCTTACGCAGTTGAGAACAACAGGCTGACCTTGCTCAACAGGTATTCTCGCGCCCGCATGGACGGCTTTCTGTTTTTTGTGGATAACATTGATGAGCGGACAACCAACCCACTCCAATTGAAGTCTTACGCTGCCCTGCTTGCGGGCTTCCAGGACCTCGGCCAACCCGTTTTCGCCTGCCGAGTTGGCACGCTCGGCATTGGGCTACTTTGCCTGGGCGTCGACGGAATGACAACGGGTATCGCCTCGTTGGCAAGTTTCTCGGAGGCTGATCTCTTGGCTAATCGAAGTGTGGGTCCGTACGACATGTCCAAGCGATTCTACATCCCCCAGCTTCTTCTCACTCTGCCGGTGGCGCTCGCGTCGGAAATTCTGAGTGATGATGCGAACTCTCACTTACGCCCGTCAAACCCATTCATTTCCGGATGGGGTCGGACCGACCTTGAAAGGGCCAGCAAGCCTCACTACCTGTGGGCCAGAACAAGCGAAGTAGCTGAAATCAACGACATGAAATCACGTTCCGAGCGGGTCAGTTGGTTTCTGGATCGAGTTGAGAAAGCAATCAAGGAGTGCGAGCGTATTAGGCGCGCTATGAAGGTCGACCTGCGTCCGGGGATGTACCAGCACCTGAAAACATGGCAGAATATCTTCCGAAGTGTCAGTTCTTCGGGGATCAAATGAGCATCCGTGTCGAGTCCAGAATGATCGCACCTATAGGGGACGCGGTCGCCAACTATCATCGTTTGGATGTTTGGCTTCGGGAATACAGAAGTGGGTATGGTATAGCAGACCTCGTCGGCATGGTTGTCTCAAGAGCCTCCTACGAAGAACGGACGCGGGGTGGTCAGCGTCCCCCCTTAGAGGACCGCCGCGTAATCGAGGTTCTTTTGCGGATTCCCTCAAAGCGAAGTCTTTCATTTGAGACTCTGGCTCAGCGCGTCGCCTTAGCGCCAAGCAGCCTAAGACATAAGGCACTGAGAGCTCTAATCAAAAGAGGTCTCGTCCTTGAAAAGAAGGGGAGATACTGGCTTCTTGGTCGCTTGCCAAATCCGGCGGCCGAAATCGTGGCGGTAGAAGCAAAGATCGACCGCTGGTCCGATGCGATATTGCAGGCGCGGAGATACACACTCTTCGCGCACCGTAGCTATGTGGCGGTACCCATGGCAGTAGTCCCTCGCGTGGACCGCTTACTTCTGTACCGGCATCGCATAGGGCTAATCGGGGTCGAGGACTCATTCGCGCAAATTATTATTGAGGCTCCTCGAATTACGCCACGCGATGTGTGCGCCCACCGGGTCTGCGCCGAAAGCCTCTATTCAATTGTATTGGCCGGCGACGCATCCCGATGACGAACATCGGGGCTGGTCCACGACGCATCAAGACTGGCCGGCTGGCGCAAACTGCTGGTTTGTGCAGTCTGCGATGTCGCGCAGCGACACGCCCTCCGCGGGTAGCCCGGTTGATGCTATTCCAGCCCTGGGCTTTTCCGGCGTTCAGGAACCCACCGTTAATCCGAACGGGGGATTAACCGTGGCCGCGAGTGTGGTCTTTTACTCTGCGTCCCATGGTAGCCCACCTACCTCAATTCCGCAGACTGGTCGGGATTTTGTTGCGTCTCCCGGTCGTCGTCTCTCTCGGGGGTTTATGGGTGGCCTGCATTTGGTGGTGGATTGTCGGGTTGAGTTTCATGCTCGCCACTCTCGTCCTGATCATGTTGCCGATCCTATATCCGTTGGCATGGTGCGTGGAATGGTTGGCCCTGGCGTTTAAGAATTCCGGCGATCCCGTCCTCCCAGAATACTGGAAAGGGTATCCTGATAAGTACGTCGACTGGTGTCGGACTTGTATAAAGCTGGGCTTCCCGACGCTCCGTCGTTGGCTGATGGAAGGATGGCACAGCTGATAGCGCGATCCCCCACCCGTGGCGACCGCCCTGTTATGCGGACAGCGGAGAGGCGCGAGTGGCACATCCACGGCCTGGTCAGGACAGATCCACGCTATGGCGGGACGCATACATCCCGCCTTATGCAATCTATGCGGAGAGGAGCGACACCCGCAGGCTGGCGCAGAGCGCAGCTCTGCGGCGCACGGACAAGACCGAATCCAGGCGAGCCGATCCATACCCAGAACCGACGAATCATTGAGGTCCAGTTTCCCTGACTACGCGGGCGTCGACGCCACCGAACAGCAGAGCCGGTGCGGGCTGACCATTGACCGCGTGCGTTTGCCGGCCGATCAGAACGCGAGAATTTGAAGCGGAAAGCCGCGGACCTACAAAACAGGTCCGCGCTACACTTGCTTCACCTACTCCGACTGTTTTAACGTTATCTTCTTGATCTTCGCGTTGGCCGGTCTCGCAGGGATTGTCTTCGGCGTTCCCAGGATTTGGCGGTAATAGGACGTCGGCGGCGCGACCTGCGAACGAGGTTAGGGCGGAAATATGAAATCGTGCTTTCCCACCCCAAGCTGCGGGCACAAAGGGCAGATACCTCGCAGCCTGCGCGGGATGGTTCGGGATTACATTTTGCGCTACCGCCGTCGCGCTCAGGTCGAACTCAGGGGCCGGTGCGGACAGCCATTTGAAGAGGCGCTTGACAGGGCTACCCTAGCCAAAGACGAATGCGGAAAACGCTTCAGTCACCAGAGGCGGTTGAGAGGGTCCCTGCTTCGCAAGGCAAGAAGCATTCTTTGGGATGCAGCCAAGGAGCTACGCCGGTGCGATTCGTTCGACCAACTCCACAACCTGATCAAAGAACACCTGAAGCGTATTCGGGGCTTGGCAGAACTTTATTACTACGACACAGCACTGCGCATCGGTGCTCGCCTGGGTCGAATGCCGAAGCGCGTTTACCTGCACAGAGGGACACGCGACGGCGCCCGTAACCTGGGTCTGGATTGGCGAGCGGACTCGCTTGATCCACGCGGCTTGCCGAAGGCACTCGCGGTTCTCGAACCGTACGAGATCGAAGACTTCCTTTGTATATACAAGGACCAGCTAAGGCCCGAGATGCGCGGTGGAGGTCGGCATGACCAGCGCTAATATAGCATGCTGAAGCGCAGAGCTGCGCTCTGCGCCAGCCTACGACCGAGGAAATCCCATTCCGACAGGGCCCCACGTACAGATTATTGGCAATAGAGCAATCCTGTAAGATCAAATCCTTGCTAGTGCAAAGACAACATTTGTACTTGATGACTGGCAAAATACTGTCTATAGTTATGCAATGCGCGCGACATGCGCATCTAAAACTCGGAGGACAAAAAACGAGCACCTCCAGCAAGGAGGAAAAACACTTTGACGTTGCAAGGTTTGAACATTCCGAAGATTGACCCCAATGTCAGGCATGTTGGTGTCAGCAAGCTACGGAAACTCAATTCCGACGACCTAAGGAAGATCGAGGAGACCCTCGTTCTACAAGAAAACGACACGCCGCTGGCCGTGTTGGTGAAGTACGAAAAGTATCTGATTCTCCAAAACGAACTCGAATCACTGATGGCTACTGTTGAACTGTTGACAAACAAGGAGGAGACGGCTGCACTTCTGGCCGGACTGAAGGACTTCGAGGCAGGACGAACGAAACCGCTTTCGAAGATCAAGGCTTCGCTAGGCAAGAAGAGGTGAAATCTGGAGCACACCCGTGTCTTCTGCCGAATTTGAGGTTGAATTAACCGAGACCGCTGAAAGGGTATACAGAAAGCTTTACGAAGATGCCCAAGCGTGTCTCGATGCGGGGGACGATTCGAACGCGAAGGTGAAGCTTTTTAACATGGTCGATGAGGCCGTCACCAGAATCATCCCCCATGATCCTTTAAACCCAAACAAGTCCTTGTCTGGTCATCTTTCCAACATATTCCGCATCAAGAAGGGCAGAACGCGGATCTGCTGCGTAGCTTCCTCAAAATACCGCAAGATAGTAATTCTCTATATTTCAGAGAGCCCCAGGAAGGCTGGGGACGTTCATGACCCGTACGAGATATTTACACAGATGGTTCTTTCCGGGACTTTCGACAAGACTCTTGCAAATCTGGGTATCAAGCTTCCAGACCGGAAAACTTGAGGACTGTCGTTCACAATCCGATAACCGCGCAGGCTGGCGCAGAACGCAGCTCTGCGGCCCACGGACAAGACCGAATCCAGGCGAGCCGATCCATACTCAGAACCGACGAATCATTGAGGTAGTAGGACCGGAAGCTCAACCACGGCCAAGAAAGCAGTGGCGAGTGCGGCGCATGGGGAGGCGCGCAAGAGAAAATGTAGCGCAAGGCTCGCTCTCCAGCCCCTTCGCTCTGCTCAGGGCAGGCTTTGCGGCTTTTCCACTGCGCCGTGGTTTTGGCGGCGCGGATAAGGGAAAGTTTTTAGATCGCCTGGTTCGAGGCGCAGTGAGGCAAATGTAGCGCCGACCCCGCAGGGCGGGGTCGGCATTTGTGCGGTGCCATCGCGTGCTGACCCCGCCTTGCGGGGTCAGGGCCACTGCGGCGCGGCAAGCGCCCGCGCCGCTGGAAGAGCCGCAGGGCCAAACTCAGTTCGTCCCTACTAATTCCGACCCCACAGGCCCTGGCGGGCGCGATGGGGAAACCGCCCTGTACGACTAGTTTTCATCTTCTTCTCGCGCCGCGAAGACTCTTCCTGCTGTGCGTAGTGTCTCCGTGTCCTCCGTGGTCAGAAGAGCTTCAACACGGAGGTCACTGAGAGGCTCAGTGTGCTCCGTGTTAAAGCTTGAGAGGCACGGAGGACGCAGTCAGCATCAAGGAAGGCGGCCGTGTGGAAGTCACGGGATTCCCCCCCCTTGGCTTGCCCTGGTAGGGCGCCACTTGGCTTGGCTAGGCCCCCGGTATCACTTAAGGGAATCCGTCCGGGCTGGGTCATGATCAGTCAAGTAACAGCCGGTAAATCCTCTGGTGATGAAAGTATCATCAGAGAACTTGAGAGTAACTGTGTAGTTGAACGACCATTTGTTCCTTCTTTGCGGGTGGAGAGTCAGCGTAACGCTGCCGTTCCCGATTTCTCCTTTCGTTGGGCTGCCCTCGACCTGTAACGTGACGGTGTGGGTAGAATTCTTGTTCCAACGGCCTTCATTGCCTTCGGACTTAGCGACTTCATGCCCGTCACTGTTCTTGACGTAAACATCCAGTTTGGTTTGTTGATCCTTATTGTCTGTGGTCGTGTCAAACTTCGCTTCCGCGGAAGTGAGGATTGGCTCCTGGGCTGGCGCTGGCTCCTGGGCTGGTGCTGCCTGCTGGGCTGGCGCTGCCGGCTGGGCTGGCGCTGCCTGCTGGGCTGGCGCTGCCGGCTGGGCTGGCGCTGGCTCCTGGGCGAACGCGGCTGACGTGAACACTGCCAAAGCGACTAGCGCCAGGCAGGACATGATTGTTTTCATCTGGAATCTCCTTTTTCTGGTTCCGAGCTGGCTAACCTGTTAATGAACCACTTCTCTTATACAGTCAAGCTGATGCGTTGTCTGTGTCGTTCGGAACACCCGTTTGGTCAATAGTGCTCATCTCGGTTTACTTTCCCCTTTGAATGTCCCTCCCGAAAGGAGCACGCACATGATTCGGTCTATGGTCCACGCTACACTTGCTTCCTTCACCGGAAACGTACAGAATTGTCAGCGCCAAGCGAGAACGTCATGAAAACCCTTATCATCGGCAGGGGTGTGGTCGGAACAATTTACGGCTGGGCCTTGTCCAAGGCGGGCATTGATGTCACCCATGTCGTGCGCAAGGAGGGGCTTCCTGGCACCGACACCCTGGACCTGCTGGACTTGCGGCCCGGCTACCCGAGAAACACCGGGGTGACGTATGCTGCCAAGACAGTTGGGCAGATCAGCCCTTTAGACGGCTTTGACCTCGTGATTGTCGCTACCAAGCACTACCAGGCGGCTGAGGCCATCCGCCAATACTTGCCCGGTGCACCTGGCGCCACTTTTCTACTGTTCACCGCTAATTGGGATGGAACGGGGGAGATTGACCGCCTTCTGCCGCGATCTTCAATCCTCTGGGGTTATTCCGCCGCCAGTGGTGGCCCCGATGCTCAGGGTATCCTTATCGCAACCGTGAACCCTACGGTGCGCTTTGGAATGTTGGAAGGCTCCGATCCGGAGAAATTCAAGGCCGTGACGGAATTGTTCCAACGGGCAGGTTTCACCTTGGACATTAAACCCAACATCATCGAATGGCTCTGGGTACACCATGCTATCAATGCTGGCACTATAGGAATCGCCCTTTGGGCGGGAGGGATAGCCGAAGCGACGCGGAGTTTCAAGACCTTGAAGCTGGGGGCATTGGCCACTCGGGAAGCATTGCATGTGGTTGCGGCCCGTGGCGTCGACCTGGGGCGTTATCCCGACGCGAGAAGTGTTTTGAATATGCCTGCCTGGCTTGCGGGCCTTGCCTATTTTTATGCCGTTCGGTTCACTGAAAAGGGTCGACGCCTTCTCAGGGGGAGTCACTTCGCCTACAGCCCGGAGGAAATGAAACGCTATTACTTCGATGTGCTCAACACCGGCGAGAACCTGGGCGTGGCTATGCCGCACTTGTCCGCGCTTCGCGAAAAGGTCGAACGTTATCCAGAGGTGTAGCGCAGACCTGTTTTGAAGGTCTGCGGTTCGTCCCATGTTGACAATAAAAAGCCGCGGACCTATAAAACAGGTCCGCGCTTGCTGCGGCTCGTCCCATGTTGACAATAAAAAGCCGCGGACCTATAAAACAGGTCCGCGCTACTTCAGGAGGAATGCATGAAAGCCACGGAAGCGGAAAGATTGGGTAAAGCCGTTATGCTTGGGGCACTGATGGTTGCAATGATGCTCGCGCCCGGCCGGGCTTGCGGGGAGGGGACGATGGGCACCGCGCCGGTGCGTTATGTCGCCAATTTGCGCCTGTGGGTCCTCACGACCGCGCAAACCTCCTATGTGATGGGGCTCAATGAACGCGACGAGCTGCAAACGCTCTACTGGGGGGGGAAGCTCGAGAGCGACCATGACCTTACCGCCGCGCGTCTGCGCCCTGAATACAATTCCTTTGATTCTCAGGAAGGCATGAGCAATCTTGAATACCCCGGATGGGGCGGCCGGTATTACAACGAGCCCGCCTTGAAGGTGACGCTGGCATCGGGCGTCCGTGACCTGGTGTTGAAATACGCGAGTCACGAGATCCGCGGCGACACCCTGGAAATCCGTCTGAGGGATATTCAATATGAACTGTTTGTAAAACTCACCTACAAGGTATTTCCTAAAGAAGACATCATCCGCAAGCAGGTGGAAATTGAGAATCGGACGCTGCAGGTCGTGACCGTGGAGAGCGCGCAGTCGGGGGTCTGGTACGTGCCCACAGGGGAGGGATATCGGCTCACCTATCTCACCGGGCGTTGGGCGGGCGAAACACAACTGGTGCGGGAACCCCTTCATCCTGGCGAGAAGGTCTTGGAAAGCCGCCGCGGCAACACCAGCCACCAATTGAATCCCTGGTTCGCCATCGACGAAGGGGGAGAGGCCGACGAGGAACACGGCCGCGTGTGGTTCGGCGCCCTCGGCTGGAGCGGCAACTGGAAACTGGTGGTGGAAGACACGCCTGCCGCCCACCAAGTGCGGGTGACCGGCGGCTACAACGACTTTGATTTCTCTTGGCCGCTCAAGCCGAGCGAGAGCCTGAGCACGCCGCCTTACTACGGTGGCTTCAGCAGTCGCGGGTTCGGTGAAGCCTCGCGGCTAATGCACCGTTTTGAGCGCAACCAAATTCTTCCCGACCACGCCCATCCGCATGTGCGGCCGGTGCTCTACAACTCCTGGGAGGCAACCACCTTTGACGTGAACGAGCCAGGACAGAAAGCCTTGGCGGAGAAGGCCGCGAAACTCGGCGTGGAGCTTTTCGTGATGGACGACGGCTGGTTCGGCAAGCGCAACGATGACCACGCCGGCCTGGGCGACTGGTACGTGAATGCGCAAAAGTTCCCCCACGGCCTACAGCCGCTCATCGGTTACGTGAACAGCTTGGGCATGGATTTCGGCCTGTGGTTCGAGCCGGAAATGGTGAACCCTGACAGCGACCTTTACCGACATCACCCCGACTGGGCGATGAACTTTCCGGGACGTCCGCGCAGCGAGGCTCGAAACCAGCTTGTTCTTAACATGGCCCGCGAGGATGTGAAGGAATACATCTTCGGTGTGCTCGACAAGATGCTTTCCGAGAACAACATCAAATACATCAAGTGGGACATGAACAGGCATTTCGGTGAGCCGGGCTGGGCGGAAGTTCCCATTGCGGAGCAAAAGGAAATCTGGGTGAAGTACGTTCGCAACGTGTACGAGATCATCGACCGCTTGCGCGCCAAGCACCCGAACCTTGAAATTGAGGCCTGCTCCGGAGGCGGCGGGCGCGTGGACCTGGGCATTCTGGAACGCGTCAACATCGTCTGGACTTCCGATAATACTGAGGCCTTCGATCGCCTGGGAATCCAGGAGGGCTTCAGCTACGCGTATACCTCCAAGGTCATGTCGGCTTGGGTTACCGATGTTCCTAATTTGAACGGGCGCTCTACGCCGTTGCAATTCCGTTTCCTGGTGGCGATGCAGGGGGCGCTGGGCGTCGGGGCTGACCTGAACAAGTGGACAGCAGAGGATTTTGCTCTCGCCACCCGCATGATCGGCACCTACAAGAGCATCCGCGAAACGGTGCAAGAAGGGGACCTCTACCGCTTGTTCTCTCCCCGCCAGGGTGGGCTGACGGCGAATCAATATGTCTCCGCTGACGGAAAGCAGGCGGTTTTGTTCGCATTCCTCCACTCCCAGCAATACCTGCGCCCGGCTCCCACCGTCTGCTTGCGCGGGCTTGATGAAAACGCGACGTACCGGGTGAAGCCGCTTGATGACAAGCTCGTTGAAAAGCAGGAAGCTTTGAGCGGCGCCTATCTGATGCGCCACGGGCTGAATCTGAATCTCACCGGAGACTACGACAGCACTCTGGTAATCCTTGATAGGAGGTCAGAATGAAAAGCTTGACACGTCGAGATCTGCTGAAGACGAGCCTGCTGGCGCCGGCCGTAGTAGCGGCGGCCCACGAAGCTGTGGCCAACGGGAAGGTGGCGAGGGGAGCGCCGGGCGAGGCTGCCGCAACTGGCGCGCCGCCCGCAGGCGCCACACCTGAGTCGCCGGGCCCTGGGGCCGGACGGGAACGTTCCCTATTGGATTTTGGCTGGCGCTTCCATTTCGGGCATGCCAATGACCCCGCTAAGGACTTCGGATTCGGGGGCGGAAGGTCCGGGAACTTCCAGAAGACGGGGAATTTCCTTCCTGCCGGCGCCCTGGCGTTCGACGATAACGACTGGCGGTCTTTGGACCTGCCTCACGATTGGGCCATCGAGCTGCCCTTCGAAAACGATCCGGCG
>Ga0208323_1000773_pt1 | contig 13057 bp, 9 predicted proteins | sample June2015DPH_10_1_2_FD_184703 | JGI IMG/M metagenome (GOLD analysis project Ga0208323, IMG submission 184703) | Peatland microbial communities from SPRUCE experiment site at the Marcell Experimental Forest, Minnesota, USA - June2015DPH_10_100... | ecosystem: Environmental > Terrestrial > Soil >... | reverse complement strand
GTGGTCCGCCTGGGAATGGCGCCGCCAAGCCTGGCGGAATTGGGCGATCGAGATGCTGACCCTGCACGGCCCGGTCGCGGCGGCGATGATCTGGCTGTACGTGGTGGACCTGCGATTTCTGTATTACGCCAACGGCCCGCACTACACGCTGCACACACTGCTGATGCAGTTCATGCAATTGACGTTCAACATCCCGCAGTTCGGCCGGGACGCCATGGCGCTGGCGATCGCCGTCCTGATCGCGGCCGGCTTTGCGCGAGTCTGCTGGCGAAGCGGAGGTGATTGGCCGCTATACCTGGGGGTCGTCGCGACAACGGCTTGGGCGATCCACCACCGCTTTCAATTCAACGTTGCTGCCCGTCACCTGGTGGTGGGGGCGCCGTTTTTGATGGTGCTGCTGGCGGCGGCCTTGGACGCCGCGCTGGGCTTCAAATACCTGCGCCCGCTGGCGATCGCGGTCGTGCTCTTGTTCGCCGCCGGCGGGGTACGCATCGGCGCGATGAATTTCTATCCCCCCGCGATCGGCTACGCCGGCGCGGTGCGCTACATGGCCGATCACTCCACGGTTGCCGATGGCGCAATCCTGTGCGGCGATGATGACGCCACGGATCGACTATTGCTCCTGTTCTACGCGCGTCGCGGCGGCATCGCCTGCCCCGGGTATCGCCAGTCGCCGCCCCCGCCATGGTGGATTGTTCCTCTGTCTTCGCCGCACCCGCCGGTCCTGTCGCGCGACGGACACACTTATCGGTCGCTGAGAACCTACCCCATCGGGGGCATGGCGGGGGGGTGGGACCTGTACCAGCTCGCGCCAGACAAATCCTTCACGGCTCCGTCAGCAACTTCCTTCCCGGCGGCGGGGTCGTTCAGAATCGCCAGGTGATTTGGCCGTAATAGGAGCGGGGGACCTCGCTGCCTTGGATGAAGCCGTCGTTGCTGGGGAATTCCGGATGCTGGTTGTCCAGGATGTTTTGGACGCCGGCGCTGAGATCCAGGCCGTCGCACGGCTGCCAGGACACGGCCATGTCCAGGCGGACATACGCGGGAATGTTGCCGTTGGTCAAGCGATCCACGTAGTACAAGCTCGAGTTGAACTGGAGGTTCTTGGTGATGTTGAGGTAGGAGTGGATTTGGAATTGGTTGACCGGGAGGGAGCCGTTGACCATCACCTCGGTGGTTTGGCCCAGCGATGAGTGGATGTGGCTTTGCTGCAGCGTGTAGGAACCCATGAGGCGCCAGCCGTCGGTCACTTTCCAGTTGGCGGCGATTGAGGCTCCGTAGATCGGACCGGCGGCGCTGTTGAGCTCGGTCAGTGGAATCATCAGGTGGGGAGTCGGCGTGGCGACGAATTGCGGCGTACCCTGCAGGAAGTCGCGTAGCTTGTCATAGTGATCGTAGTAAGCGTCGACGTCGAAGGAGAGAGCGTCGCTGACCTGAACGCGGTAGCCCAGTTCGTAGGCCATCATCTCTTCGGAGGAGACGCCGGGGTTGGCGACGAGGTCGATTTCGGCCGGTGTGCCGGGGGGAACGATGGTGCGCGATTCGACGAAGGTGGTGTAGCGGTCGGCGACCGATGGGGTGCGGACGGCGCGTGAGACGGCGCCCCAGACGGAGTTACGCTGATCGGGCGTCCACAGCAGGCGAGCCGACGGCTGGACCTCGAAGCCGGTGTAGTTGTTTTCCTCAAGTTTGGTGCCGATGAACGCGTGCAGGCGATCGGGAACCAGGGCGATGTCGTCCTGCACGAACTGGTTGATCAGATAGTTTCGCTGTACGGCCGGATCGACCGTGATGGTGGGGGTGGATTTGTCGTTGATCAGAATCAGCCGGGCGCCGCCGCCCCAGGTGATCTCCTGGCGCTGGCCCAGGGGGAATCGGTCGTGAAAGTCCAGGTCGAAGGTATCGATGTCAGCGTCGAGGACGTATTCGTCGCGGTTATAGCAGTCGTAATAGAGCTGCAGGGCAAATTCCGATTTGGCGTCCGTCACGTGGGTCCAGCGTGCGAGGAAGTCGATGCCGTTGGAATCCATCTGCGTGGGCGTGAGTGCGACGAATGGCGAGGTGAAAACAGGGACCCGATTGGTCTGGGCAGCGTCCTGGGAGAAGGCGTCGCCTTCGAGGGTCAGGGTATCCTGGTCGGTGCTGAAGCGGTCGATGCGGAATCCACCGTGCGCGGAGTCCCAGCCGTCATGAGCGTCGCTGCCGTCGGCGTTCTTGAAATTGTCGGTGTTGCTGAACTTGCCGTACACGCGGTAGTAGGTGCGGTCGTCCAACATTCCGCCGTAGCGGAGCGAGGTGTTCTGGTTGTCGCTGCCCGCCCAGCCGTCGGCGAGCAGACCCTGGGTCTGGTCGGCGGACTTGCTGGTGATGTTGACCACACCGTTGACGGCGTTGGCGCCCCAGAGCGTCGCCCCGGGGCCGCGGATCACCTCGATGCGGTCCAGGTCCTGAAGCACATAATCCTGAGCATCCCAATACACACCGGCGAAATTCGGGCTGTAGACGGTGCGGCCGTCGAACAGCACCTGCAGCTTGTTGGCCAGGGGGTCATTGAATCCGCGGGCGCTGATGGCCCAGGTGTTGGCGTTGAGGCGTGCCACGTCCATGCCGGGCACGAGGCGTAGCAATTCTGGGATGCTGTCCAGACCCGAGCGCTGGATGTCTTCTTGCGTGATGACGGTGACGGCGCTGGGAGCGTCGGCGATGCGCTCGCTGTGCTTGGTGACGCTGTTGATCTCGACGTTCATGAGCTGGTCGATGCTGAGACTGCTCAGGTCTTCGGCGGCGGGGCGCGTGGCAGGCAAGCTCGGGCGGGTAGAGGGGTTTGCATATGCTCCTTCGGCGGCGGCATGGATTTGGCCGGCGCAAAGCAGGATTCCCGCCAACGCGCCGAATGCCGCTACACGCACGTTGCGCAAGCGCATGGAGGGTTCCTTCCTTTAGCCGGGCCGGCGCTTCAACGCGGTGTACGTCGCACGCAGTCAACCGGGTATCACCTGATCGGACCGACTGATCGCATCCCTTTTGCGGCACTCCAAAATTTGTGACCAAGGGGCTTATGGGACCTGACGGGACCGATCGGGCCGTTGCGGAAGCGGAATGGTGATGCACAAGATAGTGCGTTGCGGGGGGGGCGGAGATCCTCACGCGCCCGCCATTATTGCAATTGCCACTTGCGCCGCAGAATCCACTCGGTCATGAGCAGGGCGGCGACGAGCACGGCCTGCATGGGCAGGTCGTATTTCTTCGGCCACTGCGGCGGCGAGCGCACGGCGGCGATCAGGGCGCGAACCGTGTTGGTCAGGGGCAGCGCCTGCTCTTGCGGGCGCTGGGAGCTAGCGTCGCTACGGATCAGTTGATCCAGCATGGCGGGCAGGCCGTCCAGAGAGTTGGAGAATCCGCCGGTGGCCTGGGCGATCTCGCGCATCAGCGGCGGGTTGGCGGCGATTTTCAGAAACTCATCGGCCGGTGGGATCACGGAAAACTTCAGCTCGGCCCGGCCCAATTCCTTGCCGTCCTTGATGGCCAGCAAATCGACGGTGTAATCACCGGCGGGCAGAGCGTCGAGATTCTGCGACGGGTCGGGAAGGAGCTGCTGATACATGCCGATGCGGTCGGAGCGCGGCGCCAGAGAAAATGGGACGGGCGGGGCGCCGTTGGAAGATTGAAGCTTCATGCTCACCTGCGCGAAGCTGGTGGCCTGGCCGTGGGCGTCGCGGACCAGGGCGCGAACGCGAACCGCCTGGCCGAATGGGTAAACGGATTGATCGATGAGGCCGATCAAGCCGGCCGTGTTTTGACGGTTGCGCACGTCCGCGCCGGCCAGCCAGCGCACGAGCTGCGCCCAGAACTGCGTGTACGGATCATTTTGCTGATCGGCGGTGGCGAGGTGCCATAAATAAGTGGTGTCGGCGGTGAAGGCGGCGGATCGGCCCTTGCCGTAACGTTGGGCGGCCAGGACGATCTGGGCTTGGCCGTCCGGGCCGGTTTTGCCGGGATGAATCAGAAGCACCTGCGCGCCGGTTTTGGCGGCGCCCACGGCGACGTTGCCGCGCAAGGGCGCCAGAGGGCGGGCGGGCGCTTGGCCGCCGGGGGCGGCGAAGCAATCGGTCAAGTCCTCCAGGATCGGATGCCCTTGGCCATCGGGGGTCAGTTGCGGCCAAAACTGGTCCTTGTCCTGCGCGTCGGCGGAATTGCCCACGAAGACGGGCAGAATTTTCTCCAGAAGCGAATCGCGGTAGCCGCCGGCCGCAAAATTGTTTTCACCGCCGATCATGAGCAGACCCATTCCGCCGGAGACGGCTTGCTCGAGGGCCTGCTGCTGCCCAGCGCTTAAAAAACTGCTGGGCAGATCGCCCAGGATCACCACGTCGAACTGTTTCCACTGCTCGAGCGTGCTCGGCAGGTCGCGCAGCTTCTGACCGGCTTGGGATGCGGCGGCGAACGTGTTGCCCTGCAAGCGCAAGAGGGCGGATTCCTCAATGTTGGGATCGTGCTGAAGAAGGCGATGCAGATACTTGTACTCGGGACGAAGCCGGCCTTCGATGTAAAGAACCTTGATGCGCGGGTCCAGGGCCAGGACCTGGAACTCCTGGCGATTGTCCGCCGTGCTGCGCTCGCCCGGGATGGGATCGATCCAGACCGCCAGCTTGTGCAGGCCGGCCGCGGCGGGGTTGTAGGCCAGCTCCACCTTCTGCCCGGCGGCTGTGGGCTGTAGCACGAGTTGCTTGATCTGCACGGCGGAGATGGGTTTTGCGGCGGAGTCGATTTCGGCCATCTTCACATCCACGATGCGATTGGGCAGAGCGGTGGAGGTGATGGTCGCGACGATCTTGTTCTCGTGAGCGACGACGACATCATCCTCGGCGGCGACGCTTTGGACGGCGACGTTGGGCAGGCGAGCGGGCTCGGCCTGTTCGGAGCCGACCGTGATCGTGCAGACGCGCCGCGCCGCGCTGCGGATCGCCTCCACCACGTTGGGCGAGACGTTGTCCACGCCGTCGCTGATGAGCATGACCACCGCATCCTGACGCGGGGAAGCGGCGGCAGCGCCGCGGACGGCCCCGGCCAGGTCGGTCGCTTTCCCATCCGCGACGACCGTTGGCAGATCGTCCGGTTTTTTCAACGCCTGGCTGCCGGTGGAAAAGGTGAAAAACTGCGGGACGAAGTTTTCGTAGATTCGCGTCAACTGCGGCTGCAACGTTTGCCAGACCGATTGAATCCGCGTCGGGCCGTTGGGCAGGTCGGGGAATGACATCGAGCCGGAGGCGTCGATCATAAAAATCAGCGGCCGCTGCGGCGGGGGACGCGATTGGTATTTCAACACCGGCTCAAAGAGCATGGGCACCAGCAGGGCCAACGCCGCGATGCGCAAAATCAGCAATGTGGCCGTGCGTGCCCGGCCCAGTTGCGGCACGAGATTCAGATAAAACGCCACCGCCAAAACGCACAGCACCATGAACGTCCAACCCAGTCCGATGAAAGCCGAATGCAGAGGGGGGACGGCCAGAATGCCGATCGTGCCGCCGACGACGCCAAAGATGATGATCGTTGCCAGCCAGCCCGCGGCCGCGGTCCACAGTCTTCGCGTAAGGGCGTAGGCGACCAGCATCACCGCAGCGCCCAGGCAGACCCAGCACCACAGGTCGAATCCATGTTGACGGACAATATCGATGGACCAGTGATTCACGAGCTTCCTTTTTTACACCGGCGCGGCTCGCGGAGCCATCGGCGGCTGGAAACGCGGGCGATTTGGGGCTATGGTGCGTGCGATTGAGGAGAGGTGGCAGAGTGGTTGAATGCGCCGGTTTCGAAAACCGGTCTGCCCGCAAGGGTAGCGGGAGTTCGAATCTCCCCCTCTCCGTTCGCCGCAGGCGAACAGAGTCCCGGCGTGCCGGGACGGTCTACTGTTCTACTGCTCCACTGTTCTTCTTTTTTAGTAGGCCGAAAACCGCGGCTTGCCCATCGCGCGGATCGCCGGCCAAAGCCGCGCTCGTTGCACTTATCAACCCCCGGCGTTTGTTTTGGATTCTTGCGCACTTCATCGTCGGAGGAAACACAAATGGCCGGCATGGGAAGGCCATGGGCATGCGACGTGGGTTATCAGTGGTATGAGCGGGCGGATTTGAATTTCGACACGGAAGCGGGCGTGGGGTGGACGCTCTAGGTCTCAGAGACGAAGAGACGAAGAGACGAAGAGGCGCGCTGCGGGGTGCCGCGTTCAATGCGATACGGACGGCTGCGTTGCGGCGAGGCTTTGGCGAACGACCAGGATCGCCTCCTCGCGGTTCTTGGCCAGGACCGGTGAGAGGATCGGCGGACGGCGCGGCACGATGCAGTGCGCCACGGTCACAAAGGGCGCGCGCATTTGCGGGGGCACCTGATCCCAATCTCTTTGACGCACGAGGCACGCCGGCGCAGTCTCCAGAGCGGCCGCCAGTTGTCCCGGTGTACGCACATCCCGCATCAGCCGACGCGAAAAATAGACCAGGTAGCGCGGGCTGAGGCCCCCGGCGGCGACGAACGGCTGATCCGGCGGCACGGAGCGCTCGATGACGCCCCCCAGCGTCGCCATCGTCGTGCCCGTCAGGGGCGGTATGCTCAGGTTGGCCACGAACATGTTGACGTAAATGACGCCGACCACCATCGCCGGCAACAGGCGGTGGATGCGCCCGCTGCGCCAACTTCGCAGCAGCATCTCGCTGCAGATCGCCAGGACCGCGACGTGCCCCCACAGCCAGCGCGTCTCCTCGTGAGGGTTGGCGAAAATGACGACCAGGATCGGAACGGCCAGCAGGGCGGTCACGATGCCATAGGAAATCGCGGCGACGGACAGACCCCTGCGCGTTTTGGGATCGTCCAGGGCGGCGTCGAACCAGCCGGCCAGAAGCAGGCACGTCGGGCCGATCGGCGTCAGCATGTAGCGAAAGCTCTTGTTGTGCGCCAGCGTCAGGATGAGCAGCAGGGTCGCCAGCCAGAAGATCAAAAACGCGCCGCAGCGCGTTTTGGCGTTGAATCCCGCGCGCCAGCCGCCGACCAAAGCCAGGATGATCAGGGGCAGCCACGGCCCGATGCTGGGCAGAAGTTGCTCCAAGATGCGAGCGGCGTCGCCCAGGGAAGAGGTGGGCCCGGCGAACTGCGCGTAGGATTCGTGCGAGGTGCTTTCCCACAGCATCGCTTTGAGCTGGTGGGCGTTGCGCGCGATGAAGAAACTGGCCCAGGGCACGACCAGCAGGAGCATGAGCAAAACGCCGCGGACCCAGGGGAATCGGCCCAGCGCCGCCCAATCGCGGCGGATGATCAGCCACAGAAACGGCACCAGACACCAGACCAGCGCCACGGGGCCTTTGGTCAGCAGCGCCAGCGCCGTCGCCGCGAAAAACAGGTATCCACAGCCGCGGGATAAAGCGCCATCGTCCAGCGGAAAGGCCACGCGGATAAACGCGCAATTGGCCACGGCGGTGAAGGCCCAGAGAGTGGGGTCCACGCTGGCGACGTGGCTGAGCTGCGCGACGCTAAGGTGTCCGGCGGCAAACAGGGCGGCCAACAGCGCCGCGCGATTCCCCAAAAGATGCCGGGCCGTCAGTCCGACCATGACCACGCCTGCCGCCGCCGCGGCGGCGGAGCAGAGCCGCGCTAGCGCAACGTGGGCGCCGAATATCTTGAAGGTCGCGGCGACGATCCAGTAGAACAGGACGGGTTTGACGACGCGCGCCTCGCCGTTGAAGTGCGGCGTGATCCAGTCGCCCTGCTCGACCATCCCTCGCGAAGCGTCGATGTAGTTGAATTCGTCGGGATCGTAAAACGGATACGAGCGGATGCTGAGCAGCGAGAGCGCCGCCAGGGTCAGGGCGATCCAGCCGCACCAGCGTTCCAGCCCGCCGCGCGGAGGCATCGGGGCGGCGGGCGACGCCGGCGCCGGCGGCGGTATTTCGGGGATCGTGCTGGTCATCCGATGACGAGGCTCGATCGGTGCCTTACGTCAGATCATCTCTTCTGACGTCGGCGGCTCCGGCGGAGCGCTGGGCGTTTGGGGCTCAGGCTGCGGCGCCGGGGTCGGGACGACCGGCGGTGGCGGCGGCGGGAGCCACGACTCCGGCGGCGCGACCGGCCTGGGCACGACCGGCTTGGGCACGACCGGCTTGGGCACGACCCGACGAACCACCGGCCGTTTGGCTACCCGGCGCGGCGCCTTGCGGACGCGGCGCACCGGCCTACGGGCGGCTTTCCTGCGCGTCTTTTTCGCCGTGGAACGCCTTCGGCCGCCAGCCTTGGCGGCGGATCGGCCTTTCTTGCGCGAAGCCTTGCGAGCTCGTTTCTTTGCCATGATGCCTCCCAATGCGGCCAGACATTGTTCAGTATCCACCCGCCCACGGTCAAGCCGCACCCCACCCCTGCGCCAGCGCACCCGGCGATTTGGCGAATCTCGGGGCCTAGCCGGCTTTGACAGGCCCGCCGGCGGTGGTATATATCTATTCCTGATATGCAGCGCCAGGCACGCGCATTTTGGTTCTGGTTTACCGGGTACTTTTACCCGGCCGAACAAGCCGCGTCCTGAGCCGCAAGCATTACGCACGCAGACACCAATGGCCTCAGGACGCGAATCCTGGGGCCTTTTCGTTAGCGTCATCGGAGGCGTCATGGTTGTCGTCATGAAACCCGGCTCGAGCAAGAAGGAAATCGACCACGTGGTCCAACTGGTACGTGAAATGGGGCTCAAAGAGCACATCATCGTCGGCGAGGAGCGAACGGTCGTGGCGGTCATCGGCGATGACCGGTTCAAGGACCGCTCCGCCCTGGAATCGGTCGCGGGAGTGGACCGCGTGGTGCCGATCCTGGCGGCTTACAAGATCGCCTCCCGCGAGGTGAAAAAGGATCGCACCGCCGTTCCCCTGGGCGGAAAGACCAACGCCAAGGTCGGCGGCAAAACCGTCGCCGTCATCGCCGGTCCGTGCAGCGTGGAAAGCAAGTCGCAGATCCTGGAGATTGCCCACGCCGTCAAGGAATCCGGCGCTGTGGCCTTGCGCGGCGGAGCGTTCAAGCCCAGGACCAATCCCTATTCCTTCCAAGGGCTGGCCGAAGAGGGTTTGCAATTGCTCGCCCTGGCTCGCGAGCAAACCGGCCTGGCCGTCGTCACCGAAGTGATGTCCATCGATCAAGTGGACCTGGTCCACCGCTACGCCGATGTGCTGCAAGTGGGGGCTCGCAACATGCAGAATTTCAACCTGCTCAACGCCGTCGGCGAGCAGGACAAACCGGTGCTGCTGAAGCGCGGCATGAGCGCGACGCTGGAGGAATTTTTGCTTGCCGCCGAGTACATCATGGCCAAGGGCAACACGCAGGTGATGCTGTGCGAGCGCGGCATCCGCACCTACGAGGATTACGTTCGCAACACCCTGGCCCTGGCGGCGGTGCCGGAACTGCATCGCGTGAGCCATCTGCCGGTGGTGGTCGATCCCAGCCAGGGGACGGGCAAGAGCTACCTGGTGGACAGCATGTGCCGCGCCGCCGTCGCCGCCGGCGCCGATGGCCTGATCATCGAGGTGCACAACGATCCCGAACACGCCCTCACCGACGGCGCCCAGTCGATCACGCCGCGACAATTCTCGGAGATGATGAAGGCGATCAAGCGCATCGCGACGGCGGTGGACCGCGACGTGTGAAACCTCTGCACTTGCAGTTGTCGTCGGCGGAACTGATATTCTGGGGCGGCGGAGGAAGATCGTGGCCCAGAACAATCGACGGCGAAAAAGCCTGCTTTCTCAGCTCTGGGTCCAACTTCTGATCGGCATGGCTTTGGGCATCGTGGTGGGATGCCTTTTCCCCGGCCGCACCGACAAACTGGGAATTCTGGGCACCGCGTTCATCAAGCTCATCCGCATGATGCTGGCGCCGATCATCTTCGGCACGGTGACCGTCGGCATCGCGCGCATGGGCGACCTGAAGACGGTGGGGCGGGTCGGCGTCAAAGCCCTGGTCTACTTCGAGGTCCTGTCCACCATCGCCCTGATCATCGGGCTGGTGGTGGTGAACGTGGTGCGACCGGGATCGGGGATGAACATCAATCCGGCGCTGCTGGATCAATCGCAAGTCTCCGGCTATGCCGCGGCGGCGCCCAAGCCCGGCGCCATCAATTTCCTCATGGACATCATCCCCAACAGCGCGGTCGGCGCGTTCGCTGAGGGCAAGATGCTGCCCATCATCCTCATTTCCGTGCTTTTCGGCATCGCCCTGTCGCGCGCGGGCCCCCGAAAACAACAACTGATCGATCTGCTGGACGTGTTTCTGCACGCGATGTTCGCCATGGTGCGCATCGTGATGTACCTCGCTCCCCTGGCGGCGTTCGGCTCCATGGCGTTTGTGATCGGCAGATACGGCACGGCCAAGCTCGTCTCCTACGGCCGTCTGATGGCTTGCGTCTACCTCACTTGCCTGGTTTTCATCTTCGCCGTGTTGGGCCTGGTCGCGGCCGTCAGCCGCATTTCCCTGTGGCAATTCCTCAAGTACATCAAGGATGAAATCCTGATCGTCTTCGGCACCTGCTCCACGGAGGCCGTGCTGCCGCAGATGATCGTGAAACTGCAAAATCTCGGCTGCGAAAAATCCCTGGTCGATCTGGTCCTTCCGGCCGGCTACACCTTCAACGCCGATGGCACAAGCATCTACCTGACCATGGCTGCGATCTTCATCGCCCAGGCCATGGGCATCCACCTGAGCCTGGCCGATCAGCTCGTCGTGCTGGCGGTGCTGCTGCTGACGTCCAAAGGCTCGGCCGGCGTGGCGGGCGCGGGCTTCGTGACGTTGGCGGCGACTCTGGCATCCATGAACGACAAGATTCCCGTTGCCGGCATCGTGTTGCTTTTGGGGATCGAAAGTTTCGTGAATCAGGCCCGGGCCGTGACCAATCTGATCGGCAACGGCATCGCCACCGTCGCCATCGCCCGCTGGGAGGGCGTCTTCGACGACGCCAAAGCCCGCGAAGCCCTGGCCAACCCGACCGCGCCAAGCCTATCCGACGTGGCTGTCTAAAATTGAACTTACGCGGGCCTTCTACTTTTCGTCGCGTCGCCCCCCGTCGCCGACACACGTCTTCACGTTAAAGGGTGGAGACGTAATCGATGGAATCGCGTTGCTATCGGCGGCCACCAACCTGTAACAGCCTGGAACATTGAGCGACAATTCATTGAACGTGGCCACACCGTCCACCACGGGGGCGGTCAGTGTACCGCTCAGGACGGCGTTCTTCGGATGAGTGGCCAGCGACAGCGGCACCGTGCAGATCGCCCCCGCAAACGCCGCCGCCATCGCCCGACGCCGCCCGAAGTGATCCGATATCCGCCCGAAGCACAGCCCGCCCAGGATCGCTCCCACCATCGAGATGGCCGTCAGCGCCGAGCGGTCCTTCACCCGCAGCCCCCGGCTGCGCTGCAAGAACGCCGGATAAAGGTCCTGCGTTCCGTGCGAGGATAGATTCATCATCGTCATCATCGCCACCAGATACACGAAGACCGGCCAATGCCGCCCGATCCCGCGCACCAGCTCCCGCCAGTTGGCGGCCCGCCCGCGCCGCCACACGTCCGACTCGCCCACTCCGAAACGCACGAAAATCGCCAACAGCGCCGGCAGCTACGCGAAAGGTTGAAAACCAAAACGGTTGCGGCTTAAGTAAAGGCCATTCGTTGGCGCGAGCTTTAATTCGACGGCGGCTGGGGAGCTGGGCGGGTGGCGGAGGGTTGCGTTGCCGGCTGCGCGATGGAGAATTTTTTGCGGATCGCGGCCGCTTCGGGGCTGCGGCTGGCTTGATCCAGCAATTCCGCCAACGCTTCCGCCTCCGCCCTCGCGCCGGCGGGGTGATGTTTCCGTTGAATCTCCGGCTGTTCCCGATATTGCTGCTCGGCCTGGGCGTATTTGCCCTGCGATTCCAGCACGTGCGCCAGCCCATACATTTCTTCGAGGAGCTACTTGCTGTCGGACGGGAACTCCTTTGGCGCTTCGTCCAAGGCGGCACGTGCCAGCGACGCGGCCTCGGCGTACTTTCCCTCGTGTCGCAACACAGACACCAAATCTAGCATTGCCTGCCGGATTTTGATGTGACCGGCCGGAAACACCTTGCGGCGAATCTCCAATGCCTCGCGGAACAGGGCTTCGGCCTGGTCGTACTCTTGCTCGCCCTCCAGCACAATCCCCAGGACGATTTCGCTTTCGGCGATTTCCGGATGACCGGGGGGAAACAGCTTGCGAACCATCTCCATCGACTCACGGCTCAACGGCTCGGCTTCGGCGGCCTTGTTCTCGATGGCAAGCACCTGGGCGAGTTTGCGCAGGCTCTCGGCGATGGCCAGATCGCCGGCGGGCAGCGCCCGACGCCGAATGGCCAGCGACTCGCGGTGCAGTTGCTCGGCTTCGGCCAGCTTGTCCCGGGCCTGCATCACGTTGCCCAGATATTCCAGACTGCTGGCGATGGCCGGATCGTCGGGAGGCAGCGCCTTGCGGCGAATCGCCAACGCCTCGCGATGCAGCTTTTCCGCTTCGTCGATCTTGTATTCATTCCTCAGCACGCAGGCCAGGTTGAACAGGCTCGTCGCGATCCCCGGGTCGCCCGCGGGCAAGACCATTCGGTTGATTTCCATCGCTCTGCGAAGATTCAGCTCGGCATCGTCGAGGCGGCCAAGTCCCCAAAAGCTCAATCCGATCGTCGTGCGGATCGACGCCTCGACCAGCGGCGCATCCTTCAACGCGCCGTTGTCCAAATGCTTGGCGGCCGCCTGAATGGCCTGCGCGACCGTGACGTTTTCGCCCAGCGACTGTCTCGGATCGGCCTTGGCGAGCATGTCGGAAAGGAAATTTTGGACCGCCAAGGCGATCCGTTGCTGGCGCACGGCCTCGTCACGCTCGGCTTGGGCGACGGCGAGGGCGGCTTCGGTTTTGCGCTGTTCGGTGCGGATGGCGTGGATGTACCATTGGACGGCGCCGGCGACGCCGAGCACCACCGCCAGCGCCGCGATCAGCGGCACTCGGTGGCGGCGGGCGAATTTCTTGAGCCGATAGGCCTGGCTTT
>Ga0208323_1000770_pt1 | contig 13067 bp, 8 predicted proteins | sample June2015DPH_10_1_2_FD_184703 | JGI IMG/M metagenome (GOLD analysis project Ga0208323, IMG submission 184703) | Peatland microbial communities from SPRUCE experiment site at the Marcell Experimental Forest, Minnesota, USA - June2015DPH_10_100... | ecosystem: Environmental > Terrestrial > Soil >... | reverse complement strand
AATAGCCGTGATCCTTGCGACGCGAATGCTGGTCCCCAAAAAGTTGGGGATGACGACCTGGGGGGGTCCCAGGCTCACCAGGACATGCACATGCTGGCCGATCTTGATGCGGGTTCCTGGGGGAGGCATCTGGGACACTATCGCCTGGGGAGGGTATTGGGTGTTGAAGAGCTTATCTTCAACTTTCATTTCAAGACCCAATCCGGTGGCCATGCGTTGAGCATAGTCGAAAGATAATCCGACCATGTTCGGCATCGTCTCCTGGTGGCCCCGGATGGTGAGCCGAATGGTCATGATGGCGCTGACCAGCGCCGCGGTCACCAGCACCGTGAGTAACAGAAAGAGGCGGAAAATACTCCGAATGCGTTCCCGAAGGCTCATGTTGACGCCTCAATTCTATCACGCATCTTCTCATGCGGCGCGGATTGATTGCTCACCGAGCGCTGCGTCGCCCACCCCGCGGTTGGAGTTCGCAGCCCTCCAAACTCGCCTTGACGAAACTCGAGGCAAACAAGTAGTATGTGGCCCCAGCCCAATGGAGGTGAAGCATGCCGAAAGACGCACGCGAAGAAGCTCTCTGGAAGAGTTTAGGCACTTTCCGAATCGAAATACCCTCCTGGGGATTTGCCAACACTGGAACCCGTTTTGGCAAATTCATCCAACTTGGCGCGGCAACGTCCACCCAAGAAAAGTTTAGCGATGCCGGACAAGTTCATCACTTTACGGGCATCTGTCCGACGGTAGCCGTGCATGTCCTCTGGGACTTCCCGGAAGGCCTCAAGAGCACGAATGAAGTGAAGACGTACGCCGCAAAATACGGCGTCGGAGTTGGGGCCATCAACCCCAATCTCTTTCAGGACCAGATTTACAAGTACGGGTCTCTGGCAAACCCCGACCCCGAAGTCCGCCAAGCCGCCTTGCAGCACATCCTGGAGTGCGTAGAAATCGGGAAACAGACAGGGAGCCGGGACATCTCTCTTTGGTTTGCGGATGGATCGAGTTACCCCGGCACCGCCAACATTCGCCAGCGGAAGCAGTGGTTTGAAGAGGGTTTGAGGAAAAGTCACTCCCAGCTCTCACCCACCCAGCGATTGTTGGTGGAATACAAACCCTTCGAACCAGCCTTTTACCACACTGACATTGCCGACTGGGGCATGGCTCTCCTGTTGGCCCGCGCTGCCGGTCCGCGCGCCAAGGTCCTTGTGGATACGGGCCACCACTATCAAGCGCAGAATATCGAGCAAATCGTGACCTGGCTCCTCAGTGAAGACATGCTGGGAGGTTTCCACTTTAACGACCGTCGTTACGCCGACGATGATTTGACGCTGGGTTCGATCGATCCCTATCAGGTCTTCCGCATCTTCCACGAAATCGTCTATTTTGAGTGGGAGGCTGGGCGGCGCGCTGAGATCGCTTACATGATTGACCAGAGCCACAACTTGAAGGGCAAAATCGAGGAAATGATCCAGACCGCAGTGACAGCCCAAGAGTTGTATGCAAAGGCTACACTTGTGGACCACGGGCGTCTGGCTCGCCATCAGCAGAAATGTGAGCTCGTGGACGCCGAAGAGTGTCTCAAGGAGGCCTTCGCTACGGATGTGCGACCTGTAATCCGGGAGTGGAGACGCTCAAACGGTCTGCCGGAAGACGCCTTGGCGGCTTTTCGCGAGTCCGGATATATGCAACGGATCAACCGCGAGCGAGCCGAAAAGAACCAATCCGCCGGAGGAAGCTACGCCTAACTGAGTCGAGAAGTCGAGCAGTCAAGGAGTCGAGAAGTTAAGAACCGTTCGAATCGAAGAGTCGAGAAGTCAAGGAGCACGAATCGAAGGTCGAAAACAAGAGGAAAGTCGAGGGGCATTTAGTTCTCGACCATCGAGTACTCAACTAGCCAGCCACGCTTCGTGCCTCCTTGACTCCTCGACTCCTTGACTTCTCGACTGCTTGACTGTGCCCCTTTACGGGAGGAATGGCGGGAATGAAAAACGGTACTTGTATTGTCGCAACTGATCTGGGGGCGGAAAGCGGCCGTGTAGTCCTTTGCCGCTGGACCGGGGCGGAAGGAATCCTGGAGGAGGTCCACCGTTTTCCCAACAGCGCACGCGAGGAGGCGGGTCACTTGGTGTGGGACCTGGACCGTCTATGGCAGGAGGTCCTCAAAGGACTGCGCCGTGCCGCATCCAAAGCTGGGGGCCGCATCGCCAGCGTGGGGGTCGATGGTTGGGGTGTGGACTACGTGCTGCTCGACCGCACTGGAAACCGCATCGGCCGTGCCTACTGCTACCGGGACGCCAGAAACCTCCCCCAAATGGAGCGTGCTTTTACCCTCCTTCCCCAAAAACGCATGTACGAAATCACGGGGATTCAGTTTCTTCCTTTCAACACCGTTTTCCAGTTGATGGCGCATGCCGCCGAATTCCCTTCGGAATGGGAGCGTGCCGCAAAGTGGCTCACCCTGCCGGAGTATTTCCTTTTCCGGCTCTCGGGAGTCGCCATGGCCGAGTATACGGAAGCCAGTACCACACAACTCCTCGATGTCTATAAGCGGTCCTGGTCGGAGGAACTGGCCCGCGTCCTGGGTCTCAATCTGGAGAAATTTCCTCCCATCGCGCCACCGGGGACGCCCCTCGGAAAAATACGGAAAGAGCTCGCCACGGACCTTGGTCTTTCCAATGTGCAAGTCATCGCGCCGGCCTGCCACGACACCGGTGCGGCCGTGGCGGGCATTCCTTTCCCACATGACAAACTGGCTTTCATCAGTTCTGGAACCTGGTCTTTGGTGGGCACGGTTCTTTTGAATCCCGTGGTCACAGGACCGTCCTTTGAGGAGAACTTCACCAATGAAGGCGGCGTGGCAGGGAGCATCCGGTTCCTGAGCAATGTCATCGGGTTGTGGCTGCTCCAGGAGTGCCTGCGCGAGTGGAAGGCGCAAGGGCTTGAGTTGACCGCTGCCGACTTGGCTCAACAATGTTCGGAGGCCCCCGCTATCGGACCTTCTTTTGATGCAGATGAGAAAGCCTTCCTTGCGCCCGGCAACATGATTTCCCGCATCAATGCTGCTCTCCGAGAGCAAGGGTTTGAGGAAGAGACCCGGCCCAAGGAACTTGCCGCCGTTATCTTTCGCAGCTTGGCGCGACGCTACGCCAAAGTCATCAGGGAGCTTGAGGTGATTACCGGCAAGCCCATCGAACGCATCTGCATCGTCGGCGGGGGCGTCAAAAATGAAACCCTCAACCGCCTCACCAGAGAGTTGACGGGCCGTGAAGTCCTGCGCGGACCGAGCGAATCCACGACGATCGGGAACATTGCCATGCAGATCGCGGCGCTCGAGAAGACTAAATCGCTTGACCAGATTCAATCCATCAGCGCTCGACTCAAATTTCCGGCGCCCGATTAACGGCCCGTAACGCCCACCCATTCTCCAGGTCTCAGGCATTTGCTGGGCATTGACCCCAGATGGATTTTCTAATAGCGTGAGGAGTTCACGAGGTATGAGATGTCCAGAGTTCGAGTGGCGCTCTTTGTAACTTGTTTGGGTGACCAGTTCTTCCCCCAAGTGGGCGAGAGTGTGGTCAACGTGCTTCGGCGGTTAGATGTCGAGGTCACTTTCAATCCTGCGCAAACCTGTTGCGGTCAGCCTGCCTTCAACACGGGTTACCGTGATGAAGCTCGAGCGGTGGCTTCAAAGGTCCTCAACCTTTTTGATGATGCGGACTATGTGGTGTGCCCCTCGGGTTCCTGCACCTCGATGGTGCGAGTGTTTTATCCCGAACTCTTCGCCGCTGACCCTGACCGGCTTCGAAAATGCCATCAACTACGCAACCGCTTCTTTGAGTTCTCGGAATTCCTGGTGAACATTTTGAAGGTCGAGGATGTTGGGGCAAGCTTCCCCCATCGCGTGACGTACCACGATTCCTGTCATCTTCTGCGCGAGTTGGGCGTTGAGGAACAGCCGCGGAAGCTGCTGCGCAAGGTGCGGGGCATCGATTTCGTCGAGATGGAAGGGTACAAGGTGTGCTGCGGCTTCGGGGGAACGTTCGCCGTCAAATTCCCCGAAGTCTCAGTCGCCATGGGCCAGGACAAACTCCAATTTGCCACCCAAACAGACGCCGAGTACCTTGTAGCCAATGACTCGGGATGCCTGATGCACCTTGCAGGGATGATTCACCGCCAGGGATTGCCACTCAAGACGATGCACCTGGCGGAGGTGTTGGCGCAAAAACAGCACAGGCATGCGCCGTAGGCGCTCTGGAGTGCGGCAGCTTGCTGCCGCTTTCCTGCTGCGAGCTTGCTCGCGCCTTACGCGTCCAAGTACCGCGCTCCAGTGCTCGGCCAGCAAGCTGTCCCGCAGAGCGGGAGAAAGCGGCAGCAAGCTGCCGCACTCCAAAAGCATTTGACTCTCGACTTCTCGACTCCCGACTATGGCTGACACAGGCGTTTACAGCAACGAAGTTCACGAGCTCGGTAACAAGACTCTCGCCGATGCGCATCTTCAGGAAGCCTATCGCTCTTCGACCCTCCGCCTTTACACCCACCGCTTGGAAGCGATCGCCGAAGTCCCTGGCTGGGAACGGCTGCGCGAGCGCGCCCAGGAGCTCAAGCGCCAAGTGATGGAGCACTTGGACTTTTACCTCGGGCAGTTTGCCGACAACGTGGAGCGGCGCGGCGGCAAGGTACACTGGGCCGCGACGGCCGAGGAGGCCTGCCGGATAGTTCTGGAAATCGCGCAGCAATGCGGCGCCAGGGAAATCGTGAAGGCGAAATCGATGGTCGCGGAGGAAGTGGAGCTGAACCATGCACTCGAGGCGCGGGGGATTCGCCCCGTCGAGACGGACCTGGGCGAGTTCATTATCCAACTCGCCGGCAACCGGCCCGCGCACATCGTGGCCCCGGCCATCCACATGACAAGGCACGATATTTCGGACCTCTTCGCCACTCACCTTCACTCCGAGCGTACCGCAGTGCCGGAACGACTTACGGCGATTGCACGCCAGGTCCTTCGAGAGAGATTTGCCAGGGCGGGCATGGGCATGAGCGGCGCCAATTTCCTGGTGGCGGAAACCGGTACCGTGGTGTTGGCGGAAAATGAGGGGAACATCCGTTTTTGCACGACGGCGCCGCGGGTACATGTGGCGCTGGTGGGAATCGAGAAGATCATCCCGCGTTTTGCGGACCTCGGCGTTTTCCTGCGCCTGCTGGGGCGTTCGGGCACGGGACAGAAGCTGACCACTTACACCTCCTTCCTCACCGGCCCGCGGCGCCCGGGTGAAGACGGTCCGGACGAGATGCACGTGGTGCTGGTCGACAATGGGCGCGTGGACACCTTGGCGGATCTCAAGATGCGGGAAGCGCTTTATTGCATCCGTTGTGGCGCCTGCCTCAACACCTGCCCGGTTTATCGCAAGATTGGCGGGCATGCCTACGGTTGGGTTTACAGCGGTCCTATCGGGGCGTTAATCACTCCCCAATTTACCAGCATCGGGCAGGCGCGGGAGTTGCCCTTCGCTTCTTCCCTTTGCGGTGCCTGCCGCGAAGTTTGTCCCGTCAAGATCAATATCCCCGATCTCCTGCTTCATTTGCGCAGTAAGGCGCAGAAAGTGGCCCCTGCACCCAGACCGAAAGGTTCGCTCTTGCGCGAGAAGACCATGATGCGCCTGTTTGCCTGGGCCCTGTCGCGACCCTGGGTTTATGCGCTCGGCGGGCGCATGGCGCGCTGGGGCCAGTTCGTACTCGCTCGTTCCGGCTGGATTCGAAAAGTTCCCCTCTACCCTGCGTCCCGCTGGACGGATGGACGGGACCTCCCCGCGCTTGCGCAAAAGTCCTTCCACGACCGCTGGAAAGAAATTTCTTAGCGTCTACACCATGAAGGAGGAGTTAGCATGAACATAAGTAGCATTGTCGGCGCACTCTCAGCGGCGAGGTTCTTTGCTCCTTTGCACCTTGTTTCCAGCCTCCCTGCCCAACACTCCGCAGGTTCTCATTTACGGCCGGGCATATGTCCGCTGGCGCTTGCGGGGGGTCTTCTGCTCGTTCCACTCTTGAGTCTGGCGAGCGGTGTGCCGCGAGCCAAGGAGCGATTCGCGAATCTGGATGGGCACCGCATCTATTACCGCAGCTTCGGCTCCGGCAAAAGCGCCATGATTTTCCTATCCGGCTGGGGCTGCGACACCTCGCTGTGGCGGAATCAGGTGCCGGCGCTAGTGCCTTATAGTCGTGTGCTGCTGGTCGACCTCCCAGGCCACGGGCGCAGCGACAAGCCGGACATCCCTTACACGCTCGACCTGTTTGCGCGAGCGGTTTACGCCGTGCTCGAACACGCGCGGGTGCAGAAGGCCGCTGTTGTGGGTCACAGCATGGGCGGGATGGTGGCGTACGAGTTCGCACGCCGCTGGCCAGAGAAGACCATCGCCCTGATCTGGGTTGATGGCACATTCACTATTCCGGTCGACGTCGACCAGCAGATCACCGGGCTCCGCAAGCGCGCTGAAGATTTCCGCTCGCCGGATTATCAGGAGAAGGTCCGAAAATTTATCGACCAACTCTACGTCCCGCAGACCCCCACGGCGGTGCGCGACGAGGTCACGCGATCCATCCTCGCCACTCCCCAACACGTGCTGGTAGGCTGCCTGGAAGGCCTTGCCGACCGCCGACTCTACGAGCCCCACCCCCCTCTTGACCTTCCGGCATTCGCAATCTTCAGCTCATTCTGGAATCCCGAGCGCTTCATCGATATCTTCAAGAAGAGCCTGCCGCGATTGCAGTACCAGGTGCTGACCGGCGTCGGCCACTACCCCATGCTTGAGAAGCCGGACCTGGTCAACGCGGCGCTTACACGCTTTGTGGCAAGCATTCAGCCTGAGTTGCGCAAGCATTAATGCGCGCACCACCCTCCCCGCCCACCTGACTAGTGCTTAGTTGCATTAATTTCCGATATTATTTGTGACCCTCGGAAGGGCGGGGCTTTAGCCCCGCCGCCGCGGGGCGGAGAGTTGAATGGGCCTTTTAGGCCCTGAAGCCGCGTCGCTTCAGGGGCTAAAGCCCCCAAATCCCGCCTGCGCCCTGCGGCGGGGCTGAAGCCCCGCCCTTCCATCCCCCGACAAATAAGGTCGCTAACTTCTACAACTAAGCACTAGGCGACTTTTGGGTGGATGAGCGAAGTAAACTATTGCCCTAATTAAGGCCGAGGCTACCGGTGAGGTCTGGGAATTGTGGGCCTTACATCTCTCCGAAGTTATAGCCTACCCAGATGGTGCCGCCAATCACCTGGTCCCTGCCAAACTGGTTGGTGAGGCCCGGCACCTCGCGGAAATCAAACTGTGGCCGAATGAAAATGTGTGGCTTTACATAGAACTGAACGCCGGCTCCCACATGCACCTGGAAATGGCTTGAATTGCCTATGGGCAGGGCCTGCGTCGTGCAGACTGCGGTGCCCACGCAAGAAGTCTCTGTTAATGAAAAGCCCGATCGCGTGCCGCCAATTCCGCCTTCCAACCGTAGTTGCAGCCGCTTGTTGTTAATGGGGGCGTAGATCCCGTTGAAAGTGTAGAAGAGCTGCCGGTATTGCAAGGGGCCGTAGTCGTTCTTGGTGGGTTGGAAGCTAAAGTCCCCTCCGATGCCGAAATGCTTATTCAGCATCCCGTCCCCCTCAAAGCCCATGAGGAGCCCGCCCAAACCGGGCGTGACCTCACAAGTGGGAGCTGCGGATGACGGCGTGCAAGAGGAACCCGTCACACTGTCGATGCCGAGGCCAGTCGCCTTATCGTGGACGCTGCCGAAACCAACGGCCACATCGAACGAGCCCTGCGCTTGGAGCAGCGGGACCGAGCCCAGCAGCAGGATCAAGGGAAGAAAGGTGCGGATGTGTTTCACGTTGTGTCCTCCTGTTCATCAACTTGAGCTCATCATCATTCAGACGTAATGCCCTTCGAAGAGACGGACGGCCACGCCGGCCCGAGAGACGTTGGCTGCTTCCAGGGGCGCGGTTGCGTCACAACACTTGTTAAGACGTAATTTGTGCCAGGATAGTTGCCAGGAAAACAGCGCGCCGGCCCAATCAGGTCTCGGCGGATGCCTCGTACGTGACGTCATTTGCCAAGTGTCAGGTGGCACTTGAATAGGAGACTCAGTTGGGGAATGGCACTTAAACTGGAAGACTGGTTGTGCCTGGCATCCGCTTACGAGTACCATTCTCAAGATCCAAAAGCCGTGATCGCGGACCAAGAACCATCCCAACAGGTGCGTTAATGAAACGAAGAGCACCCCCCCGCTCCAGCCTCGTCAGCAAGCGCCGCACTACCCTCTGCGCATGATACGCTACCCGCCCCGGCGTATCCGGCCATGCGGGATCAGCGAGCAGCGGTGGCCGCGCCGATGGTGACGTAGGTCCTCTCGTCGCGTCTTTCTTCACTCGTCTGCGTCATCTGCGCAATCTGCGGATTTGTTTTTGCCCGCTTGTTATAATCCGCAGATTGCGCAGATGACGCAGATTACTATCGACAGCCCATCCGACACCACCCTTCCCACCGGAGCCCATCTCCTATCGGCGGATTGGGGATATGATGCGTCTTGCCTCTTGCCACGCGGCCGGAAATCTGGTAGCCTACTGTAGTTGACGTATGCTGAACGCACCGCCAGACCGCTTCCGGGGGGTTCGAAATCGGCCCCAGGGCGGCGGGAGATTGGCACAAAATGCAAAAAAGATACTAAATAGACGGAACGAAGCTAAGGATCTGGTGAAAACAAAGGGGTTAACGTCTTCGGAGGCTCAAAAACGAACCGAATTCTGAGTGCGAAAAGCGCCAATCAAAGCGAAAAAACGCCCCAGAATCGACGAGTTGTGCGACATTGAGTGAATCGAGAAACTGGAAACTGGAAACTGGAAAATGGAAATTGGAAACTAAGCCTGCCAGTTTCCAGTTTCTAATTTCCAGCTTCTGCTTTCTACGTGCCGTGCATACCAAGATTCGGCGCCGTAAGGGGCAAGACCATGCAGGATATCACTTCTACGCCGCGCACCCAAAAAGCTCCCGATCGTTGCTCGCCGGTGGGATTTCTAGTACACTCCTCGCGCCCAAACGAACAGGTTCTATTTCTAGCAGTGATCCGAGTCGTCTTTCAATCCGCCGATTGGTTTTCGATGCTCTGGACTGAGGTTTCCAGCTTATGAGGCAGACGATCAAGCGCCTGCTCATTTCTTTGCTGATTCTACTCCTGCTCATCATCGTCGGCGGGGGCGGCTGGCTGTACTGGCGCGTCCGCGCGAGCCTTCCCCAACTCGAGGGAGCGATTCAAGTTGCCGGGTTATCAGCGCCAGTTGAGGTCTTACGCGACGCGCACGGCGTTCCTCACCTTCGTGCCCCCTCGCTCCAGGACCTGTTCTTCGCGCAAGGTTACGTGACTGCGCAAGACCGCCTGTGGCAGATGGACTTGAGCCGGCGGTTGGCGGAAGGAGAACTCTCAGAGGTTTTTGGCGAACGGACGCTCCGGCTTGACCTCGAGAACCGAACCTTGGGGTTCCGGCAAGTTTCTCAGCGCACCCTGGCAGAGCTCAGCCCCGAGGCGCGGGCTCCACTCACGGCGTATGCCAACGGGGTCAACGCTTTCATCGCCAGCCACAGGGACCGTCTACCCCTGGAATTCCGCTTGCTCAATTACCAGCCTCGGCCATGGGGCGAGAGCGATTCCCTTGGCGTGGCACTGAATCTGGTCAAGACGCTCAACACAACTTGGCGGACGGATTTGATGCGCGAACGCATCCGGGCAAAGCTTGGCCCTGACCTTTCCGCAGACCTCTTGCCGGACAACTCGCCGCTGGATGAGCCGGTGGCGGAACTGCCCCCTGGAAGCAAGGTGTCACCCAAAAAGAAACCAGTGTATCCACCGCCTACCTGCGGCGACCTCGACCCCAGCGTGCTGCATGAGCCTGTGGCGGGGCTGCCTCCTGGATATGCGGTTATGCCGCAACGGAAACACGCGAATCCACTGCCGGGCCTCGGCGACCTTGACTCTACTCTGGCGGCGCTCCTTTCCTCTGGTGACGAGAGTAATCCAGGATTGGGAAGCAACAACTGGGTGGTTAGCGGCGCTCACACTCAGTCGGGCAAGCCGTTACTGGCTAACGATCCTCATCTCGATCACAGCGTTCCCAGTGTCTGGTACATGATCCACTTGACGGCGCCGGGGCTGAATGTGATTGGGGTTAGCCTGCCTGGCTTGCCGCTGGTGATTATTGGCCACAATGAGAAGATCGCCTGGGGTATGACCAATACAGGTCCGGACGTCCAGGATCTGTACTCGGAAAGCTTCGATTCCGGCGCTCCCAACAGGTACCTCCACAACGGGGCATGGGTTGATGCCGAAGTCCGGGACGAGGTGGTCAAGGTCCGCGGGAAGCGGGATTACCGATTCACTGTGAAGGTAACGCGCCATGGCCCTATCGTTTCTGAAAGTTGTGGCCGGGACCTGGCCTTGCGATGGACGGCGCTCGAACCACACGCCCTCTCGGCTCTGTTCAACGCCGTATCCAAAATCGGTCTGGCGCAGAATTGGGAGCTATTCACGGCCGCCTTGCGCGACTACACGGGACCGATGCAAAACTTTGTGTACGCCGATAGGGATGGAAATATCGGTTACTACGCGGCAGCGTGGGTCCCCATCCGGAAACAGGGCATCGGCGCTGTACCCGCGCCCGGCAGTACGGACGATTACGACTGGACAGGCTACATTCCGTTCGAGGACCTTCCGCATTCCTACAACCCTTCGAGTGGCATCATCGCCACGGCCAATGGCCGCGTGGTGCCTGACGATTACCCCTATTTCATTACCAGCCACTGGGAATCCCCTTTTCGCACGGCGCGCATCTTTCAACTACTGCGTGCCGGCAAGGCGTTCACCATTGACGACATGCTGCGCATTCAGACCGACATTGTCACTCTGGAAGACAGTTGGCTCGCCGGGCAACTTCTTAAAGCAGACTTCCACCATCACCCGCAAGACCCCGAGGCCCAGTACGCCGTCAGCCTCCTGAGGCATTGGGATGGAGAGGCCAGGATGGATTCTGCCGCTACCTTGGTTTGCGAAGTCACCCGCCAAGCCCTGCTCGAACGCATCCTCAAACCCAGACTGGGCGACGACCTCTCGGGCTACCACTGGGGAATGAGTACGACATTCCTCGAGAACGTGTTGGCGAACAACTGGACGCGCTGGCTGCCGCGCGGCGATTCCTCTCTCGAGGAGACCTTGATAAAGAGTCTTGAAGAGGGTGTAAAGCAAATCCCCAGCCGGGTGGGCAGTCGAAGTCACGACGCCTGGAAGTGGGGCAATACCATCCCCCTGACCTTTTACCATCCGCTGGGTCAAGGTTTTCCCCTTTTGGGCAGGCTGCTGGATGTCGGCGCTTTTCCGCAGGCAGGGACTGCCACCACTGTGAAAGCGACAACCAGCCGTCACGGTCCTTCCATGCGCATGGTCGTCGATCTCTCAACCCTCGACCATTCGGTTCAGAACATTACTCTCGGCGAATCCGGCCAAGTGTCCAGCCCTTACTACCAGGACCAGTTCGACGCTTGGTACAACGGCCGTAGCTTTCCCATGTCCTTCAGCGATGCGGCGGTTGAGCAGGCCACCGTCCACAGACTGGTTTTAAGGCCCGACAAGAAATTTGGAGGATGGGGGGCGGGAGGCGTCATCGTCAATCCCTAAGCTTAGGGCAACAGTGAGAGTTCAATGCGCGCCAGGATATCGGAGAAGGTAATCGCTCAGACTCGGGTGCCAACGCACGTAGCGCCGGTCCCGCATGCGGGACCGGCACGTGCCGCCCTAAAGGGCGGCGCTACACTATACTCATCGAAGAGAGTAACCGAGGGTAGGCCCGGATTGCGCCGGGTGGCTCTCCTCATCATCTTCCTGCTGGCCAGTGCGGCTGGCGCGCTGGGGGCGGCGGAAGAAACCGCCTCCCCGGCGTTGCAACTGGAATATCACCTCGTCCTGACGCATCCCAACTTGCACCTTGTGACCGTCGAGATCACAGCCGGCAAGGTCTCGGGCGATTCCCTCGACTTCGTCATGCCTGCCTGGTCGCCAGGCCGTTACGCTATTTACGACTTCGCCAAGAACGTGCAGGAATTCGAGGCCACCGGCGCGCAAGGCCAGGCGCTGGCTTGGACGGACCTCGACAAGCAGACCTGGCACGTGGACGTCCGCCGGGCTGGCGGAATCGTCAAGGCGCGCTACCGCGTTTTCGCCAACGACCTGAACGGTTCCTTTTCGCAGTTTGACAACACGCACGCCAACTTGAATGGCCCTTCCATCTTCATGTATATCGCCGGGCGCAAGTCCGACCCGCTCACGCTCACCGTGGACGCACCGAAGGACTGGCAGTTGATAAGCGGCTTTTCCGAGTCCACAAGCGAGCGGACCTTCCATGCGCCTAATTACGACCGCTTGGTTGACACTCCCATCGAAGCTTCCACCCACATGAAGCTGGCGCAATTCCAGGAGCAGGGGAAGACGATCCGCGTCGCTGTGCACGCTTATGACGAGGATGACACCGACACCTCGAAGCTCCTCGAGGGCCTCAAGAAGATTGTCCATGCGGAAATGGCACTGATGCCTGCCCCGGATTTCGAGCGCTACACTTTTATTTTCCACTTCGCTCCCGACATTTCGATGGGTGACGGGATGGAACATCTGAACTCCACGCAGATCATCGTGCGGGGAAGCCTTAGCAGCAGCCTTGACGAGGCGCTCGAGAACGCTGCGCACGAGTTCTTTCATCTCTGGAACGTCAAACGCCTGAGGCCAGCCGAACTCGGACCCTTTGATTACACGCGCGAAGTCTACACGCCATCCCTCTGGTTTGCCGAAGGGGTGACCACCTATGTCGGTTATCTCAGCCTGTTGCGTTCAGGCCTGTGGACACGGGAGAAGTTCCTCAGCCGCCTGTGCGATGAGATCAGTGCCCTGGAAGAAGAACCGGGACGGACGCTGATGTCCGCCGAGAGCTCCAGCTTCCACGCCTGGTTCTACGACCGCTCTCCGCAAATGCAGGAGACCAACTTCGCCAATTC
>Ga0208323_1000768_pt1 | contig 13097 bp, 13 predicted proteins | sample June2015DPH_10_1_2_FD_184703 | JGI IMG/M metagenome (GOLD analysis project Ga0208323, IMG submission 184703) | Peatland microbial communities from SPRUCE experiment site at the Marcell Experimental Forest, Minnesota, USA - June2015DPH_10_100... | ecosystem: Environmental > Terrestrial > Soil >... | reverse complement strand
AACCACGTTGCCCAAAAAGTTTTGACGCTCGGCAAGTCTGCGTGAGAATTCTTTCGGTGTATACAAGGAGGGATTCACCTCACGCCCGAGCTCCCGTTCCGCCTCCCGGACGGCAGGAATCAAATCGGAAAGAGTCACATCGTTCGCGACCACCAGGAGGTCCAGATCACTCTCCGATCTTTCTGTACCGCTCGCCACGGAACCAAAAATGAACGCAACCTCGATCCGGTTCGCAATCGGTTCTAGAGCTTGCTGCAAAACCTGCGTGGCCCCGAATGTCTTGCGCACGAGTCCGCGGAGCTCCTCAAATACAGGGCTGCGGTGATTTGCCTGGTAGTACTTTTGTCGGCCCTCCGTAGTTCGAACCAATATCTCAGCTTTCGATAGCCTTTCAAGCTCGCGTTGCACCGTTCCCGAACCCAACCCAATGCGCTCGATGACCTCTTTTTGCAGAAACCGCCGATCGGACTGGCCGAAGAACAGGCGCAATGCGGCTTGCCGGGTTTGCCCATACAGTGCTTCACCGACGGAGCTAACGAGTTTCCTGTTACCCATTATGGGTTCTATAGTACCCAGTATGCGTATTTGGTTCAAGTGTGAAAGCCGGTTCTTGACTCTGCGACGCAGCAACGTCGTGGGAGCTCAAGGCACAGCTCACCCTGCGAATCTAGACGATCCTCAAGGACAGCGGCCTGACACAAGTCCAGATCGCCAAAGTTCTCGGCGTGCAGCAACCGCAAGTCTCTTTGCTGATGCGGAATCGCGCGGGTATGCCTGCGCGCACAGCGTGCCAAGCTCTATCACTTGGGAATTCGTTCGACAGTGGCTCGCAATGCGCTGGCCAATGGCGTGCGCGACTGGCGCATCTACGCCGATTTCGCCCAGAGCCTGATCGGCATCGCCCGGCGTCTGTATGTGCAGGAACCATTCGGTGTCGAACTGCAGGAGACCGTCCATGCGCTCGACACGACGACCATCGATCTCTGTCTGTCGGTATTTCCGTGGGCGTCGTTCCGCTTGACTAAGGCGGTCGTCAAGCTGCACACGCTCCAGTTGTTTTTGTTCGACTAACGTTCGGGCACTACTGGGGGATAGATAATTCTGGCGGAGAGTGGAATCTAAACCCTAGGTTTTCTGAAGACCTCGTTTTACAGGGAAAATCTCTGCGATCTCCTCATATTACCGCGAGCTTTCAAATTGGACGCGCGAAGTGTCGCGAAGTCCGGCGAAACGTTGCGAAGCCCAAAAAGTGGCGAAAAACAGTAGCCCACAGTAGCCCCAGCAACAAAAAATCCCGAGATCTAGCACCAAAATCGTGGCTCATACAAGGCGGGATCCACATTCTTCTCGTCTCGTTGCGTATTGACAAGTATACGCTAATAGCGTAGGATACATTTAGTACGCTAGTGGCGTACCATCGGCCAAATGGAATTCATCGAAGCCCCCGCGTTCACTCGATATCTTTCTGACTACCTGGCCGATGACGATTACCGGAGATTACAGAACCAGCTTGCAAGTAATCCGGGCCTCGGCGATGTGATACCCGGAAGTGGAGGTTTTCGGAAGCTCCGCTGGGGCGATCTGAGGCGCGGTAAGGGTCGGCGACGTGGCCTGCGGGTCATTTACTACTACTTTTTCGCAGAGCAGCAGTTATGGTTCATGACGCTTTACGACAAGGACGAGGCTGCTGACCTCACGCCAAGAGAAATGAAGGCGCTGAAGAGTGCCATCGAGGCCGAACTGCAAGCGCGTCAAGCTGAGCGCCACGTGAGAGAAAGAAAGCCAGAGAGGACACGGAAATGAGCAAGAGAAACATTCTTGGGGACCTGACGGAAGGTGTTGCGGCGATGAAGAGCCAGCGCGAGGGCAAACTGACGCTGCGCAGTTTCAAGGTCGAGCCAACTCCTCTACCGAAGGTTGATTCCAAGTTGATTCGAGATACTCGAAAGAGATTGCATTGCTCGCGTGCCGTCTTCGCGCGAAAGTTGCGAATCAACGAAAGGACACTGGAAAAGTGGGAACAGGGCCGCGCAAGACCCAATCCCCAGGCAGCCGCGCTAGTCCTGCTGGTTCGCAAATACCCTGATACGCTCGAACGCCTGGAACGGGTTGCCGCTGGGTAGACACCCTCAAACGAAGTTGCTCTCGCTAGCCCGTCGATCAGGGAGTCGAATCTCCGGTTGAAGTTTTGGCTCCAACAACCGTTTAGCAAATGAAACCGTCCAAGGCCCTGTTGTTTGGATTGAATGACTTACCCCGAGTTCCGCAGTTTGGGGGATAAATACCTGTGTTTTCAGTGCGGACATGGTCGAGTCTTCACTACACCTGGGTCGTTTCTAGCGAGTTGGGGATCCAATACCTTAGGACCTCAATTTCGGAAGAGCAACGCGCCGAGTTTGGCCGGCTCGTGGGGGCAACGATCGGCCAGATCGAGGCTGCCCGGTTCCCATCCCACAGTGGGATTCGTTTCCCACAGAACGGTTGCGTGAGCTGCGCGCATCTTGGCCTTTGTCTCGATGACCAAAAGCTGATCGATTTCAGTCTCACCCTGACACCAGGAGCGAGCGACCTTGCTTGGCTTGACGAGCTTGTGGATTGACAGGAGATTGATGGTGACTCCGGAGATCAATCGCCGGCGGGCCGTGTTCGTACTGGGTAGGATCGACGAGATTCTGTCCTGGGAGAAAACCAAGGAACAGGAGAAGGACGTACGCTTCGTCGAGTTGGGGGAGTACCTGTGGGAGGTGCGGGCAAAACAATATTGGCGCCTCGAGAGATTAAAGTCGTTTGACGAATTCCTGGAGAAACGTTTTGCCGACTCCCAGCGAAAGGCCTATTACCTCATGACCATCCACGAACATCTCACGCGAGTACCGAAGCCGCAGCTTCGAGAGATGGGTTGGACAAAGGCGAGGGAGCTCGTCAAGGTGGCGCGGAAAGACGGAGCGGAATTCGTTTGTGCACCCTGGGTGCACAAGGCAAAAGAACTCCCGAGGGAAGAATTCAGGAGGGAAGTCGAGCGGCACCTGACGGGGAAAGATACGGAGCCGTGGGAGATTATCTATTTCAAGCTCTACAAGAGCCAGCTACGCGTCGTCGAGGAAGCTCTTGAAACTGTGGCCCTGATGTTAGGAACCGACAAATCACGGGGTTATTGCCTGGAGATGATCTGTGCCGATTTTCTGGCAGGAGCAAATTTGCAGGGAGATGTTCGATAGGATGCCCTATTTCGAGATGGATGAACTATCGCAGGGGATTCACAACACTTAGATGACTGAGTAAATTAAAGCCTCCATGAGTAGACTGCGGCAACGGATACCCCGGCTGAAACTCGGTTCAGAACAGTATCGTCTTCTTCGCGACCGAGTGCTAGAAAGGGATGGATGGCGCTGTCAATTGTGCGGGTCTATTAGAAATCTGCAAGTCCATCACAGGAAATTCCGCAGCAGGTTGGGGGACGACAGTGCACAAAACCTCATCACCCTGTGCGCCGACTGCCATCGAGCGGAGCACAAGTTTCAGAGGTGAGTGCCTCCAAACGGCTACCTGGGCATCACTCAATGCCACTGCGGCTCGCCGAGAAGCGCGAGACCTTCGATCAGTCGCAGGCAGCCATCGACGCGGGCCAAGCCTGCACCCAAGAACTGTCGAAACTACCATTGCACTTACGAAACGCCAGTTAGCTCAGCAATGAATCGCTCCAAATCAATCGCGTCCACACCGCGAGCGACAGCTTGTGTGGGGGGGGCCGAGCGCGACGTACCGTGGACTATGATCTGGCGGGTCGAGCGTTTTCCCAACGTGCGGCGTACAGGGCCGCCCAGATCTCTAGTTCCGGTGTTACGCCTTGTAACTGTCCCTTGTCACTCCACCACGCTGGCGATGCCTTCCTCTATCCGCGCGAGCTCTTCGTCCGTAATTTCGGCAAACATATCCCGCTTATTTTCCGCGAGCCTTCCCTTGTTTTGCATGATCAGACGCACCAACAATGACGCCCGCCTGTCGGGCATGTCGACAATTTCCTTTGCTTCATCCAACGCACGATCGTACTTTTCAATGAACCCTATCTCCTCTCGCAGGTCTTTCTCAATCGTTTCCGCTACACATTCATAGAGGTACTCCGTTTGTGGAGTCGCGTCGAAATATTGATACAAGCTCTTCGTCTCATTGAGAATCGTCATTCGTTGCGCCTTGCCCATCCGATATTCGATGAAGGGCGCCATTTTCCCTGAAAATGCGCTGAGCGCCTTGTCGTACCTCGCTGGGTCGCGCAACATGACCGCGGAAACCGGGAACACGATCCCCTGTGGGGTGTAGCCTAACCTCGCCAGACTGTGATGGATCAGAAACCGATGGATCCGCCCATTGCCATCCTCGAACGGATGTACGAATACAAAACCGAACCCGGTGAGCGCGGACGCGCATACCGCATCGACTTGTTCCTTCTCGACGCGTGCGACCATGCGCATCCATCCATCCATCAGGGATGGAACGTCTTCTGGTCTGGGGCAAACAAAATGAACGACCTCGACATAGTTGGGGCCCGTTTCTGACACATAATTCTGCCCTGTACGCCAATCCTTCTGCGCGTAACGAGCATCGACGATTGCATTCTGTAGCTCTACGAAAGCAGCCTTGCTCGAGGTATCAAATTCAGGAGCGTGAGCCAGCGCACGAACGAACCGTTCGGCTCGTTCGGAAGTGGGCTTTTCTCCTTCGATAGCGAAGGAGGATTTCGTTTCCTTCGTGAAGAGATAGTGCACAGCCCTTCTTAGGACGATAGGGTCACAGTTTTCCACTATCTTTTTGGCCTCGGCTTCGAGACCCCGTGCCATGGCCGTATTGAGCATCTCTGTACGCCGTATCGTCGGGCAGTAGTCTCGATTTCCCAGGAGATTATCAATCACTCTCTGTCTGCGGACCCGTATGCCCGCGGTCGTCACGTGCAATGCTGGGTCCAGCAACAAGACGTTGTTCGTGGGCGGTACATCCGGTACATCAAGGGTTCTCCCAGACAAGAGCTCGTACAAATACCAAGCTCGGCGCACATATTTCCCGATGTGCTCCGACCGTACCCACTTCTCCATGTCTTCCCGCGAGACCTTTTGGAACGCTGCCGCGAGTACCCCAACATCAACCGGTTCGTAGCGCATCGCAAACCGGAGTTGTCCGAAAAGGTCTGTCGGTGCGTAAGAGAGCGGATACTGTTCAAGAATAGAAGCGCCTGAGATTTTGGTTCGCCGCGCCCCCTGAACCGCCTCGGAACGCACTGCTGGCAGAGGCACTCTAAGTCGTAAATCCTCGATCAATCTTGACAGGCCAATAAGCCCGGCTTGTTTGACCATGTTATTCAAAACCATTAAATGTTATTCACCAACGCTAAGAACTGCCACTTAGTGTCCGGTTTCACTAAGCCTTGATACCATAAAAATTCACTAAAGTACATTCAAAAACACTAATTAAGGGACATTGATACACACAAACGCTAAGGCGAGACATTTCTGCCTTATGCGGAGAGCCTTTCCCACCATATGATCAGCGTAAGCCCCGCCGGAGATTCGACCCCGAAAGTACCAAGCTTTCCGCAAACAGGTTTTGGAGAGAGACGGATGGCGTTGTCAACGGTGCGGGACGCCCAGAAACCTGCAGGTCCATCACAGGAAATTCCGCAGCAGGTTGGGGGACGACAGTGCACAAAACCTCATCACCCTGTGCGTCGACTGCCATCGAGTTGCGCACGAGTTTCAGAGATAAGCGCCTCTGTCACTCTGTAGAAGGCTCCGTGTCAACCATAGCAAGGTGTCATTCTCTGTGAGGAATCTCGGAACTCAAATCTCAGACTTTAAGTCTCGTTGATTCTGCGGCCCTTGCACCCACCGCCCCACCGGAAACCCGGAACTAAGCCCCAGTTTCGGACTACAAATGGACTACCCGCTGGGCGATGGGTCATCGCTGGGTAGGCCGTGCGTACAATGGTTTGAACCAGGACTCTGCACTCAAAAACCTGGCCGCAGCATTGCATGCTGCGGTGGTCAGAAGTACAGTATCGGTCTACCGGGAAGTTAAAACGGAAATCCCGGCTGAGCTGCGCGCAGTTGCTCTCCCGCCCCCGCCAACCGAGCGCTAACTCCGGGTGCAGTCGTTCTGCGGCTGCATGCTGTGCTGGAACCCCGATGTAGGGGAGCTGGTAAGGCTATCTGCCGGCGCCGTCGTGGAATGGAGGTCATGCCCATGTTTCTCGATTTTTATCACCTGTGCGAACAGCCGTTTGGCGTCACGCCCGACCCGGCGTATCTGTACCCGAGCCACACGCACTGCGAGGCGCTCGACTCGCTCACAGAAGCAATCCTGGGCGACCGGGGATTTCTGGCCCTGATCGCGGAGCCGGGCATGGGCAAGACGACGCTCCTATATCAACTGCTCGAGGGACTGCGCGATACGGCGCGCGCCGTGTTCTTGTTCCAGACGCAGTGCAACTCCCGCGAATTTTTCCAATACCTTCTGAGCGAGCTCGGGGTCGATTCGACGGGCATGGGACTCGTGGCCATGCACAACAAGTTGAATGAAATATTGTTTGCTGAAATGCTGGCGGGCAAGCGATTTGTCCTGATCGTCGATGAGGCGCAAAACCTGGACGATACGGTGCTCGAAACCATCCGGCTGCTCTCGAACTTCGAGACGCCGCACACCAAACTGTTGCAAATCGTTCTGGCCGGGCAGCCGCAACTCGGGGAGAAACTCGGGCAGAAGCAGTTGGCGCAACTCCTGCAGCGCATTACGGTGGTGAAGCATCTGGAAGCTCTGTCGCCGGAGGAAACGGCCGGTTATGTCAGGCACCGGCTGAAAGTGGCGGGCCATTGCGGCCAAGCGCTATTCGAGCCGGAGGCCTTGGTGCTCGTCGCCGAGCGAAGCCAGGGCATTCCGAGAAACATCAACAAGATCTGCTTCCGCGCTTTGCTGGAAGCATATGCCAGAGGGCGCCACACGGTGTCTCCGGACATCGTCGAGAAGGCATATCGTAAGTTGGACGTCGTAGCCGTTGCTCGTCCGACACTGACGCCGATGCCGGCGCCATCGCCTGTGTCTACGCGCACGAATTCTGCGGAGGCAGCCGGCGTCCCTGCGGCGCTACGACTTACGTACAAGCCGCTCGCGGAGTTTGGCTTGCCAGGCTGGGGCCTTTGGGCGAGCGCACTCGTTGCTGTTCTGCTGTCGGCGGGCCTGGCCCTGCCGCGTAACGTCCTGCCGGAAATGATGCAGGTAATGCGCGATCAACTGACAGCAACAAAGAGCCTGGTGCATCGCGGAAAAGCCGGGGATGGGCGGCAAACGCCGGGTGTTCGGGACTCGGCGGAGAGCAGGGAGGCCGTCGAACCACGGCTAAGCGAGCGTGGCATGCCGAACGTCACCGCCATCCAAACATCGAGCGCAGAGAGCGATGCGCGAGTTGTCGTCATGCTCGACGATGCGGTCGAGTACGACTCGGCGCGCATTGCTTCGCCCGACCGTATCTATTTCGATCTTTACGGTGCGCGGCTAAGCCCGTCCGTCGGCCAGAAGACAGTTCCTGTCGAAGGTGGGCTCTTGAAGTGGGTGCGGGCCGCGCAAAATAGGGACGACGTGGTCCGGTTGGTTCTCGATGCGGATGGGGCGCAGGATTACTCCGCCCAGTTGTTATCGGACCCGTACCGCCTGGTAATCGACGTTCACGCGCAAGCGATGGCTGCAGCGAAGTTCGGTCTGAGCTCGGATGCGGCGACGCAGAACGTGGCCGAGGCGCCGCCGAAACCGAGCGCCAGCCACGAAACGGGACTCTCACTGACGCGGGAATTGGGGCTGAAGATCAACCGCATCGCGATTGATCCCGGCCACGGGGGGTACGACACGGGCACGATGGGGCCGCACGGTCTGCTCGAAAAGAACCTTTGCCTCGATGTGGCGCTACGGTTGGGCCAACTGATCGAAGAAAACATTGCGAATGCAGAAGTGGTCTACACGCGCAAGGACGACAGGCACGTTCCACTGGAAGAGCGCACGGCGATCGCCAACGGCGCCAACGCGGACCTGTTCATCTCGATTCACGCGAATTCGAGCGAGAGCCGCGAAGCGCGCGGCGTCGAAACGTATTACCTGAGCCTGGCAGCTTCCCCGGAATCCAGAGAACTCGCGACGCGCGAAAACGCGCTGGCGAAATCTTCCCTCCACGATCTTCCGGACCTCATCAAGAAGATCACGCGCAACGAGAAGGTCGCGGAATCGAAGCTGCTTGCCCTGGATATCCAGAACGCGCTCTCGCAGCGGCTCCAGCTTGTGAGCCGGTGCGAGACGAACCGCGGCGTGAAGCAGGCACCCTTCGTGGTTTTGACCGGCGCCAAAATGCCTGCCGTGCTCTCAGAGATTTCTTTCGTCAGCAATGCGAGCGACGAGAGCCTGCTGCTCGAGAGCGACCAGCGCCAGCGCGTCGCCGAGGGCCTGTACCGCGGCATTGCGGCCTATCTCGATAGCTTGCACAGCCTGCCCCATAAAAAGCAGGAGCTGGTCAGTGAAAACCGTCCCAGCACACCATCGGGTTTCGCAACAGCAACAGCCGCGAAATGAAATGGGCCCGGCGGAACTCAGTGGCCCCGGTCGCACAAGGATTCGACGAATGCCGCGAACCCATCGCGCAGCCAGCCATCAAGCTGCGCCGGTTCTTTGAGTTGTTGTCCACGCCTGCGGGGCACAGCCACAAAGCGGCAGGGAAATTCCGGAAGGCTGGTCATGTCGCCCTAGAGCTTTTCAAACTGCGCCACCGGCAAGATATCTTCCTGACCTTTTCCCCAGCTTTTTTTGACGTCCCTCAGCGTGATATAGGTGGGCATGCGAGCGGCCAGCGTTCGCACGGCGGACATTTATTTCTAACAGCGCGTTTATTAACCTATACTCAATTGATTCCTCTGGTTCCGAGCGCTCCGCAAAGATCTATTATGGAACGTCGATTTCTTGAGCCAAGACTCGAATTCGTTTTCGGCAAAAGCCAAGCCTGAAAAGGGGGTCTTGCTGTGGAGAAGAAACGGTTTGCAGTAGAACAACTCCTGGCCACTTTGAAGCAGGCGGAATCAGGAATACTGGTGGCGGAGTTGAAGAGAACTCTAATCGGCCTCCTACTGGGCTGCTTGCTGCTTGGTGGCTTGTTCTTCCAGGTGGCTTGTGGAAGTGGGGGGAGCGGCACGAGCGGTGGGGGGACTCCGCCGGGTACTCCACCAGGCACCTCGACCTACACTACCAGCTTCCCTTTGACTGAGAATCCCATCTCCGAGGGCGGTAAGTGGATCAATGGCGGAACGACCGGCCTGGATTGGGCAAACGTTCAAACGACGCCAGGGTTGGCCTTCGGCACCCAGACGGACACTATTAATTACGATGATTCTACCGCAATACTCGCCGGAAGTTGGGGTCCGAGCCAGACGGTGCAGGCCACGGTCCATGTGCTCAACCAGAGTTCTGGATTGTTTGAGGAGGTGGAACTGCGGGTGCACACTTCCATTTCCGCGCACAGCATTACGGGCTACGAAATCAATTGCTCAGTGGTTCCGAGCAATCCCTACCTGCAGATTGTCCGCTGGAATGGGCCGCTGGCGAACTCCGGCAACACGAACAATGGCTTCACGCAGCTTGCGGGCAGTTCGACAAGCTGTGTTGATGGCGACGTCCTCAAGGCGACCATCGTCGGTAGCACGATCACGGCCTACCTCAATGGCGTGCAGATGGTACAAGCCACGGACAGCACCTATCCGAACGGCAGTCCAGGCATGGGATTCTATATCCAAAGCGGAAGCGCGTCACAAGAAAGCGATTACGGCTTCTCGAGTTTTGCGGCTACAGATGGATCAGCTAACTAGGGTCCCGCCACTCCCGCCCGACCTGCCCCCGGGTCTCGCGGAGGAGATCATCTCTTTATTGTATTCTCGGCGCGGTCAGGGCAAAACTGCGCGAGGTTGTATGAACTCACCAAAGAAAGGGAACCGTTGCAGAAGTTTCGTTGGAATTAAGGCTCTGGTAGCCTCGGGCGTCCTCAGCCCGAGTCACATAGTAATAGGTTACGCCGTTATTGACAGGCTTGTCCGTGTAGGTAGGCCCCTGAATAAGTGAAGTATAGATCATCACGTAATCAGCTCCGTGTGTCGTACTGTGATACACATTGTATCCAGCGACGGGCGAGGTGCTGGCTCTCCAGGTGAGAGTGACAGTGTGGTGTTTGCCGAGCGATTGCAACCGGGGTACCGGTGGCTCTCCGTTGGTTACGCGGAACCATCCCACACTTAGTAGCAAGACAATAAGCACTGCCATCCCAGTCCCAATCTTCGTCCAGACGCGAAGCGCGCGGTCTCGGAGCAGCAAAATCTGACACACGACCAAAAGAGCGCCAGCAGGATGCCACCGAGTGCAAAAGCCAAAAACCAGGCTCCGCTTAGCGCCTCTGGCACGAGTGACGGAATTCGGTGGGACTTTTTTCTCAACCACGGATCAATCCAAATATTTTCGACTGTGAAGAAAAAGAGCACTGACGTAAGCCCCCAAGCAATTCGGGTTATCCTTGAGCCATGACCCGAGGGGCGCAGCGAACCCCTTCTCATCTAATGCTCTCCCTAAGCGAATCGCACCCAAATATAGTTCATCTCCTGCTTCAGCTCCACATCGATTGAACCGTTGGGGCTTATCGTAGGGTCATTACAAAGCCAAGGCGTTCACGTTCCCACGCCATAATGCGCAGATCTAGTTCAAATGACGCAGCGATGGAAAGGTACATCCGTCTCGCCTGATTACTGCACTTCCTGCTTACCAGTAATTGAGTTGTGCGCTTAGTGCGTTTGTCATCGAGTGCGCTAAAGGCGCTCTGGAAAACTGCCTCAAACTCTGTTTTTGGAGCCTGCACAACTTGTACGCGGTGTCGGCTACCGAACGGAGCACCCTTCATGGATAGCACGGATCATACCGGCACGGATGTTCACGAGGCGGCTTGAAAACATATGATTGCTTACTGAGCCGCGCGGAAGGCCACCATTTGCATGCCCCACATTTTACCGTTATGGGTAGCAGTGGCGGCATAGGAACCAATTGCCTCTGCGATCCGGTCTTCCGTGATGTTGCCGTAGGCCATGTCTCGTGAAATGAAACCCGAACCCGCGGCAGTCACCATGTTGTCGGAGACTCCCGCGCCAAAGATCAAATCATTGGCGCTTGTCGTGGTGGCAGTGCCGCTGTTCAACGCCGTGGAGGATCCGCTGGCCGACGCCGTGACGTCAACTGGATTGAGAGTATTGATTCCGGCATATTCATGCACGTAAATGACACCAAAAGAGGTTACGGAGGTCCGAAACGCAGCAGTAACTGTGTCCGTCCCTCCGACAATATTTGTCGCGTAGAAAATCTGGGCGCTGTACCCGCTGCCCCAGCTTAGCGGTCCGCCGACGTTTACAAAGGCATTGCCGTTAGAATCCGTTAGGGCGACACTCCCGGCATTGTCCCAGATCACGTAAACCACAATAGTATTCCCAGCCTGCGTCGAAGCATTGAAGACAACAGAGGTCTTTGTTCCGCTTGCTATTTCATTGTTGTTTACCTGAATAAAAGACGGCGTCATAAGGGCTGCGGCCGCCGTCGTGACGGTAAGCTGTTGGGATTGCGTAGAAACATTTCCGGAGGCATCGTACGCCGCGACCGTATAAACATAAGTGGTCGAAGCGACCAAACCGGTGTCGGCATAGCTCGTCGTCGATGTGGCTCCCACCTCAGCGCCGTTGCGGAATATTTGATAACCCGCAACTCCAACATTGTCGGTGGATGCGGACCATGTGACGGTCAAGGATGACGAGGTTACGTTCGAGGACTGAAGGTTGGTAGGCACTGAAGGAGGCGTTGTGTCGGGTACGCTTGAGGTCTCTGCGACCACCGGCGAAGATTGCGCTGATATATTACCGGCAGCATCGAACGCAGTGACGGCGTAGGTGTATTGAACGCCCGGGATAACGGTTTTATCGGCAAAGCTGGGGCTCGCAGTGGTGGCGATTTTAGTGGTATTTCGAAAAATCTGATAACCAACGACGGCGACGTTGTCAGTGGAAGCGCTCCAGCTCAGGTCGATTTCGGAAAGAGAAGCGACGTTCGCGGCGAGGTTCGTTGGAGTTGATGGCGGTATTGTATCGGGCGTCGATCCGTCCGACGCCGTGAAATTCGAGAAGCCGTAATTGCTCTCTTGCGAGGCGCTCCCGCCTTGGATATAGAATCCCATGCCGGGACTGCCGCTCGAAAAGGTGCTGTCCGTGTATTGGGACAGCTGTACGCCATTCTTGTAGGCCGTGATCGTACTACCGACGATTGTCGCCTCGAGTACGTCGCCATCAGCACAGCCTGTCGAGCTGCCCGTCAGCTGCGTGAAGCTCCCCAAAGGTCCATTCCAACGGACAATCTGGTTGTAGGGATTGCTGGGAACCACGGAGCAATTAATCTCGTAGCCGGTAATGCTGTGCGCGGAAATGGAAGTACGCAGCCTGATTTCCACCTCTTCGAAGATATTGGAGCTTTGGCTGACCACGTGAATCTGTGCCTGAGCCATCTGGTTCGCGCCCCAGGTGCCCGCCAGTATCGCCGTCGAATCGTCATAGTCCACGGTGTCCGTCTCTGTGCCGAACGCAAACCCCGGCGTGGTGCGAACATTTGCCCAATCTAGTCCGCTCACCTTTCCGTTGATCCACTTCCCACCTTCGGAAATAGGATTCTCAGTCAGAGGGAAATTGGTAGTGTAAGAGTTGCCCGACGTCGCCGTGACGGTGAGGGAGTCGCTGGGGCTGACGACGCTGCCGAGTGTCGCGCTGATCAGCGAAGTGCCTGCCGTGACACCCGTCGCGAGGCCGGTGCTTGCGCCGATGGTGGCGACGGCGGTGTTGGAGGAGGCCCAGGTGACAGAGGTGGATATATTCTTGGTGCTGCCATCGCTGTAGGTGCCCGTGGCCGTGAACTGCTGGGTCTGCGATGGACTGATCGACGGATTGGAAGGTGTCACGGCGATAGACTGCAGAGTAATTGCGGTGACGGTGAGGGAGTCGCTGGGGCTGACG
>Ga0208323_1000729_pt1 | contig 13563 bp, 13 predicted proteins | sample June2015DPH_10_1_2_FD_184703 | JGI IMG/M metagenome (GOLD analysis project Ga0208323, IMG submission 184703) | Peatland microbial communities from SPRUCE experiment site at the Marcell Experimental Forest, Minnesota, USA - June2015DPH_10_100... | ecosystem: Environmental > Terrestrial > Soil >... | reverse complement strand
AAACATTCATCGGGAGGAAATATTAGCCGAGCGCCAGCTCCCGATCCGTTACTGCGCCTACACGCCATGTTTTCGCGGTGAAGCGGGCGCGGCGGGTGTCGGCACGCGCGGGATGATTCGCGTGCATCAATTCGACAAGGTCGAGTTGATCAAAATCGTCAAGCCGGAACACGGTTACGACGAATTGGAAACAATGGTCGCGGACGCCGAGCGCGTGCTGCAATTGCTCGGCTTGCATTATCGCGTGCTTTTGCTGTGCACGGGCGACATGGGGTTCGGCAGCGCCAAGACTTACGACATCGAAGTCTGGGCGCCGGGGCAGGGGAGTTATCTCGAAGTTTCGAGCTGCTCGAATTGCGAGGATTTCCAGGCGCGCCGGATGAATATGCGGTTCAAAACGGAATCGGGCGAAAATAAATTTCCGCACATTCTCAATGGCAGCGGCACGGCGCTGGCGCGACTGTTTGTCGCGCTGATTGAAACGCATCAACAGCCGGACGGCAGCGTGCTCATTCCCAAACCGCTGCAACCTTATCTGAAAACGGACAAAATCTCCGCTTAAGGCACAAATTTTATTACCACAAGAATGCACAAAATGCACAAAAATGTTTTTGCGTCTTTTGCGCCTTTTTGTGGCGATGCTTTATGAAAATTCTACTGGCCGGCAGCGAAGTTCATCCGTTCTCCAAAACTGGCGGGCTGGCTGACATGGTGGGCGCGCTGGGCAAGGCGCTGGCGCGTGCGGGTCACGAGGCGCGAATTGTCATGCCGCTGTATCTCGACGTCCGCGAGCAATTCCCCGGAATGCGGCGCGTGGACTGGCAGTTTGATTTGCCATTGGGTCAGCGTCGCGTTCAGGCGGAATTATGGTTACTGGAAATTGAAAAGGGACTGACGGTTTACTTCATTCATCGGCCGGAATTTTATTACCGCGCCGCGTTGTATCAGGAAGACGATGTCAGCTACGGCGACAACGCCGAACGATTTATTTTCTTTTCAAAGTGCGTCGCGAATCTGGCGCGTTATCTGCCGTGGCGACCGGACATCGTCCACATTCATGACTGGCAAACCGCGCTGGTGCCGGCGTTGATGTTGCACCAGCATCAGGCGGAAGGGTGGGGGAATCCGCCGCCGACGTGCCTGACGATTCACAACCTTGCGTATCAGGGGATATTCCCGGCATCGGCATTCGCCCTGACAAATTTGCCGGCATCGTTTTTTACAGTCGAAATCTCGGAATTTTACGGTCAACTGAATTGCTTAAAGGCCGGAATAGTCCTGGCCGATGTCATCACAACGGTCAGTCGCCGTTACGCGCGCGAAATCACCACTGAGGAATTTGGCTTCGGACTGGATGATGTGTTGCGCAAGCGACAGGATCGTCTGTTCGGAATTCTTAACGGTGTGGATTACGACGAGTGGGATCCGGCGCACGATCCGTTTCTGCCGCACCCTTATTCTGTCAGGCAACCGGCGGGAAAAAAACTCAACAAACTTGCTTTGCAAAAGGAATTAGGCCTGCCGGTGGCGGCAGATGTGCCGTTGTTTGGCACAATTTCACGCCTCGCGGAACAGAAAGGCGTGGACATCCAACTCGGCGCGCTCGAAGAAATGTTGAGCACAGACATGCAATTCGTTTTGCTTGGGAGCGGTTCACCGGCATACGAACGCGGTTATCACAAACTCGCACGGCGCTTCCCATCCAAAGTCGTGGCGCGGGTGAGTTACGATGAAGGCTTGGCGCACCGCATTGAGGCGGCAAGCGACTTTTATGTGATGCCGTCGCGTTATGAGCCAAGCGGTTTAAATCAAATGTATAGCCTTCGTTATGGCGCGATTCCCATCGTGCGCGCCACCGGCGGCCTCGACGACAGCGTGGTTGATTTCACAGAAGACACAAAGGATGCCAACGGGATTAAGTTCCAGGAATATTCAACCCGCGCTCTTGCAAAAGCGATTCGCAAGGCGCTGGCGCTTTACCAACAACCCGATTTGTTGCGGCGGTTTCGCCACAATGCCATGAAGGCCGATTTCCCATGGGAGCAGACCGTGTGTGAATATTTGAGAGCCTATGAATCGGCTCAAAGATTCTAGGAAGCGTTCAAGGCTTTTTTTGAAGAAATGCTCACTTGTGGGTGAAATTCGTCGCGTTGAATGAGATTGACGAAGCGTTGGGCCCGCTTGGCCACACAGGTGTCTGGATGATCCACTTTTGCAGGTGCATTCCACAAAACGTAAAATTCGAAGTCGGTTGGCTGGCGTCCGTGGATTTTCTCGAATCGTTCCACACGCGCTTGCATGATGTCTCGGGCGGCAGCCAACGCGGCTCTCGGATTTTGTGGATTGCCACCTGGCCAAATCTCCGCGCGAATTTGAAAACGCGATATTTCCCCGTAGGAACCTATCGCACTGTCGTTGTCACCGGTTTCAAGCATTGAGAGGGCTGTCCACCGATCCATTCCTGAAGCGCTATAAACCACCCCCAACGCGGCCAGTGCACACATGGCCGATTTGAATTTCATCGTAATGGTAAACTTTAGGAGATACCATGCTGTTCGTCAAATGTTGTTGCATAAAAATTCAACAAAAAACAGGTAACATTTTAATTGTAAAGAACTTGCGAAAAGACACAGGTTTTTATTGATTTTGAGGCCTTTATGGAGTTTTGTTGATTTACAAGGAGTTACAAGGAAGCAAGGTTCAGGCAAAAATATGGTTTTTTAACAACGGGAAGAAGCTTCTCGATAAGTAGTAGCATCACGGTGACAAAGGACGATTTGCATAAATGCCAGTCAAACCTCAGTTTATTCGCGGACTAAATGAAAGCTTGAACTCCAACAATCGGCCAAAGTGCGCGTCTGGCGGGGTAAAAAGTTGCAAACATCAAGTTTCCTTCAGCTTTGGCACGGAATCTTCTGCATCCGGAGGCATGAATACAATCCAAGAATTCAAGTTTGCCTGCCCGATATGCCATCAACATATTATATGCGATCCAGATACGGCTGGGATGCAGATTGAGTGTCCAAGCTGTTGGAAGACAATCGTTGTCCCAAAATCAACCAAAACGACGGGCACAAAACTGATGTTGCAGGGCATGCAGACCAGGGTAAGACCTACCTTGCCGATGATTGTAACAGGTTCCCAAAGAATCACTGCCGTGCCGCAGATGGAGCGAGCGTCAATGCTGTTGCTGGCTGCCGCGGCCACCGCCGTGCTGATCATCGCGGGCATGATTTTTTATCATAGTAACGCATGGTCTTTGTGAAATAGTCCAAACTTGGTGAGAGCTGATTCGAGAGCAAAATGGCCATCATGCCTTGAGGAGAGTTCTTGGCCCGGATGGGGGCGGGCAATGCGTTTCGGCTCACACGTCTCAAGAATCTTCACTGCGAACGTCTTGCGAATAGTTCGTAGCTCACCGTTGTGAGGAAATCACCGACACCGGATTTCAACCCGGCTGACCAGCCAAACTGGACCTACGAGACCGCAGAAACTTGTCCACTACTGAAATAAGTTTTTCCACTTTCAAAGGCTTCTTGAGGAATTCGTTGCAGCCTGACTCCAATGCGGCCACCCGGTCAAGCTCGCCGCTCAAGCCCGTCAGCATGATAATTGGCACGGAAGCCGTTCGGGGATCTTTTCGCAAAGTTTGGCAAATATCGAACCCGTTTATGTCGGGCAACATTAAGTCCAGTATAATCAAGTCGGGCAATATCGAACGGGTTTTTACGAGAGCGTCACCGCCATTGGCAGCCGTGCCAATCGCAAAACCTTCCTTTTCCAGAACCAAACGAATTATTTCAAGCTGGTCTGCGTTATCCTCTACAACAAGTATTTTCCCTCGCACAAAAAATAAGAGATTGGTTAAAAAACTCACCAGAAATACAGCAGAAACAATGCCATCAGGGGAAAGCTCGAGGGCAGTTACAAAATTGGCGAAAAACAATGTTTGAAGCATGCGTGTCAACAAAAATTTACACTACTGTCCAGTAAGATTACACCACAAGGGAAAGGCTTTGAGAGTGGACACTTCAATTCCAGTTCACGGTTGACATCCCCGGTGACTTCGAGGCGGTTACAAACAGGGGAGGGGAGCTTCGGTCGTGAAAAAACCGCCGGCACCGGATTTCAACCCCGCTGACTAGCTTTAGAAGACCCACGAGCTTGCAGCAACTTGTCCACTTTTGAAACAAGTTCTTCCTCTTTGAAAGGCTTCGTGAGGAATTCGTCGACGCCAGAATCAAACCCGGCCAACCGGGCAAACTGGCTGCCCCAGCCCGTCACCATGACAATCGGCATAGAAGCTGTCAGGGAATCTTTTCGCAAAGTTTCGCAAACATCAAACCCATTTATGCCAGGCAACTTTAAGTCCAGTACAATCAAATCCGGCGATATTAAACGGGTTTTTTTGAGAGCGTCCAAGCCATTGGTAGCCGTACCAACTGTAAAACCTGCCGTTTCTAGAACCGAACGGGTCATTTCAAGTTCGTCTTTATCATCCTCTACAACTAGTATTTTCCCTCGCATAAAACAAGAGATTGGTCAAAAAAACACCATCACACCTGAAATTTAGCAGGAACAATGCCATCAGGAAAAGGCTTCGAGGGCAGTTACAAAATTGACGAAAAACAATGTTTGAAGCCGTCAACAAAAAATTCGCGCAACTGTCCAGTAAGATTACATTAGGCCACAGTGGAACAGGCAAAGGAGGGAGGGAAGGCTTCGAGGGTGGCATCAAGGGTCAAGGCGGAAGTCAAACTGTCGCCGACGCCGCAGCTCTATCACGTCACGATGCAGCCAGCGCGGGTTTCCCTTGCCTCTGCGCTCTTGCGGCGCGCGCCGCAGAACGCTCCGCGCCGAAGAACGGCCTTGATGTATACACGTGCAAAAGGTATGCCGGCACAGCGGCAAAACTCCGTGAGGCCATCCAGAGAGTCACAAAAGCCCAAGTGCGAAGTATACACCTGACCCGCGAGTGAATTCCGAGTCTGCAACCAGAGGCTCCGTCGTCCTCAGACACAACCCGGAGATATTCCACCCCTGGACCGTGACTGCATCATTCTAATACAGCTCTGACAGCGTCCAAACGCATAATCTGCCAATTTTCATCGCAAAACTCAAAGATGCATCAATTGAATATAACAAACATTGTGCATCATTAATTCATCCAAGATACAACATTGAGGAGGGCATGATCATTTAGTCGCATGACAATGCTTGGTTTCAGACTCGTGTGGGTGGAGTAGTCCGCGTTTCTTTCCTGGGTCGTCTTGGCACTGTTGATGCTTTTCGTGACGGGTGTGAGTCTCATGGTATCGGGTTTTAAATCTTTGCGCGGCGTTTGGCCTCCGGACTTGGGATTTTGGCCAACTCATTCCCCTGCCCGTGCTGCGCCGCGCAATCTCCCATCGTTTTATGAATGAAGAATCCCTAATGATTTGCTCGCATGACGGTGCCTGGTTTCAGTGTCCTGACATAACTGGTCGTGTTCGCACGTTCTTCCTCGGTCATTGTGATTCTTTCAAGGGACTGGCGGACTTTTGTCGTGACGCCGGAATTCCTTTGAGGGTGTTTTCGCGCCAGGCGTCCTCCCATGCGAAGCATCCTGCGGCGCGCACCGCTAGAACGCAAAGGAACGGGAAACCCGTGCTGGTTGCCACGTGATGTGACAGAGCCGTGGCGTCGGCGACAGCTTGACTTCCGCTTGCTCCTGGACGCCACCCTTGAAGCCTTCCCTTTGTGATTTTTATGTTACAGTTGGATTCTTTGTGCTGTTGAATAATTTGGCGGTTTTTCTCACATACCGGCGCGGCAGGATTTTAACCAAAAAAACCAAGAGGCGATTACACAAGCCTGGGATCGCCAAGACCCTGCTCTTGCGGAAAGCGTGATGGCCGCATTGCGCGACTTTTTCGGCGGACATCTTGGGTATCTTTTTTAGCCGCCGCTTTTTTTGAGAATTTGCGACATTGCCGAAGTTGGTCGTAGTCGGACCGGGACACAATGCCGTGACGGTCACGTTTGTGCCGGTGGTTTCCTCGGCAAGCGCCTCCGTAAATGAAAGCACGTAGGCCTTTGTCGCGTGATAAATCGCCATGCCGGGACCGGGCTCAAAACCCGCGACTGAACTGACATTAAGTATTCCACCGCGCCGACGCTGGAGCATGCCAGGAAGAAACAAGCCGGTAAGTTCCGTCAACGCGGCGATATTCACCTGAAGCATTTCGAGTTGCCACTGAAGTGGCAGTTCGGCAAAAGCGCCGAGGGCGCCGAATCCGGCGTTGTTGACCAAAACGTCCACCATGATTCCCCTGCCCTGCAATTCTTTGAAAATGCGCGCCGGAGTTTCCGGCAGGGAAAGATCGGCGGTTAGAACAAGTGTTTCGATTTTATGCGTTTGTTGCAATTCCGCGGCGAGAGACTGGAGCGCCTTTGTGTTGCGGGCTACAAGTACCAACCGGCAACCATCCGCCGCGAAACACTTTGCCAATTCCAGGCCAATACCCGATGAAGCGCCGGTGATTAAAACCGTCTCGTTGGTTGCGGCATTCATTTTCGCGGCGTCAGCTTATTGATTTCCCCATCCAAACCGTTTTGTGATGGGCCAATAGACAAAAGAGGATTTACCGATGACATAATCACATGGGAAACTTCCCCAGTAACGTGAGTCGAGGCTGTTGAAAGTATTGTCGCCCATGGCAAAATAACGGTTTGTTTCCACTGGAAAGTTGTTTCCGGGAGCCAATGCTTCCAACATGGCATGACCGAAGTAATGATTTTCCTGATATCCCAGTTTTTTTTGTCCCGGATGAACTCCCGCAAACCCATACAAATTTTCGAAGTGAGGAGTTGAGGCCGACAGTGGTTGCCCGTCCACGACCAGATGTCCCACGGGAACCTCTGTGCTAAATCTGGGCACGTTTTCAACTTCGTAATCCTGTTTGATGGACAATGTGTCGCCGCCAAGCCCTACAAGCCGTTTGATGTAAAATTCATCTGCCGGAATGCGGAAGCGATCACGCATTTCTTCGGTGATTCCTTCGGTTTCAAAGACGATGATTTCACCGCGCCTCGGCAGGCGGAAATTATAAGTGAGCCGATTCACAAATAAATGGTCGCCGGCGCTGACGCGGAGATTCACGACTTCATCGCCCTTGTGGTACAAATGTCCCCTCCCCCATCCTGCCCGATAGGCCAGCGGTTCTTCCCCAGGCGGAGCTTCACCAAAATCCGGTGGAAACCAAATCGTGTGCGGCACATTGTCTATCCAAAACGTCTGTTCGATGTTGAAAATCAAAAACCGCTCCATTGGACTAATCCGATCAATTACACCATCCGATTCGGCGACGACATGAACATACGAGACACCTTCGAACCACTCCTTGACGCGCTCCCAGCCAGTCGGAATTTTGTAATTGGCATTGCCGGACAAATTTTGTGACGTAACGCCGTAAAGTGTCGGCTGCATTGAGCCGGTGGGGATTTTGAATGGTTGCAGGAAGAACGTGCGAATCCCCATCGCGACCGCCACCGCCACGAGCAATACCTCGACGTTCTCGCGCCACATGGCATTGGGATACGGCTTGAGCCATTTGTTGGCGGCAAATTCAAGCTCCTCCATCTTAATCCGGATTTTGCCATTGTTCGCGCCCTCCTCAATCGCCATTCGCACCTCGTTCATTGCGATCGTTACCGCGGCAATCGCCTGCGGTGAAAGCAGGTCGCGTTGCGCGGACATCCAGTGGCGGACATGTTTACGCATCGCGCACGCCTCGCGAACCGTCTTTGAAAAAAGCCAGCGGATTATCATAAAACACCCTCTGCTCTGACTGATTTTGATTTATTCGTGTTCAGTTTTAATTCCCTTTGCAAAAGGAATATCAAACCTAAATTTGCAAATAACATCAGTGAAAAGGCGGGAACCATTAACAGAACAGTGTCTCTTTCAAATCCGATCAAAGCATTAACTCCTATTTGATTAAGTTTATCGCCAACATGAAGTAATTTTGGGAAAACAATATAGAAAAAACGCGCTGCCATAATCACGCTAGCTATATCAACAAGCATCACTAATAAAGCAGCTATTATCGTCATCTTAATTTTCCTCTCACTGGTTGTTGCGCCGTTCTTTTTCATAGTTTTTCATGCCTTCAGCACTTCGATGAATGCCTCCTGCGGAATGTTCACCGAACCGAACGATTTCATGCGCTTTTTACCTTCCTTTTGCTTTTCAAGCAACTTGCGTTTGCGCGTGATGTCGCCGCCGTAACATTTCGCCGTCACGTCCTTGCGCAATGCGCTCACGGTTTCGCGCGCGATGATTTTGCCGCCGATGGCCGCCTGAATCGCCACGGCGTATTGCTGGCGGGGAATAACTTCCTTGAGCTTGGCGGCGAGGGCGCGTCCCCTGCCCTCCGCCTTGTCGCGATGCACAATGCAGGAAAATGCGTCCACCGACTCGCTGTTCACGAGTATGTCGAGCTTCACCATGTCTGACTCCCGCACACCCGCGCGCTCGTAATCCATCGAACCGTAACCGCGCGTGATGCTTTTAATGCGGTCATGGAAATCAATCAAAATTTCGTTCAGCGGGACCAATGCCGTCAGCATGACGCGGCGCGTATCGAGTGTTTCCGTGTGGTCGAGCACACCGCGCTTTTCGGAAATCAATGCCATCATGTCGCCGATGTTTTCGTTCGGGCAAATCACGAAGGCTTTGACCATCGGCTCCTCGATTTTCCGGATGTAATTCGGCTCGGGCAAAAACACCGGGTTGTCCACGTCCTTCACCGTGCCGTCCGTGAGCGTCACCTTGTAGATGACGCTGGGATACGTCGCGATGATGTCCATGTTGTATTCGCGCCGCAACCGCTCCTGCACGATTTCCAGATGCAACAAACCGAGAAACCCGCAACGAAAACCAAAACCCAGCGCCACTGAAGTTTCCGCCTGATACACAAACGCCGAGTCGTTCAACTGCAGCTTTGCGAGATTCGCCTTGAGATGTTCGTAATCCGCCGTGTTAATCGGATAAATCCCGCTGAACACCATCGGATGGATTTCCTTGAACCCCGCCAGCACCGGCGATGGATTCCGCGCGTCGGTGATGGTGTCGCCCATTTTCACTTCCTGCGGGCTTTTGATGTTGGCCGTGATGTAGCCGGTCTCGCCCACTTCGAGCTTTTCGCGCACATACGGCTTTGGATTGAAACTACCGACTTCCTTCACCTCCACATTTTTGCCTGAATGAAACAGTTTCACCTGCTGTCCGGCTCTTAACTCGCCGTTGAACACGCGGACGTGCGTGACCACGCCTTTGTAAGTATCAAAATAGGAATCGAAGCCAAGCGCCTGCAACGACGGCGCGCCCGTCGGCTTCGGCGGCGGGATGCGCGCGACAATCGCCTCCAAAATTTCGTCAATGCCAATCCCTTCCTTGGCGCTGGCCAAAATCGCGGTGTCGCCGGGAATGGCCAGAATATCCTCAAGCTGTTGCCTGGCTTGCGGGACGTTCGCGTGCGGCAGGTCTATTTTATTGATGACCGGGATGATGGTGAGATTTTGTTTCATCGCCAGATGAACATTGGCAACCGTCTGCGCCTCGACGCCCTGAGCCGCGTCCACCACGAGCAACGCACCTTCGCACGCGCTCAAGCTGCGGGACACTTCATAGGAAAAATCCACGTGCCCCGGCGTATCAATGAGATTGAGCTCATACGTCTCGCCGTTATTGGCCTTGTAAAGCATTGTGACCGGATGCGCCTTGATGGTGATGCCGCGCTCCTTCTCGAGGTCCATCGAGTCGAGCAACTGATCCTCCATATCGCGCGTCGAAATCGTGCCGGTGCGATGCAGCAACCGGTCAGAAAGCGTCGTCTTCCCATGATCAATATGGGCGATGATGCTGAAATTGCGAATGTGCGCTGCGTCCATTTATAAATCTCGAATGTCGAATTTCAGATTACGAATTCAACAGGTCGGAGAAGATAACCGGAAAGCAGGTGAAGAAAAGGAAATTTAACCACGAAGGACACGAATTAACACGAACGGAACGCAGAATTGACGCTGATAAAATTCGCGCGCACACTCGCCGCATGGCAAAGAAAGCCGTTAGTGCAATCGGAGGGGCGAGTTCCACGAGCCCCAAATTAGAAAAGCCTGCAGAGAAGTCAGGGACTCGTATAACTCGTCCCTCCGAAACACGCCAAAAACCCTCCGTGCCCTGACGGTGAAGGAAATCTAGGACGAACAGATTGCAAAGAAGCAGGTATAAAAACTAAATGATAAAGTTATGGCTGAGTTTATCCATTCCACAGAGTCGCACATTGACGGGCCGTTCTTAATTGACCGAGCTCACCTAGAAGCTTTAGACAAGATTCTTAAAGAGGAGTGGAGCCGTTTCAGGGAAAAGCGAAATAAAATGTTAGATCAGTCTGTCGAAGAAAAATTCCAAGAAGAACGTGCGCAATCATTTAACAAAAATGTGACTGATGAAAGGCTTCGTGAAAATATTAGAAGCTATCTCGAAAAAACACATGATTTTCAGGAACGAAAAGAATGTTTTTTATATTTAAGAAATGGTTCAGCTGTAAAAGTGCCAGATTTTGTTACGGCCTTCCGCGAATCAGATCTACAAGATAAAGAACCAAATGGACTTTATGCTGTTCTAGAAAGTGGCGAGCATTCCTGCAAAGTTAAACTTACAGGGCGGAACGCATCACTCGAAGTTGAGGTTGCTCCAAACCGAAACCAATTTGTCCAAGAGACATTGATGGTTCTGAAAAATTGGCAAAATTCTGTTCGCCCACCGAGATGGCAATCGATTTGGGTAAAAATTGTAAGCCTTGGAGTCGCACATTGGTTCATTTGGTTTATGGTGTGCCTTTTCAGCTTAATGTTAATTGAGCAGCAAGCTGAAAACACCCAAGTTCACAAGTATAGCCAAGAAGCAAGTCAACTACTTAATGCCACTAATCTATCGACTGAAAATCAAGGCAAAGCTATACAACTTTTGCTGGCCAAAACTTACGGTTATGCCCCTCAACCGATAAAACGCGAATTTCCTGGCTGGTTTTTTGTGCTCGTTTTTGGGGGATTAGCTTACTGCCTTGCTTTTTCCTTTACTCCTAGAGTTTCCATAGCAATAGGACTAGGTGAAAAGAAAGTTCAATTTTGGCGGAAATATTCAACATTTATTCTCATTACAACGCCGACATTTATTTTTGGCACTTTTATGTGGCCGAAAATTGAGTCAATTCTTAAATCTTTTCTTTGAAAAGTTATTCACATTTCCTCTTCCCAATCCGACTTTCTCCCTAGGTAAAAGGAGAATCGTTCGCCGTCCCCTTGAAAATCTGCGCGACTGGATTTGCTAGATGGTCAGCCGCAAAACCAAAACCGGTCAATGGTGATTTCCTCTCCTGGGGGAGAGGAAAAAGGTGAGGGCGAGCGTAAAACACAAACTTCATCCCGCCGATCTTGGAAAATTAGTTCAACTTGCCACCTCACCCCGGCCCTCTCCCCCAACTCCGTTGGCGGAGAGGGAGAATCATTTGCCGTCTCCTTGCGCCTTTTAGCGGCCAACTTCTTTCACGTGATTGGCGTGGTTCGCGATAGAATTCGACTTCTCTCACGTCCTTCCGCAATTATCGCAAGTGACATTCTGTCGGCAGTCGCTTAAAGTCAGATTATCCATGAACCGTTCATTGTTTTGGATTCTGACCGTGCTGCTGGCTCCGGGAATTTTCCCAGTCCACGCCCAATCGCCCGACGTTCCGCTCGCGCAACGGCAATGGTTCGGGACGCGCACCGCGCATTTCAACATCTACAGTTGCGGCGCGCCGGAGAAAGTCTTCAGGGTCGCCGGTCAACTGGAGGAATTTTGCGAGACTTACTCGCAACTGGCCGGGGCGCAGGCAGTCGCCTCGCCGCCGATCGTGGTCATGGTGTTTCCCGACCACGAATCCATGAAACCGTTCCTGCCGCTTTACAACGGCCAGCCTGAAAATCTCAGCGGTTTCTTCCAGCACGGCAACGGCGAAAACCTCATTGTGCTTTCTTTGCCGCAAGCTGGCGCGGCTTCGATGGATATGTCGGTTGTTTTCCACGAATACACTCATCTGCTGTTCCGGCGCAACGACCGCATCTGGCCGCTTTGGCTCAAGGAAGGCATGGCCGAGGTTTATTCCACCTTCGCCACGACCGGCTACGCAGCACTCATCGGCCGGCCGATTGAACATCACCTGCGGCTGCTGGCAAAGCAACCGCTTATGCCGCTGACCGAACTGTTCGCCGTCACCCATGATTCACCGCAATACAACGAACGCGAACATCAGGGAATGTTTTATGCCGAATCGTGGCTGCTCGCGCATTTCCTCGTGGCCGGTGACAATCCCGATTACAAATCGCGCTTCGGAAAATACACCGTGCTCCTGCGCGAGGGACAGGCCCCCGTGCAGGCATTCACCAACGCACTGCAAACGCCGCTGCCGGTGGTGGAATCCGAATTGCGCCGTTATCTGGCGCGCGGCCGGTTCGCGCCGATTCAAGTCGCCTTTTCGGAAAATGTTGCCCTGCCCAAAGCCATCAGTACGTGGAACCTCACGCCGGTGGAAGTTTATTTTTGCCTCGGTGACGAATTGCTCCGCATTGACCGCCCTGACGCTGCTGAAAAATATTTTGCCGACGCACAGAAACTCGCGCCTGCCAGTCCCCTGCCCTACGAAGGCCTTGGCCTGCTCGCCATCCAGCGCAAACAACCCGATAATGCCTTGCACGAGTTGAAAGAAGCGCTCCGGCTCGGTTCGGGCAGTTACATCGCGCATTATTTCTACGCTTTGGAGAAATTCAAACTGGCCATTGACGCCCAAGGCGGGCGAGGTTCGCTTCCAAAGAACACGGCGGCAGAAATTCACGATGAACTCATCAAATCCACCACGCTGATGCCGGATTTCGGGCCGTCGCACGAGTTGTTTGGCATTCTTGAATTGGCGCAGGGCGGAAATATCGCTCTGGCGGAACAACACCTGCAACTTGCCGTCCAACTGGAACCTGAAAATCCCTATTATCTGCTGTCGCTGGCGGACGTGCAGGCGAGAAATAAGGAACCTGAAGCTGCGCGCCAGACGCTGGCCACACTGCTTCTGCCCACGGTTGAAGCCAAAATCCGCGCACAAGCCAATGAACTTCTCCAGCAAATCGCCAGAATGAATCCGGCCCGCTAATCCTCATCGGCCAATATGAAATCGGCCGCCAGAGTGGCGATCAGCGCGGACATCACAATGCGGTTAAAAAAAGAAATTTACCGGTGAGAAAGCGGCCAGCCGATTTTGGCTTATTCTTGAATCAAGATCGCCTTGTTCTTTTTTAGATATTTTTCCATGGTCGCCCTGCCGGTGACGGAATTGGGAATTCTGACGGCGTCGGGCTTGGCCAGTTTATAATGCACCAGCCATTTGCCAATGAGTCCAACCCGGAGATTCAGTTCGGCCACGCGCCAGAGCTGACCGGTTTCCAATGGTTTCAGGCTGAAGCGGCGCGTAAGCTTGGTTTTTCTCATAAAAC